>Ga0209051_1000046_pt1 | contig 296424 bp, 255 predicted proteins | sample AraplaCvi_mMS_r2_2_FD_184286 | JGI IMG/M metagenome (GOLD analysis project Ga0209051, IMG submission 184286) | Arabidopsis root microbial communities from North Carolina, USA - plate scrape MF_Cvi_mMS_r2 (SPAdes) (version 2) | ecosystem: Host-associated > Plants > Roots > Endosphere | place...
TGCAGATCTACAACCACGAGCGACCCCATCTGTCGCTCAAAATGCAAACGCCCGATGCCGTGCACCGGGCGTCCATGGTCGGCTGAGGCCGGCTGTTTGGGTGTCAACGCATTTCAGGACGGGTCACAACTCGAAAACCGCTATCGACTCCACGTGCGCCGTGTGCGGGAACATGTTGACCACCCCCGCATGGGTGCAGCGATAGCCCGCCTGATGCACCAGCAGCCCCGCATCGCGCGCGAGCGTCGACGGGTTGCAGCTTACGTACACGATGCGCTTCGGCGGCGTCCAGCCGTCGGTGCGCAGATCGGGCTGCTGATGAAGATCGGCGATGGCCTTGGCCAGCGCGAATGCGCCTTCGCGCGGCGGATCGACCAGCCACTTGTCGGCGCCGCCGTCGGCCACCAGCATCTCCGGCGTCATTTCGAACAGGTTGCGCGCCACGAACGTCGCAGGCGACAACTCGCGGCGAGCCGACGTGGCTGGCTGATTCCTCTTGAAGTTGTCGGTCGCGCGCGCCACCAGCGTGTCGCTGCCTTCGACACCCAGCACCTCGCGCGCCTTGCTGGCCAGCGGCAGGGTGAAGTTGCCGAGGCCGCAGAACCAGTCGATCACGCGCTCGTCAGGCTGAACGTCGAGCAGGCGCAACGCCTTGCCCACCAGCGCCCGGTTGATGTGCGGATTGACCTGCGTGAAATCGGTGGGCTTGAACGGCATCGTCACGCCGAACTCCGGCAACCGGTACGCCAGCGGCGTGCCCCCCTCTTCCAGCAGCTTCACGGTGTCCGGCCCCTTGGGCTGCAGCCACCACTGGACGCCTTCGTTCTTCTCCGCAAAGGCCTTCAATCGGTCGATGTCCGCGCGCGAAAGTGGCTCCAGGTGGCGCAACACCAAAGCGATCGTGCCGAGCCGCGTGGAATCGGGCGCATCGCCGCAGGCCAGCTCGATCTGCGGGCACGTGTCGCGCGCATCCATCGAGCCGATCAGCTCGCGCAGCGGCATCAGCATCTCGCTGACCCGCTTCGGCAGCACCGGGCAGACCTGCATGTCGGCCAGATAGCGGCTCTTGCGCTCGTGGAAACCGATCAGCACCGTGCCCTTCTTGACCACATGGCGCACCGACAGGCGCGCACGATAGCGGTAGTGCCAGGCCGGCCCCTCGAGCGGCCGCAGCAGGTTCTCGGGCTTGACCTTGCCAAGGTGCCAGAGGTTGTCCTCCAGCGCGCGCTGCTTCACTGCCACCTGGGCGGCTGCATCGAGGTGCTGCATCTTGCAGCCGCCGCAGGCACCCGTATGCAGGCCGAAATGCGGGCAGCCCGGGCGCACCCGCTGCGACGATTCGCGGCGGATGGCAGTGACCGTGCCCTGTTCCCAGTTGTTCTTGCGGCGGTGGACGTTGAACCGCACTTCCTCGAACGGCAGCGCGCCTTCGATGAACACGACCATGCCGTCGGCCTTGTGCGCCACGCCCTGCGCATCGAGGTCGAGGGACTCGACCTTCAGCCATTCTTCGCCTGGATTCGCGGGGACTTTCTTTTCTTCGATGGATTCCGTCATCCCCCGATTGTCTCAGCGTGGCCGGATATCCCTAGAACAGCGCGTCGCGCCCTACGCCGGAGCGGGCGAGCTGGCGCCGCATCTTGGCCAGCGCCTCGTTCTGGATCTGCCGCACACGCTCCCGCGTGAGTCCCAGGCGCACGCTCAGCACCTCCAGCGTTTCGGGCTCGCGGTCGTGGAGGCCGTAGCGGCCCTCCAGCACTTCGCGCTCACGTGCGTCGAGGGCCTGCACCCACTGGTCGAGCAGGCGCTCCACCTCGCGTGTGTGCGCCACGTCGGTCGGGCTGCCCTGCTCGTCCTCGGAGGCCACAGTGTCGGCCAGCGTGAACCCCTCGTCTCCCCGAGCGTCGCCAGCGTCCAGCGAGCGCGGGGCTTCGGACAGCGCCAGAAGCTCGGCCACGGACTGCACATCGCGCCCCAACAGCGCCGCGATGTCTTCCACCCGAACGCCGTCCGGCCGATGCACGAGAAATTCGGCGTCGCCTTCGAGCGTGCGGCGGGCCTTCAGCACCTGCTGCAGCTCGCGCACCACGTGCACCGGCAGGCGGATCGCGCGCGCCTGCGTCATGACCGCACGCTCCACCGACTGGCGGATCCACCAGGTCGCATAAGTCGAAAAGCGGAAGCCGCGCTCGGGCTCGAACTTGGTGATGGCGTGCATCAGGCCCAGATTGCCCTCCTCGATGAGATCGGACAGCGGCACGCCCCGCCCCAGATAGGCCTTGGCGATGTTGACCACAAGCCGCAGGTTGTGCTCGATCATCGACTGCCGCGCGGCGAAGTCGCCGGCACGCGCGGCGCATGCGGTCTGGTATTCCTCGGCAGGCGTGAAGAGCTCGGTGCGGCGCACCTGGCGCAGGTAGATGGTCAGCGCGTCGGCGCCTTCGCCGCCGACCAGCTCACCCACGGCGCCCATGGCGCTGTTCGTCGGCAGCGGAGCGTCTGCAGCCGACGCGTCCACGTCGTCTTCGGGAACGTGCGCACTCTCGCCGGCAGGCTCGGGATGGCCGTTGCCCGAAGGCATGCTGCCCCTGACCGCCGACCCGCGCACAGGCAACTGCGTGCGGCGGGGGCGGGAGGCAGCCATGGCATCACCGGCTGGGCAGGTAGCGCGAGGGATCGACGGGCTTGCCCTGGCGGCGGATCTCGAAATGCAGCTTCACGCGATCGGCATCGCTGTTGCCCATTTCGGCGATCTTCTGGCCCTTCTGAACCGACTGGTCTTCCTTCACGAGCAGCGTCTGGTTGTGCGCGTAGGCCGTGAGGTAGGTGTTGTTGTGCTTCAGGATGATCAGGTTGCCATAGCCGCGCAGGCCCGCGCCCGCATAGACAACGCGCCCGTCAGCGGCTGCAAGCACCGGATCGCCCGCCTTGCCGGCGATGTCGTAGCCCTTGTTCTTCGCTTCGTCGAAGCCGGCGATCAACGAACCACTCGCCGGCCAGATCCAGCCCACGTCTTCGTCACCCGAACCGCCGCTGGCGGGGCTGGCCGGCGAAGCCGTGACCGGAGCCGATGGCTTGGTCGCGCCGCTGGACGGCGTGGACGGCACCACCACGGGCTGCGGCGGCACCGGCTTCGTGACCGCGCCTTCGGAAGGCGTTGCGGGCGCGGCCGCGACGGCAGTGCCCGAGCCGGTGGGCGGGATCACGCGCAGCACCTGGCCGACTTCGATCAGATCGGGGTTGTCGAGATTGTTCCAGCGGACGATGTCCTGCCAGCGCTGGCCGGTCTCGGCGCCGATGCGGCGGATGGTGTCGCCGGGGCGCACTGCGTAGTAGCCGGGCTTGCCGTAGTTCTCGATGCCGGCAAGCGGCCTGCCATTGGCGTCGGTGGTGATCGGTGGGCCGCCGGGCACAGTCGCGGCTGGCGCGCGCGTCATGGTGCCGCGGTCTTCGACTGGTGCCGGCCCGCGAGGTGTGGAACAGCCCGCGATCACGAGCACAAAGGCCAACGTGACGCCAGCGAACCAACTCCGATTGCCAAAACCCTGCATTTGTTATTCCTTCAAGCGATACCGGATTTTAGGGGGACAAAGTGAACAGCCTCAAGAACGAGGCGCTCCAGTCCACGGGGAGTCTTGTCGATGACGACAAGGGCCTGTCCACCCTTCGCGGAATGCGTTGGCGCCACGATGCGGCCGCCCACCGCCAGCTGCTCGATCCACGCCTCGGGCACGGCCTCGCCACCTGCAGCGGCGATGATGCCGGCATAGGGCGCACCCTTGGCGTAGCCGATCATTCCGTCGCCCAGTATCAGGTGGACGGTTGCGAGCCGGAAGGGCCGCAGGTTGGCGCGCGCCCGCTCATGCAAACCGCGCAGGCGCTCGATGCTGTAGACCTCGGTCGCCACATGGTTCAGCACTGCAGCCTGGTAGCCGCAGCCAGTGCCGATCTCGAGCACCCTGCCGAGCTTGCCCTCGGGCTTTCCCGCCAGGGCAGGAGCGCCCATGAGCAGTTCGATCATGCGAGCCACCACGTTGGGCTTGGAAATGGTCTGCCCCAGTCCGATCGGCAGGCTGGTGTCCTCATAGGCCTGGTTGACCAGAGCGCTGTCGACGAAGCGGTGGCGCTCCACTGCGCCCATCGCGCGCAACACGCGCGCATCGGAAATGCCCTGCGCCGCGAGCTTCTGCACCATGCGCGCCCGCACGGCGTCGGACGCCATCGAAGGCGTGGACGGTGCCACAGGCTTGACCGGCGCGGCGGGCATGCGCCCGCGCGTGGCGGCCGAGGCGGTGGGTGTCAGGCGAACAGGAAAACCGGGCCGCTGGGTGGCCATGTCAGTCGCCGAGACGGGCCACCGTCTCGCGCCATTGGCCAAGGTTGGCGTGATCGGTCAGGTCGATCTGCAGCGGCGTCAGCGCGATGTGGCCGGCCGCGGTGGCGTGGAAGTCGGTGCCTTCGCCGCTGTCCTTGGCGCCGCCGGCACCGGCGATCCAGTACATCGTCTCGCCGCGCGGGCTGTCCTGCGTGATCACCTTCTCGGCCGCATGGCGCCTGCCGAGGCGGCAGACCTTGACGGGCTTCAGTTCGTCGAACGGCAGGTTCGGCACGTTCACGTTGAGCAGAAAGGCTCCACCTTCGTGCATGCGCTCGCGCTCGATCTGCTGCACCAGACGCCGCGCCACCTGGCCGGCCGCATCCACGTGGGCCCAGCCCTTCTCGATCTGCGAGAAGGCAATGGCGGGAATGCCGAACAGGTAGGCCTCCATCGCCGCGCCGACGGTGCCCGAATAGATGGTGTCGTCGCCCATGTTGGCGCCGTTGTTGATGCCGGATACCACCAGATCGGGCCGGTAGTCGAGCAGGCCCTTGAGCGCGATGTGCACGCAGTCGGCCGGCGTGCCCGTCACGTAGCGGAAACCGTTGTGCGCCTCGCGCACATAGAGCGGCGCCGCCAGGGTCAGCGCGTTCGATTTGGCGCTGTTGTTGTGTTCGGGTGCGACTACCTCGACTTCGGCGATGTCCTTGAGCGCGTCGTGCAGAGCGACGATGCCCGGCGCCTGGAAGCCGTCGTCATTGGAAATAAGTATCTTCATGGTGCTTCTGGATGCACCGGATTGTAGGCGTCGGGTGCGTCGCAGCAGGGACAAGCCCGCCCTGCCGCGACCCCTATCATGCCCGCAGTCATTGCCCCAACATTACCTGTCTGAAGGAGACCCCTGGCATGCACGCATGGCTTTGCGAAAACCCCGTCGGCGTCGACGCGCTGACCTGGAAGGAACTGCCCACCCCCACGCCGGGCCCGGGCCAGGTGCTCATCGAGATCAAGGCGGCGAGCCTGAACTTTCCTGATCTGCTGATCGTGCAGAACAAGTACCAGATGAAACCCCCGCTGCCCTTCGTTCCGGGCTCCGAGTACGCGGGCGTCATCCAGGCGGTGGGCGAAGGCGTCACGCACCTGAAGGTCGGGCAGAACGTGGCGTGCCTCTCCGGCACGGGCGGCTTCGCCACCCACACGCTGGCACCCGCGGCGCTGTGCATGCCGCTGCCCGAGGGCTTCAGCCATGTAGACGCGGCCGCGTTCATCATGATCTACGCCACCTCTTGGCATGCGCTGATGGACCGGGCGCAACTGAAGGCCGGCGAAACCGTGCTGGTGCTCGGCGCTGCCGGCGGCGTGGGCACCGCGGCCATCCAGATCGCCAAGGCCGCCGGCGCCAAGGTGATCGCTGCCGCCTCCACCGACGAGAAATGCGAGCTCTGCCGCTCCATCGGCGCCGACGCAACGATCAACTACACGACGCATGCCCTGCCCAACGGTTTTCGCGATGCCATCAAGGCCGCGACCGACGGCAAAGGGCCGGATGTCATTTACGACCCCGTCGGCGGCGATTTTGCGGAGCCGGCCTTTCGTTCCATCGGATGGCGCGGCCGTTATTTGGTCGTCGGTTTTGCGTCGGGCCCGATTCCGTCTCTGCCATTGAATCTGACGCTGCTGAAAGGCGCCTCGCTGGTCGGCGTGTTCTGGGGCGATTTCGCCAAGCGCGAGCCCAAGGCCAATGCGCAGATGATGGCCGAATTGGCGCAGTGGTACGGCCAGGGAAAGATCAAGCCGGTGATCGACAGCACGATGCCGATGGCCGAATTGAAGGCCGCGTACGCCCACATGGGTTCGCGCGGCGTCAAAGGAAAACTGGTGATGGTGAACTGAGCGCACCGCCTTTCCGCGCTTCTTGCGCCCCAATAAAAAAGCCCGCATGAGCGGGCTTTTTTATTGGGCATCTGCCCAGCGAAAACAGGGGCACTTACTTGATCTCGTAATCGGAAAGAGACTTGCCCGCAGCCAACGCCTCGGTCACCCAGCGCGGCTTGCGGCCACGGCCGCCAGACCAGGTTTCGCCGGTCGGGCTGCGGTATTTGGCGGCGGCCTTGGCCGGAGCGGCGCTTGCACCGCGCTTGGCGGACCCAGCAGCGCGGCCGGTCAGTTTCAGATCGGAGGCCGTCAAACCGTATTCGGCGATCTTCCGGCGCACCTCTTCGATCACGCCGGCGCGTTCCTGGTTGCGCAGGTCTTCGGCCTGCTTGCGCAATTGCGCAATCTGCTCGTCGTGCTTCTTGATCTGGGAATTGATATCGGCGAGGGTCGAAGCCATTCTTGGACTCCTGAAATTGAAAACGGGGCGATTTTAATTCAGTTTACATTTGACACAAGTGCCTTAACGAGTGAAAAAACGGCGCCGCATTGCATTAGTGCAACAACTCGCAACATAAAGCGATGGGCGCCGGTGAGCGGCCTATAGCTGGGCAAGAGAGAAAAAGAGGCTTCGGCGCGAAGGGACCGCAGAAGATGCGGGGACCGAAAAAGACAACGCCGGGACAAACCCGGCGTTTTTGTTCCTTTGAACGTGCTATTGCGCAATAGCACAAAGGAGATATTTTGGGGTGGCTGATGGGACTCGAACCCACGACGACCAGAATCACAATCTGGGACTCTACCAGCTGAGCTACAGCCACCACAGAGCCTACGATTGTAGCGTTAAAAATCGCGGTTTTGACGGCGCAATGCACAAAGAGCCCGAAAGAGCAGCATTTCACCCCGCAATCGCCGATCCGCCCGGTGGCACGGCATCCGGAATCCTGATCGATCCATCGGATCTTTCGTGAGTACCGACCAGCAGTCCGCTGGCGACGGCATGTTCGCGCAAGCCGTCGACGACTTCGTCTCTTCCGGGCGTTTCGGAGAACTCGGGACGACTTGCCAACGCAAACAGCTGGAACGCATACCGATGCACTCCATGCCCAGGTGGCGGATCGGGCGGCAGCCAGGCCGCCTGCAAGGCCGAATTGCGTCCAACATGCAGCCCCGCTGCGCCCTCGTTTTCCTGGCTTGGAATCGCTCCTTCTGCCAGCGCCCCACTCTGCGGCTCCAGGCCCACCACGATGGCATGCACCAGCGGATTCGGCGTGGGCGAATCGGCGTCCTCCACGATCAGCAGCAACGATGTCGTGCCCGCAGGCAGACCGCTCCACTGAAGCGGAGGCGAGACACCTTCTCCATCGGCGGTGCAGCGCTGCGGCAGCGGCGCATGGTCGGCGAACGCCATGCTGGCGAGTTCGATCGATCCCAGCCCCTCGCGCATTCCGAGGGTATTGAAGACGATGTTGTCCAGACCGGCACGCACGCCCTGCAGGGCCTGCCCAATGACTTCGGGTAGTTTTTCCAGCATGCGAACGGTGTACCGCCGCGCCACTCGCGAATCTGTAGGACGCCGCGCAGCACCTGCGTCACGAAGTCGGGCACAAGTTCTCGGGTGCAGCGCCCGCTGCGCGGCGGCATCGGCCGGCACGCACAGCGCTCCGCTATCATGAATGCGCCCCTTGCGCAGGGGCATGGCTTACGGCCAGTTCCACCACTTCACCACACCAAAGGAATATCTTCATGAGCATCGTCTGGACTATCCTGATCGGGTTCGTCGTGGGTCTTGTGGCGCGGGCAGTCAAGCCGGGCGACGACTCCGCGGGCTTCATCGTCACCACCATCATCGGCATCGCCGGCTCGCTGATCGTCACCTACGTCGGCCAGTCGCTGGGCTGGTACACCGCGGGCCAGGGGGCTGGCTTCATCGCCTCCGTGCTGGGCGCGATCGTGTTGCTCTTCATCTACGGAATGATCAAGCGCAAGAGCTGATCGATACAGGAAAGAAGGCCGTGCCGCCTCGTGCGCACGGCCACCCAGCGATGCCCCGCAAAGCGCGCGCCAAGCATCATGTGTATGTGGTCGAGCTGGACGACCGCGTATGGAACAACGGCCGCTTCAGGCGCGCCAACCCCGACTACCAGCTCGGCAAACCCTTCGTCTATGTCGGCATGACCGGCCTGGACCCCGACATCCGTTTCGACAAGCACAAGGCCGGCATCCAGGCCAACAGCTTCGTGCAGGAGTTCGGCCTGCACCTGCTGCCCGCGCTCTACGAGCGCTACAACCCCATGACCTACGAGGACGCCCGGCTGATGGAAGTCGACCTCGGCATCGCGCTGCGCAAGGCCGGCTACGGCGTCTGGCAGGCCTGAGGCTCAGGCTGGCAATCAGGCGCCAGCCCTTCAGGAGTAGGTGACCCAGTCCTCATACGCCGGCCCATCCAGATGCGGCAGCGTGTTGTACGTGACGAGCATGTGCCGCTTCGGCGTGAAGGCGAACTCCGTCACCGAGGTATTGCGGATGCGCAGGTTGAGCTCGATTGTCGTCTCCGCGCTCGTGCCCAGCACATGACCCACCGCCGTGCTGATCGGCCCACCGCTCGACACCACCAGCACCTTCGCGCCGTGGTGCCTGTCGCGCACGTGGTCGAGCGCCGTCGTCACCCCCGCGAGAAAGTCGACATAACTCGGCATGCCTACCGGCGAAGTCCTGCCCTGCATCCAGGCGCCCAGGCCTTCGCGCAGCAGACGGAAGTGATGGCGGTACATCTCGGGCGTATCGGGCTTCTGCAGCTTGCCTTCGTGGATGGAGGCGATGACCGCCTCGCTGTCGTATTCGTTGAGGCCGGGCCACGGCAGCACGTCGTCGCGCTCCAGGCCGAGCCCCTTGGCGATGCCTTCCCAGGTCTGGCGATGGCGCCTGAGCGTGCCCGTGATGACGGCATCGAATTTCATGCCGCGCTCGCGCCAGTATTCGCCGAGGCGAACAGCCTGCCGATGCCCGAGTTCGCTCAGGTTGTCATAGTCGGCAGCGCCGAAGCTGGCCTGCCCGTGGCGCACGAGGTAGAGGGTTCCCATGGGCGGAATTCTGGCAAGAAGCGAAGGTGCGGGTTGTCCCTCGTGCGACCTGTTCGCGCGGCAAAGAAAAAGGCCCGAGCCATTGGCCCGGGCCTTGTCTGCTCGTTCGCGGGGGAGCGAAGCGCGTATCAGCGGCCCGCTGCGACCGGCAGCGTATCCGCCGGCTTCGGCACCAGGATCTCCGCCTTGAAGCGGTCCTTCAGCAGGTTGTAATAGGCAGCGTCTTCAGCGGCCGCCACGGACTGGCCGACCTGCGTCTGCTCCTGCTTCGCGAGCTCGGCCGGCGGCGGCGTGCGCGGAACCACCTTGGTCACGCGCACCACCGTATAGCCCTGCGCGCCCAAGTCCACGCCAACGAGCACGGGCAGCTTGGAGGCGTCGGCACGCAACGCGGCGTCGATGACCGGCAGCGGCTGCGATTGCGCATCGCGGCGCGACACCGTCACGGGCGCGCCGAAGGTCGCGCCATCGGCCTTCGCAGTCCACGCGGCGAGCTTCGCTTCGCCTTCGGCCTTGGCCAGCACGGCGGCGCGCTCGGAAACGAGCTGCGCGCGGATCTTGTCCTTCACGTCAGCCAGCGGCACCGGATGCGCCGCCGTGTACTTCGTCACGCGGCCCGACGCGAGCTGGCTCGGGCCGACTTCGATCGCCTCGGTGTTCTGCTTGCGCTCGAGCGAGTCGGCAGCGAACAGCGCGCTCAGGAAGTTGCGGTTCACCAGCGGGCCGCTGGTGCCCGGCGCGGGCGTTCGCGCGACGTTGTCGGCCGTGCGGATCGTGAGCTTCAGCTTCTCGGCCGCCGGCTTGAGGCTGTCGGGCGTCTGGTAGACCGCGTCGGTGAAGGTCTCGGCGGCCTTCGCGAATTCCTGCGTGGCCTGCTGCGAGCGCATGTCGTTCTCGATGGTCGCGCGCACCTGCTCGAAGGGCGGGATCACTGCCGGCTTGATGTCGGTCAGGTGAATGATGTGATAGCCGAATTCCGTTTCGACCACGCCGCTGATCTCGCCCTTCTTGAGCGCGAACATCGCGTCTTCGAAAGGCTTGACCATCGCGCCCTTCGTCACGAAGTCGAGATCGCCGCCCTTCTCCGCCGAACCCGGGTCCTGCGAATTCTTGCGCGCCACTTCGGCGAAGGTGTTGGGAGCCTTCTTCACTTCGGCCAGCAGTTGCTCGGCCTTCGCCTTGGCCTTCTCGCGGTCGGCGGCGGATGCGCTGGCCGGCGCGGTGATCAGGATGTGGCTCGCGCGGCGCTCTTCCTTCGTGCCGAAGCGCGAGGCGTTCTGCTCGTAGTAGGTCTTGAGGTCCGCCTCGTTCACGACGACGTTCTTCTTGGCCGCGTCGAGATCGAGCACCAGGTACTCGATGCTGGCCTGCTCGGGCGCCTGGAACTGCGCCGTGTGATCCTTGTAGTAGGTCTCGATATCGGCATCGCTCACCGTCACCTTCGAGGCGAAGGCATCGGGCGCGAAGCGGGCGACCTGGATCTCGCGTGTGTCGTAGAAGGCGTTGATGGTGGTCGCGGCCAGCGCGGGCGGCGTGAAGGCCGTGGCCGAGATGCCCAGCAACACCTGCTGCGTCGCCATGTCGGCGCGCACGGAGGCTTCGTATTGCTCGGGCGTGCGGCCGGTCACGCGCTGGAAGCTTTCGCGGTCGAACTTGCCGTCGGGCGTGCGGAAGGTGGCGAGGCCCGGGTCCTGCGCGAAGATGCGCGAGAGGCGCTCTTCGGACACCGTCATGTTGGCCTTGGCCGCCGCAGCAGCCAGCACGCGATCGCGCACCATGCGCTCCAGCGTGGCATAGCGCATGGCGTCGGACTCGAGGAGCGTCGGATCGACGTTGGGCGACTGCTGGCGGATGCGGTCCGTCTCGACGCGGTGCTGCTGATCCCACTCGGGCTTGGTGATGTCGTGCCCTTCGATGCGCGCGACCTTCTCGTCGCGACCGAAGCCCTGATAGCGCTCGACGCCGAACAACACGAACGACGGAATGATCAGCAAGAACAAGATGATCATCACGATCTTGTTGTACTTGCGGAAGGTATCAAACATGCTTGAACACTCTTTTTCGACAGCAGTCGGACGGCAATAAAAAAGGCGAACTTGTGGTTCGCCTTTGCATCGGGTGGTGGTGGGTGCTGAGGGGCTCGAACCCCCGACCTACGCCTTGTAAGGGCGCCGCTCTACCAACTGAGCTAAGCACCCCACCGGAAAACTCTCCGAGTCTAACGCCTCAGTTCAGCGCGTCTTTCAGCGCCTTGCCGGGACGGAACTTCGGGATCTTGGCGGCCTTGATTTTAATCGCGTCGCCGGTGCGGGGATTTCGGCCGGTGCGGGCCGCGCGTTTGCCTACTGCGAAAGTGCCGAAACCGACGAGCGAAACGGAACCGCCCTTCTTGAGCGTGGTACGAATGGCGCCGATGGTGGATTCGAGCGCGCGGGTCGCTGCGGCTTTGGAAATGTCGGCGTTCTTTGCGATGTGCTCAATCAGTTCGGTCTTGTTCACAAGGGCCCCTTGTAGAAGAAAAAAGTTGGTCGGCTTTCGTCAGCTGCGACCTGGCCGCAAACGGTGCGACACAAGAACCTGGCAGGCCTGACGCCTCGGCAGCGCGCTGCCAGCGAGGATTACAACCACTGGTCTGCAGGGTGTCAATAAGACGCGAGGCCATGCAGAGCAGCGGAGCGCGCGATTTTAGGGGCGTTTCGTGAAGTCCTTTTTCAAAGGCTCTCAAAGCGCATCGGCAATGGCCTTGCCCAGGTCGGCGGTGCTGGCAGTGCCACCGATGTCGGGGGTGCGCGGTGCTCCGCTTTGGGGCGCGAGTACCTTCTCGATGGTCGACAGGATGGCGTCGTGCGCCTGCTTGTGGCCCAGGAATTCCAGCATCATCGCGCCGCACCAGATCTGCCCGATCGGGTTGGCAATGCCCTTGCCGGCGATGTCCGGCGCCGAGCCGTGCACCGGTTCGAACAGCGACGGCATGGTGCGGTCGGGGTTGAGGTTGGCGCTCGGCGCGATGCCGATGGTGCCGGTGCAGGCCGGCCCGAGGTCGGACAGGATGTCGCCGAACAGGTTGCTCGCCACCACCACGTCGAAGAAGTCGGGCCGCTGCACGAAATGCGCGGTGAGGATGTCGATGTGGAACTTGTCGAGCTTGATGCCGGGGTAGTTCCTGCCCATCTCGGCCACGCGCTCGTCCCAGTAGGGCATGGTGATCGAGATGCCGTTCGACTTGGTGGCGCTGGTCAGGTGCTTCTTGGGCCGCGACTGCGCGAGCTCGAACGCGAACTTCAGCACTCGGTCGACGCCCACGCGCGACATCACCGTCTCCTGCACCACGATCTCGCGCGGCGTGCCCTGGTACATGCGCCCGCCGATGCTGGAGTATTCGCCCTCGGTGTTCTCGCGCACGATGTACATGTCGATCTCGCCGGGCTCGCGCGGCGTGCCGTCGCGGCGCACCACCGGCGCGATGATGCCGGGCATCAGGCGCGCCGGACGCAGGTTGATGTACTGGTCGAACTCGCGGCGGAACATCAGCAGCGAGCCCCAGAGCGACACGTGGTCCGGAATCTTCTCGGGCCAGCCCACCGCGCCGAAGAAGATGGCGTCGTGGCCGCCGATCTGGTCCTTCCAGTTGTCGGGCAGCATCTGGCCATGCTTCTCGTAGTAGTCCCAGCTCGAGAAGTCGAAGTGGTCGAACTTCAGGTCGATGCCGAATTTGCGCGCCGCAGCATCGAGCACGCGCAGCCCTTCGGGCATGGTTTCCTTGCCGATGCCGTCGCCGGCGATGACTGCGATTCTGTGGGTGCTCATGGAGTGTCTCCTGCGTGTGCGTGTTGCGAAGATGGAAGAAGAGGAAAGAAGGCCAGGGCCTCGGCGAGCAGCTCGTCCGGGGCCTCCTCGGGAACATAGTGGCCGCAAGGCAGGGCCCGGCCTGACACATCGGCCGCGCGCTCGCGCCACAGCGCCAGCACGTCGAAGGCCTTGCCGACCGCGCCGTGCTCGCCCCACAGCACGCGCAAGGGCTGCCTCAGCTGCAGCCCGGCGGCGATGTCGGCCCGGTCGTGCACGAGATCGATGGTGGCGGAGGCGCGATAGTCCTCGCAGATGGATTCGGCGGTGCCAGCAATGGCAGCGCAGCGCTCGTATTCGGCCAGCACTTGGGGCGCGAAGGGCGCGAGGCCGGCGTGCCGACCGCCCATCACGCTGCGCACGTAGCGCACCGGGTCGGATGCGATCAGCGCCTCGGGCAGCGGCGGCGGCTGGATCAGGAAGAACCAGTGCCAGTAGGCCTTGGCGAATGCCTCTGAGGTCTGCTCGTACATGGCGAGCGTGGGCGCAATGTCGAGCAGCAGCATGCGCTCGACCGCCTCGGGATGGTCCATCGCAAGCCGGTGCGCAACGCGCGCACCGCGGTCGTGCGCCAGGACGCCGAAGCGCTCGAAGCCGTGGTGCCGCATGGCCGCGAGCGCGTCGAGCGCCATCTCGCGCTTGCTGTAGACCGCATGCTCGGCATCCGCCGCCGGCCGGCCCGAATCGCCATAGCCGCGCAGGTCGACCGCCACCACCGTGAACCGCTCGGCCAGCGCCGGTGCCACGCGGTGCCAGATCGCATGCGTCTGCGGATGGCCGTGGAGCAACAGCAAGGGAGCCCCCTGCCCGCCGGTGCGTCCGTGAATGCGCACGCCGTTGCGCTCGATATCGAAAGTGGGGAAGGAAAGAAAGGAAGTGGCCGTCACGGCGACGATTGTGCGTTGCGCCCCTCCTGCCATCAAGCAACAATCGGCCAATTCATACTTTCCGATCTGGCATGAATCAACCTTCGATGGAACGAAGCGACCTGGCGCTTGTGCTCGCGATCCGCGACCAGGGCAGCCTCGCGGGCGCGGCTGCCACGCTCGACGTGGTGCCTTCCGTCGTCACCAAGCGGCTGGGCGCGCTGGAGGCTCGCCTGGGCCAGCGCCTGTTCGAGCGCACCACGCGGCGCCTCAGCGCCACGGCCGAGGGCGAGGCCATCTGCCTGCATGCGCGGGCCCTGCTCGAAGGGTTCGCCGCGCTGGAGAGCGAGCTTGGCGAACGGCAGAACGAGCTGACCGGCACGCTCCGGCTGGCTGCCACCTTCGGCTTCGGCAGGCTCTGGCTGGGCCCGGCGCTGGCCGCCTTCCAGGCGCGGCATCCGGCGCTGCAGATAGAGCTGGTGCTCACCGAGCAACTGCCCGATCTCGGCGCCGAGGGCTACGACGGCGCGGTGTGGCTCTGGGCCGTGCAGCAGCGCCACGCTGCCGACTGGGTCTCGCGGCGCATCGCGCGCAACCAGCGCGTGCTGGCCGCCGCGCCCGACTACCTGAAGCGCCGTGGCACGCCAGCCACCATCGAGGCGCTGTCCTCGCACGACTGCCTGGTCGCCCGCGAGAACGGCGACGCCGCCGGCCAGCGCCAGCACGCGGTCTGGACGCTGCGCCATGCGCGCGACGGCAGCACGGCGCGCGTGCGCGTGCAGGGGCCGCTGGCCAGCAATTCGGGCGAGATGGTGCGCGACTGGTGCATGGCCGGGCACGGCATCATGCTGCGCAGCTTGTGGGACATCGCACCGCAGCTCGCGAGCGGCGAGCTTGTGCGCCTGCTGCCGCAGTACGCGATGGCGGAGGCCGACATCCACTGGATCGCGCCCTGGCGGCCGAAGACGCCGCGCCGCGTGCGACTGCTGGTCGACCACCTCGTCGAGCAGTTCCGCAGCGAGCCCTGGAAGCCGGGCAAGGCCGAATCACGCTAGATATAAGAAAGGAAGGCAGTTCAGCGGCTGCCGCTTCGCACCACGAGGCTCACCCCCACGGCGGTAAGCCCGATGCCCAGCACCGTCACCAGCGTGATCGGCTCGGAGAACAGCAGCCACGCCATCACTGCCGTACAGGGCGGCACCAGATAGAGCAGGCTGGTGACGGCGGTGGCCGTTCCGCGCTGGATCAGCATGTAGAGCAGCGAGCTGCCACCCAGCGACAGCGCCAGCACCGACCAGGCCATCGCGCCGCCGGAATGCAGGTTCCACTGGATGCTGTCCGTCTCCAGCGCCGCGAACGGCAGGGTGACGAGCACGGCGGCCGCCATCTGCACGGCGCTCGCGCTGCGTACGTCGCAGGGCGCGACGAAGCGCTTCTGGTACAGCGTGCCCGCGGTGATCGACAGCAGCGCCATCAGCGCGAGCGACATCGTCTCCACGCTGACCTCGCCGCCCTGCCCCAGCTTGCGCAGCACAACCAGTACCAGGCCGGCGAAGCCCAATCCCAGCCCGACCCACTGGCGCCCCGTGATTCGCCCGCCGGTGAAGGAGAGCCACACGGCCGTCAGCACCGGCTGGATGCCGACCAGCAGCGCCACCAGCCCCGCGCCCATGCCTTCGCGCACTGCGGCCCAGACGCCGCCGAGGTAGCCCGCCTGCATCAGGATGCCGGTGACGGCGAGGTGCGCCCACTGGGCCCGCTGCTTCGGCCATTCGACCCGCGCCAGCGCCACCCACGCGGCGAAGCAGGCCAGCGACAGCGCGAAGCGCACGGCGAGGAACTTGAGGGGTGGCGCATATGGCATGCCGTAGCGCGCGACGATGAAACCCGTGCTCCAGATCAGCACGAAGACCGCGGGCATCGCCCGCAGCCAGCCCGCGCCGCGGGCCGGGGTTGCCGATGTCATTTGATTATTTGGTTCGGGCCCGGATTTCCGGAATGGCCTTCTGCAGGTAATACACCATCGACCAGATGGTGAGCACGGCCGAGATCCAGATCAGCCACTGGCCCCAGACGCCGGTGTCGATCACCTTGAACAGGCGCCCGTCATAGAGCAGGAAGGGAATGGCGATCATCTGCACTGTCGTCTTGACCTTGCCGATCATGTGCACCGCCACGCTCTTGCTGGCGCCGATCTGCGCCATCCATTCGCGCAGCGCCGAGATGGCGATCTCGCGGCCGATGATGATGAGCGCCACGAACACGTCGGCCCGGTTCAGGTGCACCAGCACCAGCAGCGACGCGCACACCAGGAACTTGTCGGCCACCGGATCGAGAAAGGCCCCGAAGGCCGAGGTCTGGTTGAGCCGGCGGGCCAGGAAGCCGTCGAGCCAGTCGGTGGCGGCGAAGACGATGAACATGACCGTGGCGATCAGGTTGCGCATCGGCTCGGCCATCGGCAGGTAGAACACACCGACGATCAAAGGGATCGCGACGATGCGCGTCCAGGTCATGATGGTCGGCAGGGTCCAGAACATCGCTTGATTGTGTCATGGCCGCGCCACCCCCTCGCGGGGGTCAGGCGCTCAATGCAACGCCTTGTAGATTTCTTCCGCCAGGTCGGAGGCGATGCCCTCGACCGAGGCGATGTCCTCGATACTCGCCGCCGCCACGCCCCGGATGCCGCCGAAGCGCTGCAGCAGGCGCGCGCGCCGCTTCGGCCCGATGCCCGGGATGTCTTCGAGCTGGCTGCCGCCCACGCGCACCTTCGCGCGCTTGGCCCGCATGCCGGTGATGGCGAAGCGGTGCGCCTCGTCGCGGATCTGGGCCACCAGCATCAACGCGGCCGAGTCCTTGCCGAGGTAGACCTTCTCGCGGCCGTCGGCGAACACCAGCTCCTCGAGGCCCACCTTGCGGCCCTCGCCCTTCTCGACCCCCACGATCAGCGACAGCGGCAGGCCCAGTTCGCCGAACACCTCACGCGCCATCGACACCTGCCCCTTGCCGCCATCGACCAGCACCAGGTCGGGCATGCGGGCGGTGCGCGGCTTGGGAGGCGCCTCGCTGCCGTCGCTTTCGGCATCGCCCGGAGGCAGGGCGTCGGTCTCGGCGGCCATGGCCTCGGCCAGCTTGCCATAGCGGCGGTGCAGCACCTGGCGCATGGCGGCGTAGTCGTCGCCGGGCGTGATGCCCTCGATGTTGTAGCGGCGGTACTCCTTGTTCTGCATGGCGTGGTGCTCGAACACCACGCAGGAGGCCTGCGTCGCCTCGCCCGCGGTGTGCGAGATGTCGAAGCATTCGACGCGGAAGTTGTCGAGGTCGTCCGAAGCCAGCTCCAGCGCGTCGGCCAGCGCGCGCGTGCGCGCCTGCTGCGAGCCCTCTTCGGCCAGCAGCCGGGCCAGCTGAAGCTTGGCGTTGGTCTCGGCCATTTCCAGCCAGTGGCGGCGCTGCTCGCGCGGCTGGAACACCGCCGTCACGCGCGAGCCGGCCTGCTGCGAGATGGCCTCGATCAGCTCCCGGCTCACCTGCTCGCTCAGCACCAGCGTGGCAGGCACGGGCACGTCGATGTAGTGCTGGGCGATGAAGGCCTCCAGCACCTGCACCTCGACCGGATCCGCGACGGCCGGCGGCGCGCCCTCTTCGTCGTCGAGCTCGCCGTGATGGATCTGCGCCGCGTCTTCCACGTGCACAGGGAAGTACGGCCGGTCGCCCAGATGCCGCCCGCCGCGCACCATCGCGAGGTTCACGCAGGCCTTTCCGCCCTGCACCTTCACCGCGAGGATGTCGACGTCCTTGTCGGATGCGATCTCGATGGACTGCTGGTGCAGCACGCGCGAGATGGCCGACATCTGGTTGCGCAGATCGGCCGCCTGCTCGAATTCGAGCTTCTCGGCATGCGCCGTCATGCGCTGCTCGAGCTTGGAGAGCACGAGCTGCGTGTCGCCCATCAGGAAGGCTTCGGCGCTGGCGACGTCCTGCGCATAGGCCTCGGGGCCGATGTGGCCCACGCAGGGCCCGCTGCAGCGCTTGATCTGGTACAGCAGGCAGGGCCGCGTGCGGTTGGCGTACACCGTGTCCTCGCAGGTGCGCAGGCGGAACACCTTCTGCAGCAGCTGGATGGATTCCTTCACCGCCCATGCGCTCGGATACGGCCCGAAATAGCGGTGCTTCTTGTCGACCGCGCCGCGGTAGTAGGCCAGCCGCGGAAACTGGTGCGAGGCGATCTTCAGGTAGGGGTAGCTCTTGTCGTCGCGAAACAGGATGTTGTAGCGCGGCTTGAGCGTCTTGATGAGATTGTTCTCGAGCAGCAGCGCCTCGGCCTCGGAGCGCACCACCGTGGTTTCCATGCGCACGATCTTCGAGATCATGTGCCCGATGCGCGTGCCGCCGTGGTTCTTCTGGAAGTAATTGGCGACCCGCTTCTTCAGGTTGCGCGCCTTGCCCACGTAGAGCACCGCCCCGGCCGCGTCGAAATAGCGGTACACGCCGGGCAGTTGCGGCAGGGCCGCGACTTCGCTGAGCAGTTGTTCGGAATGCACGTCTGACATGGCGGCTATTGTGGCGCGCGCCATGCGGCCCCGGCGGCCGCCTGCGCGCAAACCCCGACACCGACTGGAACGGAATGTGCTGAAGATAGGGCGCGGGCGCGAGGAGCGCCCGTGGTTTTCACACATACCTACTCGGGAAATCTCATGACTCAAAACAACAACAGACGCGCCGTCTGGTGCGCGCTCACGCCCGTCGCTCTCTCGCTGAGCCTGGCGGCTTGCGGGGGCGGCTCCAACAACAACGATGCGCAGAACACGGCGGCCGCCCTCGCGGTCATCGCCGCGATCAACGCAGCGAACCAGCCGGCTCCGGCCGCACCTGATAACGGCTGCCTGATCCCAAGCGGCAGCTCGTCCGTGGTGGTCGGCTCCGGCGACGCCGGCGACCCCGCAGCCCCCGAGCCTGCATCGGGCTACGTGCCCGGCCACAAGCTGGTCTACGCCAAGAACTACATGGTGGTCGCGAACCATCCGCTGGCCACCCGCGCAGGCTGCGACGTGCTGAAGGCCGGCGGCAGCGCCGTCGACGCGGCGGTAGCCGTCCAGGCGGTACTGGGCCTGGTCGAACCGCAGTCCAGCGGCCTGGGCGGCGGCGCCTTCATGCTGCACTATGACGCGGCGACGAAGAAGGTACAGGCCTACGATGGCCGCGAGACCGCGCCGGCTGCCGCCAACGAGAACTACCTGCGCTACATCGACCCGACCGGCGCCGACACAACCCCGCCCAAGCCCGGCGGCGCGCGTGCCAGCGGGCGCTCCATCGGCACGCCGGGCGCGGTGCGCATGCTCGACATCGCCTACCAGGACCACGGCAAGCTGCCGTGGAAAGACCTCTTCAGCTACGGCATCACGCTGGCATCGGACGGTTTCCAGATCGGTGGACGCATGGCCGCTGCCATCTCGTCGTCGGCCACCAGCCTCAAGCGCGACGCCGAGGCCACGGCCTACTTCTTCAACGCCGACGGGTCACCGAAGACGCTGGGCACGAAGCTGCAGAACCCGGCCTATGCGAAGACGCTGAACGCCATCGCCACGCAAGGTGCCAACGCCTTCTATACGGGCAGCATCGCGCAAGGCATGGTCGACAAGATCGGCATCACGACCGCCGCGAACGACGGCTCGGCCATCACGCCCGGCATGACCACCATGGCCGACCTGGCCAACTACAAGGCCAAGCGTCGCGACCCGGTCTGCGGCACCTATCGCGATTACTACGTGTGCAGCATGTCGCCGCCGTCATCGGGCGGCATCGCGGTGGTGGCCAGCCTGGGCATCCTCGAGACTTTCAACATGAGCCTGTACAAGCCGACGGCCATCGACATCGAAGGCGGCAAGCCGACCGTGATGGGCGTGCATCTGGTGAGCGAGGCCGAGCGCCTGGCCTATGCCGACCGCGACAAGTACGTGGCCGACACCGACTTCGTGCCGCTGCCGGGCAACTCGGTCGACACCATGATCAACAAGCCCTACCTGCAGAGCCGCGCCAGCCTCATCAGCCTGTCGAAGAGCATGGGCCTCGCGCAGGCCGGCAACCTGGGTTCGGTTCCGCTGGGCATCGACAAGACCGAGGAGCACGGCACCACGCACTTCACCATCGTGGACAAGAATGGCAACGTGGTCGTGATGACCACCACGGTGGAAAGCACGCTGGGCTCGTTCCACATGACGCAGGGCTTCATGCTGAACAACCAGCTCACCGACTTCTCGGCCAACCCCGACGACACCAGCGTGACTCCGAGCGTCAAGGTCGCCAACCGCGTCGCCCCCGGCAAGCGTCCGCGCAGCACGATGGCTCCCACGCTTGTGTTCAGGAAGAACGCCGACGGCAGCATGGGCGAGTTCGTCATGGGCACCGGCTCGCCAGGCGGCGGCACGATCATCCAGTACGTCGTGAAGACACTGGTGGGCGCGCTCGACTGGGGCCTCGATGCACAACAGGCCACGTCGCTGGTCGACTTCGGCGCCACCAACTCTCCCGCCAGCGCCGGTGCCAGCTACAGCGCCACCAACGTGGGCGGCGAGCATCCCAACGTGAACACCGGCAACAACGGCAACGACGACCCGCTGATCGTGGGACTGCGTGCCCTGGGTCACACGGTGAACTTCGGCGCCCAGTCCAGCGGTGTCAGCACCGTCATCCGCACGAACGTCGGCGGCAAGACGGTGCTGACCGGCGGCGCCGACCCGCGGCGCGAAGGCATCGTGCTGGGCGACACCTTCACGCCCTGAACGGGCCGCGTACTACGCCCTACTTCGCGAGTTCGCTGACCAGCCGGTACAGGAACTCGCGCCCGTCGTACAGGCGCTGGATCTCTATGCGCTCGTCCAGCCCGTGCGAGCGCGCGTCGGAGGGCTCCACGAACAGGCCGCTCACGCCGTACATCGGGATGCCGGCGTTGCGCATGAAGCGGCTGTCGGTGGCGCCGGTGCTCATTGCGGGTATCACCGGCACGCCGGGCCACATCTGCTGGGTGATCGATTCCACCGTCTTGACCAGGTCGCCGTTCAGCGGCGAGGCCGGGCTGCGCAGCGGCTTGCCCATGTTGCGCACCACGATCTTGTCGTTGCCCACGACCTGGGTCAGCTGGCGCTCGACTTCGTCCGGGTCGTCGTGCGGCAGGATGCGGCAGTTGACCGTGGCCTTTGCCGACTGCGGCAGCGCGTTCTCGGCATGGCCGGCCTGCACCATCGTCGCCACGCAGGTGGTGCGGAACTGGGCGTTGTAGGCCGGGTTGGCCGACATGCGCTCGATCACCGACGCATCGGGGTTGCCGCTGCCGACCGCGCGCATGTCCTCGGCGAGCTGGCCGGTGGCAAAGGGTGCGCTGCGCGCGAAGTAGGTCTTGGTGACGTCGGCGAGCCTCACCGGAAAGCTGTAGTTGCCCAGCCGCTCCAGCGCGGCCGACAGCGCGTAGATGGGGTTGGTCTTCGTCGGTATCGAGCTGTGGCCGCCCACGTCGCGCGCCTCCAGCATGTAGGTGGTGTACATCTTCTCGGCCACCTGCATGCGGTGCAGGTTGGGCTTGCCGCCGCGCAGTTCGCCGCCGCCGCCTTCGTTGATGCCGAACTCGGCCTGCAACAGCTCGGGCTTGTTGTTGATGAGCCAGAAGGCGCCGTTGCTCAGCGCGTCGCCGCGTTCCTCGTCGGCGGTCAGCGCGAGGATGACGTCGCGCTTCGGCCTGAAGCCTTCCTGCTTGAGCTGCCCCACCACGGAGACCAGCGCCGCGGCCATGGCCTTGTCGTCGATGGCGCCGCGCGCGGTGAAGTAACCGCCGGTCTCCTGCAGCTTGAACGGGTCGGTCTTCCAGTCCTCGCGCCGGGCCTCGACCACGTCGATGTGCGCCAGCAGCAGCAGCGGCTTCTTGCTGCCGTCGCCCTTGAAGCGCAGCACCATGTTGCCCTTCTTGGGGAAGGGTTCGAATATCTGGATGTCGCCGGGGGCGAAGCCCGCCTCGACCAGACGCTTTTCCATGGCCCGCGCCGCCGCGGTGTTGTCGCCGACCGAGTGGGTGGTGTTGATCTCGATCAGCTCCTTGTAGATGTCGTGGAAGCGCTGCTGTTGCGGCGTGAGCGACTGCGGAGCCTGCGGCTGCGCCACTGCGGCTGTCGTGCCGCAGAAGCCGCAGAGGGCCAGGGAGACGGCGAGCACGGTCTTTGCGGCACGGAAGGTCTGCATCCTCATGGGTTCTCTCTCCGGTGGTGGTTGTCCGAACAGCATAGCAAGCGCCATCGGCGAACACGGGCACACTCGCGACCATGCAATCCAGCCAATCGAAGCAGTGGGACATCTTCTGCAAGGTCATCGACAACCACGGCGACCTGGGCGTCTGCTGGCGGCTTGCCCGCCAGCTGGCCGCCCTCGGCGAGCGCGTGCGGCTGTGGATCGACGATGCGACGGCGCTAGGCTGGATGGCGCCGTCGGGCCATGACGGCGTGCAAGTGATCGACTGGCTCGATCCCTCGGCGCTGCGGGCGGCCGTGGCGCAGCCAGCGCCCGACGTGCTTATCGAAGGCTTCGGCTGCGACCCGGCGCCGGAGCTGGTCGCCCGTTTCGCCGAGCGACCGGGCATTGCCTGGATCAACCTCGAATACCTGTCTGCGGAGCCGTACGTGGAGCGGCTGCACGGCCTGCCCTCGCCGGTGTTCAAGGGCCCCGGCGCCGGACTGACCAAGCGCTTCTTCTATCCCGGCTTCACGAGCGCCACCGGCGGACTGCTTCGCGAGCCCGACCTGATGGAGCGCAGGTCGCGCTTCGATCGCGCATCCTGGCTGTCGGCACGACAGATCCCTTGGCGGCAGGACGAACGCCTCGTCTCCCTCTTCTGCTACGAGCCCCCCGCGCTGGCCGGACTGCTGGCTCGCCTCGCCGAAAGCAGGCAGCCCACTCGCCTGCTGGTAACGGCCGGCCGTGCCGCGCAGGCGGTCCAGGCTCTGCAGGGAAGCGCGCCGCTGCTCCATGGCCGCGGCGCGCTATCAATTTCATATCTGCCCTATCTCACCCAGCCCGACTTCGACCACCTGTTGTGGGCCTGCGACCTGAACTTCGTGCGTGGCGAGGATTCGCTGGTGCGCGCGCTCTGGGCCGGAGCGCCGCTGATCTGGCAGATCTATCCGCAGGACGACGACGCCCACCATGAAAAGCTGAACGCCTGGCTCGACTGGCTAGGCGCACCGCCCTCGCTGAGGCTTTTCCACCACGCGTGGAACGGCTTTGGCGACACAGCCCTCCCCGAGGCGGAAATGCACGGCCCGTGGCTGGAAACAGCCCGGGACGCCCGCGCGCGGCTGCTCGCGCAGGACGACCTGATTACCCAATTGCGGAAATTCGTCACCCAAAAAAGCTAAAATAGCGGGCTTTGCGGATTTCGGCCCGGGTTTCATCGATCCGGAATGTCTTCCGCTAAACCTGCCGCGGGACATGTACCGCGGGGCCAGCCGAACGGCAAACCAAAGCCCCGCGCACCGAGCGGCCAACATCCAGAGACCCTGTTATGAAAATCGCTCAAGAAATCCGCGCCGGCAACGTCATCATGCACGGCAAGGACCCGATGGTCGTCCTCAAGACCGAATACAGCCGCGGCGGCCGCAACTCCGCCACCGTGCGCATGAAGATGAAGAGCCTGATCGCCAACTTCAACACCGAAGTGGTCTTCAAGGCCGACGACAAGATCGACCAGATCGTGCTCGACAAGAAGGAGTGCACCTACTCCTACTTCGCAGACCCGATGTACGTCTGCATGGACACCGAATACAACCAGTACGAAGTCGAAGCCGAGAACATGGGCGACGCCCTGAACTACCTCGAAGACGGCATGGCCGTCGAAGTGGTGTTCTACGAAGGCAAGGCGATCTCGGTGGAACTGCCGACCAGCGTCGAGCGCGAAATCACCTGGACCGAGCCGGCCGTCAAGGGCGACACCTCGGGCAAGGTCATGAAGCCCGCCAAGATCGCCACCGGCTTCGAAGTGCCGGTTCCGCTCTTCGTCTCGCAAGGCGACCGCATCGAAATCGACACGCGCACCGGCGAATACCGCAAGCGCGTCTGAGTCCCGGCTTCGCCGGCTGACCACCACCCCGAAAAGGCTCCGCAAGGAGCCTTTTTCGTTTCCGGGCATGATGGTTGCGACGCTGCACAATCACCCGGACAACCTGTCCGCTTTCTCCATGAACAACACGCACAACCTTCACGACAAGCGCCTGGCCGATGCCTGGGCCACGCTCCAGGCCCATGCGGACCAGGGCCTTCCGCTCGACCCCGATCCTTCGCGCATCGCCTTCGCCGACCCCGAATTCCTGCTGCGCCGCGAGACGCGCGGCATCCGCATGCAGCTCGAGCTGATGAAGCCCGACATCGAGCAGCGCGCCCATGGCATCGAGAACACCGTGGTGGTGTTCGGCAGTGCGCGCTTTCGCAGCGAGGAAGACGCAGCGGCCATGATCGCGCAGGCCGAACTCAGCGGCGACACGGCCGCGTCCGAGCGCTGGCGCCGGCTGGCGCGCAACTCGCACTACTACGAGAAGGCGCGCGCCTTCGGCAAGCTGGTGGCCCAGTACAGCAACGACAGGGAGCCGCAGGACAAGCTCTTCATCTGCACCGGCGGCGGCCCCGGCATCATGCAGGCGGCCAACCGCGGTGCGCACGAAGGCGGCGGGCTTTCGGTGGGCCTGGCCATCGCGCTGCCGATGGAAGAGGAAGCCAACCCGTACGTCACGCCGGCGCTGAGCTTCAAGTTCCACTACTTCGCCATCCGCAAGATGCACTTCATGATGCGTGCGAAGGCGCTGGTGGCGTTCCCGGGCGGCTTCGGCACGCTCGACGAACTGTTCGAGGTGATCACGCTGGTACAGACCAAGAAGTCGAAGCCGGTGCCGATCGTGCTCTTCGGCTCCGACTACTGGAAGCGGCTGATCGACTTCGACTTCCTCGTCGACGAGGGCGTGATCTCGCCGGGCGACGTGAAGCTCTTCGAATACGTCGATGCGCCCGAGGATGCCTGGAGCGCGATCAAGCGTTTCTACAAGCTCTGAACGACGCCTGAAGCCGCCGCTTCATCGCCTCGGTCGATGCATCAATCGGCGCTGTCGTCCTCATCCTCCGCCGGATGCAGCGCCTGCTCGAAGAACCTCGTGAGCGCCCGCGCGCGGCGCTTGCGCTCCGAAGCGCCGGTCTGCCCGGTCGCCACGGCATCGTCGGCCACGCCGTGCAGCGCATTGAAGAGGATCACGGCCGTGAGCGTCGCATCCTCCACGTCCCAGAAGCCGGCGCCATCGCCCTGCTTCAGCAAGCCCGCCAACTGCGCGATGACGGCGTTGTCGTTGCGCATGCGGCGGTCTTCGGGCCGGTATTCGTGAAAGACGACGTCGTGCAGCGCGACGTTGTCGAGGTAGATCTCGAGCCCCGTCTCCACCCAGGCCTTCAGCCGGGCGTGATAGTTGCCCGGCCGTTGGCGGTCCATGGCCTCCTGCAGCCGCTCGCAGAAGATGTCGACGAAGCGCTGCTGCAAGGCGCCAAGCAGCGCCTCCTTCGACGGAAAGTACAGATAGAAGGTGCCCTTGGCCACCTGCGCGCCAGCGGCGATGTCGTCGATGCTCGTGGCGGCGATGCCCTTGTCGATGAAGAGGCGCTGGGCCGCCTCCATCAGCGCGGCGGCGCGCGTCTCGGGGGCCTTGGTGCGCCGGCGCTGAGAGAGCTCGCCATCGGTGCCGGGGGGATTCGTGGCGGTGTCGCCGCTCGGGATCATCTATCGTCGCCTTCGGGTCGTTGATGAAGGCCTGGATACTGACTTCGGGTCAGTAGATTGTCAAAGGGATGGGAAGTACTCGTGTCCGGGATGTGGATTACGAGCCACGCGCCCGCCGGATCAAACCTTCAGGCCCCAGGTCGCTCTCGCTCCGATCGCCACTACACCTCCCACCACCCAGAACACGCCGGCAATGCCGATCAGCGCGCCGAGCGAGCCGAACAGCATCGGCATCGCCACGCTCGACGCGTTGATGGTCATCAGCCGCAGCCCCAGTGCCTCGCCGTGCCGTGTGTGCGGCGTGATCTGGTGGAGCATGCTCATCACCATCGGCTGCACCGCGCCCAGGGCGAAGCCGAGCACCACAGAGCAGATGCCCATGGTCCAGGCCGAATCCAGCAGCGGATACACCGCGAACACCAGCGCCGTGACCGCTGTCGAGGTCAGGATCACGTTGCGTTCCGAGGCGCGCGAGGCGATCACCGGCAGCACCACGCGGATCACCGCCGCCGCGATGGCGAAGGCGCCGAGGATCGAGCCGATCACCGAAGCGCTGATGCCCCGGTCGTGCCCAAGAATCGGCAGCACGAAGGCGTGCACGTCCCAGCTCGACGACTGCAGCCAGTTCACGAACAGCAGGCGGCGGAACATCGGCTCGCGCAGCAGGTCCCAGGCGCGCGTCGGCTTGGCGCCGGCGGGCGGCGGAGCTGGCGGCGGTTCGTCCGCGCCGCGCGCAAGCATCCAGCAGAGAACGGGCAGCGCCGCCATCACCGCGAAGGAGATTCGGAATGCGAGCATGTCCGCCGGCGCGCGGCCCGCGTGGTCGATCAGCATGCCCGCCAGGAACGGCCCGACGAAGTTGGCGACGGCCGGCGCGATGGCCAGCCAGCTGAACACGCGCTTGAGCTGCGTCGCGTTGGTGGCCGAGCGCCCCACGTGCCGCTGCAGCGCGATCACCGTCGCGCCTGTGGCGCCGCCGGTCAAGAGCGCCGCAAGGCACATCACCGGGAACACCGGAAAGATCACCACCAGCCCCGCGCCGACGACCGCGGCGACGACGGACAGCCACAGCGGCCGCTTGAAGCCGTACCGGTCGGCAAAGCGCCCCGCCGGCAGGGCGAGAAAAACCTGGGTCAGCGCAAAGAGGGAGATCAGCACGCCGACCGCCGCCGCGCTGTAGCCCTGTTGGAGCGCCAGCAGCGGCGTGGCGAGCCGCATGCCGGCCATGGTCGCGTGCAGGCACACCTGGGCGCCGATCACACGCAGCAGTTCGGAACCTTTCACGGGGAGTTCTCGCCCTCTTCTTTCTCGTTGTTGTCGGCTTCGGTGCCGGGGGTGGTGGGCGGCAACAGCGCCTGGGCCTGTGCCTCGGGCAGCGCCTCCACCTTGCGCAGCGCCAGGCGCATCTGCCGGGCGCGCGTGTCGGCCTTGTCGATGGTGTCGGAGGCCTTGGCCACCTGCTCCTTGATGCGGGCGACCCACTCGCCGTAGCGCTCGAACTCGGTCTTGACCGCGCCCAGCACCTTCCAGACCTCGGAGGCCTGCCGCTCCAGCGCGAGCGTGCGAAAACCCATGTGCAGGCTGTTGAGCATCGCGAGCAAGGTGGTGGGGCCGGCCAGCGTCACGCGGTGCTGGCGCTGCAGCGCGTCCATCAGGCCGGGCCGGCGCAGCACCTCGGCGTAGAGGCTTTCCACGGGCAGGAACAGGATCGCGAAATCGGTGGTGTGCGGTGCCGCAAGGTAGTTGTCGGCGATGGACTTCGCTTCGGTGCGGATGCGCGCCTCCAATGCCTTCGCCGCGAGTTCGACGCCCGCCGCATCGGCGCGCTCGTGCGCGTCGATGAGCCGCTCGTAGTCGTCGCGCGGAAACTTGGCATCGATGGGCAGCCACACCGGCGCGCCATCGTCGCCGCGGCCGGGAAAGCGGATGGCGAAGTCCACGCGCTGCCCGCTGCGCGGCTTGGTCTCGACTTGCCTGGCGTACTGCTCGGGCGTGAGCACCTGCTCGAGAAGCGCCTCCAGCTGCACTTCGCCGAACATGCCGCGCGTCTTCACGTTGGTCAGCACGCGCTGCAGGCTGCCGACGCCCACGGCCAGCGTCTGCATCTCGCCCAGGCCCTTGTGCACCTGCTCGAGCCGGTCGGCCACCTGCCTGAAGCTTTCGCCAAGGCGCGCTTCGAGCGTGGTCTGCAGCTTCTCGTCGACGGTCTTGCGCATCTCGTCGAGCTTGGCGGCGTTGGTCTGCTGCAGCTGCGCGAGCTGCGCCTCCATGGTCGCGCGCACTTCCGACAGGCGCCGCGCGTTCGATTCGCTCAGCCCCTGCAGCTGGTTGTTGAGCGTGTCCGCCAGCGTCTTCTGCAGCGACGCGAGCTGCAGCGCGAAGGCGTCGAGCTGCGCGTTCTGCGTGCGCGTGGCCTCGGCGCCCTGCTGCACCAGTGCCCGCTGGAAGGTGGCGAAGGCCTGCGCGGTTTCCTGCCGGGCACCGCGCGAGCTCTCGCCGATGTCGTTGCGCAGCTCACGCTCGGTGCGCTCGTTGGCCGCGCCCAGCGTGGCCAGCATGCGCGACACCTCGCTGAGGTCGGGCGGAGGCTGCCGGCGGGCCAGCAGCCAGATCACCAGCACGAGCTGGATGGCCGCGAGCACGGCCAGTCCGACGAGGATCAGCGAGGAGTCCAAGGTCCGGTTGCGCTCCTGCTGCTTACTTGCTTGCCGCCGGAACCGGCGTCACGGGCGTCAGCGGTCCCTTGCCGCCGAAGTACGCGATCAGGTTGTCGGCGGCGAGATCGGCCATGGCGCGGCGCGTGGGCACGGTGGCGCTGGCGATGTGCGGCGTGAGCACCACGTTGGGCACGGTCAGGAGGTCGGGATGGACCTTGGGCTCGCCCTCGAACACGTCGAGGCCGGCGGCGGCGATGCGCTTCTCGCGCAGCGCGATGGCCAGAGCGGCGTCGTCGACGATGCCGCCGCGCGCGATGTTGACCAGCGTGGCGGTCGGCTTCATCAGCGCGATCTCGGCCGCGCCGATGGTGTGGTGCGACGCCGCCGAATACGGCACCACCAGCACCACGTGGTCGGCCGTCTTCAGCAGCTCTTCCTTGCTCACGTAGCTGGCCTTGCATTCGGCCTCCAGCGCCGCGTCTAGCCTGGAGCGGTTGTGATAGACCACCTTCATGCCGAAGCCGTGCGCGCCGCGCTTCGCGATGCCCTGGCCGATGCGGCCCATGCCGATGATGCCGAGCGTGGAGCCGTGAATGTCGGAGCCCGCGAACATGTCGTAGCTCCACTTCTGCCACTTGCCCGCGCGCAGGAAGTGTTCGCTCTCGGCGATGCGGCGCGCCGTGGCCATCAGCAGCGCGAAGCCGAAGTCGGCCGTGGTCTCGGTCAGCACGTCGGGCGCGTTGGTGCCGAGCACGCCGTGCGCGGCCATCGCGTCGACGTCGAAGTTGTTGTAGCCCACGGCCATGTTGGCGCAGATCTTCAGGTCGGGGCAGGCGTCGAGCACCGCGGCGTCGATGCGCTCGCTGCCGGTGGTGAAGGCGCCCTGCTTGCCCTGCAGCTTCGCGATCAGCTGTTCCTTGCTCCAGCTCTCGTCGGTCTGGTTCGACTCGACCTCGAAATGCTGCGACAGGCGCTCGATGGTCTCGGGAAAGATCGCGCGCGCGACCAGGATCTTGGGCTTGCTCATGATTTGTTTTTCTCTCAGCGGAAGAAGAGGAAGGTGGACAGGACGAACAGCGGAACCAGGATGGCGCACGACCACGCCATGTAGCCGAAGAAGCTCGGCATGCGCACACCGCGGCTCTCGGCGATGGCCTTGACCATGAGGTTGGGTGCGTTGCCGATGTAGGTGTTGGCGCCCATGAACACGGCGCCGGCGGAGATGGCGGCGAGCGTGCTCGCGTAGGTGGTCATCAGCGCCGCCGGGTCGCCGCCCGCGGTGTTGAAGAACACCAGGTAGGTCGGCGCGTTGTCCAGGAAGGAGCTCAGCACGCCCGTGGCCCAGAAGTACGCCGCCGGATCGGGCTGGCCGTCGGCGCGCGTCACGGCCGAGACGATGGCGCCGAAGGGCCCCTGCGTACCAGCCTTCAGCATCGCGATCACCGGGATGATGGTCAGGAAGATGCCCGCGAAGAGCTTGGCCACCTCGGCCATCGGGCCCCATTCGAACTGGTTGTCGGCGTGCACCTTGGGCGAGGTCAGCTTGTACGAGACCACTGCGATCGCGATCAGCCCGATGTCGCGCACCAGCCCCGGCAGGCCGACCTCGGTGCCGAACACGTCGAAGACCACCGGCGACTTCCAGAAGCCGCTCAGCAGCACCAGCGCAACCACGCCGCCCAGCAGCCAGAAGTTGGCGGCGCCGTCGAACCCGATGCGGGGCGTGTCGGGCGTGGGGTCGACCGGCAGCACGCCTTCCTTGCGGTAGTAGTGGCGGTCGATCGCATAGAAGAGCGCCAGCAGCAAGCCGACGATGAAGAGCGTCTCGGGCAGGATGTGCTGCACGGTCCAGAAGAAGCCCACGCCCTTCAGGAAGCCGAGGAACAGCGGCGGATCGCCCAGCGGCGTGAGCGAGCCGCCGGCGTTCGACACGATGAAGATGAAGAACACGATCACGTGCGCCTTGTGCAGGCGGTTGTCGTTGGCGCGTATCAGCGGCCTGATCAGCAGCATCGAGGCGCCTGTGGTGCCCATGAAGCTCGCAAGCACCGCGCCGATGGCGAGGATCGCTGTGTTAAGCCCCGGCGCGCCGTGCAGGTTGCCCCGGATGTGGATGCCGCCCGCCACGGTGAAAAGCGCGGTCAGCAGGATGATGAACGGGATGTACTCCGCCACCAGCGCATGCACGAACTGCCCGCCGGCCAGCGGCAGGCCGAAGATCGTGGCGAAGGGCACCAGGAACGCCAGCGCCCAGGCCGCCGAAACCTTGCCGTAGTGGTGATGCCAGAAGGCAGGCGCGAGCAGCGGCAGCAGCGCGATCGACAGCAGGATGCCCGCGAAGGGCACACCCCACAGCGGAGAGAGGCTGCCGCCGTCGAATTCGGCGGCCGAGGCAAGTGCGGGGAACAGGAGCAGGAATGGCAGCGCGGCCGCCTTGGGTGGGGTCTTCTTTTGCATGGGGCCGTACCGTACCAGACGGGTCAGTACAGCTTTCAGGCCGGGGGTTGTTCGATCTCGAACACCTGGCGCAGGTAGGCCAGGTACTTCTCGTCCTCGCACATGTTCTTGGACGGCGTGTCCGACAGCTTGGCCACCGGCTGGCCGTTGCACTCGATCATCTTAATGACGATCTGCAGCGGCTCGTAGCCCAGGTCGTTGGTGAGGTTGGTGCCGATGCCGAAGGCCAGCTGGCAGCGGCCGCGGAACTGCTGGTAGAGCTCGATGGTGCGCGGCACCGTGAGGCCGTCGCTGAAGATCAGCGTCTTGGTACGCGGGTCGACCCGGTTGGCGATGTAATGCGCCAGCATGCGCTCGCCCCAGACGAACGGGTCGCCGCTGTCGTGGCGCGCGCCGTCGAAGAGCTTGCAGAAGTACAGGTCGAAGTCGCGCAGGAAGGCGCTCATGCCGTACACGTCGGACAGCGCGATGCCCAGGTCGCCGCGGTACTCGCGCGCCCAGCTCTCGAAGCCGAAGATCTGGCTGTCGCGCAGCCGCGGGCCCAGTGCCTGGCAGGCCTGCAGGTACTCGTGCGCCATGGTGCCCAGCGGGATCATGCCCAGCTTCATCGCGTACAGCACGTTGCTGGTGCCCGCCAGCTGCGGCAGCCGCGCGCCCGGCTGCGACTGCACCGGCGGCGAGGTGACGGCGCCCAGCCGCGCGGCCGAAGTGCGCAGCACTTCTTCGTGCCAGTCCTTGGAGAAGCGGCGGCGCGTGCCGTAGTCGGCGATCTTCAGGTCGCCGAGGCCGGCCTCCTGCAGCTGGGCCAGCTTGGTCTCGAGCCGGCGGCGGCCTTCCTCGAAGTCGGGCTTCTTCTGCGTGTTGCGGAAGTAGACCTCGTTGACGATGGCCAGCACCGGGATCTCGAACAGGATGGTGTGCAGCCAGGGCCCCTTGATGCGGATCTCGAGCTCGCCCGAGGGCTGGGGAATGATGTTGATGTACTTCTCGTTGAGCCTGAAGAGCCCGAGGAAGTCGACGAAGTCGCTCTTGATGAAGCGCATGGAGCGCAGGTAGGCGAGCTCTGCGTCGCGGAACTGCAGCGAGCACAGGCCGCGCACCTCTTCGCGGATCTGCCCGGCGAACTGGGCGAGGTCGACGCCCGGATTGCGGCACTTGAAGCGGTACTCGACCCTTGCCCCGGGGAAGTGATGCAGGACCACCTGCATCATCGTGAACTTGTAGAGGTCGGTGTCGAGCAGGCTGTGGATGATCATGGTGCTGGGCGCGTTGTCTCAAACTTTCGGCGGCCGTTCGATTATCACGGGACGCGTCGGCCTCTGCCTACGGGGGGCGAACAGCACGTCCTACCGACGCGGCGAATCCTCGCGGCGACATTGTTTTCACGGCGGCGGACAAGCCCCGCCGGCTCAACAGTCCCAAAGGAGATTCGCATGAACAAGGACACCATCGAAGGCAACTGGAAACAGCTCAAGGGCAAGGTCAAGGAGCAATGGGGCAAGCTGACCGACGACGACTTCGACGTCATCGCCGGCAAGCGCGACCAGTTGCTCGGCCGCATCCAGGAACGCCACGGCATCAGCCGCGACGAAGCCGAAAAGCAGGTCAAGGACTGGGAATCGCGTGACGGCCGCTCGCCGGACGCGCTCTGGTTCGAGCGCAACTGAGCGCCGCCGGACATCCCCCTGGCATCCCTGCCGAATCCGATCCATCCAATCCCCGAAGGAGAACATCCCATGAAAAAGCACCTTCTCATGCTGGCCCTCGCATCCACCTGCTTCGTGGCCACCCAGGCCAGCGCAATGACCAAGGACGAATACAAGGTCGCCAAGGAAAAGATCGAGGCCGACTACAAGGTCGCCAAGACCCAGTGCGACACGATGAAGGACAACGCCAAGGACGTCTGCATGAAGGAAGCCAAGGGCAAGGAAGACGTTGCCAAGGCCGAACTGGAGCAGCAATACCAGCCCAGCGACAGCCACGCCCGCAAGGTGGCCGAGGAAAAGGTGAAGGCCGCCTACGAAGTCGCGAAGGAAAAGTGCGACGACCAGAAGGGCGAAGCCAAGACCGCCTGCGAGAAGCAGGCCAAGGCTGACGAAGCCCAGGGCAAGGCCGAGATCAACGCCATGAAGAAGAAGATGTAAGGTCTTCGCTCGAGCCCAGTGAAAACGGCGCCCCGGGGCGCCGTTTTCCTTTGCGGAAACGGCTTCAGGAGTCTCGAGACTTGAGCGAATCGACCACCTGCTGCAGGGCCTCGGGCAGCGGCACCGGGCGCTGGGTGGCGCGATCCACGTAGACGTGCACGAAGTGGCCCTGCGCCGCCGCGGTGTCAGAGCCCTCGGCGAACAGGGCGATCTCGTAGCGCACGCTGGAGCGGCCCGCCTGCGCCACCCGCACGCCCGCCTCCACCGTCTGCGGGAAGGCGATCGGCGCGAAGTAGTTGCACTGGGTCTCCACCACGAAGCCGATGGTCTGGCCATGGTGGATGTCGAGAGCGCCGCGCTCGATGAGCAGGGCGTTCACCGCCGTATCGAACCAGCTGTAGTAGACGACGTTGTTGACGTGGCCGTACATGTCGTTGTCGGCCCAGCGCGTCGGGATGCTGCGGAATGCGCGGTAGCCGTTGCGCGAATGGGGAGTGGGTCTGGTGGTCGGTGCGCTCATCGCGCGGCATTCTGCCAGCGGCTTTTGCGGCGGAAGGCAACCTTGGTGACCGGTACTCAGCCAGCCGGCAACCGCTGCGCAGCCGAATTTAGAAGGCCGCTTCTAAATTGCTGCATGGCAGCAAAAACCCCTTGATCGCAGAAACCAGCTGCCTATACTTGAGCCCATGCTGCACCGCAACATTGACGGCGAGACAGCGCAACGTGAACCGACCACTCAATCATCCCTTCTGGAGATCCCAAATGGCCCTGACCGCTGACCAAATCCTCGCCGCTCAAAAAGCAAACCTCGAAACCCTGTTCGGCCTGACCACCAAGGCTTTCGAAGGCGTCGAGAAGCTCGTCGAACTGAACGTGACCGCCTCGAAGGCCGCCCTGGCCGAAGCCCAGAACACCGCCCAGGCCGCCCTGAGCGTGAAGGACGCGCAAGAGCTGCTGACGCTGCAAGCCAGCCTGTTCCAGCCCCTGGCCGAGAAGACCGCCGCCTACAGCCGTCACCTGTACGACATCGCCCAAGGCACCGGCGCCGAGTTCACCAAGGCTTTCGAAGCCAAGGCCACCGAAGCCCAGCAAGCCTTCGTCGGCCTGGTCGACAGCGCTTCCAAGAACGCTCCCGCCGGTTCGGAAACCGCCGTTGCCGTCCTGAAGAGCGCCGTGGCCGCCGCCAACAACGCTTTCGAATCGGTTCAGAAGGCCGTCAAGCAAGCTTCGGACGTCGCCGAAGCCAACTTCAACGCCGTGTCGAGCCAGGCCGTCGCCGCTGCCAAGACCGCTACCGCCTCGCGCAAGCGCTAAGCCAAGCGACCGACCACCACCAGTTGTCTCCTTGGGTCCTCACGGATCCAATTCAGGGGCCTCATCTCCGGATGAGGCCCTTTTTTTCGTCCTGCGAGCGTCTTCGATAATGGCGGGCTTATCCCAGGAGACTTCTTATGCAGATCGACGGCAAGGTTTTTATCGTGACCGGTGGCGCTTCGGGCCTCGGCGAGGGCACGGCGCGCATGCTGGCCGCCAACGGCGGCAAGGTGGTGATCGCCGACATGCAGGTTGAAAAGGGCGAAGCCGTTGCCAGGGAAATCGGCGGCGTGTTCGTCAAGTGCGACGTGAGCCAGGAGGCCGACGGCCAGGCTGCAGTCGCCGCGGCGCTCAAGCTGGGCAAGCTGGCCGGCCTCGTCAACTGCGCCGGCATCGCTCCGGCCGAGAAGACCGTGGGCAAGAACGGCCCGCACGCGCTGGCTACCTTCAGCAAGACCGTCACGGTCAACCTGATCGGCAGCTTCAACATGATCCGGCTCGCGTCCGACGCCATGAGCAGGAACGAGCCCGAATCCACCGGCGAGCGCGGCGTGCTGATTTCGACCGCCTCCGTAGCCGCCTACGACGGCCAGATCGGCCAGGCCGCCTACAGCGCCTCCAAGGGCGGCGTGGTTGGCATGACCCTGCCCATCGCCCGCGACCTCGCGCGCAGCGGCATCCGCAACATGACCATCGCGCCCGGCATCTTCGGTACGCCCATGCTTTTCGGCATGCCGCAGGAAGTGCAGGACGCACTGGCCGCCAGCGTGCCCTTCCCTTCGCGCCTGGGCACGCCCGAGGACTACGCCAAGCTGGCCAAGCACATCATCGAGAACGACATGCTCAACGGCGAGGTGATCCGCCTGGACGGAGCGATTCGACTGGCTCCCCGCTGAGCCTTTCGGATTCCGGCACGCTGGTGGTGCCGGTGCGGTCCAGGCGCTCGTAGTTCGCGATCACCTGGGCCCCGAGCAACACCAGCGTGGCGGCGATCTCCAGGCTCAGCAGCACCACGATGGCCGTGGTGAGCGAGCCGTAGACCACGTTCACCTGCGAGAGCGTCGAGAAATACCAGATCAGCACGCGCCGCGTGGCCTCCCACAGCAGCGCGGCCGTCACCCCGCCCAGCAGCGCATGGCGCAGCGACATGCGCCCGGCCGGCATCACGAGGTAGAGCGAGGTCAGCATGAAGATCTCGCCGCCCAGCCCCAGCAGGTAAAGCAGCAGCCCCGATACGCCCGACAGCGACCAGCTGCGCCCCAGCAGGTCGACGCTTTCCTGCCCCACCAGCTGCAGCGCCCCCGACACCAGCGTGACCAGCAGCAGCCCCACGCACAGGCACAGGATGTAGATGTAGGGCATGGCCACCGACACCAGGAAATGGCGCTTGTGATCCGCCTTGCGGTGGTGAAAGATCACCGCCATCGCGCTTTCGAGCACGCTGAAGGCCAGCGAGCTGAAGAAGATCATCGTCACCAGCAGCACCGGCCCCAGCACGTCGCGATGGTCCAGGAAGCTCGAAAGCTCCGCCACGATGGCCTTCGACTGCCCCGGCAGCAGCCATTCGAGGTACCGCCCGATGGTGCGCAGCAGCTCGGCCTGCTCGATGACGTGCGACAGCGCGATCACGCTCACGATCAGCAGCGGCACGATGGACAGCAGCGCGTAGTACGCCACGGCGCCCGCGAGCAGCAGGCCCTGGTTGGCGCGGAATTCCTTGAGGGCTTCCCAGATGAACCTCAGGGGGTGGCGCAGCAGCGGCGCGACGTGTTGCAGGGGTTTGGGCGTCGTCATGCGTGAATCCGGTCGCTTTCAGTATGCCGCCCGGCAGTAAACGTTCGGCTGCTTGCGTATGATTTGCCGCTCTTCGCCTACATGACCATCCCCGCTTCATTCATCCAGGAACTCATCGCGCGCGCCGATGTGGTCGAGGTCGTCGGCCGCTATGTGCAGCTCAAGAAGGCCGGCGCCAATTTCATGGGCCTGTGCCCGTTCCACGGCGAGAAATCGCCCTCCTTCTCCGTCAGCCCGACCAAGCAGTTCTATCACTGCTTCGGCTGCGGAGCGCACGGCAACGCCATCGGCTTCCTGATCGAACATGGGGGCATGGGCTTCGTCGAGGCGGTCCACGACCTGGCCGGCCAGTACGGCCTGCAGGTGCCCGAGGACGACGTCTCCCCCGCAGAGCGCGCCCGCGCCGCCAGCCAGCGCCAAAAGCAGGCCACGCTGACCGATGTGCTCGAGAAGGCCGGCGACGCCTACCGCAAGCACCTGCGGCAGGCGCCCGGCGCCATCGAATACCTGAAAGGCCGCGGCGTCTCGGGCGAAGTGGCCAAGCAGTTCGGCATCGGCTATGCGCCGGCCGGCTGGCGCGCGCTGGCAAGCGTCTTCCCCGACTACGACGATCCGCTGCTCGCCGAGAGCGGGCTGGTGATCGTCAACAACGAGGAAGGCAAGCTCAGCGAGGAGGAAGCCAAGCGCTACGACCGCTTCCGTGACCGCGTGATGTTCCCGATCCGCAACGTGAAGGGCGAATGCATCGGCTTCGGCGGCCGCGTGCTGGGCGACGAAAAGCCCAAGTACCTGAATTCGCCCGAAACACCCGTGTTCAGCAAGGGCCGCGAGCTCTACGGCCTCTACGAAGCCCGCGCTGCCTTCCGCGACAAGGGCTATGCGCTGGTCACCGAGGGCTACATGGACGTGGTGGCGCTGGCGCAGCTCGGGTTTCCGAACGCGGTGGCCACGCTGGGCACGGCCTGCACCACGGATCACGTGCAGAAGCTCTTCCGCTTCACCGAGTCGGTGGTGTTCAGCTTCGACGGCGACGCCGCCGGCCGCCGCGCCGCGCGCAAGGCGCTCGACGGCGCCCTGCCCTATGCCACCGACGTACGCAGCATCAAGTTCCTGTTCCTGCCGGCGGAGCACGACCCCGACAGTTTCATCCGCGAGCACGGCGCCGAGGCCTTCGCCCGCTTCGTCAACGAGGCCACGCCGCTGTCGCGCTTCATGATCGAGGCCGCCCGCGAAGGCTGCGACCTGACCACCGCCGAGGGCCGCGCCCACATGACGAGCAACGTGCGCCCGCTCTGGAGCGCCATGCCCGACGGCGCGCTCAAGCGGCAGTTGCTGAGCGAAATCGCGACGCTGGTGCAGCTGGACGCGCCGGCGCTGTCGGAGCTGTGGGCCTCCACACCCGGTCCGCGCAAGGCCGGCGGCGGGCCCGCGCAGCAGCAGCAGCAGCGTCGCCACGACGAGCCTCCGAACTACGGCGACGGTGGCGCGGACGACTACTACCCCGACATGCCGCCGCCACAGGACTACGAACCTGCGCGCTACGAAAACGATAGCAAACCCAAGTTCCAGCAGCGCAAGTTCACGGGTAAGGGCGGCAAGCGCTGGGGCGGCAAGTTCGAGGAGCCGATCGAGCCCCTGCGCGGCCGCGGCACGCCGCCCAGCCGGCCGGACGTGGCGGTTCGGCTGCTGCTGTCGAACATGGCGCAGTGGGAGGCGCTGTCGCACGAGCTCCACGTGATGCTGTGCGACCTGCCGGGCCAGCACGGCGCCCTCTTCACGTGGCTCGACAGCCAGTTGCACGAGCACGGCGTCCAGCCCTGGGCGGCCCTGCGCGAAGGCCTGCGCGGCCTCGAATTCGAGCCGCTGGCCGAGCGGCTGATGTCCGTCGCCGAAGCCGGGCCCGTTCCCGAGGGAGAAGAAGCGCAACACCTGGCCGATGCCGCCCGGGAGCTTGCCAGCGTGCTCGACTTCATGCTCGAGGAACTCTTGAAAAAGCAGGAAAACGAGGCAATTGCGGCTTTCGGGAAAGACCCGGACGCGCCGAACCGTTTCAGGGCAATTCAGGCAAGGCGGCTCGAATTGCGCGCCAGATTGCGCTCCTCGGGCTCAGAAACTGCTTGAAATTTGCGCAACACGCTATAATGTAGGGCTTCGCAATTGGCGAAATATAGGCAAGAGCGACAGCAGCACCTCCGGGCCGACCCCTAGCGCAATGCACTCCAACGGTAGATTCCGGCGGAAAGGGTCAATAACCGCAAGGACTGCACACCAAATGTTCGCCCGACATCTTGCCTGTTGAGGAATCACTTCCTCTTTCCCATTTGTTTCCAGTCCGTGCCTGTGCACGGGCTCGGTGGCGCCGTCCGCATGACGGTGCGCCTGTGATTCCGCTTGTCTTTTCTTGCCGTAACGAGGTCGTATGCCCAGTTCAAAGAAGCCTGCTCCTTCACTTGCAAAAAGCGTCGCCACCAAGCCCGCAGCAGAAAAACCGTTGAAAGCCGGTGCGAAACCGGCAACCAAGACGGCCGCCGCCGCATCCAAATCGGCCGCCGCTACGAAAGTGAAAACCGTGCCCACGAAATCGACCTCCCTCGAAGATCCCAAGAAGGCCGCCGCCCCGGCCGCCAAGAAGGTCGGCCGCCCGCCCAAGGCTGCCGGAACCGCGTCGGCCACCACCGGCGCCAAGCGCGGCCGCAAGCCCAAGGCCGACAAGGAAGCCCCCGAGAGCGACATCGACCTGTCGGACATCGAGGACGACCTGGCGGGTGACGAGCCCGCGGCTGCGGCGACCGAAGAGAAGGTCAAGCCGCTTCGCATGAAGATCAGCAAGGCGAAGGAACGCGCCTTGATGAAGGAGTTCGGTCTCGACGAGACCGTGCTCTCCGAAGAAGACCTGGCCAAGCGCCGCTCGCGCCTGAAGACCCTGATCACGCTGGGCAAGACCCGCGGCTACCTCACGCACGGCGAAATCTCCGACCACCTGCCCGACAAGCTGGTCGACGCCGAGACCATGGAAGTCGTGGTCACCATGCTCAACGACATGGGCGTGGCGGTGTACGAGCAGACGCCCGACGCCGAGACCCTGCTGCTGAACAACACCGCGCCCACCGCCACCACGGTGGAAGAGGCCGAGGAAGAAGCCGAGGCCGCGCTCTCCACGGTGGACAGCGAATTCGGCCGCACCACCGACCCGGTGCGCATGTACATGCGCGAGATGGGCACGGTCGAGCTGCTGACGCGCGAAGGCGAAATCGAGATCGCCAAGCGTATCGAAGGCGGCCTGATGGCCATGATGGAGGCCATCTCGGCCTCCCCCGCCACCATCGCCGAGATCCTGCGCCTGGCCGGCGAGATCCGTGAAGGCAAGGTCGTCATCTCGACCATCGTCGACGGCTTCTCCAACCCCAACGAGGCCGACGACTACGTTGCCGAGGAAGACTTCGACGAATTCGACGAGGAAGACGACGACGACGGCAAGGGCGGCTCCAAGGCGCTCACCAAGAAGCTGGAAGAGCTCAAGAACGAGGCCCTCTCGCGCTTCGACCGCATCGCCGAGCTGTTCGAGAAGATCCACAAGATCTACGAGAAGGAAGGCTACGGCACGCCGGCGTACGCCAAGGCCCAGCAGGCCGTGTCCGACGAGCTGATGACCATCCGCTTCACCGCGCGCACCATCGAGAAGCTGTGCGACCTGGTGCGCACGCAGGTGGACGACGTGCGCAAGAAGGAACGCGAGCTGCGCCGCATCATCGTGGACAAGTGCGGCTTCCCGCAGGACGAGTTCATCCGCGACTTCAGCGGCTACGACAAGAACGGCAACCGCATCGCCTCCAACCTGCTGAACCTGAAGTGGGTCGAGAAGCAGGCCGCCGCCGGCAAGCCCTGGAGCTCGGTGCTCGCGCGCAACATTCCGCCGGTGCAGGAACTGCAGCAGAAGCTTGCCGACATCCAGTCGCGCGTGGTGGTGCCGCTTTCGGAGCTGAAGGACATCAACAAACGCATGAACGAGGGCGAATCGTCCTCGCGCGACGCCAAGAAGGAAATGATCGAGGCCAACCTGCGCCTCGTGATCTCCATCGCCAAGAAGTACACGAACCGCGGCCTGCAGTTCCTCGACCTGATCCAGGAAGGCAACATCGGTCTGATGAAGGCGGTCGACAAGTTCGAATACCGTCGCGGCTACAAATTCTCGACCTACGCGACGTGGTGGATCCGCCAGGCCATCACCCGCTCGATCGCCGACCAGGCGCGCACCATCCGCATCCCGGTGCACATGATCGAGACGATCAACAAGATGAACCGCATCTCGCGCCAGCATCTGCAGGAGTTCGGCTTCGAGCCCGACGCCGGCATCCTGGCCGCGAAGATGGAGATCCCGGAAGACAAGATCCGCAAGATCATGAAGATCGCGAAGGAGCCGATCTCGATGGAAACCCCCATCGGCGACGACGACGATTCGCACCTGGGCGACTTCATCGAGGACAGCAGCAACACGGCCCCCATCGAGGCCGCGATGCAGGCCGGCCTGCGCGACGTGGTCAAGGACATCCTCGACTCCCTCACGCCGCGCGAAGCCAAGGTGCTGCGCATGCGCTTCGGCATCGAGATGAGCACGGACCACACGCTGGAAGAAGTCGGCAAGCAGTTCGACGTGACCCGCGAGCGCATCCGCCAGATCGAGGCGAAGGCCCTGCGCAAGCTCAAGCATCCGTCGCGTTCGGACAAGCTGCGCAGCTTTATTGATACGCTCTGATCCGGTCTCCCGGTATTTCCCCGACGAGGAGGCGCCCGCAAGGGCGCTTTCTTTTTTGGTACTCGCAAGACTCGCATAAGAAGAATGGAGCAAACCTCACCATGAATCCCGATGCAGACAAACTCTGGCAGGCCCCGCGCTGGGCGCTTGCCGTGCTGCTCGCCGTGCTGGGCATGCTCGGGCCCTTCTCCATCGACACCTACATCCCGGCCTTCTCGGGCATCGCGCAGTCCATCGGCGCGACGCCGGCCGAGATGCAGCAGACGCTGTCGGCCTACCTTTTCGGCTTCGCGTTCATGAACCTGTTCCACGGCGCGCTGTCCGACAGCTTCGGCCGCCGCCCCGTCGTGCTGTGGGGGCTGGCGGTGTTCACGCTGGCCTCGCTGGGCTGCGCGCTCTCGCAGAACATCACGCAGCTGGTGCTGTTCCGGGGGCTGCAGGGCCTGTCGACCGGTGCCGGCATCGTGGTCTCGCGCGCGGTGATCCGCGACATGTTCCCGCCGGCCGAGGCACAGCGGGTGATGAGCCAGGTCACGATCTACTTCGGCGTGGCGCCGGCCATCGCGCCCATCGTGGGCGGCTTCCTCTTCGTGCACGCGGGCTGGCACGCGGTGTTCTGGTTCCTGGTGGCGGTGGGCGTGGCGCTGTTCGCGGCCAACTACAAACTGCTGCCGGAGACGCTGCACAAGGACCACCGCCAGCCCTTCCAGGTGCGCCACCTGATGCGCGGCTACTGGAGCCTGTGCTCCGACCCGCGCTTTCTGCTGCTGGCCTTCGCCAGCGGCGTGCCCTTCAATGGCATGTTCCTCTACGTGCTGGCCGCGCCCGCCTTCCTGGGCGACCATCTCGCGCTGCAGCCTCAGCAGTTCTTCTGGTTCTTCCTGCTCACCATCGGCGGCATCATGCTCGGCGCGCGCGCCAGCGGGCGCATGGCCGGCAAGGTGGCGCCCAAGCGGCAGATCCGCGACGGCTTCGTGATCATGCTGGCCACCTCTGTGGTCAACGTGGTGGCCAACACCTTCTTCCACGCGCACGTGGCCTGGGCGCTTTGGCCGCTGGCGGTGTTCGCCTTCGGCTGGGCGCTGATGGTGCCGGTGGTCACGCTGCTGGTGCTCGACCTGCACCCCGAGCGCCGCGGCATGGCCTCGTCGCTGCAGGCGGTGATCGGCTCCACCGCCAACGGCATCGTGGCCGGCGCGGTGGCGCCGCTGGTGATGCACTCCACGCTCGCGCTGGCGCTGACCTCCATGGGCATGCTCGCCATCGGGCTGGTCGCCTGGGTGTGGCTGCACGGCCGCTGGCCGGACATCGGGCGCAAGGTGGCGCACGAGGGCTGAGAACATGCGCTTCGCAGCCCTCCTCACCCACGCGCGCGCCTGGCTGCCGGGCCGCACCACCGTCGACGCGCGCGAGCGGCTGCGCGCCGTCCTGGGCGCGGGCATCGGCCTGCTGGTGGCCGCGCTGCTGTCGCACTGGCTGGCCGGGCCGCTGCACGCCTCGGTCTGGCTGATCGCGCCGCTGGGCGCCAGCGCCGTGCTGGTTTTCGCGGTGCCGGCGAGTCCGCTCGCGCAGCCCTGGTCGGTGATCGGCGGCAACACGCTGTCGGCGGTGGTCGGCATCGCGGCGGCCAACTGGATTCCCCAACCCGAGCTGGCCGCCGCCGTCGCGGTGGCGGGCGCCATCGGCCTGATGTTCAGCGCGCGCTGCCTGCACCCGCCCGGCGGCGCGGCAGCGCTGCTGGCGGTGCTGACCCACACCACGCATTTCTCGTCGGCCCTCTTTCCGTTCTTCACCAACTCGCTGCTGCTGGTGCTGGCCGGCGTGGCCTACAACACGCTGACCGGGCGGCGCTATCCGCACGTGCAGGTCGCCGCGCGCCCGCCGGGCTCCGATGCGCGCTTCAGCCAGGCCGACATCGACGCCGTGCTCGCCCGCTACAACCAGGTGCTGGACATCAGCCGCGACGACCTCGAATCGCTGATCCGGGAGACCGAGCTGGAGTCGTACAAGCGCCGGCTGGGCACGCTGAGCTGCGCGGACATCATGTCCAACGTGCCGATCTCGGTGGAGTTCGGCACGCCGCTGCAGGAAGCCTGGGCGCTGATGCACGAGCGCCGCATCAAGGCCCTGCCCGTCACCGACCGCACGCGCCGCGTGGTGGGCATCGTCACGCAGGCCGACTTCTTCCGCCAGCTCGACCTGCAGCACCACGAAGGCATCGCCGCCAAGCTGCGCGACCTGATCCGCGCCACCCGCACCGTGATGTCGAGCAAGCCCGAAGTGGTGGGCCAGATCATGACGCGCCAGGTGCGCGTGGCCAGCGCCGACCGGCCCGTGGTCGACCTGGTGCCGCTGTTCTCCGAGGGCGGCCACCACCACATTCCCATCATCGACGACGAAAAGCGGCTGGCCGGCATGATCACCCAGTCGGACTTCGTGCGCGCCCTCTACCGCGCCGTGCGGCCCGAACCCAACTGAAGCGAAAGGAGCACGCGCATGGCGTGGATCGTGTTGTTCATCGCGGGCCTGCTCGAAACGGGCTGGGCCATCGGCCTCAAGTACACCGAGGGGTTCACGAAGCTCTGGCCCTCGGTGGGCACCGCGATCTCGATGGTGCTCAGCGTGGTGCTGCTGGGCTGGGCGATGCGCTCGCTGCCCGTGGGCACGGCCTACGCGGTGTGGACCGGCATCGGCGCGGTGGGCACCGTGGCCCTGGGCATCGTGCTGTTCGGCGAGCCTGCCAACGCAGCGCGGCTCGTGTGTGTCGCGCTGATCGTGGCCGGCATCATCGGGCTCAAGTTCACGAGCCAGGGTTGAGTTCTTCTTCCCTTCCCGCCTACTCGACCGTCACGTTCGCCTTCTTCACCAGCGCCGCGTAGCGGGCCGCCTCGCTGCGGAAATAGCCGGCAGCCTGCTCGGGCGTGGTGGGCCTGACGACATTGCCCTGCTTGTCCATCGCCTCGCGCACCTCGGCACTGGAAAAAGCCGCGACCACGGCGGCATGGATGCGGGCGACGTCCGCCGGCTGCATCTTCGCCGGCCCGATCAGCGCGAACCAGCCCTCGACCGCGTAGTTCGGCAGCCCCTGCTCGGCGATGGTCGGAATGTCCGGCGCGGCCGGCGAGCGCTGCGCGCCGCACAGGCCGATGGCGCGCAGCGCGCCGCTCTTGATGTGCGACTGCACCGCCGGCAGCGCCACCACGCCCAGCTCGACCTGGCCGCCGATCATGTCCGTCATCATCGGCCCGGTGCCCTTGTACGGGATGTGCCGCGCCTTCACGCCGGCCTCGTCCATGAACATCTCGCCCGCCAGATGGATGATGGTGCCGTTGCCCGACGAGGCGTAGTTGTAGGCGCCCGGCTTCGCGCGCAGCAGCGCGACCAGCTCGGGCACGTTCTTCGCCGGCAGCTTCGGGTTGGCCAGCAGCACCAGGGGCGTCGCGCCCACCACGCTGATCGGCGTGATGTCGTTGATCGCGTCGAAAGGCATCTTCCTGAAAACCGCCGGGTTGATGACGTGGTTGTTCGACACCATGCCCAGCGTGAGCCCGTCCGGCGCCGCCTTGACGATGGCCGCCGCGCCGGTGATGCCGCCCGCGCCCGGCAGGTTGTCGATCACCACCGGCTGGCCGAAGGCCTTGCCCAGCGCGGGCGCGGCGGCGCGCGCGATGGTGTCGACGCCCGAGCCCGCGCTGATCGGCAGGATCAGGCGGATGGGCTTGTCCGAACCCTGCGCGAACGCGGGGCATGCGGCCAGCGCGGCTGCGCTGGCGCCGAGGCCGAGCACCGCGCGGCGGTTCATCTTCAGGGGAGGCGTGTTCGTCATGGTCTTGTCTCTCTTCTTTATGTTTCTGGAAAGGCGCCTTGCTCAGGCCACCGCCGACTCCGCATGCATCGCATCGACCTGCTCGCGCGCATAGCCAAGTTCGGCCAGCAGCTCGCGGGTGTGCTCGCCCAGGGTCGGCGGGTGCAGCCGCACGCCGAGGCGCTCGCCGCCCAGCGTGATCGGGAACAGCGTGGTCTGCGCCATCTCTCCGGCGCGCTCGCCGTCGGGCAGGCGGATGTCGGCAAGGCCGCCCGTGGCCTTCAGGTGCGGATCGGCGTAGAGGTCTTCGGGCCGCGTGATAGGAGCGAAAGGCAGGCCCCTGGCCTCGAAGATCGCCGACAGCTCCGCCGCCGGACGCTGCGCGAGGCGCTGGCGCAGGTCGGCCAGCAGCGTGGGGCGCATGCGCACGCGGTCGTTGTTGGTGGCCAGCGCCGGGTCGGCCTTCAGGTCGTCGAAGCCCAGCGCGTCGCAGAAGGTCTTCCACTGCGCGTCGCTCACCGCCGCCAGGAAGATCTGCTCGCCGTCCTTCACGGTGAACACGTCGTAAAGCGCCCAGGCCGAGATGCGCTCGGGCATCGGCGCGGCCGCCTGGCCGGTGATGGCGTACTGCAGCATGTGCTGGCCGACGAGGAACACGTTGTTCTCGAACAGCGCCGATTTCACCTCCTGCCCCTTGCCGGTCTGCATGCGCTGCATCAGCGCGGCGATCGCGCCGATGGCGCCGAACATGCCGCCCATGATGTCGTTCACGCTGGTGCCCGCGCGCAGCGGATCGCCGGGGCGGCCCGTCATGTAGGCGAGGCCGCCCATCATCTGAACCACCTCGTCGAGCGCGGTGCGGTGCTCGTAGGGGCCGGGCAGGAAACCCGCGTGGTCCACGTACACGAGGCGCGGATTGAGTTTGCTCAGCGCGGCGTAGCCCAGGCCGTACTTGTCCATGGTGCCGGGCTTGAAGTTCTGCGCCACCACGTCGGCGGTCACGCACAGCCGCAGCGCGGCCTCGAGCCCCTGCGGATTGCGCAGGTCGAGCGCAATGCTCTTCTTGTTGCGGTTGAACATCGGGAAGAAGCCCGCGCCCGCACCCAGCAGGTGCCGCGTGCGGTCGCCCTCGATGGGTTCGACCTTGATGACCTCCGCGCCCAGGTCGGCCAGCACCATGCCGCAGGTCGGCCCCATCACCATGTGCGTGAACTCGACCACGCGGATGCCGGCGAGCGGCAGGCGCTTCTGTTGCGTATCCGTCGTGCTCATGCCGCAACGCCTTCCGTGGCCGTGAAAGTCTTCGGGAAACCCGCGCGCCACACCGTGCCCTGCAGCGTCTCGCCTTCGAGCCAGCCGGCCACGCGCCTGCGCAGGTCGAGCAGCTTCGGCAGGTCGACGCCGGTAGCGACGCCCATGCTCTCGAGCATGAAGACCAGGTCTTCGGTGTCGACGTTGCCGCTGGCGCCGGGCGCATGCGGGCAGCCGCCGATGCCGGCGAGGCAGGCGTCGAAGCGCGTGATGCCCACTTCGAGCGCGGCATAGGCGTTCGCGAGCCCCATGCCGCGCGTGTCGTGGAAGTGGCCGCACCACAGCCGGTCGCCCGCGATGCGCAGGGCGCGCTCGAACAGGCTGCGAACCATCGCCGGATCGGCGTAGCCCACGGTGTCGGCGAGGCTCACGCGGTCGGCGCCGGCGTCGAGCAGCGCCTGCATCAGCCGCAGCACCTCTTCGGGATCGACGTGGCCCTGCAGCGTGCAGCCGAAGGCCGTGCCCACGCCGCCGTCGATCAGCGTCTTGGAGCCCGCGGCGTCGCGCGCCGCGCGGATGCGGCCGACCTCGGCGACCACCTCGTCGGGCGTCTTGCGCAGGTTGGCGAGGCTGTGCGCGTGGCTGGCCGACAGCGGCACCACCATCAGGTCGGCGCCGCCCTCGATGGCCCGCTCGGCGCCCTTGAGGTTGGGCACCAGCACCGAGGCGAAGAGCCCCGGCAGCGTCTTCGCGTAGGCCAGCAGCTCGGCCGTGTCGGCCAGCTGCGGCAGCAGGCGCGCCGGCACGAAGGAGCCGACCTCGATCTCGCGCTGGCCGGCGGCGTGCGCGTCGCGGATCCATTCGAGCTTGTTTTCGGTGGAAAGCACTCGCGCGATGCTCTGGAGGCCGTCGCGCAGGCCCACTTCGCGGACGACCGCGCGCGGCGGCAGGAAGGCGTGAATCAAGTCTTGTCTCCGTGGTGATGCTGGGTGATCCAGGCTAGGGCACCGATGGTAGGAGTTCCGATTCGATCCAGAAGGTATATTTTGGAAGCCATCCGATTCCAGAACGGAACATCATGCGAGACCTCGACCTCACCACCCTGCGGCTCTTCGTCGCCGTCTGCGAAACGCGCAGCATCGCGCGCGCCGGCGAACAGGCCGCCATCGTCGGCTCGGCCATCAGCAAGCGGCTGGCCCAGCTGGAGGAAACCGTCGGCACGCAGCTGCTGCTGCGCAAGCGCCGGGGCGTGGTGCCCACGCCTGCCGGGGAGACGCTGCTGGAGCACGCCCGAGCGATGCTCGGCAGCGTGAACCGCATCGAGCGCGACATGGCGGCCTACGCCGGCGGCGTGCGCGGGCACGTGCGCATCCTGGCCTCGGCCTCGGTCATGGCCGAGTCGCTGGCCGAGGACGTGGCCGACTTCCTGCAGGACCCGGCGCACCGCAACATCCGCGTGGACATGGAAGAGCGCGTGAGCCCCGAGATCGTGCGCGGCATCCGCGAGGGCAGCGCCTCCATCGGCCTGTGCTGGGACGCGGCCGACCTCGAGGGCCTGGAGCGTCGCGACTACCGCTGCGACCACCTCGCCATCGTGGCGCACCCCTCGCACCCGGTGGCGCAGCGCGAGAGCGTGCGCTTCGAGCAGGTGCTCGACCATGAATTCGTCGGCATGCCGGCGCTGAGCGCCGTGCAACTGATGCTGGCGCGCGAGGCGGCGGTGGCGGGCAAGCCGCTGGTCTACCGGGTGCTGGTGTCCAACTTCGACGCTGCGCTGCGCGTGGTGCGCGCCGGGTTGGCGATCAGCGTGGTGCCGGCCGAAGTGGCGCGGCCCTTCGCCGAAGCCTTCGGGCTGCGGCTGATGCCGCTGACCGACGCCTGGGCGCGGCGGCGCTTCGCGATCTGCTTTCGGGGCGACACGGAACTGTCGCCCTCGGCGCAGTTGCTGGTGGCGCATCTGGAACGCCGTGCCACGGACTGATTCGACCGAATTAGGAAACTATTCGTTGTGGATCGTCGGATTTTTGTTTCGATTCGCGCAACCTAATATTCGAGGCATTCAGCGCTGTCACCCATTCACACACGCATAGAAAGTCCGCTTTCATGTTCCGCAGAGCCCTCCTCTCCTCCGCCCTCGCCGTCACCTTCGGTCTCGCCGCGCCGCTCGCCGCCCAGGCCGCCCAGCCGCTCAAGCTCGAGGTGTACAACCCCGGCGCGAAATCGATGTTCCCGGTCTCCTCCGAGATCGTCACCGGCCAGACCGACGCGGTGCTCATCGACGCCCAGTTCCAGCGCAACGACGCCGAGGCGCTGGTGCAGAAGATCAAGGCCACGGGCAAGAAGCTCACCACGGTCTACATCAGCCACGGCGACCCCGACTACTACTTCGGCCTCGACGTGATCCAGGCCGCCTTCCCCGAAGCGAAGATCGTCGCCACGCCGCAGACCGTGGCCGCCATCCAGGCCTCCAAGGACGGCAAGCTCGCGCACTGGGGCCCGATCCTGAAGGACAACGCGCCCAAGGCGCTGGTCGTGCCGCAGCCGCTGGCCGGCGACAGCATCGAACTCGAGGGCCGCAAGATCCAGGTCGTAGGCCTCGACGGCCCCACGCCCGAACGCAGCTTCGCGTGGATTCCCTCGCTGAAGGCGGTGGTCGGCGGCATCCCCGTCTCGGCAAACATCCACGTGTGGGTCGCCGACACGCAGACGCCCGAGTCGCGCCGCGACTGGATCAGGACGCTGGGCCGCATCGAGGCGCTGCATCCGAAGACCGTGGTGCCCGGCCACTACCTGCCGAACGCGAACGGCAGCGCGCCCTACTCGCTCGCTTCGGTGAAGTTCACGCGCGATTACCTGAAGGCCTTCGAAGTCGAAGCCGCCAAGGCCAAGGACTCGGGCGCGCTCATCGCCGCGATGAAGAAGCGCTACCCGAAGCTGGAAGACGCCTCCTCGCTGGAACTCGGCGCGAAGGTCATCAAGGGAGAAATGAAATGGCCGCAATGAACGACGCACAAGGCTCAGGCGCGACGCTGCACTACATCTTCGATCCGCTGTGCGGCTGGTGCTATGCCGCCGCGCCGCTGGTCGATGCGGCGCGCGAGGTGCCGGGCCTGAAGGTCGAGTTCCACGGCGGCGGCATGATGACCGGCGCCAACCGCCGGCCGATCACGCCGCAGTGGCGAGAGTACGTGCTGCCGCACGACCACCGCATCGCCGAGATGACCGGCCAGCCCTTCGGCGAACGCTACTTCGAGGGACTGCTGCGCGACACCGGCGCGGTGATGGATTCCGAGCCGCCGACCACCGCCGTCCTCGCGGCCGAGTCGCTGCGCCCGGGCGGCGGGCTGGACATGATCCACGCCCTGCAGCGCGCGCACTACGTCGATGGCCGCCGCATCGCCGATGTGGAGGTGCTGAAGGCGATCGCCGCCGAACTCGGCTTCGACGCACAGGCCTTCGCATCGGCTTTCGAGCGCCAGTCGGGCGAAGCCACCTCGCGCCACATCGCCGAGAGCCGTCAGTTCCTGCAGCGCGCGGGCGGCCAGGGCTTTCCCACCTTCGTGCTCGTGCAGCCCGACGGCAGCGCCGGCCGCGTCGACATCGGTCCCTGGCTCGGTCGTGCGGACGAATGGAAGGCGCAGCTTGCGAACGTGGCCGGGGCATCGAAGCCGGCCCCGGCAGCCATGGACGCCTCGGCGCCGGCCTGCGGGCCCGACGGCTGCGCCATCTGAGAGAAAAAGCTCCCGGCTATCTCGCCACGCCCAGCAGCCGGTCGAGCACCTGCGGCTGGGAGCGCAGCGAAGCGGCACTGTCCGTGTGCACGATGGTGCCGTGATCGAGCACCACCGCCTCGTCGGAAATCGCGAGGATCGCCTGCGGATGCTGCTCCACGATGATCGCGGACAGGCCTTCGTCCTGCGTGATGCGGCGGATGGCGCGCAGCAGCTCTTCCACGATGATCGGCGCCAGCCCTTCGAGCGGCTCGTCGAGCAGCAGCAGCCTGGGGTTGAGCACCAGCGCACGGCCCACGGCCAGCATCTGCTGCTCGCCGCCCGAGAGCTGCGTGCCCAGGTTGGTCTTGCGCTCGGCGAGGCGCGGGAACATCTCGTACACGCGCTGGGGCGTCCACTTGCCGGGCCTCTCCACCGCCGTGAGGTTCTCGTGCACGGTGAGCGACTTGAAGATGTTGCGCTCCTGCGGCACCCAGCCGATGCCGGCCGCCGCGCGCTGGTGCGGCGCGAGCTTGTGCAGCGCCTGCCCGCCCAGCGTGATGCTGCCGCCGTGCTGGCGCGTCGCGCCCGCGAGCGTGTTGATCAGCGTGGTCTTGCCCGTGCCGTTGCGGCCCAGGAGCGCCAGCGTCTGGCCCTCGCCGAGCGTGAAGGCCACGTCGTGCAGCACCACGGCCTCGCCGTAGCCCGCGCTCAGGTTTTCTATTCTCAGCAGCTCAGACATGGGCAGCCTCCGTTGCCGTGCCATGGCCCAGATAGACCTCCTTCACCTTCGGATCGTTGGCGATGGTCTCGGGGTCGCCCTCGGTCAGCAGGGTGCCGTTGACCAGCACCGTCATGCGGTCGGCGAAGCTGAACACCAGGTCCATGTCGTGCTCGATCAGCAGCACCGACACGTCGGCCGGCAGCGCGGCCACGGTCTGCAGCAGTTCCTCGCGCTCGCCGGCGGGCACGCCGGCCACGGGCTCGTCGAGCAGCAGCACGCGCGGCTCGCAGGCCAGCGCGATCGCGATCTCGAGCAGCCGGCGCTTGCCGTAGGCCAGGTGCTTCACCTGCTGCTGCGCCACGTCGCTCAGGTGGAACTGCTCCAGCAGCTGCGCCGCGCGCCCGGCGATGGCCTTGCTCGAACCCAGCGGCTTCCACCACTGCGCGCCGGCGCCCTGGTGCTGCGACACCACCAGCGCCAGCGTTTCGAGCGGCGTCATGGAGTCGAAGAGCTGATTAATCTGGAAAGTGCGCACCAGCCCGCGCGCCACGCGCTTGTGCGGCGCGAGCGAGGTGATGTCCTCGCCCATCAGCGTGATGCGGCCCTCGGTGGGCGTGAGCACGCCGGTGAGCTGGTTGATGAGCGTGGTCTTGCCCGCGCCGTTGGGGCCGATGAGCGCATGGCGCGCGCCGCGCCTGAGTTCCATCGACACGTTGTTGGTGGCGGTGATGCCGCCGAAGCGCATCACCAGGCCGTGGGTGGAAAGCACGGTTTCGCTCATGCCGCACCGCCTTTCTTGCCGCCTGCGCCGATCCAGGTCCAGGGCTTGAGCAGCCGGTCGCGCCCGACCAGCACCAGCAGCACCAGGATCAGGCCGATCCAGAACATCCAGTACTGCGGCGTCACGGCCGACAGCCAGGTCTGCAGCAGCTTGAACACGATGGCGCCCGCCACGCCGCCATAGAGCCAGCCCACGCCGCCGATGACCAGCATCAGCAGCACGTCGGCCGAACGGTCGAAGGCCAGCACGTCGAGCGAGGCGAAGCCGGTGGTCTGCGCGAGCAGTGCGCCGGCCGCGCCGGCGATGCCGGCCGCCACGGTGTAGATCACCACCAGCCGCGACACCACCGGGATGCCGATGGCCATGGCGCGCAGCCTGTTGTCGCGGATCGCTTTTAGCGTGGCGCCGAAGGGCGAATGCACGAGGCGGCGCATGAGCAGGAACAGCACCAGCATCACCGCCAGCGAATACCAGGCGGCCGTGCGGCCGTAGAGGTCGAACTCGAACATGCCGAGCACCGGCCCCATCACCACGCCCTGCAGGCCGTCGGCGCCGCCGGTGAGCCAGTCGAGCTTGTTGGCGAGTTCGAGCAGCAGCAGCGCCGTGCCCAGCGTGACCATCAGCCGCGTGAGGTCGCTGCCGCGCAGGATCGTCACGCTCGCCACCATGCCCAGCAGCGCGGACAGCACGGTCGCGAACAGCAGGCCGACGGTCGGGTCGGGCATCACCAGCTTGGCGAACAGCGCCGCGGCATAGGCGCCAAAGCCGAAGAAGGCGGCATGGCCCAGCGACACGATGCCGGTGTAGCCCAGGATCAGGTCGAGCGACATCGCGAACAGCGCGACGATGGCGATCTCGTTGACCAGCAGCGAGTGCGAGGGCATCACGAGCGGCAGCGCGAAGGCCGCGGCCCAGACGACGAATTCGAGCGGGCGCCAGCGCGCCTTGCGCAGCAGGGCCGACTGGAAATCGGCGACGACGGGAAGAGGCGCGCTCATTCAGCGTCCTCCCTTGCGCGTGAAGAGGCCCTGCGGGCGCCACATCAGGATCAGGATCATCAGCAGGTAGACAGTGAAAGCGCCCATCTTCGGAATGAAGTACTTGCCCGCCACGTCGGCGATGCCCAGCAACAGCGCCGCCGCGAGCGGCCCGGTGATCGACGAGGTGCCGCCAACGGACACCACGATCAGGAAATAGATCATGTACTTGAGCGGGAAGGTCGGATCGAGCCCCAGGATCTCCGCGCCCAGCGCGCCGCCCAGCCCCGCGAGCCCCGAGCCCACCGCGAAGGTCAGCAGGAACACGACGTTCACGTTGATGCCCAGCCCCGCCGCCACGCGCGGGTCGTCGACCGCTGCGCGAAGCCGGCTGCCGAAGCGCGTCTTCGACAAGATCAGCTGCAGCACCACCGTGAGCACCGTGCACACGCCGATGATGAAGAGCCGGTAGTGCCCCATGCCCAGCAGCAGCGCACCGTCGCCGATCTCGGTGCGCCCGCGCAGCCACTCGGGCAGCTGCACGTTCTGTTGCGAAGAGCCCACGAAGTAGTCGACCGCCGCCACCGCCATGAAGGCCAGGCCGATGGAGAACAGCACCTGGTCGAGGTGCGGCTTGCCGTACATCGGCCGGTAGAGCGTTCGCTCCAGCACCGCGCCGGCCAGCGCGACGACGATGAACGCGAGCGGCAGGCACGCCAGGAACGGCACGCCCAGCTTCTGCATGGCGAACACCGTGAGATAGCCGCCCGCCATGGCGAAGGCGCCGTGCGCGAGGTTGATGAAGTTCATCAGCCCCAGCGTCACGGCCAGGCCGACGGCGAGCACGAACAGCAGCATGCCGTAGGCGATGCCGTCGAAAAGAATGGTGAGCATGCGAGGGTCTTCGATGCAGTCGCGAAAGCGGACAGCCGAACGCAGAAGGAAGACAAAAACTACGCGAAAGTCGCAGAGAAAACCATCTTTGGTTTCCTTCTGCGACTTTCGCGGAACCTTCGCGACTTCTGCGTTCGGCTGCCCGATCCCGTATTACTTGGCCTTGCCCGGGTCCTTCACGCCCTTGATCACGTCGAACTCGACGTTGTAGAGCTGCCCGTCCTTCTTCTCGACCTTGCGCAGGTACACGTCCTGCACGATGTCGCGCGTCTGCGCGTCGATCAGCACCTGGCCGCGCGGGCTTTCGAAGACCTGGCCCTTCATGGCCGCCAGCAGCGCCTCGCCGCCGCCCTGGCCCTTGGTGGCCTTGAGCGCTTCATAGATGACGCGCATGCCGTCATAGCCGCCCACGGCCATGAAGTTGGGACGCATCTTGGGGTTGGCCTTCTCGAAGGCTTCGACGAACTTCTTATTCAGCGCCGAGGGGTGCGCGGCCGAGTAGTGATGCGAGGTGACCACGCCCAGCGCGCCGTCGCCCATGTCGTTGAGCTGGTCGTCGTCGGTCACGTCGCCGGTGGCGATCATGCGGATGCCGGCCTTGTCCATGCCGCGCTCCAGGAACTGCTTCATCACCGCGGCGCCGGCGCCCGAGGGCACGAAGACGAAGAGCGCGTCGGGCTTCACGTCGCGCACCTTCTGCAGGAAGGGAGCGAAGTCGGGGTTGCGCAGCGGCACGCGCAGCTTGTCGAGCACCTTGCCGCCGTTGAGCTGGAAGCGCTCGGTGAAGAACTTCTCGGCGTCGTTGCCGGGGCCGTAGTCGGCCACCAGCGTCACCACGGTCTTCACGCCGTTCTTCGGCGCCCAGTCGCCCATGGCCACCGACACCTGCGGCAGCGTGAAGCTCGAACGGACGATGTAGGGCGATGCCTCGGTGATGCTCGACGTGGCGGCGGCCATCACGACTTCGGGCGTCTTCGACTGGGTGGCGATGGGCGCCACGGCGAGCGCCAGGGGCGTCAGGCCGAAGCCGGCCAGCACGTTGACCTTGTCGTTCACCACCAGCTCCTGAGCCAGGCGCTTGGTCACGTCGGGCAGGCCGGTGTCGTCCTTGACGATGAGCTCCACCTTCTTGCCGGCCACGGTGTCGCCGTTCTGGGCCATGTACAGGCGCGCGGCGGCTTCGATCTGGCGGCCCGTGGAGGCCGACTGGCCCGTCATCGGAAGGATCAGGCCGATCTTGAACTTGTTGTCCTGGGCACTGGCCAGCGACATCGAAAGTGCAAGAGCCGACAGGGCGGCGGTCTGGATGAGATGGCGTCTTTGCATGTGTTTTCCTTAGAGGGGCGGAACGCGAACCGGGGCTATTTTCAACACTTTGCAACATCCGGCGCAGCAGGCAATCACCTAGCCGGCCACAGTCGCTGACCTTTGTTGCGCGATTGACAAATGAACTGCGCGATCATCGCGCAAGGCAGTCTTCGGCCCGTCACGGGCCGCTTTCATCAGCTGTCGGCGCGGTAGGCGGAATCGAGGGTGAGCGTGCCCACGGCGCGCGACACGCAGGCGCAGATACGGGTGGTCGATTTCTTCTCGTGCTCGCTGAGGAACACGTCGCGGTGGTCGACCTCGCCGTCGACGGCGATCACGTCCATGGCGCACAGGCCGCATTCGCCGCGCCTGCAGTCCGAGAGCGTCTGCACGCCCGCCGCATCGAGCGCATCGAGCAGCGTGCAGTCGGCAGGCACGGTGATGGTCAGATCGTGGCGCGGAATGCGCACCTCGAAGGACTGCGTGGCCAGCCGGCCGCTGCTGCCGAAGGTCTCGAAACGCAGGTCGGCGATGGGGCGGCCCGCCGCCTGCCAGGCGCGCTTGAGTGCCTCGAGCATCGGCACCGGGCCGCAGGTGTAGAGCTGGGCGCCGGGCGGCAGCGCGGCGATGGCGGCTGCGAAGTCGATGGGTGCTGCACCCTCGTGGGCTTCGACGCCTTCGTCTCCCAGCGCCTCGCGCAGGTGCGGGAGGTAACCGAACTCGTCGGCGTTGCGAGCGCCGTAGAGCATCTTCACCGGCACGCCGGTGCGCTTCGCATGCGCGGCCAGCCGCTGCGCCATCAGCACCAGCGGGGTGATGCCGATGCCGCCGGCCACCAGCAGGTAGCCCGGGGCCGACAGGTCGAGCGGAAAGTGGTTCTGCGGCGCGCTCACCTGCAGGCGGTCGCCCACCGCGAGCCGCCACATCGCGAGCGAGCCTCCGCGGCCGTCGTCCAGGCGCTTGACGGCGATGCGCCAGCAGCGGCCGTCGCCCTCGCCCACCAGCGAGTAGGAGCGGGTCTGCACCCTGCCCTGCGCCGTGAGCACCTGTACCTGGAGGTGGGCGCCGGGTTCATGGGGCGCGGCGAATCCGCTCTCGGGGCGCAGTTCGAACTCGCGCACGGTGGGCGTCACGTCGCGCAGAGCGACGACCTGCGCCTGCATCCATTGAAGATCGCTTTTCATCGGGGAACACCAAGGGGGAAAAATAAAGAAAGTGAATCAGCCGCGCCGGCGGATCAGCTGCACGCCCGGCAGCGGACGCTGCTCGGCGGTGGGCGTGCCGTGCAACGCTTCGCGCAGGTTGCGCCGCGCGATGCGGCTGTGTTCGCGCATCAGCGCCTCGGCGCGCGAGCCCTCGCCGGACTCGATGGCATCGAGCACCTGCACGTGCTGGTCCTGCGCTACCACGAGCATGTCGCGCGCGGCCGGCGAATTGGCCTGCACCACGACGAAGCCCGAGGGCGAGGCGAAAGGCAGGTTGATCACGCGCTCCAGCTGCTGCGCGATGACGGGGCTGGCCGCCATCTCGCACAGCAGCGCGTGGAAGCGCTCGTTGTGCGTCACGTAGCGCGAGAAGGCGGCGTCGTCGAGCGCGGGCTCGCGCAGCAGCTCGTCGATGCGCTGCAGGCAGGCGCGCGCCTCGCGCAACACCACCGGCGCGGCGCCGCGCTCGGCCGCGAGCCGGGCCACCAGGCCTTCGAGCGTGCCGCGCAGTTCGATGGCGTCGGCCACGTCGCGTTCGGAGAAGGTGCGCACCGCATAGCCGCCGTTGGGCAGCGCCTCGAGCAGGCCTTCCTGTTCGAGCCGCATCAGCGCGGTGCGCACCGGCGTGCGCGACACGCCGAGCTGCTCGGAGATCGCCACCTCGGCGATGCGCGCGCCGCCGGGCAGTTCGCCCGCGAGGATCATCTCGCGCAGCCGCAGCTGCGCCTTGACGGCCTGCGAGCTGCCGCTGTCGCCGGCCTCGGCGGCAGCGGAGACGGCCGCGACCTTCACACGGCTCACGCGGCCTCCTTCTCGGCCGGACGGATCGGGATCGCCGCGCGCGCGGGCCTCTCCTTCTCGACCATGCGGTCGATCAGCTTGCGCGCCCACATCGAGCCGGCGTCGATGTTGAGGTTGTAGAACTGGTGGTCGGGGTGCTCGTCGATGGCCTTCTGCTGCGCCTCGAGCACGAGTTCGTCCTCGCGGAAGATGCCGGCGACGCCTTCGCGCAGCTCATGCGTCAGGCGCTGCTCTCCCAGGCAGTAGTTGCGCGCGAAGGCCCAGAAGTACAGGCAGGTCTTGTCGGTCTCGGGCGTGATGGTGTTGAGCACATAGCCGTTGACGCCCTTGCTGCGGTCGCCCGGGTTTCCGTCGGAGGGCACCGCGCCGCTGCCGGCCTCGGCCACGCCGACGTCGATGTTCACCGTGCACGGGCCTTCGAATCGGATGATCTGCCAGCGGTCGACCTTGCCGGTGTAGCCGCGCGCATGCCTGATCTGGCCGCCCCAGAACGGCGGCGGATCGATGTTCTCCATCCACCGCGTGACGGTGGCAGAGCGGTCGCCGTGCGTGGCGACGAAGGGCGCCTCGGCCACTTCGCGGTTGCCGATGGAGGAGCCGTGCACGAAGGTCTCGTGCGTCAGGTCCATGAGGTTGTCGACCACGAGGCGGTAGTCGCAGTGGACCCGGATCATCTTGCCGTCGCCGGCCCAGGCCGGGTCGTCGTTCCAGTGCATGTCGGGGATGAGCGCCGGGTCGGCCTTGGCCGGGTCGCCGGGCCAGATCCACACGAAGCGGTGCTTCTCCGCCACCGGGAAGCTGCGCACGCAGGCCGAGGGGTTCAGCGTTTCCTGGCTGGGCATGTGGGTGCAGCGGCCCTGGCTGTTGTAGACGAGGCCGTGATAGCCGCAGACCACCTCGTCGCCTTCGAGCCGGCCCAGCGACAGCGGCATCAGGCGGTGCCAGCAGGCGTCTTCGAGCGCGGCCACCTGGCCGTCGGTGCGGCGAAAGAGCACCATTTTCTGGTTGCAGATGGTGCGTGGCAGCAGCGCGTGGCGCACTTCGACGTCGTAGGCGGCGGCATACCAGGCGTTCAGGGGGAAGGCAGTCGTGGGCGTTTTCATGAATACTCAATGTATACAGAAATGGTGAAATTTCCAGCGAAATTGAGCAATTCGAGGGTAAACACCGAGTTTGCTGTATACAGTCATTAACGTTTCTCAGGCGCTACGATGTTCCGTTCGTTCCTCCCAAAGATCACGACGGAGTCATCCATGTCACAGCACGCCGCCTTGCCTGCCCGCTACGACCACGTGGGCAGTTTCCTGCGTCCCAAGTACCTTCTCGAAGCCCGTGAGCAGAATGCCAAGGGCGAAATCACGCCCGAGCAGCTTCGCCTCGTCGAGGACAAGGCGATCACCGAGATCGTCAGGTTCCAGGAAGACATCGGCCTGAAGAGCATCACCGACGGCGAATTCCGCCGCACCTACTTCCACATCGACTTCCTCGACCAGCTCGGCGGCGTGAAGACTGACATCCCGGTCACCATCCGCAAGCCCGACGGCACCGAAGAGCTGGCGCCGCCCGCGATGCGCGTGATCGACAAGGTCCGCCACGTCAAGGACATCCAGCTGGCCGACTTCCAGTACCTCAAGAGCCAGGTCTCGGCGGGCCGCACGCCGAAGGTGACGATCCCCTCGCCGACCATGCTGCACTTCCGCGGCGGCCGCGCGGGCATCAGCAAGGACGCCTACCCCGAGCTCGATCCGACCTTCTACGACGACGTGGCCAAGGCCTACGGCGACGAACTGCGCTCGCTGGCCGCCGCCGGCTGCACCTACGTGCAGATGGACGACACCAACCTCGCCTACCTGTGCGACGAGCACATGCGCGAGGCCGCCCGCAAGCGCGGCGACGACCCCAACGAACTGCCGCACCGCTACGCCGCCTTCATCAACAAGGTGGTGGCGCAGAAGCCGCCGGGCATGCTGCTGGCCATGCACCTGTGCCGCGGCAACTTCAAGAGCACGCACGCCGCCGCCGGCAACTACGAGCCCGTGGCGGAAGCGCTGCTCAAGGAGATGGACCTCGACGCCTACTTCATGGAATACGACGACGCCCGCTCGGGCGACTTCAAGCCGCTGCGCTACCTGCCCAAGGGCAAGACGGTGGTGCTCGGCCTCGTGACCACCAAGTTCGGCGAGATGGAGGACAAGGACGAGCTCAAGCGCCGCATCGAGGACGCCGCCAAGTACGCCTCGCTCGACCAGCTCGCGCTGTCGCCGCAGTGCGGCTTTTCCAGCACCGTGCACGGCAACAACATCGCGGTGGAAGCGCAGCGCAACAAGCTGCGCCTGGTGGTCGAGACGGCGCAGGAGGTCTGGGGCTCGACCTGAAGCCCGCTTTCTGTTGAAGTCGGGGCCCATGACGACTCACATCTACTCAGGCCCCCTCAGCATGTTCGGCGCCAAGGTCGAGATCGCGGCACGCGAGAAAGGCGTGCCCTTCGAACTGGTCATGGTGCCCTTCATCGAAGGCGACCACTATGAGCCCAAGCACCCCGAGGTGCTCCGGGTCAACCCGGTCAAGCAGCAGGTGCCGGTGCTGGTCGACGACGAGGTCTCGCTCTTCGATTCGACGCAGATCTTCGAGTACCTGGAAGACCGCTATCCCAGCCCCGCGCTGTGGCCCGAAGGCATTGCCGATCGGGCTCGTGCGCGGCAGCTGGAGCAGAAGTCCGACGAGGTCTTCTTCCCGAACGTGATCAAGCTCTTCGGCCTGCAGGAGGCCATGCAGAGCGCTCCCGCGATCGCGGCCTGTGCCGGTTGCGCGCGCTTCTACGAGGAGATGGAAGGCCTGCTCGCCACGCGCGAGTACCTGGCCGGCCCCTACTCCTTCGCCGACATCGCCTTCTACATGGCCTGCGTGTTCGCCGACCGCAAGGGCGCGGGCATGACCGAGGCCACGCCGCGCCTGCTGGCATGGCGCACGCGCGTGGGCGACCGGCCCGCGGTTCGCGCGTCGGTCGATCCGATGATGCGCTTCCTCGCCTCGCAGGGACGGGGCGTACCGGCCTTCCTGCAGCGCTGAAGGGACACTGAAGGCACCGCGCCAGGCGCTGAGGCATCATCCCAGTCCATGCCGACCAAAGAGTTCGACTGGCTGCCTTCTCCCTCGCAGCACTTTCTCGTCGTCACTTTCGCGCTGCTGGTCTATGTGCTGACCACGCGCGCGCGCCGCGAGCAGCGCGCTCCCACCACCGCCATCGCCTGGGTCATGGGGCTGGTGCTGATGCCCTATTTCATCCTGCCGATGTACCTGCTGTTCGGCCAGCGCAAGCTGCGCCCGGCGGGCTCGCCCCGGCCGCCGCGCTCGGTGCCGCCGGGCCATTGGGCCGCCGACCTGATCGAGAGCTTCGGCCTCGCGCCGCCGGGGCGCAGCGCGATCCGCATGCATGCCGACGGCGAGGCCGCGCGCGAGGCGCTGTGGGAGGTGATCGACGGCGCGCGCGAGCGCATCGACGTGTGCACCTTCATCATCGGCGACGACCCGCTGGGCCACGCGGTGCTGGAGCGGCTCGCGCAGCGGGCGCGCGAGGGCATCAAGGTGCGGGTGCTGCTCGACGGCTTCGGCGCGCTTTCGCTGCCGCGCCATCACTTCGACCGGCTGCGCGCGGCGGGCGGCGAGGTGGCGGTGTTCCGCCCCTTCTTCAGCCTGCGCCGCATCGGGCCGCGCAACCTGCGCAACCACCGCAAGTTCACCATCGCCGACGACGGCTGGCTGTGGTCGGGCGGACGCAACCTCGCCGGCGAGTACTTCACCGGCAACGACGAGCATCCAGAGGCCTGGCGCGATCTTTCCTTTGACCTGCGCGGCAGCGTGGCGGCCGCGGCGGCGCGCCAGTTCGACCACGACTGGGCGTCGGTGCGCAGCCGCAAGGCGCGAGCCATCACCGCGCCCGATGCAGAGGGCCCTGGCACGGCCATGGCGCAGTTCCTGCCGAGCGGCCCCGACCAGACGGAAGACACGGCACACGCACTGCTGATCGACGCCTGCTTCCGCGCCGAGCACCGCATCCTCGCCATCACGCCCTACTTCGTGCCCGGCGACGGCCTGCGCGATGCCCTGCGGCTGGCCGCGCGCCGGGGCGTGCAGGTGACCATCGCGATGCCCGCCCGCTCCAACCACCGGTTGGCCGACTTCGTGCGCGCACGCGCCATGCGCGACCTCGCGCGCGCGGGCGTGAGCTTTCGCATGCTGCCCTTCATGGCCCACGCCAAGGCGGTGGTGGTCGACGAAGAGCTCGCGATGTGCGGATCGATCAACCTCGACCTGCGCAGCCTGCTGCTCAACCACGAGGCGGCGGTCGTGTTCTACGGGCAGGACCACATCGAATGGCTGGCCGAGTGGATCGAAACCACGGCTTCGGCCGGCGAGCCCTATCGCGCGCGGCGCCCGGGGCTGCTGCGCGACGTGGCCGAGGGGCTGCTGCTCACTGTTGCTTTCCAGCTCTAGGCGCCCGAGGGCCGGAGCGGGGTCTGTAATCCAAGATGTACAGATGCAACAAATCTGAAACCAATTGAACAAGCACACTAAAATACCCACCGGTTTCGGGGATTGACAAACCTTCACGTCCCGCCGGGTCATCACCGGACGGGCACCGGCGGATCTCCCGGCACCCCCTGCCTGGCGGGGTAGCCCGCTCGGGCGCGACCCTTCACCGGGCCCCGCCGGAGCGCCGTTCGTGGAGTCTTGCGCCCCGGTCCCCGGGGAAAACCGATGCGAGCTTTCTTCTCGCTGCGCGCCCTGGCGAATCTGGCGAACCCGGCCCTGATGCTGGCGACAACGCTTTTCGCACTGTCCGGAATCCCGTCGACCGCCTTCGCCGCCATGGACGAGATCGGCCGGGCCGCCCCGAGCACCCATCGGCTGAAGTTCATCGTCGATCCGGAACTGGCCGCCGACATCGGCCCCGCTGAAGCCGGCCGCCGGCTCGCGCAGTACGTGGCCGACGTCAACACCGTGTTCACGCGCGAGACGGTGCGCAGCTTCTCCTTCGACCCCGCCGCCGACCTGCAGCTGACCGCGCCCGCCAACGCGCCGCAGTGCAGCTACAGCGGGTTGGTCAATGGCGAGGTGGTGGTGTGCGTCTCGAAGTCCACCCGCGGCTACAGCCACGGCGGGCTCTCCACGAGCTGGACCTTCCCGCAGAAGGGCGTGGCCTGGAACCTGAACTGGATCGCCATCCACGACCCGCTGCGCCTGACGCGCGCCCCCACGCCGGGCGCGCCCGAGTCCACCGAGAAGGACTACCTCGCCCGCCAACTCAAGACCCTGCTGCACGAACTGGAGCACGTGTTCGGCGCGGGCTCGGGCGAGTACTACAACAGCGTCGCGGTGACCGACACCACCGGCGTCGCGCCCGTCACCGACCTCGCGCTGGCCAGCGATAGCGACCGCTACTGGTGGAGCCGCCAGCACTGGCGGCTCGACCCGCTGCTGGGCACCGTCTTCGAGCAGCGCCGCGACCCGGCCTCCAACCGCGTCGCCACGCTGGAGATGATCCGCTTCACCGCCGGCACCAAGGCCAACATCGACACCGACTGGACCGACTGGCCCAAGCTCGGCAGTTCGAAATTCATGGCGGGCACCGCAGCCACGCAGGTGCGCGTCACCGACCGCGACACCGGCGCCGCCCTGCCCGGCGCACAGCTGTCGGTGTGGCGCAACCCAGGCCCCGGCAAGCCGCTGGTGATGCTCGCGACCGGCGTGGCCGACGCCTCGGGCCGCTACCAGTTCGACTGGGACTGCGGCTTCAGTTGCTTCGCCGTAGGCAAGACCACGCTGCTGGTGAAGGCGCGCTCGGCCAACCGCGCGCCCGGCGCGACCTGGTTCACCATCTTCGATGCCTTCGAGCAGAAGGCGGTGCACGGGCAGACGATGTTCACCATCGACCTCGCTCTCGGCAGCCCCGACACCACTGCGCCCACCGTGTCGGTGGCGGCGCCGTCGATGGCCACGGTGGGGCAGCTCACCGTCATCGCGCCGGCGGTGGTCGACAACGCGAGCATCGTCGGCGTGAAGGTGATGGGCCGCGACAGCATTCCGATCTGCACTTTCACCGCTCCGCCCTACACCTGCAGCTGGACGCCGAGTGCGCCCGGCGTGCAGACCATCCGCGTGATCGCGATCGATGCGGCCGGCAATTCGGCCGTCGCGTCGGCTAACGTGATAGTCAACGCGCCTTCGGACATCGTGCCGCCGGCCGTGGCGCTGGCGGTGCCGCCCACCGTGCCGGTGGGCGTGCCCGCAAGGCTTTCCGCCAACGCATCCGACAACGTGGGCGTGGCCGAGCTGAAGTTCGTCGTCGACGGCAGGACCGCCTGCACGCTGCGCGCCGCGCCGTATGTCTGCGCATGGACGCCGAAGCGCCCCGGCGCCGCGAACATCGAAGTGCGCGCCATGGACGCGGCGGGGAACATCGCCAGCACCTCCGCCAGCATGCGCATCGACGGCCTGCGCGCCGAAGATCTCTGAAGCGGCTCAGTCCCGGTTGGTGAAGCTCGCGTTGCCCAGCCCGGTGCCGATGGTCAGCACGCCCCAGTGCCGCACGTCGCGCATGAAGGGCAGCTCGCTCAGGCCCTGCACCACCGCGTCGTTGTGCATCAGCACCAGCGTCGGACCCGAACCCATCATCGGCATGCGGCGCCACAGCTGGCTGGGCAGGTGGAAGGCGTGGCCTTCCCAGTCGCCCGGCAGGTTCTGCGCGCCGCGCGCAATGGAGCCGTCGGGGCGGATCAGGCCCGGGCAGCCGATGCCGATGAAGGGCGCGAGCCGGATCTTCTTGCGCTCGCTGTAGAGGATCATGTCCTCGAGCATGCAGGCGATGTGATCGACCATGCCGCCGCGGTTGGGGCCTTCGTCTGCATGGCGCCACTTCTCGCGCCGCACCACCTTCGCGAGCGAGAAGTCGGTTGCCTTGCGGTGGCGCGTCTTCACGATGCCGCAGCGCACGTTGGTGCCGCCTATGTCCACGGCAAGGATCGCGTCGTGCCCCTTCAGCATGGCCGGCGGCACCAGGTGCACCCAGCCGATCAGGCCGCCGTCGTCCACGTCGTGCGAGAGGCGCGCGATCTGCACATGCACGCCCAGCTCCTCGAGGATGGCGCCGGTCTGCAGAATGGCGCGCTCGCCCACGTCGCTCTCTGGAAAGCCGCCCCCGATCACGATGCGCTGCACCTTCTTCCACGAGGGCTGGCGCATGAAGCGCTGGATGACCTGGGCCAGCTCCTGCGCGAACTCCTCGATGGCCACGTGCATCAGGTCGGTGGCTTCCGACGCCTTCTTCTCCTGCAGCACGCGGTCGAGTTCCTTCTTGCCGAGATCGCGCGAATGCGAGTTGCCCAGCGGATCCTTGCCCTTGCGGCGGCGGCGCTTGCGCCAGTGTTCGAGCAGTTCGCGGAACGCTGTCTGGCTGGCCTGGTCGCCGACGAAGCCGTCCTTGTCGCGCAGTTGGAGGCTGTAGCCGTCCACCTGCAGGCCGGGCAGTTCACGCAGGCCGTGGACGTCGGGGCCGGGAAGCGGGGCATCCTTCGCGGCCTGGGTCTTGGGGGTCTTTTTCTTCATCGCGGATCACTGTGATCCCGAACGGCCGCCAGCCCCATCGGCACCGCACACCAGGGCGTGTAGGAGATCGACGGGTACGCGCAGCGGGAGCTTGTCTATACACTGGCCCGGATGCACCTGCCCCGCAGCCTCCTGCGCGCCGCCCTGCTCTTCGCCCTCGCCTGGATTGCCCTGTGCGGCATCGCGCGGGCGGCGGACGAGACGTTGCGCGTCGGCTCCAAGCGCTTCACCGAGTCGTACATCCTCGCCGAGCTGCTGGCGCAGACGGCGGCGCCGCACACGGCCACGCCACCCGTCGTGCGGCAGGGGCTGGGCAACACGGCCATCGTGTACGAGGCGCTGCGATCCGGTGCCATCGACCTCTATGCCGAGTACACCGGCACCATCGCGCTCGAGATCCTCAAGGGCGCGCCGGCAGGCACGCGCGAGGAGATGAACGCCGCGCTCGCGCCGATGGGCCTGGGCGTGGCGATACCGCTGGGTTTCAACGACGGCTATGCGCTCGCGGTGCGCGCCGCCGACGCCGACCGGCTGGGCCTGCGCACGCTGAGCGACCTCGCGAAGCACCCGGAGCTGAAGTTCGGCCTGTCGAACGAATTCATCGGCCGCGCCGACGGCTGGAAGGGCCTGGCCGGGCGCTACGGCTTCACGCAGACGCCCACCGGCCTGGACCATGGCCTGGCCTACGACGCGGTGGCCGCGAAGCAGATCGACGTGATCGACATCTACACCACCGACGCCAAGATCGACCACCTCGGCCTGCGCGTGCTGGAAGACGACAGGAAATACTTTCCGCGCTACGACGCCGTGGTGCTCTACAAGCTCGACCTGCCCGAGCGGCTGCCCAAGGCCTGGGCCGCGCTGAAGACGCTCGAAGGCAAGGTCGACGAGCACGCAATGATCGCGATGAATGCGCGCGCCGAACTGCAGGGCGTGCCCTTCGACGTGATCGCGCGCGACTTCCTGGCGAGCGCGGGCGGCAAGGACGCGAAGGCGCAGCCGAAGGAAGAACGCCGGGGCTTCACGGCCAAGCTGTTCGGCCCCGACCTGTGGAAGCTCGCGCGGCAGCACCTGCTGCTGGTGGCGCTGTCGGTGGGCATCGCCATCCTCGTCGGCGTGCCGATCGCGATCCTGGTGTTTCCGCACATGCGGCTGCGCGCGGTGGTGCTGGGTTTCGCGAGCCTGCTGCAGACCGTGCCCTCGCTGGCGCTTCTGGCCGTGCTGATCTCGATGCTGGGCGCCATCGGCGCGCTGCCGGCGCTGATCGCGCTCACGCTCTACTCGCTGCTGCCGATCATGCGCAACACGGTGACGGGCCTGGCCGAGGTGCCCAACGGCCTGCGGCTGGCCGGCACCGCGCTGGGCATGACGCCGCCGCAGAGCCTTCAGTTGGTGCTGCTGCCGCTCGCGCTGCCCACGCTGCTGGCGGGCGTGCGCACGGCCACGGCGATCGCCATCGGCACCGCGACCATCGCGGCCTTCATCGGCGCGGGCGGCTTCGGAGAACGCATCGTCACCGGCCTGGCCCTCAACGACCGCGAACTGCTGGTGGCAGGCGCACTGCCGGCGGCGGCACTGGCCCTGCTGAGCGAAGGCGTCTTCGAACTAGTCGAATACCTCATGCGCAGGCGCCGCCGGGCACCGCCATCGTCGATGCCAACTTGACGCCGTCGCGAAGACGGGAGCGGACAGTCGAACGCAGAAGAAATACAAAGCTACGCGAAAGTCGCAAAAGTACCCGAACACCATTTTTTGGTATTCCTTTCGCGCCCTCTGCGAAACCTTCGCGCCCTCTGCGTCCGGCTGCCCGCTCCCGCTCCCGATCCCGATCCCCGAAGCTCAGGCCAGCGTGTAAGCCGTCTTCACCGTCGTGAAGAACTCCTGCGCATAGCGGCCCTGCTCGCGCGGACCATAGCTCGAGCCCTTGCGGCCGCCGAAAGGCACGTGGTAATCGACACCTGCCGTCGGCAGGTTGACCATCACCATGCCGGCCTGGCTGTGGCGCTTGAAGTGCGTGGCGTACTTCAGCGAGGTGGTGGCAATGCCGGCCGAGAGGCCGAACTCGGTGTCGTTGGCCGTGGCCAGTGCCTCCTCGTAGTTCTTCACGCGGATCACGCTGGCCACCGGGCCGAAGATCTCTTCCTTGTTGATGCGCATCGTGGCGGCCGATTCGCTGAAGAGGGCCGGCGACATGTAGTAGCCGTCGGTCTCCAGCTTCAGCAGTTCGCCGCCGGCCGCCAGCGTCGCGCCTTCGCTCTTGCCGATGGCGACGTATTCCATGTCCTGGTCGAGCTGCGACTTCGACGAGACCGGCCCCATGTCGGTGCCCTGCGCGAGCGCGTCGCCCACCTTGATCTTCGCCATGCGTTCCTTCATGGCGGCGATGAACTTCGGATAGATGCCTTCGGTGACGATCAGCCGGCTCGACGCGGTGCAGCGCTGGCCGGTCGAGTAGAAGGCGCTCTGCACGCTGAGCTCCACGGCCTGCGCGAGGTCGGCGTCGTCGAGCACCACCTGCGGGTTCTTGCCGCCCATCTCGAGCTGCACCTTCTTGTGGTTGGTGACGCACTGCACCGCGATGTTGCGGCCCACGCCCACCGAGCCGGTGAAGCTGATCGCATGGATGCCGGGGTGGTTGACCAGTGCATTGCCGATCACGCTGCCGCGTCCCATCACCAGGTTGAACACGCCGGCCGGAATGCCCGAGCGGCTGATGATCTCCGCGATCGCCCACGCGCAGCCCGGCACGAGGTCGGCGGGCTTGAGCACCACGCAGTTGCCGAAGGCCAGCGCAGGAGCGATCTTCCAGGCCGGAATGGCGATGGGGAAGTTCCACGGCGTGATGAGGCCCACCACGCCCACCGGCTCGCGCGTGATCTCCACGCCGATGTTCGGCCGCACCGAAGGCAGCACCTCGCCCGACAGGCGCAGGCACTCGCCCGCGAAGAACTTGAAGATGTAGCCCGCGCGCGCGGCCTCGCCGATGCCCTCGGCCTTGGTCTTGCCCTCCTCGCGCGCCAGCAGCGTGCCCAGCTCTTCCTTGCGCGCGAGGATCTCGTTGCCGATCTTGTCGAGCGCGTCGGAGCGCGCCTGCACGCTGCCCGTGGCCCAGGCCGGGAAGGCCGCCGTGGCGGCGGCCACGGCGGCATCGACGTGCGATGCATCGCCCTGCGTGTACTGGCCGATCACGTCGGACAGGTTGCTCGGATTGACGTTGGGGCTGTAGCCGGCGCCTGCACGCCATTCGCCGCCGATGAGGTTGTCGAAGTTCTGCATCTTGGGTTCCTTGCTGCTCGATGGATGAAAAAAGAAAGAAAGAAGCCGGAGCGAGGGCTCCGGCTGCGGGATGTGAGAAACGGAGCCTACGCCTCTACCTGATCATGCAGGGTTTCTTGTTGTCGAAAGTCCATCCCGGGATCAGGTACTGCATCGCCTGTGCATCGTTGCGCGCCCCAAGGCCGTGCTTCAGGTACAGCTGGTGCGCCTTCTCGACTGCATCCATGTCGAGTTCCACGCCCAGGCCGCCGCGCGTGGGCACCTTCACGAAGCCGTCCTCGATCTTCAGCGGGTCCTTGGTCAGATGCTGGCCGTCCTGCCAGATCCAGTGCGTGTCGATGGCCGTCACCTTGCCCGGCGCGGCCGCCGCCACGTGCGTGAACATCGCGAGCGACACGTCGAAGTGGTTGTTGGAGTGCGAGCCCCAGGTCAGGCCCCAGGCCTGGCACAGCTGCGCCACGCGCACCGAGCCCTGCAGGGTCCAGAAATGCGGGTCGGCCAGCGGGATGTCGACCGACTGCAGCGAAAGGCTGTGCACCATCTCGCGCCAGTCGGTGGCGACCATGTTGGTGGCGGTGGGCAGGCCGGTGGCGCGGCGGAACTCGGCCATCACCTCTCGGCCCGAGAACACGCCCTCGGCGCCGCACGGGTCTTCGGCATAGGCCATCACGCCGTGCAGGTCGCGGCACAGGCGAATGGCGTCCTGCAGCAGCCAGCCGCCGTTGGGGTCGAGCGTGACGCGGGCCTTGGGAAAGCGCTCGTGCAGCGCGCGGATGGCTTCGACTTCTTCCTCGCCGCGCAGCACGCCGCCCTTGAGCTTGAAGTCGGTGAAGCCATAGCGTGCGTGCGTGGCCTCGGCCAGGCGCACGATGGCCTCGGGGGTCATGGCCTCTTCGTGGCGCAGGCGGAACCAGTCGTTGTCGGCGTTCGGGTCGCTCTCGTAGGGCAGGTCGGTCTTCCTGCGGTCGCCCACGTAGAAGAGGTAGCCGAGCATCTGCACCGCGTCGCGCTGCTGGCCTTCGCCCAGCAGGGCCGCCACGGGCACTTCGAGGAACTGGCCCAGCAGGTCGAGCAGCGCAGCCTCGACAGCCGTGACCGCATGGATGGTCACGCGCAGGTCGAAGGTCTGCAGGCCGCGCCCGCCGCTGTCGCGCCCGGCGAAGGCGCTGCGCATGCTGTTGAGGATGGCGTTGTACCGGCCGATGGGCTGGCCGACGATGAGGTCGCGCGCGTCTTCCAGCGTCTGGCGGATCTTCTCGCCACCGGGCACTTCGCCCACGCCGGTGTGGCCGGCGCTGTCGGTCAGGATCAGCAGGTTGCGCGTGAAGAACGGGCCATGGGCGCCGCTCAGGTTCATCAGCATGCTGTCGTGGCCCGCGACGGGGACCACGCGCATGCCGGTGACGACGGGGGCGCCTGACGGCGACGAAGTGGAATCTGAAAGCGTCATCGTTGAATCAATCCAAAACCGAGCCGGTCTTTTCGGGGAACACCGAGGAACCGGCTTTGCCGGGCCTCAGGTGTTGCCCCCGGCGAGGGGGTAGGCGAAGCGACACGAAGTGCGCGAAGCCTGGGGGAGTGCCATTAATCCGCGGTGATGTGGCGGGCTTCGATCAATGTCTTCCATCGCGTCCATTCGCGCAACTGGAAGGCGGTGAATTCCTCTGGCGTGCTGGCGACGATCTCCAGGCCCTGGTCGAGCATGCGCTTCTTCGTCTCCGGGTCCTGCATCGCCGCGATGACCGCGTCGCTCAGCTTCTTCTTCACGGCCGGCGGCAGGCCCTTGGGCGCGGCCATGCCCTGCCATGAATAGACCTCGGCGCCCTTCACGCCGGCTTCGGCCAGCGTGGGCACGTCGGGCAGCACCGGCGAGCGCTTGTCGCCCGTGACGGCGATGGCGCGCAGCTTGCCGCCGCGGATGTGCGGCAGCACCGCATTGACGTTCTGGAACGAGAAGTCGACCTGGTTGCCCAGCAGGTCGTTGACCGCCGGCGCGCCGCCCTTGTAGGGAACGTGCACGCCTTCGGTCTTCGTCTGCTGCCAGAAGAGCTCGGCCGAAAGATGGTCGGACGAGCCGTTGCCCGAACTCGCGAACGAGACCTTGCCCGGCGTCTTGCGCAGCAGCGCCAGCACGTCGGCCACGGTGTGTTCGGGTCGCGCGGCGTTCGCGACGAGCACGTTGGGGGCCTGAACTGGCACGCTGATGTAGTCGAAGTCCTTGGTCGCGTCGTAGGGCACGCTCTTCTGCAGGTGCGGGGTGACGACGAAGGCGCCGAGAGAGGAGACCAGCAGCGTGTAGCCGTCGGGCGCGGCGCGCTTGACCTGGCCGGTGCCGATGGTGCCGGTGGCGCCGGGCCGGTTGTCGACGACGAAGCTGCCGCCGAGCTTGGTCTGCAGTTGCAGCGCGATGGTGCGCGCGACCATGTCGGTGGAGCCGCCCGCCGGGAACGGCACGATGATGGTCACGGGCTTCTGCTGGGGCCATGCATCGGCTTGCGCCGAGGCAGGCAGCGGCAACAACGCGACCGAGGCGGCCGCGAGGGCGGCCCCGAGAAGGACTCTCTTCTTCATTCGGACTAGATCCTCACGGCCTGACGGGCCAGCAGCTTCCAGCTGCCGCCCTGCTTCTGCCAGACGCCGAGGATCTTCAGCGCCACCTTGCCGGGCTTGCCCGAATCGTTGGTGTCGGCCGTGAGCGTGTGGCGCACGATGGCGGTATTGCCGTCGACCACCTTCACGGTCTGGTCGGTGATGGCGATGGTCACGAAGTCGGACTTGCCATCGAGCAGGTCGGCGATGAAGCTGGTCTTGGTGTCGACCTTGCCGCCCGAGTGGCCGTAGCTGAGGTCGTCGGCCACCAGCGCGCCGAGCGCGGGGCCGGTGGGGTCGATCATCGCGATGCGCAGGCGCTCGGCGGCGGCGGCCACCTCGGGCGCGGCCGACGCGGCATTGCCCGAGGGCATCACCGAGCAGGCCGAGAACAGGGCCGCCGAGGCGGCGACCAGGAAGAGCTTCTTGAGGAACATGGCGTCTTGTCTCCGTTGTTGTGATGAGGGTCGGTTCGTCCGCCGGGTGCCGGCTTACTGCGGGCCGAGCGATTCGATCAGCGCCTTGAGCTGCTCCATCTCGGCGGGCTTCAGGTCGGTGAGCGGTGCGCGCACGGGGCCGGCGTCGTGGCCGACGATCTTCGCGCCGGCCTTCACGATGCTCACCGCGTAGCCCGGCACGCGGTTGCGCAGCTCGAGGTACGGCATGAAGAAGTTCTTCAGCAGGCGGTGCTGGGTCGGCAGGTCGTCGGCGGCGACGGCCTTGTAGAAGTCCATGGCGGTCTTCGGAATGAAGTTGAAGACGGCCGACGAATACACCGGCGTGCCCATCGCCTTGTAGGCGGCGGCATAGACCTCCGCGGTGGGCAGGCCGCCCAGGTAGGCGAAGCGGTCGCCCATCTTCTGGTAGATGGCGACCATGGCCTCGATGTCGCCCACGCCGTCCTTGAAGCCGACGAGGTTGGGATTGCGCTCGGCCAGCGCGGCCAGCGTGTCGGGCTTCAGGCGGCTGGTGGCGCGGTTGTAGACGATCACGCCGAACTTCACGCTCCTGCACACGGCCTCGACGTGCGCGGCCAGGCCTTCCTGGCCGGCTTCGGTGAGGTAGTGCGGCAGCAGCAGGATGCCGTGCGCGCCGGCCTTCTCGGCGGCCTGGGCGCACTGGATGGCGAAGCGCGTGGGGCCGCCGGCGCCCGCGATGATCGGCACCACGCCGCGGCAGGTGTCGACCGCGGCCTGGATGATGCCGGGGTACTCGTCGCCGGTCAGCGAGAAGAACTCGCCCGTGCCGCCGGCCGCGAACAGCGCGCTCGCGCCGTAGGGAGCCAGCCATTCGAGGCGCTGCTGGTAGCCCTTCTTGTTGAAGTCGCCGTTGCTGTCGAAGTCGGTCAACGGGAACGAGAGCAGGCCGGAGCCCATGATGGTCTTGAGTTCTTGCGGGTTCATCGGGAAGAGTCCAGTGAAGATTTGGGAAAGGAAAAAGATGGATGAGGCCGGTCAGTCGAGCCTGACGTTCGCCTCTTTGATGACCTGGGCCCAGCGCGCGCGCTCCTTGGCGAAGAACTGGTCCTGCTCGGGCGCGGTCATGGTCACGACCTCGGCGCCCTGGCCCGCGAGGCGGGCGCGGATGTCGGCGGTGCGGATGATGCGCACCAACTCGCGGTTGAGCCGGCTGATGATCGCGTCGGGCACGCCGCGCGCGGCGACCATGCCCTGCCAGGTGCCCGACTCGTAGCCGGGAGCGCCCTGCTCCGCGATGGTCGGCACGCTGCCGATCAGCGGCATGCGCGTGGCCTTGGACACGGCGATCAGCTTGAGCTTGCCGGCCTGCACCTGCGGGTAGGTGGCGAGCATGCCGTTCATGAGCACCTGCGTCTGGCCCGAGACGGTGTCGAGCACGGCCTGCACGCCGCCCTTGTAGGGCACGTACTCCCACTTGGCGCCGATGCGGCGCTGCAGCTCGATGCCCGCGAGGTGCGCGGTGCTGCCGCTGGCGGTAACGGCGAAGTTGAGATCGCTTTTCTTCGAGAGCTCGACCAGTTCCTTCAGCGTGTTCGCCTGCACCGAAGGGTGCACCACCAGCAGGTGCGGCGAATAGGCCAGCATGGAAACGCTGCGCAGGTCCTTCGACGGATCGAAAGGCAGCTTGGGGTAGAGCGACGGGCTGATGGCCAGCGCGCCGAGGTCGCACAGCATCAGCGTGTAGCCGTCGGCCGGCGCCTTGGCCAGCAGGTCGGCGCCGAGGTTGCCGTTGGCGCCTGCCTTGTTGTCGATGATCACCGACTGCCCCAGCGCCTCGGACAACGGCTGGCTGATGGCCCGCGCGATGATGTCGGACGAACCGCCCGGCGGGTACGGAACGATGATCCGGATCGGCTTCGAGGGCCAGTTGCCGGTGCCGCCCTGCGCGCCGGCCGCGGCCTGCGCGAAGGAGCGCGCCGGCAGGCTGGCGGCCAGGGTGGTTGCCAGTGCGGCGCCGAGTGCGCCGCGTCGGGAGATGGTCATGCTGCCTCCAGTTGTTCGATGGTCGTCATGGCCTTGCGCGCGACGAGCCGCACAAGTTATCAGTCATCGTACAACTAGAGAGATGACTTGTCCAGCATGGCGGACAAGAAAAATATCAGTGAGAGGAAGCGCCGTCGGTCGACGGCACGGCCGCATCGGCGGCACCTGCCGCGGATGCATCGGCTTTCGCCTTCTGCTGCGCCGCCTCCTGCGCCATGCGCAGCCGCTCGCGGCTGTTGGTCAGGTGGATGCGCATCGCGGCGCGCGCCGACTCGGGGTCGCGCCGCGCGATGGCCGCGTAGATCTCTTCGTGCTCGCGGTTGACGCGGCTCAGGTAAGGCGCCCCGCCCTCGTGCGTGCGAATGGCGCTGATGCGCGTGCGCGGAATGAGCGTGGTGCCCAGGTGCCGCATGATGTCCGCGAAGTACGGGTTGCCGGTCGACTCGGCGATCTGCAGGTGGAAGCGGAAGTCGGGTCCCACCGTGTCGCCCGCCGCCACCACGTTGCGCTCGAAGTCGTCGAGCGCCTGGCGCATGGCCACCAGCTGCTCGTCGGTGCGGCGGCTGGCGGCGAGGCCGGCCGATTCGGTCTCCAGGCTGATGCGCAGCTCCAGCACGGCCAGCACGTCCACCGACGCGGCGATCTCGCCCGGATCGAGGCGGAACACCCCGCCGGTGCGCGGCTGCAGCACGAAGGTGCCGACGCCGTGCAGCGTCTCGACGAGCCCCGCGGCCTGCAGCTTCGACAGCGCCTCGCGCACCACGGTGCGGCTCACGCCGTAGGCCTGCATGATGGCCGACTCGGTCGGCAGCTTGTCGCCCGGCCGCAGCGACTGGCTGCGGATCTTCTCGCCCAGATCTTCCACCAGCCCATGCGCGAGGCCGCGCGCGCGCTGGCGCGGACGCCCCACGAAGGAAGAAGCCGAAGAGCCCGCCTCCGCCGGAGCGTCCGACACCAAGGGATTACCCGCAGTCGTCTGAACCATGGCCACGATGATAATCTCCAAACTAGTTGTACGACAACAGATAACTTATCACTCAACTCCCAAGCGTCGCGGGCTTGTCCGCCAGCGGCCTTCGGTTTCCACGGCACCGAAATGCAGCGCCTTTTCGACCTCGCGACCTCGACCTTGCTTCACCGGCATCGTACCGGTCGCTTCCGCGAAACCGCCGCGACGGCAGCCCCTCGGAAACCATGACTCCTGCATGCAAGGACGGCCAACCATGACAGACAACAACAAGATGAACCGCCTCCTGCTGACCGGCGCGGCCGGCGGCCTCGGCAAGGTGCTGCGCGAGCGGCTCAAGCCCTATGCGAACGTGCTGCGCCTGTCCGACATCGCCTCGCTGGCGCCGGCCACCGGCGCGAACGAGGAAACCGTGCCCTGCGATCTCTCGGACAAGGCCGCGGTGCATGCGCTGGTGGAAGGCTGCGACGCCATCGTCCACCTGGGCGGCGTGTCGGTGGAGCGGCCGTTCGAGGAAATCCTCGAAGCCAACATCAAGGGCGTGTTCCACATCTACGAGGCCGCGCGCCGCCACGGCGTGAAGCGCGTGGTGTTCGCGAGCTCGAACCACGTGATCGGCTTCTACAAGCAGAGCGAGCACATCGACGCCCATGCCGCACGCAGGCCAGACGGCTACTACGGCCTGTCGAAGTCCTTCGGCGAGGACGTGGCGCAGTTCTACTTCGACCGCTGGGGCATCGAGACGGTGAGCATCCGCATCGGCTCCTCCTTCCCCGAGCCGGCCAACCGCCGGATGATGAGCACCTGGCTAAGCTACCGCGACCTCACCTCGCTGATCGAGAAGTCGCTCTTCACGCCCGGCGTGAAGCACACGGTGGTCTACGGCATGTCGAACAATCGCGACGTATGGTGGGACAACAGCGCCGCCGCGCACCTGGGCTTCGTGCCGCAGGACAGCTCCGAAGTGTTCCGCGACAAGGTCGAGCAGCAGCCTCCGGTAGCACCGACCGACCCCAACGCCATCTACCAGGGCGGCGCCTTCACTGCACAGGGGCCATTCGGCGATTGAGGCGATGCAAGCTGAACTCGTCCTCGACGCGCGCAACGGCACCGGCGAAAGCCCGGTATGGCATGCCGCCGAGCAGGCGCTGTACTGGGTCGATATTCCCGCGCGCACGCTGAACCGCTGGCATGCGGGCGAAGGCCACGCGCAGTGGAAGGCCGATGAAATGATCGCCTGCATCGCGCCGCGCGCCGACGCGCCCGGCGAGTGGATCGCCGGCATGGAAAGCGGCCTCTTCTCGCTGAAGCCGCAGGCCGACGGCACGCTGGCCTGCGCGCCGCTCGCCTCCGTCGACCACGCCGCGCCCGCCATGCGCTTCAACGACGGCCGCTGCGACCGCCAGGGCCGCTTCTGGGCCGGCACCATGCTGCTGGACATGGCGGCTGGCGCACGCGTCGGCCGCCTCTACAGCTACGCCAGCGGCAGCGCGAAGGCCGACCAGCGCCTCGACGACTTCATCGTGCCCAACGGCCTGGCCTTCAGCCCCGACGGCCGCACGATGTACCTCTCGGATTCGCACCCCACGGTGCAGGCCGTCTGGGCCTTCGACTACGACACCGCCACCGGCACGCCAGGCAACCGCCGCCTCTTCGTCGACATGAAGCCCCTGCCCGGCCGCCCCGACGGCGCCGCCATGGACACCGACGGCTGCTACTGGATCTGCGGCAACGACGCCGGCCTGGTGCACCGCTTCACTCCCGACGGCCGGCTCGACCGCTCGCTCGAAGTGCCGGTGAAGAAACCCGCCATGTGCGCCTTCGGCGGCGCGGGCCTCGACACCCTGTTCGTCACCTCGATCCGCCCCGGCGGCATCGACCTGTCGGACCAGCCGCTGGCCGGCGGCGTGTTCGCGCTGCGGCCCGGCGCGCAGGGCGTGCCCGAGCCGGCCTTCGGCAGCTGATTCCTTTTTTTCAACAACCACCAAACCAAACCAGAGGACGAGACAAATGAAATTCGCCAAGAAGACCCTGATCGCAATTTCCGCGTGCGCCGCAGCCGCGCTGACCACCATGGCTGCACACGCCACCGAGTTCCGTTCGGCCGACATCCACCCCGACGACTACCCCACCGTGACCGCGGTGAAGTTCATGAGCGAGCGCCTGAAGGCGCTGTCGGGAGGCAAGCACAGCATCAAGGTGTTCAACAACAGTGCGCTCGGCAGCGAGAAGGACACGATCGAGCAGGCCAAGATCGGCGCGCTGCAGATGGTGCGCGTGAACATCGCGCCCATGAACAACATCTGCCCCGAGACGCAGGTGCCGACCATGCCCTTCCTGTTCCGCTCGGTCGACCACCTGCACAAGGTGCTGGACGGCCCGATCGGCGAAGAGATCCTGAAGTCGTGCGAGAAGCAGGGCTTCGTGGGCCTGGCCTACTACGACAGCGGCGCGCGCTCGATGTTCACCGCCAAGAAGCCGGTGCGCAGCTTCGCCGACATGAAGGGCCTGAAGGTGCGCGTGCAGCAGTCCGACCTGTGGGTGTCGATGCTCGAGGCCATGGGCGCCAACGCCACGCCCATGCCCATGGGCGAGGTCTACACGGGCCTGAAGACCGGCCTGATCGACGCCGCCGAGAACAACTATCCCACCTATGAAAGCGCGCGCGCCTTCGAAGTGGCCAAGTACTACAGCAAGACCGAGCACTCGATGGCGCCCGAGATGCTGCTGTTCTCCAAGCGCGTGTGGGACAAGCTCTCCGCCGAGGAGCAGGGCTGGATCCGCCAGGCCGCCAAGGAGTCGGTGCCCTACATGCGCAAGCAGTGGGAAGAGCGCGAAGTGAAGTCGCTGGCCACGGTGAAGGCCGGCGGAGCCGAGATCATCGAGGTCGACAAGGCCCCGTTCCAGGCGGCGATGAAGCCGGTGTACGACAAGTTCATCACCGACGCGAAGCTCAAGGACCTCGTGAAGCGCGTCCAGGAAACGAAATAGGGCTCGCCCCCCAGGCTTGCTCACTTCGTGTAGCCGCCACCCCCTACCGGGGGCAACACCTGAGGCCCGGCAAAGCCGGCTCCTCGGTGTTTCACGAATGGGCAGCCCTCCCCACCATCTCTCGCGCTGGAAAATATGTACACCAAACTTTGCCGCACCCTCGCGCGTGCCTGCATGTGGTTGGGCATCCTCGGTCTCGTGGCGGTCATCTGCGCCGTGAGCTGGCAGGTGTTCGGCCGCTACGTGCTCAACAACACCCCCACCTGGGCCGAAAGCCTCGCGCTGCTTCTGGTGCTCTACGTCACCATGCTCGGCGTGGCCGTGGGCGTGCGCGACGCGGGCCACATCGGGCTCGAGTCCTTCCTCGTCCTCGCACCCGACTGGCTGCGGCTGAAGATGGAATACCTCATCCACGCGCTGATCCTGCTGTTCGGCCTGGCCATGGCCTGGAACTGCGCCGAGCTGGCCGGTTCGGTTTGGGAATACCGGCTGCCCACGCTGTGGATCTCCGAGGGCTGGAAGTACGTGCCGGCCTCGGTCGCGGGCGTGCTGATCGTCCTCTTCTCCATCGAACACATCATCGCCCTGGCCCAAGGCCGCGAAGTGGAACCCGCCTGGGGATAACGAATGCACTCCCCCAGGCTTCGCGCACTTCGTGTCGCTTCTCCAACCCAATTGCAGGGGGCAATGCCTGCGGCCCGGCAAAGCCGGTTCCGCGGCATTCCCCGAACAGTCCATAGCGCCCCCACCACCGGCGAGGCGGCCAGATCATGACCATTCCCCTTTTGATTCTCTGCCTCTCGTTCACGCTCTTCCTCCTGCTGGGCGTGCCGGTGGCTTTCTCCATCGGCCTGTCGGCCCTGGCCACGCTGCTGTATGAAGGCCTGCCGCTGGCGGTCGGCTTCCAGCAGATGACCTCGGGCATGGGCATCTTCTCGTTCCTCGCCATCCCGTTCTTCATCTTCGCCGGCGAGCTGATGCTCTACGGCGGCATCGCGGACCGCATCGTCAACCTGGCGCGCGACCTCGTGGGCCACGTGCGCGGTGGCCTCGGCATGTCGAACGTGGTGGCCTGCACGCTGTTCGGCGGCGTCTCGGGTTCGCCCGTGGCGGACGTCTCGGCCATGGGCGCCGTGATGATCCCGATGATGAAGAAGGAGGGCTATCACGCCGACTACGCGGTCAACGTGACGACCCACGCGGCACTGGTCGGCGCGCTGATGCCGACCAGCCACAACCTCATCATCTATTCGCTGGCCGCGGGCGGAAAGGTGTCGATCGCGGCGCTGATCCTCGCGGCGCTGCTGCCGGCGGCGGTGCTCACCGTCAGCAACCTGGCGGCCGCCTACCTGGTGGCGGTCAAGCGCGGCTACCCCGCCGGCACCTTCCCGGGCTGGGCCATCGTGGCGCGCTCGTTCGCGGCGGCGCTGCCGGGCCTGTTCGTGGTGCTGCTGATCCTGGGCGGCATCCTGTCGGGCATCTTCACGGCCACCGAGTCGGCGGCGGTGGCGGTGCTCTACGCGCTGGCCCTCACGATCTTCGTGTACCGCACGCTGAAGTGGGAGCACTTCGTCAAGGCGGCCTCGAAGGCTGTGCGCACCACCGGCGTGATCCTGCTGCTGATCGGCATCTCCAGCACCTTCGGCTACCTCATCAGCCTGTACGGCGTGGCCGAGCTCACGGGCCAGATGCTGTCGCAGGTCACTAGCACGCCGTGGGTGATCTTCCTGCTGATCAACATCATCCTGTTCGTGCTGGGCACCTTCCTGGACATGGCCGCCACCATCCTGCTGTGCACGCCGATCTTCCTGCCCATCGCGCAGCAGTACGGCATGACCTCGGTGCAGTTCGGCATCGTGATGCTCATCAACTGCGCGCTGGGCCTGAACACTCCCCCCGTGGGCACGACCCAGTTCGTCGGCTGCGCGATCGGCGGGGTGTCGGTGGGTACGGTGATGCGCACCATCTGGCCGTTCTACGGCGCGCTGATCTTCGCGCTGGGCGTGGTCACCTTCGTGCCGGCCTTCTCGACCTGGCTCCCGAGTATGTTCATGGTCGTGAAGTAAGCAAGGCAAGGAATCCGCGATGACTGAAACCACCCGCCCTCCGCTCTACATCCGCATCCACGCCGCGGACAACGTGGCCATCGTCGCCAACGACGGCGGGCTGAAGGCCGGCGCGGAGTTCGCCGACGGCCTGCGGCTGGTGGACAACGTGCCCCAGGGCCACAAGGTCGCGCTGGTCGACCTCGCCGAAGGCGATGCCATCCGCCGCTACGACGTGGTGATCGGCTACGCACAGAAGGCGCTGCCGCGCGGCAGCTGGGTGCACGAGCGTGTGATGCGGATGCCGACCGCGCCCGAGCTCGACGGCCTTCCCATCGCCACGGTCAAGCCCCCTGCCCTGCCGCCGCTGGAGGGCTACACCTTCGAGGGCTACCGCAACGCCGACGGCTCGGTGGGCACGCGCAACATCCTGGCCATCACGCAGACGGTGCAGTGCGTGGCCGGCGTCACCCAGTTCGCGGTGCAGCGCATCAAGGCCGAGCTGCTGCCGAAGTACCCCAACGTCGACGACGTGGTGGCGCTGGAGCACACCTACGGCTGCGGCGTGGCCATCGACGCACCCGACGCCGTCGTGCCCATCCGCACGCTGCGCAACATCAGCCTCAACCCCAACTTCGGCGGCGAGGTGATGGTGGTGAGCCTGGGCTGCGAGAAGCTGCAGCCCGAGCGGCTGCTGCCGCCGGGCAGCATTCCCATCGCCGACCAGCGTGCCGGCACCACGCCCGATACCGCGCTCGACGTGGTCTGCCTGCAGGACGACGCGCACGTCGGCTTCATGTCGATGATCGATTCGGTCATGCGCCAGGCCGAGGAGCACCTCGCCCGGCTCAACGCGCGCAAACGCGAGACCGTGCCCGCCAGCGAACTGGTGGTGGGCGTGCAGTGCGGCGGCAGCGATGCCTTCTCTGGCGTCACCGCCAACCCGGCGGTGGGCTTCTGCACCGACCTGCTGGTGCGCGCGGGCGCCACGGTGATGTTCTCCGAGACCACCGAGGTGCGCGACGGCATCGACCAGCTCACCTCGCGCGCGTCCACGCCCGAGGTGGCCGAGGCCATGATCCGCGAGATGGCCTGGTACGACGCCTACCTGAAGAAGGGCATGGTCGACCGCAGCGCCAACACCACGCCGGGCAACAAGAAGGGCGGGCTCTCCAACATCGTCGAGAAGGCGATGGGCTCCATCGTCAAGTCGGGTTCGGCGCCCATCACCGGCGTGCTCGCGCCCGGCGAGAAGGCGAAGCAGAAGGGCCTGATCTACACCGCCACGCCCGCCAGCGACTTCATCTGCGGCACGCTGCAGCTGGCCGCCGGCATCAACCTGCACGTGTTCACCACCGGCCGCGGCACGCCCTACGGACTGGCCGAGGTGCCGGTGATCAAGGTCGCCACCCGCAGCGACCTCGCGCGCCGCTGGCACGACCTGATGGACGTGAACGCGGGCCGCATCGCCGACGGCGAGGCCACCATCGAGGACATCGGCTGGGAAATGTTCCGCCTGATGCTCGACGTGGCCAGCGGACGGAAGAAGACCTGGGCCGAGCACTGGAAGCTGCACAACGCGCTGGTGCTTTTCAACCCCGCGCCCGTGACCTGAGCAAGGCGCTGCGCGACGCGCGGGTTCACGTCTTTCTGATTTCCTTTCTAAGACCTGTCTCTTCATCAACGGAGCCCCTCATGGAAGACCTCAAGGACAAGACAGCCCTCGTCACCGGCGCCAGCACCGGCATCGGCGCGGCGGTGGCCATCGCCTTCGCCGCGCGCGGCATGCGCGTGGCGGTGCACTACAACAGCTCCGCCGACGCGGCGAACAAGGTGGTCGACACCATCCGCGCGGCCGGCGGCACCGCCTTCGCGCTGAAGGCCGACGTGCGCGACACGGGCGCGATCCGCGAGTGCGTGAAGCAGGCCTCGGCACAGTTCGGCGGCCGCATCGACGTGCTGGTGAACAACGCGGGCAGCCTGGTCAAGCGCGTGCCCATCGCCGAGTTCGACGATGCACTCTTCGACGAAGTGCTGCACATCAACGCGCGCTCGGTGCTCGCTTTCTGCCGCGAGGTGGTTCCGCTGATGCGCAAGAGCGGCGGCGGCAACATCATCAACGTGACCTCTGTCGCGGCACGCACCGGCGGCGGGCCTTCGGCCTATCTGTACGCGGGCTCGAAGGGCTTCGTGAGCACGGCGACGCACGGGCTGGCGAAGGAACTGGTGGGCGACCGCATCCGCGTGAACGCGGTGGCGCCGGGCGTCATCCAGACGCCCTTCCAGGACCGCTTCTCCACCCCCGCGATGCTGGAGAACTTCCGCGCCGGCATTCCGATGGGCCGCATCGGCACGCCGGATGAATGCGTGGGCGCATTCCTCTACCTCGCATCGGAACAACTCTCGGGCTACGTCACCGGGCAGGTGATCGAGGTGAACGGCGGGCAGTACATGCCCTGACGCGCACCCACGCCTTTCAACACTTCAACGCTCAACCACAACAACGGAGACAAGGATCATGAAACGCAAGCAGTTCATTCGCGGCATCGCCACCCTCTCGGCCACGGCCGCCCTCTCGCTCGGGCTGGCGGCACCGGCCGCCGCACAGGCTGATTTTCCGAACCGCACCATCGAACTGCTCGTGCCCTACCAGCCCGGCGGCGGCACCGACGGCCTGGCACGTGCCTTCTCGGAAGCGAGCCGCAAGCACATCTCGCAGAGCATCGTGATCGTCAACCGTCCCGGCGCGGGGGGCGCCATCGGCTGGACCGAGGTGATCAATTCCAAGCCCGACGGCTACAAGCTCGCCGTGCTCACGGTCGAGCTGCTGACGCTGCCGCACCTGGGGCTGGCCAAGTTCAACTACGACGACTTCCAGCCGATCGCTCAGCTCAACGCCGATCCGGCCGCGATCACGGTGAAGGCCGACGCGCCGTGGAACACCATCGAGGAGTTCCTGGCCGCCGCGAAGAAATCGCCGGAGAGCGTGCGCGTGGGCAACTCGGGCAACGGCTCGATCTGGCACCTTGCCGCCGCCGCACTGGAAGACAAGACCGGCGCCAAGTTCGGCCACATCCCGTTCCAGGGCGCGGCACCCGCGGTGCTGGCGCTGCTGGGCGGCCACATCGAGGCCGTGGCGGTGAGCCCGGCCGAGGTGACGACGCACGTGCAGGGCGGCAAGCTCAAGGTGCTGATGGTGATGGCCGACAAGCGCGTGAAGGGCTTCGAGAAGGTGCCCACAGCCAAGGAGCGCGGCATCGACCTGTCGATCGGGACCTGGCGCGGCCTGGGCGCGCCGAAGAACACGCCGCCCGAAGTGATGGCGAAGCTGCGCGAGATCACCGCGAAGACCGCCGCCGAACCGCTGATGCACGAGGTGATGGACAAGCAGAACCTGGGCTACGTCTACACCGACGGCGCGGTGTTCAAGGAAACGCTGGCGAAGGACAACGTGTACTTCAAGCAGCTCATCACCAAACTCAACATCAAGCCCTGAGCCCCGGCCATGAAGAAGACGACCATCGCATCGCTGCTGTGGCTGGCCGCGGCGGTACCCGCATCGGCCGCCACCTGGGTCTACGTGTCGAACGCCGACAGCCAGGAAATCTCGGTGCTCGAGCTCGACAGGAGCCAGGGCGCGCTCAAGCCGGTGCAGACGCTGAACGTGGGCGGCACGGTGATGCCGATGGTGGTGAGCCGCGACAAGCGCGTGCTGTACGCCGCGCTGCGCTCGCAGCCGTTTCGCGTGACCGCGCTGTCGATCGACGGCGCCAGCGGCAGGCTGCGGAAGCTGGGCGAGGCGCCGCTGGCCGACAGCATGGCCAACATCGACCTCGACGCGAGCGGCAAGTGGCTGTTCGCGGCCTCCTACCAGGGCGGCAAGATCACGGTCAACGCCGTGGGCAAGGACGGCGCGGTGGGGCCGATCAACCAGCTGATCCAGACGGCGCCCAACGCGCACGCCATCCACGCCGACGCGAGCAACCGCTTCGTGCTCGCCACCAGCCTGGGCGGCGACAACGTGTCGAGCTGGCGCTTCGATGCGGAGAAAGGCCTGCTCTCGCCCAACGACCCGCCGCTGACCACCACCGCCGCGAAGTCGGGCCCGCGCCACTTCGTGTGGGACAAGGCGCAGCGTCACGTCTACCTGCTGGACGAGCTCGACGCCGCGCTGCACGTGTTCGCCTGGGACGCCGCGCGCGGCACGCTCAGGCTCGAACAGAGCACCACCACCCTGCCCGCCGGTTTCACCGGCAAGCCCTGGGCCGCCGACCTGCACCTGACGCCGGACGGGCGCTTCCTCTACGCGTCGGAGCGCACCTCGAGCACGCTCTCGGCATTCAAGGTCGACGCCGCTACGGGGCAGCTGCAGCCGCTGGGCCAGACGCCGACCGAGAAGGGGCCGCGCGGCTTCGCCATCGATTCCACCGGCCGCTACCTGATCGCGGCGGGACAGGAATCGAACGGCATCTCCCTCTACGCCATCGACGCCGACACCGGCGCGCTGGGCACGCCCCAGCACCTGGAGGTGGGCAAGAACCCGAACTGGATCGAGATCGTCGACCTGCCCTGAAGGGCAGCCGGCGTCAACTGACAACCCAAGGAGACTTCGCATGCAACGCCGCACACTCATCCGCACCGCCCTCGCCTCTTCGGTCGCTGCCGCGCTTCCGGCGGCACTCGCCCAGGGCAGCAGCAACTGGCCCACGGGCAAGCCGATCACCTACCTCGTGCCCTTTCCGGCGGGCGGCACCACCGACGTGCTGGGCCGGCTGATCGGACAGAAGCTGGGCCCCGCGCTGGGCACCACGGTGATCATCGACAACAAGGGCGGCGCCGGCGGCAGCGTGGGCTCCGAGATCGGCTCGCGCGCCGCGCCCGACGGCTTCACGCTGGTGGGCGGCACGATCAGCTCGCACGCGATCAACGTGAGCCTGTACCCCAAGCTCGGCTACGACCCGCAGAAGTCGTTCGCGCCGGTGACGCTGATCGGCACCAACCCGGTGGTGCTGGTGGTGAACCAGGCGAGCCCCTACAAGACGCTGAAGGACGTGATCGCCGCGAGCAAGGGCAAGGCGGGCGGGCTCTCGTCGGCCTCGGCCGGCACGGGCACCTCGCAGCACCTGGCGCTGGAACTGCTGGCCTACAAGTCGGGCGTGAAGTTCACGCACATCCCGTACAAGGGCAGCGGCCCGGCGATCCAGGACGTGATCGGCGGGCAGGTCGACATGATGTTCGACACCACGGTGGTGGCCGGCCCGCACATCCAGAGCGGCAAGCTGCGCGCGATCGCGGTCACCTCGTCGAAGCGGCTGGCTTCGATGCCCGACGTGCCGACGGTGGCCGAGTCGGGCGTGCCGGGCCTGCAGGACTTCGAGGTAGTGTCGTGGCAGGCGATCTTCGTGCCCGCGCACACGCCCGCGCCGGTGGTCGACCGGCTGCACACCGAGATCCGCAAGATCCTCGCCACGCCGGAGATGCAGGACAAGCTCAAGGGCTTCGGCATGGAGCCGGCCGACCTGAGCACAGTGCAGATCGCGGCCTTCCAGAAGGCCGAGGTGGAGAAGTGGGCGCAGGTGATCAAGGCTGCGGGAATCAAGCCCGACTGATCCGGCGCGATCGGCGGGGTTGGCCGGAAGAACCAAGGGAAGCTTCCTACGTCCCGGGCGAAAAGCCCTTTATAGAATGCCCCTCCGATCCGCTTTCCAGATCATTCCCACGTGTCCGACCGCTCCGCCGTACTGCCCCAATACCTGTTTCCCAAGCAGGCCCTGACCAATTTCGCCGGCTGGGTCGCGGGCAAGGAACGGGGCGCCGTGACGACGTGGATCATCCGGCGCTTCGTGGCCAAGTACGGCGTGGACATGGGCGAGGCGCTCGAGTCGGACATCAGCCACTACAAGAGCTTCAACCAGTTCTTCACGCGCGAGCTCAAGCCCGGCGCCCGGCCCATCGCCCAGGCCGACCTGATCTGCCCCGTGGACGGCGCGATCAGCCAGTTCGGCGCGATCGAGGGCGACCAGATCTTCCAGGCCAAGGGCCACAACTACACGACCACCGCACTGGTGGGCGGCGACGCCACCCTGGCCGCGAAGTTCGCGCACGGCAGCTTCGCCACGCTCTACCTGAGCCCGAAGGACTACCACCGCATCCACATGCCCTGCGACGGGCGGCTGGTGCGCATGATCCACGTGCCGGGCGACCTGTTCTCGGTGAACCCGACGACGGCGCGCGGCGTGCCCGGCCTCTTCGCGCGCAACGAGCGCGTGGTGTGCGTCTTCGAATCGGCGCGCGGGCCCTTCGTGCTGGTGCTGGTGGGTGCCACCATCGTCGGCAGCATGGCCACCGTGTGGCATGGCGTGGTCAATCCGCCGCGCGTGGGGGAGCTGCGCGAGTGGCACTACACCGACCAGCAGATCGACATCCGCAAGGGCGACGAGATGGGCCGGTTCTTGCTGGGCTCCACCGTCGTCATGCTCTTCCCGGCGCCCGCGCTGGCTTTCAACCCGCAGTGGTCGCCCGGCCGCGCGATCCGGTTGGGCGAAGCCATGGCCGAATACACCAATTTGTGAGGCTTTGTCTCACAAGCCGCATCCAGCTTGCCTTGACAGCTACAAAACTAGTAGCATCCTCATCGATTGCGCTATAGTCGCCGCCCAACGAGACGGTTCATAACCAACCACAAGAACGCGAGGCATCGCCCTGCCCCCCGCAGGTCGACGGCCCGCCCAGCTTCGAGGAGATGATGTCGATGAGTACCAAGGAAAACGCAGCCATCAGCCAGCTGCTCGCCCTGCTCGAAGCCCGTTATGCGCTGCGCGTGCTCTGGGCCCTGCGCGACGGCCATGCGCAGACCTTCCGCCTGCTGCAGGACAGCGTCGGCGGCATCACCCCCAACACGCTCAACACCCGCATCAAGGAACTGCGCGAGGCCGGCCTCGTGGGCCATGGCAGCGACGGCTACAGCCTCACGCTCAGCGGGCAGGACCTGCTCAAGCGCCTGTCCGACCTGCAGGCCTTCGCCGGCAAATGGCAGCTCGGCCAGCAGAAGAAGGCTGCGGCAACTGCGCCTGCTGCGCCGGCCGCAACCGCCTCCGCCGCTCCCGCCATGGCTCCCGTTGCGCCCCCGGCAGCGCCCTCCCCCGAACCTCCTCCGGCGCCTGCGCCTACACCCGCGCCGTCCGGCGACGACAGCAGCCACGGCTGACGGACGGCGGGGCTGCCCGCCGGGCCTCGGTAAACTCCGCGCCTTCGATCCACGGATCTCACATCGACGCAAGGAGCGTTTCCCATGCCCACCACTCCCTCCGGCCTGCAATACGAAGACACCGAAGTCGGCACCGGCGCCGAAGCCAAGGCCGGCCAGCACGTGCACGTGCACTACACCGGCTGGCTCTACAACGACGGCGTGCAAGGCGCCAAGTTCGACTCCAGCCGCGACCGCAACGATCCCTTCGCGTTCTCGCTGGGCGCGGGCCAGGTCATCAAGGGCTGGGACGAAGGCGTGGCCGGCATGAAGATCGGCGGCAAGCGCACGCTGATCATTCCCGCATCGCTGGGCTATGGCGCGCGCGGCGCGGGCGGCGTGATCCCCCCGAACGCCACCCTGAAGTTCGACGTCGAACTGCTCGACGCCCACTGAGCCTCACAGCTGACGGCTCCAAGGCCCGGTTTCGGGCCTTTTTCGTGTCTCGGAGGTCGTTTCGACCCCATTTTTTCGCTTGAAATGCCTTCGGCCAGCCCCATGTGGCTGGCTATCGTTTGTTTTCCGGCACGTGCCGGTTCTTTGAAAAATGTCTGACCCGCAACAATCCGCACAGAATTCTCAAATGCTGCAAGGCGAGCCCAGCCCCGAAGAACTGGAGGCAGCGCAAGCCGCCAACGAAGCCGAGGCGCTCGATGCCCTGGCCGTCGCCCAGGGCGAGCTCGCCGCGCTGCAGACCAAGAATGCCGAGCTTGCCGATCAGTACCTGCGCGCCCAGGCGGACGTGCAGAACGCCCGCCGCCGCGCGGACGAGGAAGTCAGCAAGGCCCGCAAGTTCGCCGTCGAGGCTTTCGCCGAAAGCCTGCTGCCGGTGACCGACAGCCTGGAAGCCGGCCTGGCCGTCAAGGACGCCACGCCCGAGCAGATCCGCGAAGGCGCCGAAGCCACGCTGCGCCAGCTCAAGAGCGCGCTCGAACGCAACAAGGTGATCGAAGTGGCCCCCGCGCCCGGCACGAAGTTCGACCCGCACCAGCACCAGGCCATCTCGATGGTCCCCGCCGACCAGGAACCCAACACCGTGGTCACCGTGCTGCAGAAGGGCTACACCATCAACGACCGCGTGCTGCGCCCGGCGCTGGTCACGGTCAGCGCCCCGAAGTGACCCGCCGTTCGGCGACGCACAAGATTCCCACAGGAAATCCCCGCTTCATGCCTTGAATCGCGACGGGTTATCCACAAGTTCATAACAACATATTTTTCAGGCTTTCAGGAGTAAGAACATGGCAAAGATCATCGGCATCGACCTCGGCACCACCAACTCGTGCGTGTCGATCATGGAAGGCAACACCACGCGTGTGATCGAGAACTCGGAAGGTGCGCGCACCACGCCGTCGATCGTCGCGTACCAGGAAGACGGTGAAGTGCTGGTCGGTGCCTCGGCCAAGCGCCAGGCCGTGACCAACCCCAAGAACACGCTGTACGCGATCAAGCGCCTGATCGGGCGCAAGTTCGAGGAAAAGGAAGTCCAGAAGGACATCGACCTGATGCCCTACACCATCGCCAAGGCCGACAACGGCGACGCATGGGTGGAAGTGCGCGGCAAGAAGATCGCCCCGCAGCAGGTCAGCGCCGACATCCTGCGCAAGATGAAGAAGACCGCTGAAGACTACCTCGGCGAGACCGTCAGCGAAGCCGTGATCACGGTGCCCGCCTACTTCAACGACGCCCAGCGCCAGGCCACCAAGGACGCCGGCCGCATCGCTGGCCTCGACGTCAAGCGAATCATCAACGAACCCACCGCCGCTGCCCTGGCCTTCGGCCTGGACAAGCAGGACAAGGCCGACCGCAAGATCGCCGTGTACGACCTCGGCGGCGGTACCTTCGACGTGTCGATCATCGAGATTGCCGACGTCGACGGCGAGAAGCAGTTCGAAGTGCTGTCGACCAACGGCGACACCTTCCTGGGCGGCGAAGACTTCGACCAGCGCATCATCGACTACATCATCGGCGAGTTCAAAAAGGAACAGGGCGTCGACCTGAGCAAGGACGTGCTGGCACTGCAGCGCCTGAAGGAAGCCGCTGAAAAGGCCAAGATCGAGCTGTCGAACAGCGCGCAGACCGACATCAACCTGCCGTACATCACGGCCGATGCCTCGGGTCCGAAGCACCTGAACATCAAGCTGACCCGCGCCAAGCTGGAAAGCCTGGTCGACGAGCTGATCGAGCGCACCATCGCTCCCTGCCGACTGGCCATCAAGGACGCCGGCATCAGCGTGGGCGACATCAACGACGTGATCCTGGTCGGCGGCATGACCCGCATGCCCAAGGTGCAGGAGAAGGTGAAGGCCTTCTTCGGCAAGGAACCGCGCAAGGACGTGAACCCCGACGAGGCCGTGGCCGTCGGCGCCGCCATCCAGGGCCAGGTGCTCTCGGGCGACCGCAAGGACGTGCTGCTGCTGGACGTGACCCCGCTGTCGCTGGGCATCGAGACCATGGGCGGCGTCATGACCAAGATGATCGCCAAGAACACCACGATCCCGACGAAGTTCGCGCAGACCTTCTCGACCGCCGAGGACAACCAGCCGGCGGTGACCATCAAGGTGTTCCAGGGTGAACGCGAAATCGCCGCGGGCAACAAGCTGCTGGGCGAATTCAACCTGGAAGGCATTCCGCCGGCATCGCGCGGCACGCCGCAGATCGAGGTGAGCTTCGACATCGACGCCAACGGCATCCTGCACGTCGGCGCCAAGGACAAGGGCACCGGCAAGGAAAACAAGATCACCATCAAGGCGAGCTCGGGCCTGTCGGAAGACGAGATCCAGAAGATGGTGAAGGATGCCGAGCTGAACGCCGCCGACGACAAGAAGAAGCTCGAGATCGTTCAGGCGCGCAACCAGGGCGAAGCCATGGTGCACAGCGTGAAGAAGTCGCTGGGCGAACACGGCGCCAGCCTCGAAGCTGCCGAGAAGGAAGCGATCGAGACCGCGATCAAGAACCTGGAAGAAGCCCTCAAGGGCGAGGACAAGGCCGCGATCGAGGAAAAGACGAACGCGCTGATGACCGCAAGCCAGAAGCTCGGCGAGAAGATGTATGCCGAATCGCAGGCCGCGGCCGGCGCCTCGGCAGCAGCCGGCGCGGCTGGCGCGGAAGCTGCATCGCACGCACAGGCCGACGACAACGTGGTCGACGCCGAAGTGAAGGAAGTCAAGAAGGGCTGATCTCCAGCCCGCCGACCAAGGCTGGAACACCTGAAAGGGTGCTCCAGCCTTTCTCGCTTCAAGTCACCCGAGTTCCCGCTGCCTCCCTGATCTCCCGATCGACCTGCCATGGCCACCAAACGCGACTACTACGAAACCCTCGGCGTCCCCAAGAACGCCAGCGAAGAAGAAATCAAGAAGGCTTATCGCAAGCTCGCGATGAAGCACCACCCGGACCGCAATCACGGCGACACCGCGAAGGAGGCCGAGGCCAAGTTCAAGGAGGTCAAGGAAGCCTACGAAATGCTGTCCGACGGCCAGAAGCGCGCGGCCTACGACCAGTACGGCCATGCCGGCGTCGACCCGAACATGCGCGGCCCGGGCGCGGAAGGCTTCGGGGGCTTCGCTGAAGCCTTCGGCGACATCTTCGGCGACGTGTTCGGCGGCGGACGCCGTGGCGGCGGCCGGCAGGTCTTCCGCGGCAGCGACCTGAGCTACGCGATGGAGATCACGCTCGAGGAAGCAGCCGAGGGCAAGACCACCGAGATCCGCATTCCCACCTGGGACGAATGCGAGACCTGCCACGGCTCGGGCGCGAAACCCGGCACCAAGCCCATCACCTGCACCACCTGCCACGGCGCGGGCGCGGTGCAGATGCGCCAGGGCTTCTTCAGCGTGCAGCAGACCTGCCCCACCTGCCACGGCAGCGGCAAGATCATTCCCGAGCCCTGCACCGCGTGCCATGGCCAGGGCAAGATCAAGCGCAACAAGACGCTCGAAGTGAAGATCCGCGCCGGCATCGACGACGGCCAGCGCATGCGCGTGACCGGCAGCGGCGAGCCCGGCGTCAATGGCGGCCCTCCGGGCGACCTGTACATCGAGATCCGCCTGAAGAAGCACGACATCTTCGAGCGCGACGGCGACAACCTGCACTGCGTGGTGCCGGTGAGCGTGACCACGGCCGCGCTCGGCGGCGAGATCAACGTGCCCACACTGAAGGGCGCGGCGGCCATCGACATTCCCGAAGGCACGCAGAGCGGCAAGCAGTTCCGCCTGCGCGGCAAGGGCATCAAGGGCGTGAACTCTAGCTACCCGGGCGACCTGTACTGCCACGTGCGTGTGGAGACGCCGGTGAAGCTCACCGAGTACCAGCGCAAGCTGCTGAAGGACCTCGACGATTCGCTCAAGAAGGGTGGAGAGAAGCACAGCCCCACCGACAAGGGCTGGTTCGATAAGGCGAAGGAATTCTTCAGCTGATCGTCCTGCACACGCCGGACCTGCCGCTGCACAGGAGACCGGCGTCGTGCTCACGGCCGGCCGCAATGGCCGGTTCGAGATGTGGAGTCCCGTTGCGAGGCAGGGCCCCATCACTTCACGGCTTCAATGCGAACCGGGGGTGCCTCGCCGCCTCGCTGCAGATGGGGTGGCTGGAAAGCAGCCTCCCCCATCGGCCACTTCATCCCCGAAGCAAATCCGGCCTCATTGACCCGGCGCACCAGCCTCTAGGGCTCTAGCGCACCGAGGCGGTGCATCCGCACCAGGAGGATCAGGCCGACCCTGTCCCGGGCGCGATACCGACACCGACTCACGCGAGTCACCTATCCGAAGGGGGCTCAGGGTTTGCTTTTATATTTTTTTGGGTTGAGCAATAAACCGAACGGCAGATCGCGCGTTATTGCAACAGGAACGCCTGTTTTTTGAGCCTCGAAGCTCAATAGGCGATTTTTTCCCGGAGAAAAGGCAAAACGGACGATGGCCATTCGGCATAGGTGTTTTCACCCGGAGAGAATCAAGAAAGCGAGCCTTTGAATTTACCTGAAATCTGGAAATTTGTTCCTTGCTTTTTGTGGAACTTTACTTGGCGTCGTGGTTCTGAATTAACAAATGATTTGCCGGGTTCAATCTTTGCTTTATGCTGATTGTTAGCAGATTGTTGTAAGGGAGTTTTCCACGGCATGCAGCCATGGGCAGGCACACCTTTAAATGTTGCGCAAGGCCTTTGCTGCACGCCATCGGGCCAAAAGCCCACCGACCTGAAGGAGGCGTGACCATGGATGTGATCAGCAACTTTGCCGCCCGCTACGAGCGCACCCGCGAGGAAGTCATCTCGCTGCAGGATTACCTGGACACCTGCAAGCGTGATCCCATGGCGTACGCCACTGCCTCCGAGCGCATGCTCAAGGCCATCGGCGAGCCCCAGCTGGTCGACACCCGCAACGATCCCCGCCTTTCGCGCATCTTCGCGAACAAGGTCATCAAGATCTATCCGGCATTCAAGGAGTTCTATGGCATGGAAGACGCCATAGAACAAGTGGTGTCCTATTTCCGCCACGCCGCGCAGGGACTGGAAGAAAAGAAGCAAATCCTTTACCTGCTGGGCCCGGTGGGCGGCGGCAAGAGCTCCATCGCGGAGCGCCTGAAGCAGCTCATGGAGCACGTGCCCTTCTATGCCATCCAGGGCTCGCCGGTGAACGAATCGCCGCTGGGCCTCTTCAGCGCGGTCGAGGACGGCGAGATCCTTGAAAAGGAATACGGCATCCCGAGCCGCTACCTGAATCGAATTCTCTCTCCCTGGGCCGTCAAGCGGCTCGAGGAGTACGGCGGCGACATCCGTCAGTTCAAGGTGGTCAAGCGCTTTCCCTCGGTGCTGCGGCAGATCGCGGTCGCCAAGACCGAGCCCGGCGACGAGAACAACCAGGACATCTCCTCGCTGGTCGGCAAGGTCGACATCCGCAAGCTCGAGACCTTCGCCCAGGACGACCCCGACGCCTACTCCTACTCCGGTGGCCTGTGCCTGGCCAACCAGGGCCTGCTGGAGTTCGTGGAAATGTTCAAGGCGCCCATCAAGGTGCTGCACCCGCTGTTGACGGCCACCCAGGAAGGCAACTTCAAGGGCACCGAAGGCTTCGGCGCCATACCCTTCGACGGCATCGTGCTCGCGCACAGCAACGAGAGCGAGTGGAAGGCTTTCCGCAACAACAAGAACAACGAGGCTTTCCTCGACCGGATCTACATCGTCAAGGTGCCCTACTGCCTGCGGGCCTCGGAAGAGATCAAGATCTACGAGAAACTGGTGCGCAACTCCTCGCTCGCCAACGCTCCCTGCGCCCCCGGAACGCTGCGCATGATGGCCCAGCTCTCGGTGCTCACCCGCCTGAAGGAGCCGGAGAACTCCAGCACCTTCAGCAAGATGCAGGTGTACGACGGCGAGAACCTCAAGGACACCGACCCCAAGGCCAAGTCGATCCAGGAGTACCGCGACTACGCGGGCGTCGACGAAGGCATGAGCGGCGTTTCCACGCGCTTCGCGTTCAAGATCATCTCCAAGGTCTTCAACTTCGACAGCTCCGAGGTGGCCGCCAACCCGGTGCACCTGATGTACGTGCTCGAACAGCAGATCGAGCGCGAGCAGTTCCCGCCGGAGGTCGAGCAGAAGTACATCAGCTACATCAAGGAGCTTCTGGCGCCGCGCTATGCGGAGTTCATCGGCAAGGAGATCCAGACCGCCTACCTCGAGAGCTACAGCGAGTACGGCCAGAACATCTTCGACCGCTACGTCACCTACGCCGACTACTGGATCCAGGACCAGGAGTTCCGCGACGTGGACACCGGCGAAGTCTTCGACCGCGCCTCGCTCAACGCCGAACTCGAGAAGATCGAGCGGCCCGCGGGCATCGGCAACCCGAAGGACTTCCGCAACGAGATCGTGAACTTCGTGCTGCGCGCGCGGGCCGGCAACGCGGGGCGCAACCCGGCGTGGACCAGCTACGAGAAGCTGCGCTCGGTGATCGAGAAGAAGATGTTCTCCAACACCGAAGAGCTGCTGCCGGTGATCAGCTTCAACACCAAGAGCAGCGCCGACGAACAGAAGAAGCACGAGGACTTCGTGACCCGCATGGTCGAAAAGGGCTATACGGCCAAGCAGGTGCGCCTGCTGTGCGAGTGGTATCTGCGGGTGCGTAAAAGCTCATAGAAAAACGGCCCTTCCGATCGTTCTCTCTTTGCAAGGAGCGTTGACAACATCGTGGCCATCCTGCAGCAGATCATCGACCGCCGCCTGTCGGGCAAGAACAAGTCCATCGGCAACCGCGAGCGCTTCCTCAGGCGCTACAAGGGGCAGATCCAGGAAGCGGTGAGGCGCGCCGTCAGCGGCCGCAACATCCGCGAACTGGAGCAGGGCGAAGATGTGACGCTGCCGCGCCACGACGTGTCGGAGCCCGTGTTCGGCCACGCCCGCGGCGGCGACCGCGAGTACGTCCACCCCGGCAACCAGGAGTACCTGAAGGGCGACCGCATCAAGCGGCCTGAAGGCGGCGGCGGAGGCGGCTCCGGCAGCGGAGAGGCCAGCGACAGCGGCGAAGGCGAGGACGACTTCGTCTTCCGCCTCACGCGCGAGGAGTTCATGCGCGTCTTCTTCGACGACCTCGCGCTGCCCCACCTCATCCGCACACAGATCGCCGATGTGCCCGAGTGGAAGAGCCACCGCGCAGGCTTCACCAGCGACGGCTCGCCCAACAACCTGCACGTGGTGCGCTCGATGCGCGGCGCCCTCGCCCGCCGCATCGCACTGGGCGGCGAGCCGCGCAAGGAGCTCAAGCGGCTGGAGGCGCACCTCGAAAGCCTGCGCAAGCATCCGCAGGTCGAGCAGCCCTTCATCCAGAAGGAAATCCGCGAGACGGAAGAGCGCATCGCCGAAGTGCGCCGCACCATGCGGCACGTGCCCTACATCGACCCCATCGACCTGCGCTACCGCAACCGCGTGAAGACACCGGTGCCCAGCGCCAAGGCCGTGATGTTCTGTCTCATGGACGTGTCGGGCTCGATGGACGAGGCGCGCAAGGACATGGCCAAGCGCTTCTTCATGCTGCTGTACATGTTCCTCACGCGGCACTACGAGAAGATCGACCTGGTTTTCCTGCGCCACCACACGCAGGCGCAGGAAGTGACGGAGGAAGAGTTCTTCCACGCCACCGAGACCGGCGGCACGGTGGTGTCCAGCGCGCTGGTGCTGATGGACGAGATCATCAAGGCGCGCTACCCCAGCGGCGAATGGAACGTGTACGGCGCGCAGGCCAGCGACGGCGACAACTGGCACCAGGACAGCGGCCGCTGCCGCGAACTGCTGGTCGAGAACATCCTGCCGGTCGTGCGCTACTACGCCTACGTGCAGGTGGCCGAGACCGAGCAGAACCTGTGGCAGGAATACCAGCAGCTCGAAGGCGTGGAGCCCAACTTCGCGATGCGCAAGGTGTCCGACGCTCAAGATATCTACCCGGTCTTCCGCGACCTGTTCAAGAAGGAAGGGGTCACGTCATGAACACCGCCATCACCGCCCCTCCTCCGGCCACCAGCCTGCCCCGGCTGGAGCGCCTGCCCAGCCCTTCCGACTGGACCTTCGAACTCATCGAGACCTACCACTCGGAAATCGCCAAGACGGCCCGGGGCTACGGCCTGGACGTGTACGCGAACCAGCTCGAAGTCATCACCGCCGAGCAGATGATGGACGCCTACGCCAGCGTAGGCATGCCCATGATCTACCGGCACTGGTCGTATGGAAAGCAGTTCATCTCGACCGAGAAGAATTACAAGCGCGGCCACATGGGGCTGGCCTACGAGATCGTCATCAACTCCGACCCCTGCATCGCCTACCTGATGGAGGAGAACACCATGGCCATGCAGGCCCTGGTGATCGCGCACGCGGCCTACGGCCACAACAGCTTCTTCAAGGGCAACTACCTGTTCCGGATGTGGACCGACGCCTCGTCCATCATCGACTACCTGGTGTACGCGCGGCACTACATCGCCGAGTGCGAGGAGCGCCACGGCCTGGACGCGGTGGAAGAGCTGCTCGACTCCTGCCATGCGTTGATGAACTACGGCGTCGACCGCTATCGCCGCCCGCAGAAGCGCTCGCTGGCGCAGGAAGCCGCCCAGCGCGCCGAGCGCGAGCGCCACATGCAGCAGCAGGTGAACGACCTCTGGCGCACGCTGCCGCGCAAGAGCGAGCAGGCGGCCGAGGCCGACGCTGCCAAGCGCTTTCCGTTGGAGCCGCAGGAGAACCTGCTCTACTTCATCGAGAAGAACGCCGCGCTGCTGGAGCCGTGGCAGCGCGAGGTGGTGCGCATCGTGCGCAAGATCGCGCAGTACTTCTACCCGCAGCGCCAGACCCAGGTCATGAACGAAGGCTGGGCCACCTTCTGGCACTACACGCTGCTCAACACCATGTACGACCGCGGCCAGCTCGCCGACGGCTTCATGATGGAATGGCTCAGCTCCCACACGGGCGTGATCTTCCAGCCGCCAGTGGGCCATCGCGCCTACAGCGGCATCAACCCGTACGCGCTGGGCTTCGCGATGTACACCGACCTGCGGCGCATCTGCGAGAAGCCCACCGAGGAAGACCGCCGCTGGTTCCCCGACTTCGCGGGCACCGACTGGCTGCGCACGCTCGACTACGCGATGCGCAACTTCAAGGACGAGAGCTTCATCGGCCAGTTCCTGAGTCCGAAGACGATGCGCGACTTCCGCTTCTTCGCGATCCGCGACTTCCAGAGCGAATCGGAACTGGAGGTGTCGGCCATCCACGACGACAGCGGCTACCACGCGCTGCGCGAGTCGCTCTCACGTCAGTACGACATGGGAAGCCGCGAGCCCGACATCCAGGTGTGGAACGTGGCCATGCGCGGCGACCGCTCGCTGACGCTGCGCCACACGCAGCGCAACAACCTGCCGCTGCACGACACGGCCGAAGAGGTGCTCAAGCACGTCGCCCGGCTCTGGGGCTTCGACGTGCACCTGGAGAGCATCGACAGCCAGGGCCGCATCAGCCGCAGCTGGAAGGCCTCGGCGCCCAAACAACTCTACTGAGCGCGCCGCGGGCCCGGGTCAGGCCGCCAGCGCCGTGATGGCGAGGATGTAGCCCTTCACGCCCAGCCCCACGATGATGCCCTTCGCCGCCGGCGAGATGTACGAGTGGTGGCGGAACTCCTCGCGCGCATGCACGTTCGAGATGTGCAGTTCGATCAGCGGCACGCTCGCGCCCTTGATGGCGTCGTGCAGCGCGATCGAGGTGTGGGTGTAGGCGCCGGGGTTCATCACCACGCCGATCATGTTGCCCGCCGCCACTTCGCGGCCGGCCTCCTGGATCCAGTCGATCAGCACGCCTTCATGGTTCGACTGGCGGCATTCGATCTCGACGCCGAACTTCGCGCCCGTTTCCTTGCACAGGCGCTCGACATCGGCCAGCGTGTCGCGTCCGTACTGTTCGGGCTCGCGCGTGCCGAGCAGGTTGAGGTTGGGGCCGTTGAGGACGAGGATCTTCTTCATGATGGTTGTCTGCGGGGAATCTGGCGAACGGAGGCCGATTATGGTCTCGCGGCCGTCCTGCGCCTGCGCGCGGCGGACGAGCCGACGTAGTAGTTGTACGAGTCGATGTCGACCACGCAGCGCGCCATCAGGTCGACGAAGGAGCGCAGCTTCCGCCCCATGTAGCGCTGCCGCTGGTAGGCGCAGTAGATGCGCCGCGGCTCCGGCTGCCACTGCGGCAGCACCGGCACCAGCACGCCCTGCTCCAGTTCGGGCCGCACGAAGAAGGCGGGCAGCAGCGCGATGCCCAGGCCGTCGATGCAGAAGGTCTTCATCACCCAGTGGTCGTTGGTCTCGAAGGCCGGCTCGGGGCCGAACGCGAAGCTGGCCGCGCCCGACACCAGCAGCACCTGCGAGCGCTCGGCCGAGTCCTTCATCACGATGGACTGGTGCGCCGCCAGCTCATCGGGTGACGAGGGCACCCCGTGCCGCGCCAGGTACTGCGGGCTCGCATACAGCCCGTAGCTCAGCCGCCCCAGCAGCCGAGCCACGAGGTTCGGCGCATCGGGCGGCTCGGAGCACACGTAGCAGTCGACGTCGCCGATCCGAGGCGCATGGAAGCCGCTCGCCACGTCGAGCTGGCAGCGCACGTCCGGATGCTCCTCGAGGAACAGCTTGACCACATGGCAGACGAAGGAGGTGCTGAACTGCGTGTCCGACAGCAGCGAGAGGCTGCCCGACACGCCCGTCGTCAGCGCGTGGACTTCGGTGCTGGCCTCTTCGAGTCGGCCCTTCACCTCGTCGAGCAGCCCTTCGCCGCGCACAAGAAACGCGCGGCCGGCCTCGGTGAGCGAGATGCGGCGCGGACTGCGCAGCAGCAGTTGCGCGCCAAGCAGTTCCTCCAGCCGCGTGAGCTGCCGGCTCAGGGTGGCCTTGGAAACGCCGGAGAGGCTTTCGGCCTTGGTGAGGCTGCCGCTCCTGGCGATCAGCACGAAAGCCTCGACCAGGGCGAGATCGATGCGGCTCATGCGGCCCAGCGTTGCAGGAATGAAAAGCAGCGTCTCTTCATGTGACTTTCATCGGTGCGGCGGAAGCGGTACGGTATCACCGGCGAACAGTTCGCTTCCCACGATCCCTCCATGAACACTCCACAACACACGGCCGCGTGGCACCCCGTGGCACGCTCGGCCGACCTGCGCCCGGGCGCCAACATCGTCGCCGGCTTCGCCGAAGGCCAGGAACTTGCGCTCTGGCGCGCCGCCGACGGCACCGCCCAAGCCTGGGAAAACCGCTGCCCCCACCGCAGCGTGCGCTTCACGCTCGGGCAGGTCATCGACAACCGCCTGGCCTGCGCTTACCACGGCTGGCAGTACGAGGCCGGCAGCGGGCAGTGCACCAGCATTCCGGCGCACCCGGCCATGCAGGCGCCGCGCAACGTCTGCGCGAAGACCTTCGGCACGGCGGAGGCGGCCGGGATGCTGTGGGTGAATCTTTCGCCCGAGGCTGCGCCGGTTCCAGACGAACTGCATGATGCCGTTCCCACCGGCTGGCACTTCTGCCGCACGCTGACGGTTCGCGCGCCCGCCCAGGCCGCTCGTGAAGCGCTGGAGAGCCACGGCATGGCCAGGGTTTCCTCCTCCTGGCGGGGCCGGCTCGGCGGCACGGAAACCGTCGCCCTCGTCCTCGACGCCCAGCCCCGGCTCGCCTTCATCCACCTGTGGACGCAAGCAGCCTCCGGTTCGGCCGCCATGAAAGCCTTGCACGCAGCCGCCCGCCGGCTGCGCACCGAAATCGAAGCCCTGCCCCAGGGTTGAAAGAAGAGAAACCCATGCCCTTCGTCACCGACGATCCCAACATGCTCGACGACTGGCTGGTCGTCGGCCCCGCGCCGGCGCCAACGGCCTCGCGCGAAACCCGGCTGCTCGGCGAAACCGTGCGGCTGTCGACCGATGCCGACGGCACTCACCGCTGCAGCCTCGGCGACACCCCGCTCGCCGTGCAATCCAGCTACGGCTATCTCTGGGTCTGCCCGAGCGGCCGCCCCGCCCGCCCGCTGTTCGACTTTCCCGAATACGGCGAACCGGGCCGCCGCCGCGTCGACTGCGGCGGCATCGGCGTCGCGGTGTCGGGCCTGCGGGTGATCGAGAACTTCCTGGACATGGCGCACTTTCCCTTCGTGCATGCCGACTACCTCGGCAAGGTGCCGCACACCGAGGTCGCGCAGTACCAGGTGCAGGTGGAGCCCGCCACCGGCGAGATCTGGGCCACCGACTGCCGCTTCTGGCAGCCGCGCGCCTCCGCCGCGCACGACGCCTCGGGCAGCGAGGTGCTCTACAAGTACCGCGTGATGCAGCCCTTCTCGGCCATGCTCTACAAGAGCAGCTTCCGCGCGGGCGAACTCGATGCGATCGGCATCTTCCTGCAGCCGGTCGACGAGGAACACGTGATCGCCCACACCCTGCTTGCCTGCTACGACGACCATTCCAGCGATGCCGAGCTCATCGCCTTCCAGCACACCATCTTCGGGCAGGACAAGCCCATCCTGGAGAACCACGCCTTCAAGCGCATGCCGCTCGAAGGCCGCGCCGAGACGCCAACGCGCGGCGACACCTCCTCCGTCACCTACCGGCGATGGCTGCGCGAACGCGGCATGCGCTTCGGCGTGAGGGCCGCGGCATGACGACGGCGACGCTGAAGCTCTACGACTACCCGCTCTCGGGCAACTGCTTCAAGGTGAGGCAGATGCTGGCCTGGCTGGGCGTGGCGTACCAGGCGGTGCCGGTCGATTTCTTTCCCGGCCGCGAGCACAGGTCGGCCGCGTTCCTCGCCAACGTCAATCCGCTGGGCCAGCTGCCGGTGATCGACGACGATGGCTTCGTGCTGCGCGACGCGCAGGCCATCCTGGTCTACCTCGCGAGCCGCCACGACCCGCAGGGCCGCTGGTATCCCGCCGACGCCAGGCTGCGCGGCGAAGTCGCCCAGTGGCTCGCTACCGCCGACGAGATCACCCGAACCGCCTCGGCCGCGCGGCTGCACGATGCGCTCGGCTATCACCACCTCGACATCGATGCCTGCCGCGCGGGCGCGCGCGCCGTATTCCGCGTGCTCGACGACCACCTCGCCGAACGTGCCACCGAAGGCCTGCGCTGGCTCGCGTCGGCGCCCGAGGCCACCATTGCCGACCTCGCCTGCTTTCCCTATGTGGCGCTCGCGGGCGAAGGCGGCATCTCGCTCGACGAGTTTCCCGCGCTGCGAAACTGGGTCTGGGATTTCCGCCACCTGCCGGGGTTCATCGGCATGTCGGGTATCTTCCCTGCTGGCCCTGCCTGAGAATCCCCTCCCATTCCCCGCTTCCGAGATCGAACATCATGAAGACCAAAGCCGCCGTCGCCTGGAAATCAGGCGCCCCGCTCACCATCGAAACCGTGGACCTCGAAGGCCCGAAGTTCGGCGAAGTGCTCGTCGAGATCAAGGCCACCGGCATCTGCCACACCGACTACTACACCCTCTCGGGCGCCGACCCCGAGGGCATCTTTCCCGCCATCCTGGGCCATGAGGGCGCGGGCATCGTGGTGGACGTCGGCCCCGGCGTCACCACGCTCAAGAAGGGCGACCACGTCATTCCGCTGTACACGCCCGAATGCCGCCAGTGCAAGTTCTGCCTGAGCCGCAAGACCAACCTGTGCCAGCTCATCCGCGGCACGCAGGGCAAGGGCCTGATGCCCGACGGCACCAGCCGCTTCAGCCTCGACGGCAAGCCCATCGCCCACTACATGGGTACCAGCACCTTCAGCAACTACACGGTCGCGCCCGAGATCTCGCTGGCCAAGATCCGCGAGGACGCACCGTTCGACAAGGTCTGCTACATCGGCTGCGGCGTGACCACCGGCATCGGCGCGGTGATCTTCACGGCCAAGGTGGAAGCCGGCGCCAACGTGGTGGTGTTCGGCCTCGGCGGCATCGGCCTGAACGTGATCCAGGGCGCGAAGATGGTGGGCGCCGACAAGATCATCGGCATCGACCTGAACCCCGAGCGCGAGGCCATGGCCCGCAAGTTCGGCATGACGCACTTCATCAACCCCAAGGACACGGAGAACGTGGTCGATGCCATCGTGCAGCTCACCGACGGCGGCGCCGACTACAGCTTCGAGTGCATCGGCAACACCAAGGTGATGCGCCAGGCGCTGGAGTGCACGCACAAGGGCTGGGGCCGCAGCATCATCATCGGCGTGGCCGAGGCCGGTGCCGAGATCAGCACCCGCCCGTTCCAGCTGGTCACCGGCCGCAAGTGGGAAGGCTCGGCCTTCGGCGGCGCGCGCGGGCGCACCGACGTGCCGAAGATCGTCGACTGGTACATGGAAGGCAAGATCGACATCGACAGCCTGATCACGCACACGATGCCGCTGGAGAAGATCAACGACGGCTTCGACCTGATGAAGCGCGGCGAATCCATCCGCGGCGTGGTGATTTACTAACCCCCAGGCTTCGCGCACTTCGTGTCGCTGCGCCAACCCCCTGCAAGGGGGCAACACCCGCGGCCCGGCCAAGCCGGTTCCGCGGTGTTCCTGGAACAGGCATCAGTTCACTACTCGAAGGTGGTCTCTTGATGGAAAGAATGGAACCCCTGCGCAGGATCGAGGCGGGCGTCCTCGAAGTGGCCTACTACGAAGCCGGCCCCGCCGACGGTCCGCCGGTGCTGCTGATGCACGGCTTCCCGTACGACATCCACACCTATGCCGAGGTCGCGCCGATGCTGGCCGATGCGGGCTGCCGCGTGATCGTGCCGTACCTGCGCGGCTACGGCGCCACGCGCTTTCTGAGCGAGGCCACGCCGCGCTCGGGCGAGCAGGCCGCGCTGGGCGCCGACCTGCTTGCGCTGCTCGACGCACTGGAGATCGAGCGCGCCGTGCTGGCCGGCTACGACTGGGGCGGCCGCGCGGCCTGCGTGGTCGCGGCGCTGTGGCCCGAGCGCTGCGCGGGGCTGGTGTCCCTCAACAGCTACAACATCCAGAACATCGCCAAGGCGATGGAGCCCGACACGCCCGACAACGAGCACAGCCTCTGGTACCAGTACTACTTCCACAGCGAACGCGGGCGCGCCGGCCTCCAGAAAGACCGCAAGGCGTTCACGAAGCTGCTGTGGAAGCTGTGGTCGCCCACCTGGAAGTTCGACGACGCCACCTTCGAGCGCAGCGCCGCCGCCTTCGACCACCCCGACTTCGTGGACGTGGTGATCCAGTCGTACCGCCACCGGTTCGGCCTGGTGCCGGGTGACCCGGCTTACGCCGACATCGAGCGCCGCCTCGCGGCCCAGCCGACGATCACCGTGCCCGCCATCACCTTCGACGGCATCGACGACGGCGTGCGCCCGCCGGCCGATGCCTCCGCCCACGCCAACCGCTTCGGCGGCCCGCGCTCGCACCGGCTGGTGCCCGGCGCCGGCCACAACCTGCCGCAGGAAGCGCCGCGCACCTTCGCCGACGCCGTGCTCGAGCTCGTGCCGGCACTGCGCAGCAACGACAAGACCCCCCAATGACCGACAACACCCCCAAGCTGCTTTCCGAGCACCGCGCCTTCGGCGGCCTGCAGCGCTTCATCGAGCACCATTCGCTCGAGATCGGCCTGCCGATGCGCTTCTCGGTCTACCTGCCGCCGCAGGCCGCGCACGAGCGCGTGCCCGCCCTGCTCTACCTCGCGGGGCTGACCTGCAACGAGGAAACCTTCGCCATCAAGGCCGGCGCGCAGCGCATGGCGGCCAGCCTGGGCATCGCGCTGATCGCGCCCGACACCAGTCCGCGCGGCCCGGAGGTGGAAGGCATTCCCGGCGCCAGGGACAACTGGGACTTCGGCATCGGCGCCGGCTTCTATCTCGACGCGCTGGCCGAGCCCTGGACCACGCACTGGCGCATGGAAAGCTGGATCGTGCAGGAGCTGCTGCCGCTGGTGGCCAGGCACTTCCCGATCGACGGCGAGCGCATCGGCATCTTCGGCCACTCGATGGGCGGGCACGGCGCGCTCACGCTGGCGCTTCGGCATCCGGGGCGCTTCAGGTCGCTGTCGGCCTTCGCGCCGATCTGCGCGTCCACGCAGTGCCCATGGGGCGAGAAGGCCTTCGCGGGCTACCTGGGCGAGCCTGGCGCCGACCGCGCGCAATGGCTGGCGCACGATGCCAGCGCGCTCATGAAGTCGCAGGTCACGGCGCCGTATCCGCAGGGCATCCTCATCGACCAGGGCCTGGACGACAAATTCCTGGCCGAGCAGCTGCATCCCGAGGCCTTCGAGGCTGCCTGCTTCGCCGCCGGCCAGCCGCTCACGCTGCGCCGCCACGCGGGCTACGACCACGGCTACTACTTCATCCAGAGCTTCATGGCGGACCACATCGCGCACCACGCGCAGACTCTGCGGGCCTCCAGCTAGAGCACGGCCCATCGACCGCGGCGGCGCCGCGCCGTATCATGAAACGCATCATGTCCGCCGCCCAAACTCCGGTCTTCCACCTGCGGTCGCGCGAAGGCGGCGCCGAGGAGAACATGGTGCTGGCGGGCATCTGGCGGCGCGCCTGGATTTCCGCCAACCGCGACGTGCCGCACATCGAGCCCATCGCCCACTGGCTGCATCGCGTGCATACCGAGTTCGGCCCGCCCGCCGACGTGGTGCTGGCCGAGCGCGAAGGCCAGGTGCTGGCCTTCATGGTGCTGCTCGTGAGGCGCGAGTACGTGGCCCAGCTCTTCGTCGAGCCTCATCTGCGCAACCAGGGCCTGGGCAAGGCGCTGCTCGACGAGGCCTGCGTGCGCATTCCCAACGGCTGGCGGCTGCACGTGGCGGCCGGCAACACCTCGGCGCAGCGCTTTTACGAACGCTACGGGCTGGAGCGCGGTGCGACCGACCGCCACCCCACGAGCGGCCGCGAGCGCATCGCCTACCATTGGTCGCCCTCGCGCCCGCCGTGGCGCATCGCCTGAGCGGCCGATTTCCTTCCTTCTTCGCTTCCCCATGCGCATCGACCACATCGCACTCTGGACCACCGATCTCGAACGCTGCAAGCGCTTCTACGTCGACTACTTCGGCGCCACCGCGGGCGCAGGCTACGTCAACCCGGCCAAGGGCTTCGCCTCCTGCTTCCTGAGCCTGGGTGACGGCGCGCGCATCGAGGCCATGACCACCAGCACGCTCTCGCCCGTGCCGGCCGAAGCCGGCGCCCAGCGCATGGGCTGGACGCACCTCGCGATCAGCGTGGGCTCCGACGCCGCCGTGGACGAACTCACGCAACGCCTGAAGGCCGACGGCTATCCGCTGCTCGACGGCCCGCGCCGCACCGGCGACGGCTACTACGAGAGCGTGGTGCTCGACCCGGACGGCAACCGCATCGAGATCACCGCATGAGTGCCGTGCCGGGCCGCCCCAGGCAAGCTCGCGCCGCAGTGCGAAGCACGAAAGCACGCCGATGAGCGAGTTCGTCCAAAGCCTGCACGAGATCTTCGAGCGCCTGGGCCGCATCGAAACCAGGCGCATGTTCGGCGGCCATGGCGTCTGGCACGAGGGCCGGATGATCGCGCTGGTCGCCAACGAAACGCTCTACCTGAAGTCCGACGCCGAGAGCGCCCCGCACTTCGACAGGCTGAACCTGCAGCCCTTCACATACGTGCGCCAGGGCAAGTCGATGCCGATGTCGTACCGGCTCGCCCCGGCGGACCTCTTCGAGGACCGCGAGGAGGCTGCCCGCTGGGGCCGGCTCGCCTACGAGGCGGCACTGCGCTCGGGCCAGCCGCCGAAGCCGAAGAAACCGAAGAAAGCGCCAGCCGCAAAGAAGGCGGCGGTCAAGAAAGCACCCGTGAAGAAGAAAAAGCCGACCGCGAAAGCGGCCTCCCGGTGAACGAGCGCCGCAACAACCCCGCGCTCCCGCCCCTGCCCGAGCGCGAACAGATCGCGCTGCTCGACCCCTTCGAAACCCTGACCGCCGCGAACGTCGTGGTCGTCTCCACGCTGCAGGAGGCCGAGCGCGCCGCCGCCACGCTGCTGGCGGCCGGCATCGCGGGCTTCGACACCGAATCGAAGCCCACCTTCGCGAAGAACGAGGTGTCGGGCGGCCCGCACGTGGTGCAGTTCGCCACGCGCGATGCGGCCTGGCTGTTCCAGTTGCACCGCACCGAGTGCAATCCGGTGGTGGCCGCGCTGATCGCCTCGACCGAGCTGCGCAAGGTCGGCTTCGGCCTGTCGGGCGACCTGACGCTGATCCGCAACCGGCTGAACATCGAGCCGAAGGCCGTGTTCGACATCGACGACGAGTTCCGCCGGCGCGGCTACCGCAGGTCAGTGGGCGTGAAGGCGGCGGTGGCGCTGGTGTTCGGACGCCGCTTCGTCAAGTCGCGCAAGGCGACCACCTCGAACTGGGCCAACCGGCAGCTCACCGAGGCGCAGATCCGCTACGCCGCGAACGACGCCTGGGCGTCGATCCGCGTGTATGACGCGCTCTTCGGCGGCGGCTGATCCGAAGGGCTCAGTCGCGCCCGGCCTCGATGATCGCCTGCGCCAGCCGCTTGGGGTTCGAGAAGAACATCTCGTGGCTGCCCGGACACTCCACCAGTCGGAACAGACCGAGCCGCTCCGACAGGCGCGGATGCCACGGCAGGCCGTGCGGCATCGCGGTGTCCTGCTGGCAGTTCAGGTACGACTTGCCCAGCGCCAGCGCCGCCAGCGGCTGGCTCAGCCGGATCTTGTCCGTGAAGGTGCGATACGGATGGGGGTTGAGCTTCTCGTAGGCGGCCTGCGCGGTCGCAAGGTCGGCGTCGTTGATGAAGGCCTCGCGCCAGATCTCGAAGGGCAGCGTCACCGCGTTGCCGTTGGCCGCGGCGACGGCATCGAACATCGTCACGTAGTGCGGCGGCACCATGTCGTTGAGCGATTCGCCGTCCAGCGGCACGAAGGCGTTGATGTACACCAGCCGCTTCAGCCGGTGGGCGATGCGGTCGGCCACGCCCGAGATCACCATGCCGCCGTAGCTGTGGCCCACGAGGCGCACCTGCGTCAGGTCCTTCCCCTCGATATAGCGCACGGCGGAGGCGATGGCGTCTTCGAGGCCGGTGCTGGAACGGTCGTCGCCGGGGTTGTTGCCCGCCAGCGTCGGGCAGTACACGGTGTGGCCGGCCGCGCGCACGCCGTCGGCCACGGCTTCGATCTCGGCGCCTGTATGCCACGCGCCGTGGACCAGGACATAGGTATCGGACATGGGAAGTCTCTTTCGTTGTTTCGATGCAGAGGGACTTTAGGAACGGGGCGATGCCGCGAATGGCCGATGCCTGCCACGCGGATGGCCGGTTCGCGCCAGTTCAGCGCCGGCGCCGCAGTTCGCCGGGTGTGGCGCCCAGGTGCGCACGGCATTGGCGAACAAAGTGTGAAGCATCGGCCAGGCCCACGCGATACCCGATTTGGGCGATGCCCAGACGGTCGAAACGTGCATCGGCCAGCATGCGGCGCGCGGCCGCCATGCGGAAACCGGCGAGCGCGGCGGCGAAGGTGGTGGGCCCCTGTGCGCTGCCTTCGCCGGCGGCCAGGCAGCGGTGCAGGCTGCGTTCGGAAATGCCCAGCCCGCGCGCCACGCTCGCCGCGGTGAGCCCGCACTCGGCGTGCCGCTCGCGCGTGGCGTCGAGCACGCGGCGCCGCAGCGCCGCCCTGCCCTTGTCCGGCTCATTTGCGGCGCCGCTGCCCGTGGCCAGGGCCAGCAGGCTGCCGAGCTGGTCGCTCAGCAGCTCGGCGGGCATCGGGGGCTTCGCCGCCAGCTCGGGCGTCAACTGCCGCACGAAGCCGCTGAGCACGCCACCCCAGCCCGATTGCCCGTCGATGCGCCGCGCCACCTGGTCGCCGGCATCGGGAATCCAGGCATCGACCCAGGCGGTGGGCAGCTCGATCGAGATGGTGTCGGCCGACTGCAGCAGGTGGAATTCGTAGAGCCGGCGCGAATCGACCAGCACCGCGTCGCCCGGGAGAAGCCGCGCCGAGCGGCCGTCCTGCACCGCCACCCAGGCCGAGTCGGCCTTGCACAGCAGGTAGAAGTAGTTGTTGCGGCTGTGGGCGATGGCCCGGCGCGTGCGGTAGACGTCCTGCGCGCTGCCGCGCACCTGGTTGACCACGATGGGGCCCAGCGGCGCAGATTCGAGCGTGGCGCCGAAGCTGCCGGCTTTGGGGCTCGTCACGTCCATCTCCAGGAAGCCTTCGCAGACGGCGCCCACCCAGTAGTCGAGCCGCTGCGAGGGCGGCACGGCGTCGGTGGACCAGCGGTGGATGGCGTCGTGGCTCATGGGGGAATGAACATAGCCAAGGCGGACCCGCTTGCCAATCGGGTTTAGACCGCCTCCGACGCCCCGCCGGGCGCCACATCGGCACAATGGCCCTCGAATCAAACCGGTGCACGGGGCGCCGCCCCGCCTGCACATACACGAAGGAAGGACACCACAGGCCATGAGCAACAAGCAAAGCGACTTCGGACTGATCGGCCTGGCCGTGATGGGCCAGAACCTCGTTCTGAACGTGGAAAGCCGCGGCTTCCAGGTCAGCGTCTACAACCGCACCGAGGCCACGACCGAGGCCTTCATCGCCGCCAACCCGGGCAAGAAACTGGTCGGGGCGAAGACGCTGGAAGAGTTCGTGCAAAGCCTGGCGAAGCCGCGCAAGATCCAGATCATGGTGAAGGCCGGCGCGCCGGTCGACCAGGTGATCGAGCAGCTCATCCCCCTGCTGGACAAGGACGACATCGTCATCGACGGCGGCAACAGCCTCTATACCGACACCGAGCGCCGCGACGCATACCTCGCATCGAAGGGCCTGCGCTTCATCGGCGCGGGCGTGTCGGGCGGCGAGGAAGGCGCGCGCAAGGGGCCGTCGATCATGCCGGGCGGGCCGCTTTCCACCTGGGAGGTGATGAAGCCGATCTTCGAGAGCATCTCGGCCAAGGTGGACGGCGAACCCTGCGTCATCCACATCGGCCCCGGCGGCGCGGGCCACTACGTGAAGATGGTGCACAACGGCATCGAGTACGGCGACATGCAGCTCATCTGCGAGGCCTACAGCCTGTTCAAGGCCGCCGGCTTCAGCACCGACGAGATGGCCGCCATCTTCAACGAGTGGAACGAGGGGGAACTGCAGAGCTACCTGATCCAGATCACCGCCAAGGCGCTCGAGCAGAAAGACCCGGAGACGGGCAAGCCGATCGTCGACGTGATCCTCGACAAGGCCGGCCAGAAGGGCACGGGCCAGTGGACGCTGATCAACGCGGCCGAGAACGCGGTGGTCATCAGCACCATCAACGCCGCCGTGGAAGCGCGCGTGCTCTCGTCGCAGAAGAAGGCGCGCGTGGCCGCCAGCAGGCAGCTGCAGGGGCCGAAGATCGAACTGTCGGTGGAGAAGAAGGCGCTGGTGGCCAAGGTGCACGACGCGCTCTACGCCTCCAAAGTCATCAGCTACACGCAGGGCTTCGACCTCATCAAGACCATGGGCGACAAGAAGGAATGGAAGCTCGACCTGGGCGGCATCGCTTCCATCTGGCGCGGCGGCTGCATCATCCGCGCGCGCTTCCTCAACCGCATCACCGACGCCTTCCGCACCGACCCGGCGCTGGCCAACCTGATGCTCGACCCGTTCTTCAAGGACCTGCTCAACCGCACCCAGCAGAACTGGCGCGAAGTGGTGGCGTTGGCGGTGAGCAACGGCATTCCGGTGCCGGCCTTCAGCGCCTCGCTGGCCTACTACGACAGCTACCGCACCGAGCGCCTACCGGCCAACCTGCTGCAGGCGCAGCGCGACTTCTTCGGCGCCCACACCTACGAGCGCGTGGACAAGCCCGAAGGCCAGTTCTTCCACACCGACTGGCCTGAAGTCATCGGCTGAACACCGTGTGACCCCATGCCGGCCCTCGACTACCCCAGCCACCTGGTCGAGGACTGGCAACTGCCCGACGGCACCCCGGTGCGCATCCGCCCGATCCGCGCCGAAGATCTCGCGATGCACACCGCCTTCGTGAACGGCCTCTCGAAGGAAACCGGCTACCGTCGCCTGCTGTCGCCGCGGACGCCGCAGCCCGACGAGCTGTGGCGCATGACGCACATCGACTACGACCGGGAACTGGCACTCATCGCGACCACGGCAATCGACGGCGCCGAACGGCAGATGGGCGTGGCGCGCTACGTGCGCGGCGACACGCCCGAAACAGTGCAGGTCGCCGAATTCGCCATCGTCATCGCCGACGCCTGGCAGCACCACGGCCTGGCGTCCAGGCTCATGCGCAAGCTGATCGACGCCGCCAGGGCGGCCGGCGTGAGGCAGCTGGCCGACATCACCCTCTACGACAACACCGCCATGCTGGCGCTGGCGCGCAAGCTGGGCTTCAGCGTGCAGCGCGATCCGGGCAACCCGAACGTGACGCGGCTGCGGCTCGCGCTGGACCCGGCCGCCTGAGCTTCGGCCGGCCGGCGGCCGAACCTTCCCCCTTCCTTCGCCCTGGGCGCCGGGCCCCGGCCTGCTGCCGCACGCCCGCACGTGGCCTTTTGGTAAAGCGCCACACTCGTTCGCGGGCGCCTGCAAACCTAAATCTACTTCCTTATGATGCAAAACCTTTTTCCGCCGGAAGCAGAGAGCCTTCGCCATGGTCCAGCTCGCATTGCGTCGTCCGTACACATTCATCGTCATGGCGATGCTGATCGTGCTGGCCACGCCCTTCGTGCTGGCGCGCATGGCAACCGACATCTTCCCGGAAATCAACATCCCGGTGGTCAGCATCATCTGGAACTACAACGGCCTGCCGGCCCAGGAGATGGGCCAGCGCATCTCGGGCCAGGTGGAGCGCGGGCTGACCACCACGGTGAGCGACATCGAGCACATCGAATCGCAGTCGCTGGCGGGCGTGGCCATCATCAAGGTGTTCTTCCAGCCCACGGCCAACATCGAGATGGCCATCTCGCAGGTGGTGGCCTCGATGCAGGCGCAGGTGCGGCAGCTGCCGCCGGGCATCACGCCGCCGCTGGTCATCAAGTACTCGGCCTCCAGCGTGCCGGTGATCCAGCTGGCTCTGTCGAGCCCCACGCGCTCTGAAAACTCCCTCTTCGACGCCACCGTCAACCAGCTGCGGCCGCAGCTCATCACGGTGCCGGGCGCGGCCATTCCCTTTCCCTACGGCGGCAAGAACCGGCTGATCTCGGTCGACCTCGACACCCAGGCGCTGCAGGCGCGCGGCCTCTCGCCGGCCGACGTGGTGAACGCGGTGAACACGCAGAACCTGATCCTGCCCTCGGGCACGGCCAAGTTCGGCGCCACCGAATACAACGTGAGGATGAACGGCTCGCCCGATGCCATCGCGGGCCTGAACGACCTGCCGATCCGCACGGTGAACGGCGCCACCACCTACCTGCGCGACGTGGCCTACGTGCGCGACGGCTTCTCGCCGCAAACCAACGTGGTGCGCCAGGACGGCGTGCGCGGCGTGCTGCTGTCGGTGCTGAAGAACGGCGGCGCCTCCACGCTGGACATCGTCTCCAACATCCGCGCGATGCTGCCCATCGCCGCCCAGACGATGCCGGAGGACATCAAGATCACGCCGCTGTTCGACCAGTCGGTGTTCGTGAAGGCGGCCGTCAAGGGCGTGGTGTTCGAGGCCATCCTGGCGGCCGCCCTCACGGCCGCGATGGTGCTGCTCTTCCTGGGCAACTGGCGCAGCACGCTGATCATCGGGCTGACGATTCCGCTGTCGATCCTGGCGTCCATCCTTGTGCTCTACGCGCTGGGCGAGACGCTCAACCTCATGACGCTGGGCGGCCTCGCGCTCTCGGTGGGCATCCTGGTCGACCAGGCGATCGTGACCATCGAGAACATCGAGCGGCACCTGCACATGGGCACGCCGCTGAAGGAAGCCATCGAAGTCGGCGCGGGCGAGATCGGCTCGGCGGCGTTCGTGTCCACGCTGTGCATCTGCATCGTGTTCGTTCCGATGTTCTTCCTCTCGGGCGTGGCGCGCTTCCTGTTCGTGCCGCTGGCCGAGGCGGTGGTGTTCGCGATGATCGCGTCCTACCTGCTGTCGCGCACGCTGGTGCCGACGCTGGTGATGCTGCTGATGGGCGGTGCGCATTCGGCGCAACCCGCTCAACAGGCCGAAGGCGCGAAGCAGAGCGCCCTGCAGCGCCTCTACCGCGCCTTCGACCGCCGTTTCGAGCGCGTGCGCCGCGCCTACACGCTGGTGCTGTCGGCGGTGCTGTCGAAGCGCGCGGGCTTCATCGGCCTGTTCCTCGGCTTCTGCCTGCTGTCGTGCCTGCTCTACCCCGCGCTGGGCCGAGACTTCTTCCCGACGGTGGATGCCGGCCAGATACGCCTGCACCTGCGCGCGCCCACCGGCACGCGCATCGAGGAAACGGCGCGCCTCACCGACCGGGTGGAGGCCGCCATCCGCGAGCTGGTGCCGCCCGACCAGCTGGAGACCATCCTCGACAACCTGGGCGTGCCCAACAGCGGTATCAACCTCTCGTACAGCAACGCCGGCACCATCGGCACCTTCGACGGCGAACTGCTGCTGTCGCTGAAGGAGGGCCACAAGCCCACCGAGCAGTTCGTGTCGCTCCTGCGGGCCGAGCTGCCCAAGCGCTTTCCGGGCATCGAGTTCTTCTTCCAGCCGGCGGACATCGTCACGCAGATCCTGAACTTCGGCCTGCCTGCCGCCATCGACGTGCAGTTCAGCGGCAACGACATGGCCGGCAACGCGGCGCGCGCGGCCGAGCTGACCAAGGCGATCCGCCAGATTCCCGGCGCGGTCGACGCCCATGTGCACCAGCGCCTGGACGGCCCCGCGCTGAGCCTGCAGATGGACCGCACCCGGCTGCAGCAATACGGACTGACCGCCTCCAACGTGGGGCAGAACGTGCTCATCGCGCTGTCGGGCAGCTCGCAGACGGCGCCCGCCTTCTGGCTGAACCCGGCCAACGGCGTGGTCTACAGCATCGCGGTGCAGTCGCCGCAGTACGTGGTCGACTCGCTGGATTCGCTGCTGAACATCCCGGTGGGCGCCAGCGGCACGCCGGCGGCGGGCGGCGGTTCGCAGCAGCTGCTGGGCAACCTGGTCGACGCGCAGGCCGCGCGCCAGCCGGCCGTGATGTCGCGCTACAACATCGCGCCGGTGATCGACGTCTACGTGAGCGTGCAGGGCACCGACCTCGCCAGCGTGGCCTCGAAGGTGCAGAAGCTGGTCGACGAGATGCGGCCCACGCTGCCGCGCGGCAGCCGCGTCGAGATCCGCGGGCAGGTGCAGACGATGCAGTCGTCCTTCATCGGCCTGGGCGTGGGGCTGGCGATGGCCATCGTGCTGGTGTACCTGCTGATCGTGGTCACCTTCCAGTCGTGGCTGGACGCGGCCATCATCATCACCGCCCTGCCGGCGGCGCTGGCGGGCATCGCGTGGATGCTGTTCATCACCGGCACCACGCTGAGCGTGCCCGCGCTGACGGGCGCGATCATGACCATGGGGGTGGCCACGGCCAACTCCATCCTGCTGGTGTCCTTCGCGCGCGAGCGACTGGCCGCCGGCATTCCACCGCTGTCGGCCGCGCTGGAAGCGGGTGCCACCCGCATCCGGCCGGTGCTGATGACGGCGCTGGCGATGATCATCGGCATGATCCCGATGGCGCTGGGCCTGGGCGAAGGCGCCGAGCAGAACGCGCCGCTGGGCCGCGCGGTGATCGGCGGCCTGGTCTTTGCCACGGTGTCGACATTGTTTTTCGTGCCCGCCGTGTTCGCGGGAGTGCACAGTCGGCTTGCGCACCGCCGGGCGGCGCGCGAGGCCGCGCAGCATCAACAGCATCAACCGCCAGCGGGCACGACCGCCCCCCAGGAGAACTGATTCCATGACGGAGCAACGCCATTCGGCATTGGCCATCCACCCCATCGCCGTCGAGGAAGGCGATGGCGAGCAGCTGCTGCGCCGCCGGCAGATCGTGCGGCGCACGCGCTGGCTGGTGCTGATCGTGCTGGCGCTGCTGGCGCTGGGCGCGGCGCGCACCGTGTTCGTGCGCATCGCCAACGCCCGCGCGCTGGAGGCCGGCACCGCAGAGCGCGCGAAGCAGTACGTGCAGACCGCCCTGCCCCGCATGCCCACCGCGGGCCAGACGCTCTCTTTGCCCGGCACGCTGCAGGGCTTCGTGCAGTCGCCCATCTCGGCGCGCGCCAGCGGCTACCTCAAGCGCTGGACCAGGGACATCGGCAGCCGCGTCGAAAAGGGCGAGCTGCTCGCCGAGATCGAGACGCCCGAGATCGACCAGCAGCTCTCGCAGGCCGTCGCCGCCCGCGCGCAGGCCGCCTCGGGGCTGGAACTGGCGCGCAGCACGGCAGATCGCTGGGAAGCGCTGCGCAAGAAGGACGTGGTTTCGCAGCAGGACCTGGACGAGCGCCGCAGCGCCGTCGCGCAGGCCACCTCCAACGTGGCGGCGGCCGACGCCAACGTGCAGCGCCTCAAGCAGACCGAGGGCTTCAAGCGCGTGGTGGCGCCGTTCGCGGGCGTGATCACGCGGCGCAACGTGGACGTGGGCGACCTGATCGACGCCGGCGCGGGCGGCGGCGCCGGGCGCGCGCTCTTCATGCTGGCGCAGACCGATCCGCTGCGGGTGTATGTCAACGTGCCGCAGGCCTACGCGCAGCTGGTGAAGGCCGGCCAGCCGGTGGTGGTGACGCAGGCCGAACTGCGCGGCCAGACCTTCAAGGGCGAGGTGGCGCGAACCTCGGGTGCCATCGACACGACCACGCGGATGATGCAGGTAGAGATCTCGCTGCCCAACAAGGACGGCGCGCTGCTGCCGGGCGCCTATGTGCAGGTATCGCTGCCGCTGGCCGCGAGCCGCACGCTCACCGTGCCGGCGAACGCGCTGCTGTTCCGCGCCGAGGGCACGCGCATCGCGGTGGTCGATGCACAGGGCCGCGTCGGCCTGCGCGCTGTGACGCTGGGGCGCAACTACGGCGAGAACGTGGAAGTGATCGACGGGCTCGAAGGCACCGACCGCATGGTGCTGAATCCCTCCGACTCGCTGGCCGAAGGCGACATCGTGGCTGTCGCGCCCGATCAGCCTCCTGCCAAGGCGGCGCCTGCCGGCGCGAAGAAGGAGCCGGCGTGACGCTGGCGCGACTGCCCTGCGCGGCCGCCTGCGCCGCACTGCTCATGCTCGCAGCCGGCTGCGCCGTCGGCCCCGACTACAAGACGCCCGACACACCCCTGCCCGTGAGCTGGAAGCTCGAGGAGCCGTGGCGCGTGAGCACGCCCAGCGACAGCGCCGACAAGGGCCCGTGGTGGAAGCGTTTCGACGACGCCACGCTCGACACGCTGCAGGCTCAGGCCCTGGCCGGCAGCCCCACGCTGGCCATCGCCAACGCGCGGCTGGCGCAGGCACGCGCCACGCTGGCCGCCACTTCGGCCAGCCGCTATCCGCAGCTCGGCCTGGGCGCGCGCGCCTCGCGTCTGAAGATCTCGGCCAACCGGCCGCTCACCAACTACGCCACCGCCAATTCGTCGACGGTGCAGAACGACTTCGCCGTTTCGCTGAACGCCAGCTACGAACTCGACCTTGCGGGCCGCGTGCAGCGTACCGTCGAGGGCGCGTCCGCCTCCGCCGAGCAATCGGCTGCCGACCTCGCCAACACCAGGCTGCTGCTGAGCGCCGAACTCGCCAGCAACTACTTCAACCTGCGCTCCACCGACATCGAGCTCGACGTGCTCTCGCGCTCCATCGGCCTGCAGCGCCGCGCGCTGGAGCTGGTGACGGCGCGCCACGACCTGGGCGCGGTATCGGGCCTGGACGTGGCGCAGCAGCAGGCGCTGCTGGAAACCACGCTCACGCAAGTCGACGTGCTGAAGAAGCAGCGCGCCCAGTACGAACACGCGCTGGCCACGCTCACCGGCACGCCCGCGCCCAACTTCTCGCTGCCGGTGGACCTGCGCGAGATCAGGCCGCCTGCGGTGCCGCTGGGCGTGCCTTCCGAAATCCTCCAGCGCCGGCCCGACGTGGCTTCGGCCGAACGCGCGATGGTCGCGGCCAATGCGCAGATCGGCGTGGCCACGGCCGCCTTCTATCCGAGCTTCGTCATCTCGCCCACCGTGGGCGTGGACAGCCGCCTGATCGAGACGCTGTTCAACGGCCCCAGCCTGCTGTGGTCGGTGGGCGTCTCGGCCACGCAGGTGCTGTTCGACGGCGGGCGCATTCGCGCGAACGTCGACTTCGCGAAGGCCGGCTACGACGTCACCGTGGGCAACTACCGCCGCACCGTGCTGACGGCGATGCAGGAGGTGGAAGACGGCATCACCGGCCTCTCGGCGCTCGACAGCGCCACCACGCAGGCGCAGTCGGCCGTGACGGCGGCGCGGCGCGTGCTCGACATGGCGACCAGCCGCTACGAGGGCGGCGCATCGACGTATCTCGACGTGATCACCGCGCAGCAGTCGCTGCTGACGGTGGAGCGGCAAGCCGCGCAGCTGCAGGGGCAGCGGCTGCTGACATCGGTGTTCCTGGTGAAGGCGCTCGGTGGCGACTGGTGCGGCGCCGACGTCGCCGATACGTCCGCCGCATCGCCCACTTGCCGCTCCCCTACCGGCCACGCGGACTGGATCATGCCGCGTCCGGAACAGCAGGGCGGATAGCGGCTGCAGCTCGGGAGCAGACGATCAGGACAGCAGCAATGCGTCGTCTGCAATGGCTTCGCCTTGCACCCGTTCGAACATGTTCAACAGGTCACGAACCTGCATGCCTTTGCGCTCTTCGCCGCTGACATCGAGCACTACCTGCCCTTTGTGGAGCATCAATGTGCGATCTCCGAGCTCGAGCGCCTGCTTCATGCTGTGCGTCACCATCAATGTGGTTATTCGCTTTTCATTCACGATGGCTCTTGTCAGCTCGAGAATAAAGGCCGCCGTCTTGGGATCGAGCGCGGCCGTATGCTCATCCAGAAGCAGGATTTCCGAGGGTTGCAAGGAGGCCATCAGCAGGCTGACCGCTTGACGCTGGCCGCCGGACAGCAGCCCGATGCGGTCATTGAGACGAGCCTCCAGTCCGAGGCCGAGTTTGCGAAGTTGCTCCTGATAGAAGGATCGCTGCGAAAGCCGCAGAGCCGGCAAAAGACTCCGCTTCTTTCCGCGCATGGATGCGAGCGCCATGTTCTCCTCGATGGTCAGGGCGTCGCAAGTGCCGATCATCGGGTCTTGAAAGACCCGCGATACCAGACCGACTCGATTCCATGTCGGCAGATGGGCGACGTTGACGCCCGCGACCTCGATGCGTCCCGAATCGACGCGCAGGTCGCCGCTGATGGCGTTGAGAAGAGTCGACTTGCCCGCGCCATTCGATCCGATCACCGTCACGAATTGCCCGTCGGGTATCTCGACGGACATCCCGTCGAGGGCGCGGGTTTCCAACGGCGTACCGGGGTGGAAGGTCAGAAAGAGATTACTGACGCGCAACATGCATTGCTCCTGCTCTTTGGCGTCGCGCCAAAATCTTCTTGCGCAAACCGGGCAAGATCAAGGCCAGTGCTACAAGCACGGCGGTAACGAGACTGAGGTCTTGCGCCTGCAGCCCGATGAAGTCACTCACCAGGGCGGTGGCGACAGCGAAGCGGTAGAGGATGGCCCCAACGATCGCCGAGAAGGTGATCCAAACCATCCGCCGTGCCGAAAGAACCGTTTCTCCGACGATGACGGCGGCGAGTCCGACCACAATGGTGCCGAAGCCCATTGAGATGTCTGCACCGCCCTGCGTCTGAGCGAAAAGGGCGCCCGCAAGGGCCGCAAAGGCATTCGAGATGGAAATACCCACCAGTGTGCCTCGACCGGTGTTCACTCCGACCGACCGGGCCATGCGTGGATTGATCCCGGTCGCACGAAGCGCCAGGCCCTGCTGAGAATTCAGATACCAATCGATCATGATCTTGAGCAGCAGAACGAAGGCGACGAGCACACAAGGACGCACCCAGTAGTCAGGCATCCACGCGGGCGAAAGCACGCTAAAGACGGTCGCATCGTTGATTAGCGGGATATTCGGCTTTCCCATGATGCGCAGATTGATCGAGTACAGACCGATCATCGTCAGGATGCTCGCCAACAGGTTCATGATGTTCATTCGAACCGTCAGCCAGGCGGTGATGAAGCCGGCTGCCGCGCCGACCGCGGCCCCGCAACCGGTGGCGAGAAACGGGTCGAATCCTTTCACGATCATGATGGCGGCAACGGCTCCGCCAGTCGTGAAGCTTCCGTCTACCGTCAGGTCCGGAAAGTTCAAAATGCGAAAGGACAAAAGGACAGCCAGGGCTACGAGACTGAAGATGAGCCCGAGCTCCAGCGCGCCGAGGACGGAGAAGAGAGACATTGGTGTGCGACCTCTGGTTCAGTCGAAGAGCTTGGCGCTGGATCAGTCGATGACCACTTTCGCTTCGCTGAGCAGGCTCTGAGGAAGAGCGATGCCCAGTTGGCCGGCAGCTGCGCGATTGACGTGCAGCTCAAATGCCGTGCTGACGGCCGATGGAATGTTTCCGGGTCTCTCGCCCCTGAGAACGCGAGCAGCGATCTCGCCGGTTTGCACGCCCACGGCATGGAAGTTGATGCCAAGCGCCGCGAGCGCACCTCGCTTGACGCCGTCGGTGGTTCCGGAAACGACGGGCAGCCTCGCCTCCTGTGCGATCTTCACGACGACGTCATAGGTCGAGATGATCTGGTTGTCAGTGTTGGTGTACAACAGATCCACCTTGCCGATCAGGCTGCGCAGGGCTGTGGAAACGTCCGCACTGCGTTGTGCCGGAGCTTCAACCAGCGTCATCCCCGAGGCGGGAAGGAGTTTTCTGAGCTCATCCACGGCAGAGACCGAGTTCGACTCACCTGGGTTGTACACAATGCCAATGCGCTTGGCCGCAGGCGCGATCCGTTTGATCAGCGCAATCTGCTGATCAAGCGGAAGCGGGTCCGCGACACCGGTGATGTTCGTTCCCGAAGGTCCAAGGTCTTTGACAAGCTTTGCCGAGACGGGGTCGGTCACAGCGGAGTAGACGATCGGAACCGATTTCGTCGCTGCGACGAGCGCTTGCGAAGTGGGCGTTGCAATCGAGATGATCACGTCCGGTGAATCACCAATGAACTTCCGCGCGATCTGGGCAGCGGTTGCAACATTCCCTTGCGCACTCTGGTATTCCCATCGGAGCTTCTTTCCCGGCTCGAAACCCTGTCTTGTCAACTCCTGAACCAATCCTTCGCGAACGGCTTCTATGGCAGGGTGGTCTACGATGACCAGCACCTTTGCCGATCTCTCTTGCGCCCATGAGGAGGCGCAGACGAGGAGCAAAGTGGCAGTCAAGGTCGACTTCACTACACGGTCAAGAAGGAAAGATACGAACTTCATCGAGGTGCTCCATTTCAGGCGGGGGAAAATCATTACCAGCCGTGCACAGCAACACGAGCCGCCTCGGCGGCGTGCAGAAGAGTGCTATCAAGAAGGGGGAGTGAGACATCTTCCGGCTCCAGGCGAAGCAAGGTCAGATCCGTGCAGGCCAGTGCAACGGCATCCGCTCCCGCCTCACGCAACGCCTCGACGGCCCGCAGGATCTCCTGGCGCGAGTCCTCGGTGGGATTCCCCAACGCAATGTCCTTGACGATGAGACCGTTGATCGCCTCGACCCACTGTTCATCGGGAAGGAGGAACTCGATACCGGCAGGGTCGGTATCGGCATACATTGCCGAACGCGCGGTATGCGCAGTACTGATGAGCCCGACCTTCTTCCGGCCGGCAGCCCTTGCGGCACGCACTACCGGCTCGACGATGCCCAGCACCGGTGCGCCACATTGCCTGGACACGACATCCGCGAACGTGCTGCCCGTATTGGAGAGCAACACGATGAAATCGGCTCCGGCTGCGATTGCCCGGCGCGCGGATTCGAGAAGCATCTCCTCGATCGTGGACCTGTCCTGGCATTCGATCGCGCGAATCATTGCGTCGAAGTCCGGTGATACCAGGACGGACCGAAAAGCAACCGGAGTGCCGAGTAACCGATCACCTTCTTCGTGCATCGCGAGGTAGTAGACGGCGTTGGTACGCGGGCTCATGCCTATCAAGCCGGGAATCAACTGCTGTGAAGCAGTCGGCTCGTGTCCGGTGCTCACGGCCTGCATCGATGTATTCGGGCTCAGTAAACTCTTCATAGAATCAATTTGCTCGTCAGGCAAAAAGTCTATGAATGGCAACCTGCCCCAGGAAGTGCCACTGGCGGGAAAAATGACTAGGCCACTGCGACGATGTCTGTTCCTCCAACGCGTCCACGACCGCCGCACCGATCCAAGACGATCGCTATTGATCTTCCATTGAGCGCTCGCGCCGACGGCGAATCCAAGCAAGACTGGATATACCGCGTCATCCGCGATCGCATCCTCGACCGCAGCCTGATGCCGCTGGCACGGCTGCCATCGTCACGAGAGCTGGCACGGTCGTGGAACGTATCGCGAGGGGTGGTTGAACTTGCATACGAGCGCTTGGCTGCCGAAGGCTTCGTGCTCGCAGCCGTCGGTGTCGGCACGCTTGTAGCCTCGGTGAACCCGGACGTGTTCCTGGCGCTGCCGGCCCAGAACGAATCGCTTCCCGCTCCGGTCAGTTGCCCGGCGCCTGAGCGACACGAATCCTCGCTCGGCATTTCGGCGCCGAGGCGGCAGGGGCGTTCAGCCTTCATCGCAAGAACGGCGGACCCGGCGCTGTTTCCGCTCGAGCGATGGCGTCAGATGCTTTCGGACTGCTTGCGCCGGCTGAGCATGGACACCCTGATGGACGAGGATCCTTCAGGGTTCTTTCCGCTTCGGCAACAGATTGCCGCCTATCTTGGAAATGCACGGGGGCTGCGGTGCGACCCGGAGTGCGTGATCGTGGTGACAGGCATTCGTCACGCGGTCGATCTGGTCGCCCGCACGGTGGCCCGGGGCGCGAATGTGCTGATCGAGAACCCTGGGTACAGCGGAGCTTACGAGATGTTTGCCGCCGCGGGCGCGATGCCTGTTCCCGTTCCTGTGGACGCCCAGGGGCTGGACATCGAGGCGGCCCGTTCCGTGAAGGCGGCCATTGCCTACGTCACCCCGGCTCACCAGTCGCCGACCGGCGTAGTGATGTCGGTTCAACGCCGAAGCGACCTGCTGCGCTGGGCGAGCGACAACGACAGCTGGATTCTGGAGGATGACTACGACAGCGAGATCAACTACGAAGGCGCGCCGCTTCTTGCACTCAAGGGAGCGGATACCGAGGATCGTGTCATTCATTGCGGGAGCTTCAACAAGACGCTTTTTCCGTCGCTGCGAATCGGCTACATGGTCGTTCCGCGAAAGCTCCTGCCGGTGATCCGGCACATGCGTGCGCTCACGGGCCGCTCCAACAGCATCACGGACCAGGTCGCCTTGGCAGAATTTCTCAAGGCCGGGCTGTTCTCGTCTCATCTTCGGCGTGTGCGTCTGATCTACAAGCGAAGACGTGACATTGCGGCATCGATCTTTCGCAACCGCCTCGGTCACAAGATTCGGATCACAGCAGATAACGCCGGATTTCATTTCCTTCTCTGGCTACCCGAGGGCATCCAGGAGCGAGCTCTGCGGGAACGCGCCGCAAGCTGCGGGATTCATCTCCACTGTCTATCGGATTACTCATACAAGTCTGCGTTGCCCGCTGCTGTATTGATCGGCTTTTCCGCATTGACAGAAGATCAGATCGAGTCGTCTGCAAACGAGCTCTCGCAACTGATTCTCGAGCTTGGCCAGCACTGTGACACCATCCAAAGCTAGCGGTACTGCCCTGTAGCCACGGAAGCCGAACCCCAGTCCTGGCTGGCGGCAAGCTTCTCCATCGCCATCTCGACGAAGGCCGACACCGCATGCGGAATGTGGTGGCGGCTGGCGTAGATCACGCTCAGGCCACGCCCCGCCCGCCTGTACTCCGGCAGCACCGGCACCAGCCGGCCGGCGGCGATGTCGGACGCCACCAGGATCGACGGCAGCGCGGCAATGCCCAGCCCCGCGCACGCGGCCTTGCGCAGAACGTCCTGCATGTTGCTGATGAAGCGGCCCCGCACGCGCACGTCCTGCTCCGCGCCGTCGGCGTCCAGCAGGCGCCAGGTAGCGTAGCTGCCCGCGTCGGGCGGCGGCGTCACGCAGTGATGTTCGCCCAGCTCATGCAGGCTGGCAGGCTGGCCGTGCGCGGCCACGTAGCCCGGGCTTGCGAAAAGGCCGCCGTAGCTGGCGAATATCCTGCGTGTCGCGCTGCCTGCATCCCGCAGCGGGCCGCCGCGAAAGGCGACGTCGATGCGCTCGGCGACGAGGTCGGCCGCCGCGTCGCTCAGGACGAAGTCGATCCGCACGCGCGGATTCGCGGCGAGGAAGCCGGACACCCACTCCATCGGGAAGAAGTCGAAGAAATTGCTGGGCGCGGCCACCCGCACCGCCCCGCTCGGCTCCTGGCTGCCCGCGAGCTGCAGTTGCCCGGCGGCCATGAGCTCGTCGACCGCGGGCAGGCATCGCTCGAGAAAATCCTGCCCGCCGCTGGTCAGCGCCAGCTTGCGGGTCGAACGCTGCAGCAGGCGGGTGCCCAGGTGCGCCTCCAGCTGCCGCACCCGCCGGCTCAGGGTGGCGGAAGGCATGCGCAGGTGCCGCGCGGCTTCGGCAAAACTGCCCAGCCGCGCCACCTGCACGAACATGGCGACTTCATTGAGATCCAGCACCGGAAACTGCCTGCCGCTTTCTCAGAAGTCCATCAGCTTGTCGACTTCCTGCGTCTTGCGGCGCGCGAGTGCGAGGTTGGCGCGCTGCTTGTCGAGCACCACGTAGAGGAAGAGTCCCTCCTTCACCGACGAGGGCCGAAGGATGTGGTACTGCCTGCCGAGGGTGATGAGCATGTCCTCGATCACGTCGCTCAGGCCCAGCGCGCGCATTGTCTTGAGCTTGGCCCGCACCACCTCCGTGTTGCCCGCCGCGGCGATCTCCATGTCCACGCCCGAACCCACGCTGCCGAGGATCATGCCGCTGCCGGCGTCGACGACGGCAGCGCACATGGCCCCGTCGATGGTGAGGATGTCTTCGAGCGTGTGCTTGATGGAAGCCAAGTTTTTCTCCAGAAAAGTCGTTGAAGTTGGGTGAGGGAATCGCTGCGTACGGCAAGAGACCCGCGCGCCACGCAGACGCGCGCGAGGAAATCGGTCGTCACACCTCGGCGAGTGCCTTGGCGAGTTGGGCGGCGCGGTACGCCACCATCGCGGGAACGGCGCTGTCTCGCGCCAGCACGTTGATCACGAGGTCGGCGTCGCGGCGATGCACGCTGTGGAACACCGCGAAGCCCGAGTCGGTGAGCACCATCACGCTCTCGCGGCGGCCGAGGCGGGCCTCCTGCGACACCACGTCGCCGATCGCCACGATGGAGCTGCCCATGGCGGCCACGCGCGCCGGGTCTGCGTCGCCGGCGGACGCGGAGGCCACGTCGAAGCCGTCCGCGGTGGCGACCACCACCGCCGTCACGCCGCTCAGCTCTTCGACCAGCTTGCGCGCTTCGCGCTGCGCGTGCGCCGTGGCAGTCCTGGACAGGCCGTGTCTGGTGCTCACTCTTCGTCTCCCCGCATGTCGACTTCGAGTTGCATGAGCAGCGTGTCGATCAGCACAAGCACATCGCTCCTGCGGCGCACGTCCACATCGAGAACGGGAAACACCCGGCCGGTGGATGCGAGCCGGTCGGCATAGTCGTCGAGGGTGGGCACGGCGTGGGACTGCATCCGCCCCACGCCCACGACGCAGGGCAGTGTCCGCAGATGCTCGGCGAATCCGTCCAGGTACACGCACAGGTCGGCCAGCGGATCGGGCCGCGAGTTGTCCATCAGCACGATCAGGCCCAGCGCGTTCCTCGCGAGGATCTTCCAGAGAAAGTCGAAACGGGCCTGCCCGGGCGTACCGAACAGGCGAACGATGTCGCCGTTGTCCAGCGTGAGCTGGCCGTAGTCCAGCCCGACCGTGGTGCGGGCCTTGTCGATGGACGCGTCGGAACTGCGCACGTCGGTCACGACCGGCGCGACCTCGCTCACGAGGCCGATGGCCGTCGTCTTGCCAGCGCCCACGGAGCCTGTGACGAGGATCTTGTGCTCCCTCATGGCGCGCGCAGGCCCAGCCGGCGGCGGATGCGTTCGATGAAGCTGCGCGCGAGATCGCCGCCGCGCAGCGATCTGTCGCTGCGGGATATGGCCGGCGGCAGCGCTTGGGCCACACGCAGCTCCAGCACGCCGGCCTTGCGCAGCTCGTGCAGGAAGGCCACGCACTGCGAGAACGGAAGCTGGCTGATGTCGGCCAGCTCGGTCGCGTTCAGTGCGCGCCGCGACAGCAGGCTCGCCATGCGGATGTTGTCGAGGTCGTTGCGCAGCAGCATGGCCGGCGGCCAGCGGCGCAGCATGAAATGCTCCGCGTCGGACACCTCGACTTCCAGCGCCGTCTGCTCGTGCAGCGTGAGGCCGCCGGGCTGCGCCTCGCGCAGCGCGTGCTCGATGCTGCGCAGCCACTGCTGCAGCCTGTCGGCACGGATCGGCCGCTCCATGGTGCCGGGCTGCCACCCCGCGTTCATGCTGGTGAGCCTGAGCACGGCGGCGGCCATGCTGCCAGCCACCCCGGGATATTCATGCTCCGCAGAAGAGCCGTCGACCAGCAGCGCGTCGTAAGGCGGCGCGTCGACCAGCTGCCAGGCGAAGCCGGGCTGGCCCGCAGAGAGCCTCATGATCGTGCGGATCAGGACCGCCTCTGCCATGGGCAGTTTGTGGATGCCGAGCCTCAGCATGGATGTGTCCCCTGCGCCGCGACCATGACTGGTCAGTTCGTCGAGGCCGTGTCGTGCCAGCCTTGGAGGCACGGCGCAAAGATGCGGTCCAGCGCGCCGGCGGCCGCCTGTTGAAAGCGTTGCATGCCGATGTGGGCCGCCACGAAGCCGTCCGGACCGCCAAGGGGTCGTCCGCTCACCAGCTCGCTCTTGCAGCGGGGCAGCAAGGCGGATGCGGCAACGGCCAAACAAGCCAGAAGGACCGCCGATTCGATCAGCGTGAACCCCTTGGTGACGCGCGAAAGCCGTTGCCCTGCCTGTTGGTTTTCTGCACCCGTCGACCTTTTATTCAACCCGTTCCCCTTGCTGTAATCTGAAGCATCCATTTCCCTATGCGGAAATGATGAAAATGAATGAGTTTTTTCGTGCGCTCGCAATGCAGACATGCCGAATTGCATGTCCATCAAAAGGATTCGTGACAATTGTTTACGGAATCTGTTGTGCTGCGCTAGCGCACAAAATGAGTTTCAGCCAATCAGCTTTCGATGCAATCCGTACGATCTGGCCGAATCAATTGCACCAAATTAAGGCAGATTGCCCGCATGTGGTGCATCTGCAATCAGCAGATATGAGCAACACCCGTTTGGGCGCCGGTATTCAGCGACAGACCGACGAATCGAGATGCGGCTCCAGCCGGCGTTCACTCATCGTCTCGGCTGGAGGAGGCATCCACTCCTGCAGGCTGAGCTTTTCAACCGCCATGTTCACGAACGCCGTGACCGCAAGCGGTCGCTGCTGGCGGCTCGGGTAGACCACGCTCATGCCGCGTCCTGCCCGCACGTATTGAGGCAGCACCGGCACCAGCCGGCCCGCCGCCACTTCGGACGAGGTCAGGATCGCCGGCAGGGCGACGATGCCCAGCCCGGCGCAGGCGGCCTCGCGCAGCGCTACGTGCGTGTTGCTGCTGAAGCGCCCCCGAACCCGCACGTCTTCTTCGCAGTCGTCGGGGCCTTTCAGCCGCCATGTGGCGAAGCTGCCCGTCGCTGGCGGCTGGGTCACGCATTCGTGCTCGCTCAACTCGCGCAGATCGCGAGGCGCGCCGTTCGCCGCAAGATAGGCCGGGCTGGCAAGGAGGCCTCCGTAGCTCGTGAAGATGCGGCGCGCCACGTAACTCGAATCCTCGAGAGCCCCGATGTGGAACGCGACGTCGATGCGATCGGCGATGAGGTCGGCCTGCAGGTCGCTGAGCACGAAGTCGATCTGCACCGCCGGGTGCGCGGCCAGGAAGGCCGACACCCAGCCCATGTCGAAGTACTCGAAGAAGCTGGCCGAAGCCGCCACCCGGATCGCGCCGCAGGGCTCCTTGCTGCCCGCCACGTGCGACTGCCCGGCCTCTATCAGTTCCTCCACCGCGGGGCCGCAGCGCTCGTGGAAGGTCTGGCCCGCGCTCGTCAGCGTGAGCTTGCGGGTGGAGCGCTGCATCAGTCGGGTGCCCAGCCGCGTCTCGAGCTGCTGGATGCGCCGGCTCACCGTGGCCGAGGGCATGCGCAGGTGCCGCGCGGCCTCCGCGAAGCTGCCCAGACGCGCCACCTGGACAAACATGGCGACTTCGTTCAGATCGAGCAAGAGATTCCTTTCCTGGATGACTGCTGCAAAAAGCCTGCTTCTATCAATTTCGCTATTGCTATCAATCGATATTCAAATCGAGATCAATTCGGCCCGAATAGCGGTGCGATATGCCGAACCCGCGCAAAAGCGCGGCGGCCAATACTGAGCACCGGCTGACTTTCCGCAATTGGCGGACGCCCTATGGAAAAATGCCGCGAATCTCAATGACATTGCGGCAATATTCATTGCCCGGCTGTTTATAAATATCGACAGACGATTGATCTAATCCATCACCCACCGTCGAGGTCGGTTGGCCGGCAGATGACCTCGACTTCGGATCGCCCATGCAAGTTTTCACCGATGCCCAGGCGCTGCGCTCGCCGCGCTGCCTGGACGACCTGCTCCTGTACCGCCTCTCCCGGGCCATTCGTCCGGGCAGCGGCATGGCGACGCGCCTCGTCGAAGGAGGCTTCGGCATCACGCACCGCGAGTGGGGAATGATCGGCATGCTCGCGCAGATCGGCGAGATCACCTCCTCGGCATTCGCCGAGCGCCTGCACCTCGACCGCGTGCGCACCTCGCGCGGCCTGCGCAGCCTTGCGGAGAAGAAGCTGGTGGAACGCCGGCGCGACGCCGAGGACGGCCGCGAGGTGCACGTGCGGCTGAGCGCCGCGGGCCGCGAACTGTGCGATTCGGTCTTTCCGAGGATCGCGCGCCTGAACATGGACCTGCTCGAAGCCATCGACGAAGAGCATCTCGACGTCTTCCTCACGTGCCTGCGCCGGCTCGAACTGCGCGGCAAGGAACTGAGCGCGCTGGGCACGGTGCCGGAAAAGGCGGACCGGCGCTCGGGCGGCACGCGCCACAGGTGGCCGGGCCGCAGCGCCTGAGCAGGCCCGAAGCGCGATCGCCAGGAAATCGTCGGAAATTTGACAGTTCCGGCGCCGAGCGGTGCCTACCATCCGGCACCACATGAACACCGACACCAAAGACAACCGCTCAGTCCGGCGCGCCCTGCTGACCGGCGGCGCGCTGCTGGCCGGCGCTGCAGCCACAGGCGCCGGCTACGTTCTCACCCACTCCGACCAGCCCATCGCCATGGACGACTTCTCCGACCTGCCCCGCGCCATGCGCACCCTCGAACGCTTGCGCACCGCACCGCTGCGCACCCGCTCGGGCTGGGACCTGGCGCAGGTGCTGCACCACAGCGCGCAGAGCGTCGAATACTCGCTCGACGGCTTCCCCCAGCTCAAGCCCGCGTGGTTCCGCAGTTCGCTGGGCAGCATGGCATTCGCGGTGTTCTCGGCGCGCGGCCGAATGAGCCACGGGCTCGAAGAGCCCATTCCCGGCGCACCGGCGATCGCGTCAGGCCAGCCGCTCGATGCCGCGGTGGAGCACCTGATGAGCGCGCTGGGCCGCTTCGAACGCCACGGCAACGCGCTCGCGCCGCACTTCGCCTACGGCGTGCTGAGCAAGTCGGAGTACACCCGGGCGCATCTCATGCACCTGGCGAATCACTGGGAGCTGGTGGACGCCGGCTGACGCGCGCTTCGAAGGCTTCGCGCCCGACGCAGGTTCGCGTTCCGGCGACGACCTCTTCGTTGCGGATCTCGCCGTTGCCGGTGACGTCCTGCTCGTCGGCCTCGTCGAGGCGGCGGCGGGAGTGGCGGCTGGCTCGACAGTGCACGGTCATGCATGCACCGGCAGGTATTCTTCGGCCATCGAAGAACCGAAGGAGACGGCGGACATGTACACGGAACAAGGCGGCGAAGGCGCGGACCTGCTTCTCTTGCTGCACGGAATGGGCGCGACGGGCGCCGTGTGGTCGCCCCTGTGCGCCGATGCCGGCACCCGCTGGAAAGGCCGCTGGCTCGCACTCGACCTGCCCGGCCATGGCGGCTCCGGCACGCAGGACTCCTACGCCATCGGCCAGCACGCGGCGAGCGTCGCGCACGCCGTGCTGCCGCATCTGCAGCCCGAGGGCCGTCTCGTGGTGCTCGGGCATTCGCTGGGCGGCGTGATCGGCCTCGCGCTCGCCACGGGCTGGTTCGGCCTCCTGCCGCATCGCGTCTTCGCGGCCGGCATCAAGATCGCTTGGAGCGACGAGGAAGTGCGCCGCATGGACTCGCTGGCGCTGCAGCCCGCGAAGCTGTTCGCCACCGAAGAGGAAGCGCGCGAGCGTTACCTGAAGGTGTCGGGCCTCGCCGCGGTTGCCGGTGCGCCGGCATCGGTGTCAGCGCGAGGCATCGCGCACGGCGACGGCGGCTGGCGCCTTGCGATGGACCCGCGCGCCAACGCGGTGGGCAAGCCGCCGCTATCGGAGCTGATGACGCTCGCGCGCTGCCCCGTTCATCTCGCGCGCGGAGGCAACGATGCGATGGTGACGCTGGAGCAGACCCGCTCGCTCGACGCCGAAGCGCGCGACCTCGGGCCGCATGGGCACAACGTGATGGTCGAGGCGCCCGCGCAGGTCTGGGACTGGATGGCTTCCTTCAGCTGACGCGCAGCTCTTCGATCCTGCGGATCGGTACGGCCACTTCGGCCACTTCGGCGGCACGCGCCCTCAGCTGGCCGCACCCGCCGTCGATGTCCTGCCCCGCCGACTGCCGCAGCTTCGTCAGGATGCCGCGCTCGTGCAGCGTGCGGGCAATCTGCTTGCAGCGTTCCCAGGACGGTCGGTTGAAGTCGACGCCATCCACCGCGTTGAACGGAATCATGTTCAGCACGCCCCACTTGCCCGTGAGCAGCCGGACGATGCCGTCGATCTCGTCCTGCCCATCGTTGACGCCTTCCAGCAGTGTCCACTGGTACTGGATGGGGTAGCCGGTGGCCCGCGCGTAGCGTTCGCCCGCGGCGACCAGTTCTTCCGGCGTCATGTTGGGCGCGCGCGGAAGCAGCTTCCTGCGCAGCCCGGCCTTGGTGGTGTGCAGAGAGAGCGCCAGCGCGGGCCTGACGCGCTCCCCGGCCAGTCTCTCGAACACGCGCGGATCGCCCACGGTGGAGAACACGAGGTTCTTGTGGCCGACATTGCCCACGGTGCCGAGCAGCTCGATGGCCTCCAGCACGTTGTCCATGTTGTGCGCGGGCTCGCCCATGCCCATGAAGACCACCTTGCGCACCGGCCTGCGCATGCGCGCGAGCGCGACCTGGGCAATGATCTCGGCGCTTCCCACCTGCCGCAGCAGGCCGTCGCGGCCCGTCATGCAGAACTGGCAGCCGACGGCACAGCCAACCTGCGACGACACGCAGAGGCCGTCGCGCGGCAGCAGCACGCTTTCGACGGTCTGGCCGTCGGCGAGCGCGACCAGCAGCCGCTCGGAACCATCGGCGCCCGGATGCGCCGCGACCACGCGCGCCAGCCCCGCAAGCTCGGCTTCGATGGCTGGCAAGGCCTCCATCAACGGCGCGGGAAAGAAGCTCGCGGGCAGGCGCCTGCCGCTGTTCCTAGGCAGGGCGTGGGACCACAGCCGCAGGATGCGCTGCTCATGGCTGGGACCGGCTCCGGCTTTTCGCAGCCGCTCTTTCAGTTCGTGGATTCGCATGCGCCCTCTGGGGCTGGAAGCTTCCCGTGCCTGCCGGCTGCCCTTTTCGCAGCAGCGCCGAACGCACGGGAGGATGGTCGACAAGCCCCGGATTGTGCACGGCGCCGGCCGCCTCAGCCCTGCGACTGCAGCCTCATGGCCCGGCGGCGGCTGCTGGCGATCATGGCCGAGCCCGCAAGGCACAGCACCGCGAGCAGGGCCAGCGCGGCGCTGGTGCCGCGAGTGAAGATGGCCACGTCGAGGCCGGAAAGCCCCGCGCCTGCGTTGCCTAGAACGCTGCGCTGCGAGCCTGGCGAAAGCCGCGCGAGCGCCACGCTGAGCGCCAGCGCGGTGCCCACCATGATTCCGGTGTTCTGCAGTGTCGAGCGCACCCCGTTGGCGATGCCCCTGCGCTGCGGCGTCACTGTCTGCAGGATCGACGCGTTGTTCGGCGTCACGAAGCTGCCGATGCCGAGGCCCAGCCCCCAGAAGCACAGCGACAGCGGCACCGCGCCGATCTCCGGCCGCAGCAGCGTGGCCAGCATCGCCAGCGCGCCTGCCGCGAGCAGCATGCCGCCCACGCAGACCGACTCGGGACTGAAGCGCCGGATGAGCATGCCCGCCACGGGTGCGGCCATCAGCATGCCGAATGCGACCGGGGCCACCCGCAGGCCCGCCTGCGAGGGCTCCAGCCCCGCGCAGGCCTGCAGATACAGCGCCACCAGCACCAGCGGCGCGGCCTGCGCCATCGACAGCAGCAGGATGCCCGCGTAGGCGGTGCGGCGCACCGGGTCACCGAACAGCGAGGGATCGACCAGCGGGCTCGATGCGCGCACCTGGACCCTGTAGAAGAGCGCGATGGCGCCAAGCCCCGCGAACATGAACGCCCACACCGGCGTGCTCGTCCAGCCGCGCGTGCCCGCCATCGAGAGCGCGTAGGTCACGCATCCGATGCCAACGAAGGAAAGCGCCGCGCCCGCAAGGTCGAAGCGCTCGGACCGCACGGCTGCGCCCGCCGGCAGCACCTTCCACGACAGGGCCAGCACGCACAGCCCCAGCGGCACGTTGAGCATGAAGAGCACGCGCCAGCCCCACCACGACACAACGAAGCCGCCGGCCAGCGGGCCCACCACCTGCGCCAGCGCCGCGACCATGGCGAGCACGCCGAGCGCCAGCCCCATCCTGCGGCGGCCGAAGGCGTCTCCAACCAGCGCGCTGGCATTGGCCATGACGCCGGCCGCACCCACCGCCTGGCAGATGCGTGCCGCCAGCATCAGCCCGGCGTCGGGCGCGAAGGCGCATGCCGCGCAGGCGGCCACGAAGAGGCACAGCCCCGCGAGAAAGAGCCTGCGCCGCCCCCACAGGTCTGCCAGCCGCCCGAAGCTGAGGATGCAGACGGTGCTGACCAGCATGTACGACAGCAAGATCCAGCTCGCCTGCGTGGGCGAGGCATGCAGGCTGCGCGCCACTGCCGGCAGCGCGACGTTGAGCGCGCTGAGGTTGAGAAAGCACAGCAACGCCCCGGCGCTGGCGGCTGCGAGCACCGCCCAGCCAGCCCTGTCGTCCGCGCCCTCGCTGCCCACACAGCCAGTAGTCACTTGCGTTCAGTCTTCGCTCTTGAAGCCCGAGGCCTCGACGATGGGACGCCAGTACGCGCGGTCCGAAGCCATGATCCGCTTCACTTCCGCGCCGGGCAGCCCGGTGGGCTCGAGGCCCATGCGGTCGACCTGCCCGCGCACCTGCGGGCTGCGCATCGCGGAGAGAAAGGCCGACTCCAGCTTCGCGACCACGTCCTTCGGCGTGCCGGCAGGCACGAACGCGGCGTAGGCGGCATTGGCGCGGTCGAAGGCGTCGTAGCCCGACTCCTTGATCGTCGGAACATCGGGCAGCCAGCTCAGCCGTTTCGTGCCCGCCACGCCCAGGATGCGCAGCTTGCCCGCGCGATGCAGTTCGAGCTGGCTGGCCAGCGCGTCGGCACCCAGCGGCACGTGGTCGCCGACGATGTCGGTGGCCAGCGGCGCGCCGCCCCGGTAGGTGACGGGCGTGAGCGGCACGCCGATGGCCTTCGACAACTGAAGCAGGCTGAAGTGCAGGCCGCCGCCGAGGTTGGTGAGGCCGACGCTGCCGCCGGAAGGGTTCTTGCGGACCCACGCGACGTATTCCGCGAGCGTTTTGAACGGCTGGTTCGCGCCCGCGGAGATCACACTGGGCACGTTCGCCAGGTGCGCGAGGGGAACGAAGTCCTTGTCGACGTCGTAGTTCAGCCGCGCGTAGGTCATCGGAAAGAGCACGAAGGGCGGCGTGGCTCCGAGCAGGATGGTTCGGCCGTCGGGCTTCGCCGCCTTCACCGCCTCGATGGAGATGCGGGTGGAAGCGCCGGGGCGGTTCTCCACCAGCACCGGCTCCTTCAGCGTGGTGCGCAGGTCCTCGGCCAGCGAACGCGCGAGGCTGTCGAGCGCGCCGCCCGGCGGAAAGCCGATGATCAGCCGGATCGGCGTGGCGCTGTCGGCATGCGCGGCCGCGCCGGCCAGGGCGATCGAGGCGCCCAGCAGAAGTGTCTTGAGGAACGAGGCCATGGTGAGAGTACCTGCGGAGTTGGGAACGGGTGGAGGGCCGGCTCAGAAGGCCAGCACGGGCAATGCGTTCGCCGGCCTGTGCGCGGCCTCGAAGCCGGCCGCGGCCTGCAGCAGCTGCTGGTCTTCGCGGAAGCGGCCGACCAGCTGCATGCCGATGGGCAGGCCGTCGCGTCCGGCGCCGCAGGGCAGGCTGATGGCGGGATGGCCCGTGAGGTTGAAAGGCATCGTCCACGGGAACCAGTTCGGCCTCAGGTCGGCATAGGACTGGCCGTCGATCTCGATGCTTCCGAACAGGTCCTGGTCGATAGGCAGCGCCGTACGCGAAAGGGTCGGCGTGAAGATGAAGTCGTGCGTCTCCAGCTGGGCCTGCACCCGGCGAAAAAGCGCGGTCCTGGCGAACATGGCCTGCTGGAAGGCGACGCCGTCGACGTGCTGCGCCAGCGCGAGCTGCTGCAGCAGCGAGGGGCTGAGCTTCTCGCCGTGCGCCTCGGCCAGCGGAGCGAAGCGGCCGCGCCAGCTGGTGTGGTTGATCACGCGCCACACCGGCTCGACGTCATAGCCCTCGTCGGGCATCTCCTCCAGTTGCGCCCCCATCGAGCGCAGCGTGGCGAGCGCGGCCTCGAAGGCGGCGGCGACGTCGGCGGAAACCGGGCGCCCTTCCAGCGTCGCACGGTACAGGACGCGCTTTCCGCGCAGGTCGGAGGCGGGCCGCAGCGCGTCGAAGTAAGGCTGCGCGGGCACGCCCAGCGACCACGGGTCGCAGCCGTGCGCGCCGGTCATGGCCTGCAGCATGAGCGCGGTGTCGGCCACGTCGCGCGTGGTGGGCGTCACGTAGGTGTAGTTGCCGAAGGCGTCCTGCACCTGGCTGTGCGGCACCACGCCCAGGCTCTGCTTCAGGCCCACAACGCCGTTGCAGGCGGCGGGAATGCGGGTGGAGCCGCCGCCGTCGGTGGCGATGGCCAGGGGCGCGACGCCCGCCGCCATGGAGGCGGCCGCGCCTCCGCTGGAGCCGCCGCTGGTGCGCGTGGCGTCCCATGCGTTGCGGGTGCTGCCGAAGAGGGGCGCATCGGTCATGCACTTGGCACCGAACTCGGACGAGGTGGTCTTGCCGATCAGGATGCCGCCGGCCTGGCGAATGCGCGCCACGGCCAGCGCGTCCTGCGCGGGAACATGGTCGCGGTGCAGCACCGAGCCGTAGGTGGTCCTGACGTCCGCGGTGTCGACGATGTCCTTCGCCGTGAAGGGCAGGCCGTGCAGCAGGCCCTGCGCCTCGCCCTTCATCAGCGCCGCCTCCGCCTTCCTGGCCTCTTCCATGGCCTGCTCGTGGCAGAGGGTGACGAAGCAGTTCAGAAGCGGCTGCACCGCGTCGGCACGGCGCAGCACCTCGGCGACGATCTCCACCGGCGAGAGCTTGCGTTGCGCGACGAGGGAGCGCAGCGTCACGGCGGACATTTCGCAGATCTCGGACTTCGGAAGACGGGGATACTTTTGCATGCGCAAATGATTGATGCGCCCCCAAAGCCAGTCCAATACTGTTTTCTCGAAAAGGCATATGACCAGCGTATGGCAGCACCAGACTTCAGAACGCTCCGCTACTTCGTGGCCGTTGCCGAGGAACGCAGCGTGGGCAAGGCCGCACGGCGGCTCAACATGGCGCAGCCGCCGCTGTCGGTGCACATCCGGAACCTGGAAGCCTCGGTGGGAACGCCCCTGTTCCAGCGCACGGCGCGCGGCATGGAGATCACCGATGCCGGCAATGCGCTCTTCAGGCGCGCGAAGGAAGCCCTGCTGCTGGCCAACGAGGGCTTCGACGCCGCGCGGGCCATAGGCTCGGGCAGCAGGGGCCGGCTCACCGTCGGAACCATGGTGGTGCTCTCTTACCTGGTGCTGCCCCGCCTGGAGAATGCGCTGCGCGCGAAGCTGCCCGACGTGGAGATCCAGTACGTGGAGCTCAACGCGGTGAACAACATCTCGGCCGTCACCGATTCCGACGTGTCGGTGGCGATCTGCATTCCGCCCATCGCGCAGGCCGGCATCTCGGTCGAGCGCATCGGCACGCAGCCGCTGATGCTGGCGGTGCGCGCGGATTCGCCGCTGGCGCGCATGGCCAGCGTTCCGCTGCAGCGGCTCGAGGGCGTGCCGCTCATCGGGCTGCCGGTGCCCGAGGGCGATCTCGACAAGTCGGTGGTGGCCTCGATGCTGCGGCGGCACGGCGTCGGCATGCCCGTCGCGCAGCGGGTCGAGACCATGGTGTCGGCGCTGGCGCTGGTGCTCGCGGGCAAGGGCGTGGCCATCCTGCCCGCATGCGCGCGGATCGGCCGGCCGCCGGGCGTGGTGTTCAGGCCGCTGCGCAACGTCGACGCGAAGATGGAGATCGCCGCCTGCTGGCGCAGCGACTGGGACAGCCCGCTGATCCAGCCCTTCCTGGCGTGCGCGCGGGCCTCCGTGCGACAGGCGGCCTAGCTAGGGCCTGTTCACACTATTTCCGGGGTCGCGTTGGTGCTCCAAGGGGCTGGCTGCAAGGCGCCCGTGCGCAGCAAGGCTGAAGCCTTGCAAGCGCGGGCAACGCCGCAGACGGCCCCTTGGAGCACCAACCCTGCGGGAAGGGCAGCCAGGGCGGGCCACTCGGCGTTGCGTTCCTAGCGTGTGCGCATGCACACGCGTCGTCACGCGCCTTGATTGGCCCGCCCTGGCTGCCCTTCGCGACCCCGGAAATAGTGTGAACAGGCCCTAGAACAGGCTGCCCTGCCCCGCCGCGCCGGGCGGGCGGAACGCGGAAATCTCGAGCGGAATGCGCTCGCGGTTGTAGCCCAGGCGGTTCGCGGCCTTCTGGAAGCGCTGGTGGATCAGGTCGGCCCACAGGCCCGAGCCCTTCATGCGCGTGGCGAAGTCGGCGTCGTAGTCCTTGCCGCCGCGCATGTCGTGGATGCGCGCCATGATGCGGTCGGCGCGCTGCGGGTAGTGCAGCGCCAGCCATTCCTTGAAGAGTGGCGCCACTTCCCACGGCAGCCGCACCACCGTATAGAAGGCGCTGCGCGCGCCTGCCTCCCATGCGGCTTCGAGCACCTGTTCCATGTCTTCGGTCACGAAGGGAATCTGCGGCGCCACGCTCACGCCCACCGGCACGCCGGCCTCGGTGAGCGTGCGGATCGTGCGAAGCCGGCGGTGCGGCGCGGCGGCACGCGGCTCCAGCTTGCGGGCGAGGTCGCCGTCGAGCGTGGTCACGGTGATGTACACGGCCGCCAGGTGGTCGGCGGCCATGGGCGCGATCAGGTCGAGGTCGCGCTCGATGGCGCTCGACTTGGTGACCAGCGCGAACGGGTGCCGCGCCTCGCCCAGCAGTTCGATCACCGAGCGCGTCAGCCGCAGCTCGCGCTCGATGGGCTGGTAGCAGTCGGTGGCGGTGCCGATGGCGATGTAGCTGGGCCGGTAGCTCTTGCGCCCGAGTTCGGTGCGCAGCACCTCGGCGATGTTGCGCTTGGCGATCAGCTTGGTCTCGAAGTCGAGGCCGGGCGACAGGTTGAGGTAGCTGTGCGTGGGCCGCGCGAAGCAGTAGATGCAGCCGTGCTCGCAGCCCCGGTAGGGGTTGAGGGAGCGGTCGAAGTAGATGTCGGGCGAGTCGTTCTCGTTGAGGGCCGACTTCACGTCCTCGAAGCGCACCTCGGTGGCCAGGGGCTGCAGCGTCTCGGCCTCGGCCGCGCCTTCTTCCAGCGTGCCCCAGCCGTCGTCGAAGGCGTCGCGCTCGTCCTTGGAGAAACGGTGTGCGATGTGCGTGGCCGCGCCGCGGCCCTTGATGGCGTGGATGGGAATGAAGGCGGCTGGCATGGTCGGCGACTCCTTGGTAACTCGATTTACTGTTTATTCATACAGTATTCCACCGATTCACCGTCATTGCCGATTTTTTAATTTCTTTCTTGACAGAAATTTCGAGAATCCTAAACTCGGCGCCATGGAACTCACCGACATCCAACGCAAGTTCGTCCTGCACTGGGGCGAAATGGGCTCGCTGTGGGGCGTCAACCGCACCGTCTCGCAGATCCACGCCCTGCTCTTCGCCTACGGCAAGCCCATGAACGCCGAGGAGTTGTGCGACACGCTCGGCGTGGCCCGCTCCAACATCAGCAACAGCCTGAAGGAACTGCAGGCCTGGAACCTGGTCCGCATCACCCACACGCTGGGCGACCGGCGCGACTATTTCGAGACCAGCGTCGACGTGTGGGAGCTGTTCCGCACCGTGGTGCGCGAGCGCAAGGAGCGCGAGTTCGACCCCACGGTGCGCGTGCTGCGCGAGCTGGTGTCCAGCCCCGACTTCCAGAAGGAGCCCGCCGACGCGCAGGACCGCATCCGCTCCACGATGGAGCTCATGGAGAAGCTGGCCACCTGGGCCGACGAGATGCTGCGGCTGTCGCCCGGCACGCTCGACAAGGTGATGACGCTGGGTGCCAGCGTGCAGAAGTTCGTGCGCGGCGATTCGTCGCAAGGCGGCAAGGGTGACAAGGGTAGCAAGGGCGAAGACCCGGACGCGCACCACGCCAGCCTGCCCATGATCTGAGTCTATTTTTTTGCCACATTATTTCTGTTTTGACAGAAATATCGAGAATAAAGAACGCCATGAGCCACATCGGAACACCTGTCTACCCGCTCACGATCTATTTCGATGCAAGCTGCGCGATCTGCTCCGCCGAAATGGGCGCCCTCAAGGCACGCGACGCTGCCGGCCGGCTTCAACTGGTCGACTGCTCGCCCGTCGGCTTCACCGGCGGCCCGGCAGCGCGCGAGGCGCTGATGGCGGCCATCCACGTCTCCAGCGCCGACGGCAAGGTGCACGTCGGCGTGCCGGCCATCCGCATCTGCCGCGCGGCGGTGGGCCTGTCCAGCGGCGGCCTGCTGCTCGACCTGCCGCTGGTCGCGCCGCTGGCCGATCGGGCCTATGCGCTGCTGGCACGCAACCGCTACCGCATTCCGCGCTGGCTGGCCGCCAGGCTGGCGGGGCGCGTCGCGCCGTCCTGCGACGACGGCAACTGCCGCATCTGAAGAAGAAGCAACAACCACACGAGGGAACCCACCATGCCCACCGTCTTCCAGCCCGACTTCCGCATGCCGCGCGGAACTGTCGAGCACACCGGCGCCCCCATCACCGCCGAGGACACGCAGGACTACTTCACCGAGGTCGCGACCGACTACAGCGCCTGGAGCCCCAGCTACAACATGCACTTCGGCTTCTGGCGCGCGGGGCTGAACCCGCTGCGACGCGAGGGCATGCTGGTCGAGATGAACCGCATGGTCGGCCGTGCGCTGCGCCTCGACGATGCACCCCGCCGCTGCGTGATCGACATGGGCTGCGGCGCCGGCGCCACCGCGCGCACGCTGGTCGGCGACCACGCATCGCTCTATGCCATCACCGTGACCAACGTCGCCGTGCAGAACCGCATCGCCGCGAAGCTCGATGCCGCGGCCGGTGTGGCCGACCGCATGGCCCACATCGAAGCCGACTACACCCGCACCGGCCTGCCCGCCGCGCAGGCCGATGGCGCGTGGGCTGTAGAAAGCGCCTGCTATGCCGGCGGCACCGACAAGGCCGACTTCATCCGCGAAGCCGCGCGACTGCTCAAGCCCGGTGCGCGCCTCGCGGTGGTCGACGGCTTCCTGCTTCGCCGCAACCCCGGCCGGCTCGCAAGCTGGCTGCACCGCCTGTGGGCTGACAGCTGGGCCGTGCCCACGCTGGCCGTGCGCGAAGACTTCGTTGCCGCATTGCACGAGAACGGCTTCGAAGACGTCGAAGTGAAGTCACTGCGCTGGCGCGTCGCGCCCAGCGCGCTGCACATCCCCGTTCTGGCCACCCGCTTCACGCTGGCCGAACTCTGGAAGGCGCGCGGCAAGCTGAGCCCGTGGCGGCGCAAGCACATCGTGGCCAGCTACTGCGCACTGGCGCTGGGCATGTTCTGGCGCGACTTCGACTACTGCATGGTCACCGCCACGCGCCGCGCCGACTGAGCACGACACGAATACAGACAGAAAGAGGAGAAGAGGCTTTTCATGCAAAACGTCCCCGAAGAAAGCAGGCTCGCCGAGATGGCACCCGTCGAACCGCAGGAAGCACAGCCCAGGCCCGTTCGCGGCATGCCCTTCGGCTGGTTCTGGCCGATGGCCATCGGCGCCGCGGTCGCGCTGGTGCTGCGCCTGTTCTTCAGCAGCGCGCCCGGCAAGCCCTACTCGGCCATGCTGGCTTCGTTCGTCTACTTCGTGCCCGCGGTGTGCGGCGCGGTCACGGTGTACATGGCCGAGCGCATCGAGCGCCGCAGCTGGGGCTACTACATCTGGGCGCCGTGGGTGGCGACCTCGCTCTTCGTCGGCGGCACGCTGCTGGTGTTCATCGAAGGGCTGATCTGCGCGATCGTCATCGTGCCGCTGTTCGCCACCATGGGCAGCGTCGGCGGGCTGGCGATGGGCATTGTGTGCCGCGTCACCAACTGGCCGAAGCAGGCCGTCTACAGCTTCGCGATGCTGCCGCTGGTGCTCGGCGCCATCGAGCCCCAGTTGCCCAACCCCGACCAGTTCTCCAGCACCTCGCGCACGCTCTTCATCGCCGCGCCGGCCGAACGCGTTTGGCACGAGCTCAACGCCGCGAGCGACATCCGCCCAGCCGAGGTCGGCGACGCATGGGCCTACCGCATCGGCGTGCCGATGCCGGTGTCGGGCATTACCGTCGACACACCCGAGGGCCGCGTGCGCCAGGTGCAGTGGCAGAAGAACGTGCACTTCGAGGAAGTCATCACCGAGTGGCAGCCCAATCGCCTGCTGAAGTGGCGCTTCCGCTTCTCGCCCGACTCCTTCCCTGCCGGCGCGCTCGACGACCACGTGATGATCGGCGGCCAGTACTTCGACCTGCGCGACGCCACCTACACGCTGACGCCGCGCGACGGCGGCACCGAGCTGCGCGTGGCAGTGTCGTGGCGGCTGAGCACCAGCTTCAACTGGTATGCCGACCGTGTCATGCATCTGCTGCTGAACGATGCCTCGGAAAACATCCTGCGCTTCTACAAGGCGCGCAGCGAGGCCGCGACAGCAGCTGCTGCAGGATGACGACGATGCAACCCGTCTTCCAGCAGGCGCTCGGCCCCGCCTGGGAACGGCTGGGCGAGGTCATCCGCCGCCACTACACGATGAGGCCGTTCTCCGACGACCATGTCTGCGTGCGCGGCACCATGGACGAGGTCTGGCACGCGCCGTGGGCCGCGCTGCTGATGCCCTTCGGCTGGCTGTTCGGCGCGCTGGTGCCGCACCAGGGCAAGGAAGTGCCCATCGAGGTGCACTACCGCTGCCGCCCCGACAACGCCACGCTCCACTGGGACCGCGTCTTCCACTTTCCCGGCAGGCCGCTCTTCCACTTCCGCTCGCACATGGAGCACGACGCGGCCCATGGCAGCGAGGTGACCGAGTACGTGCGCTTCGGCATCGGCATGCGCCTCGCGGTGAGCGCGGAAGAAGGCGCGGTGGTGTTCCGCGACCTGGGCTACGTCTGGCGCGTCGCGGGGCTGCGCATTCCGCTGCCGCTCGGCCTGTTCATGGGTACGGCCTATGTGGAGGAACGGCCCGATCCGGCCGACGCCGACCGCTTCACCATGAAGATGCTGCTGCGCCACCGCTGGTTCGGCGACGTGTTCCGCTACAGCGGGCGCTTCCACCTCGGCCCGCGAACAGGATCACAATGAGCGCACCATGCCTCGCCGCCCAGAAAACCTCTACGCCCAGTACCACGCCCACGTCTATTTCGGCCCCGACACGCTCGCGCAGGCCAAGGCCCTCTGCGAACGCGCGGGCCGTGAGCTGATGGTGGTGGTCGGCCGCGTGCACGAGCGGCTGGTGGGCCCGCATCCGCACTGGAGCTGCCAGCTCGCCTTCGACGCCGCCGAGTTCGACCAGGTCATCGAATGGCTCGAAGCCAACCGCGACGGGCTCGACGTGTTCGTGCACGGCGTGACGGGCGACGACCTCGCCGACCACACGACGCACGCCATGTGGCTGGGCGAGGAAAGCGAGCTCGACCTGCGGATGTTCCGTCGTTAGGCCTCTTTCCGGGCGTCTTCCTCGACGCCCGCCCCGTGCACCTTGAAGAAGGTGGCGCCCTCCACCTTCTGCCCGATGGCCTTCTCGTAGGCCGCGCGCACCTCGTCGGGCTGCCCTGCCTGGCCGAAGAAGTCCTTCAGGTACGGCCCCAGCAGCGGATGCGCCGCCAGCTCCCTGCGCGGCAGGCCGTGGATCATCTCGTCGCGGCACGCCGAGGGCAGGAACACGTCGCGGTTCTTCTCCGGATCCCGGATCAGCCCCTTGGGCTCGTGCGCCGGGTCGGCCTGCATCGCCTCCAGCTCCTCGAAGAAGCGGCGCCGCATCATCACGATGCCCTTGTCGCTCTGGCCCAGCTTCTCGCGCGTGCGGTCGGTGATGGCGCCCTGCCCCACCCACACCACGAAGTCCTGGTTGGCGACATGGCTGGTGATCCAGCGGCCCGTCGCCGGGTCCTTGATGGGCCCGTACCAGGAGGGAATGCGCTCCTGCACATAAGGCTCCTGCTCGTTCGGCACGCGGCTCAGCACCCACAGCACACTCAGCGTGTTGTGGTCGTCGATGGGCACGCGCCATTCGAAGTGGTGGCCCAGGAAGAAGCCGTTGGGCCACAGCGTGACGCGGCCGGTGGTCCACATCACGTTGTCCTCGCGCTCGCCGCCGCGCAGGCGCTTGTAGACGAAACCGTGCTCGAACTCCTCGAAGGCAAGCTTCAGGTGCGTGGGCACATAGGGCCCCTCGTCGCCCTGCAGGCGCGTGGTCCAGTTGTTGTGGGTCCACTCGAAGTGCACCGGGTCGATGGAGTTCTCCTGGCACTGGAACCAGTTGCACGGAATCTCGGCGAACACCGCCTGCGCGAAGCCGTTCGCGCAGTTGAAGAGCTCCCAGTCGGGCAGCAGCGGCGCGGGCTGCGGGCCCATGTAGGCCCAGAGCAGACCGGCCTTCTCCTGCACCGGGTAGGCCTTGATCTTCGTGTTCCTGCGCATGCGCGCGCCGGGGTCCAGCGTTTCCTCGAAGGGCTGGTGCACGCACTGGCCGCTCTGGTCGTACTGCCAGCCGTGGTAGCTGCAGCGCAGCCCGCATTGCTCGACGTAGCCGTACGACATGTCGGCGTTGCGGTGCGGGCAGCGGCGATCGACCAGGCCGTAGTTGCCGCTCAGGTCCTTGTAGAGCACCAGGTCCTCGCCCAGGATGCGCAGCGGCTTCACCGCCTTGTCGTCGAACTCGCTCGCGCCCGCGATCGGGTGCCAGTAGCGGCGCAGGTAGTCGCCCATCGGCTTGCCAGGGCCTACTTCGGTCAGCAGGCGGTTCTTCTCTTCGCTCAACATCGAATGGTCTCCTTGTCGCTTGTCTTCAATCGGCGCGGATGCCGAACTCGCGCACCAGCCTGCCGAAGCGCTGGTCGTCGTCCGAAATCTGCTTGGCCAGCACGGCCGGCGCTCCGCCCACGGGTTCGATGCCGAGCGCGGCCATCCTGGCCTGCACGTCGGGCATCTTCAGGATCTCGTTGAAGTGCCTGTTGAGCGCCTGCACCACGTCGGCGGGCATCGCCTTCGGGCCGAGCAGGCCCATCCATGCGCTCACGTCCACGTCCTTGAAGCCCAGCTCGACGAAGGTGGGCACCTCGGGCATCAGCTTCGTGCGCTGGCGTTCCGCGACCGCGAGCGGAAGCAGCTTGCCGGTGGCGATGTGGCCCGCCACCGCGCCGGGGGTGATCCAGCCCACGCTGACGTGGCCGCCCAGCGTGTCGTTCACCACCGGCGCCACGCCGCGATACGGCGCGTGCGTGGCCGAGATGCCGGCGTCCTTGTTCAGCAATTCGCCCGCGATGTGCATCGGCGAGCCCGCGCCCGGCGTGCCGTAGGTGACGGTCTTGCCGGCCTTCGCCCCGGCCACGAGCTGCGCGACGCTCTGGATGCCGCTCGCGGGCGAGGTCACCAGCAGCAGCGGGATGTTGCCGGTCTTCACGACGGGGGTGAAGTCCTTCACCACGTCGTGCGCCACGCCGGGGCCGGCCTTCAGCACATGCTGCGCGATGGGAAAGGTGCTGGGCGTGAAGAGCAGCGTGTAGCCATCGGCGGGCGCCTTGGCGACCCACACGTTGCCGATCATGCCGCTCGCGCCGGGCCGGTTGTCGACCAGCACCGGCTGCCCGGTGCGCTGCGAGAGCTTCTCGGCATAGGTGCGCGCGATGGCGTCGGTGTCGCCGCCCGCCGGGTAGGCCACGACGATGGTGATGGGCTTGGAGGGCCATGCCTGCGCCACGGCCGCGGTGGCGGCACATAGCGAAAGAACGGCTGCAGCAGCGGCACGGGCCGCGTTTCGGTGGTGAAACAACATGCTCTTTTTCCTTCTCGGTGGGACGACGTTGGGGTCGAACGCACTGTAGGAACGAGGCTGCGCGGCCAGAAGATATAGTTTCACTGAGTGAACCTTCTTCTGGAGACCGGCATGTCCGACACCATGGGCACGCAGAGCGTGAAGTCGATCGACGCGCTGCGCCGCGGGCTCGACGTGATGCTGGCCATCCAGCGCTCGTCGGCCGTGACGCTGCAGGAGCTGCACCGGCAGACCGGCGTGTCGAAGGCCACGCTGCTGCGCATCCTCAAGACGCTGCAGCAGGCGGGCTGGGTGGAACGCAGCGAGCACGACAAGCGCTACGTGCCCGCGTCGGCCACCGGCCAGTCGGGGCCCGTGGCGGCATGGCGCACGCGGCTTTCGGCGCTTGCTGCCCCTGCACGCGCCACGCTGCAGCGGCTGGTGCCGTGGCCCATCGACCTGGGCGTGCGCGACGGCACGGCGATGCTCATCCTCGACACCGACCGGCCGCGCAACGGCCTTGCGGTCAACTACCGCGCGCTGGGCTTCCGGCCGCCGATGCTGCTGTCGTCGCTGGGCCGCTGCTACCTGTCGTTCTGTCCCGAGGAAGAGCGGCGCGAGATCCTCGCCGCGCTGGCGCGCTCGCCGAACGACTTCGACCGCGGCGCGCGGCGCCCCGAGAACATCCGCCGCATGGTGGCGCATGCGCGCGACCTCGGCTACGTGGCACGCGACCCGACCTCGACCAGCCTGGATTCGCCCGACCGCTTCGGCGCGGTGTCGGTGCCGCTGCGGCAAGAAGACCGGGTGGTGGGCTGCCTCAGCTGCGCGTGGCTGCCGGCGGTGAAGAGCGAGCGCGAGATCGTATCCGCGCACCTGGCCGACATGCAGCAGGCCGCGCAGAGCATCGAACGCAAGCTGGCGCAGGCCGGCTTCGGGCCGCCGCCTCCAACGAACGCATGAAGTGCGAAGCCGGGCCGGCGCTCAGAACTCCGCGTCGAGCTCGTCGATCTCGTCGGGCTCCTGCTTCGCGGCCGTCACCCATTCCTTCATGGCGGGCAGTTCCATCACTCGCTTGCAGTAGGCAGCGCAGACGCTGTCGAGCGCCACGTCGTAGCTCAGGAAGCGCGTGACCACCGGCGCGTACATCGCGTCGGCCATGCCCGGCTGGCTGCCGAAGAGGAACGGGCCGCCGTAGGCCTTGAGGCACTCGCGCCAGATGGCGACGATGCGGTCGATGTCGGCCTGCGCGCGCGACCACACCTTGAAGTTCTTGAAATGGGCCTTGATGTTCATCGGCAGCGCGCCGCGCATCGAGGCGAAGCCCGAGTGCATCTCGCCGCAGATGGCCCTGCAGTGGGCACGGGCCGCGATGTCGGAGGGCAGCAGGCCGGCCTTGGGCTTGATCTCGTTGAGGTACTCGCCGATAGCCAGCGTGTCCCACACCTTCACGCCGCCGTGCTGCAGCGAGGGCACCAGCATCGAGGACGACAGCAGCAGCATCTCGGCCTTCATGGCCGGGTCGTCGGGCGGGATCACCTTCTCGCTGAAGTCCAGCCCCGCCAGCCTGCACATCAGCCAGCCGCGCAGCGCCCAGGCGCCGTAGTTCTTGCTGCTGATGGTGAGTACGGGTTTGGCCATCTCGGAGCTCTCCTTGGGCGTTGCGCCTTTGCCCGTGCCGCGTGCAAGCCCCATGCCATGCGGCTGGCCCGCAACTTGCCTGCGCGATGCCCATGCTGTACCGGGCCTACCAGAACCAAGCCGACCTGCTCTCCCCGGCGCGGCTCGCGGCGCAGTACATGGCCAAGGCGCTGTGGAAGGAAGGCACCGAGCGCACCATGATGCGGCGCATGGCCGCCCAGTTCGAGGTGTTCTCGCGCATGCGGCTGACCCACACCCGGCCCGACTACGGCATCCACAGCGTGGTTTCCGACGGCACCGAGGTGGCCGTGCACGAGGAGAAAACCCTCATCTCCCCCTTCGGCACCCTGCTGCACTTCCGCAAGGACACCGATGCGGTGCATCCGCCCGTGCTGCTGGCCGCACCGTTGTCGGGCCATTTCGCCACGCTGCTGCGCGAAACGGTGCGCACCCTGCTGCGCGACCACGACGTGTACCTGACCGACTGGCACAACGCGCGCGACGTGCCGCTGTGGCATGGCGGCTTCGGCCTCGACGACTACACGCTGCAGCTCATCCGCTTCCTGGAGGCCGTGGGCCCGGGCGTGCACATGGTGGCGGTGTGCCAGCCGTGCGTGGCCGCCCTGGCCGCCACTGCGCTGATGGCCGAGGACGGCAACCCCGCCACGCCCCGCAGCCTGACGCTGATGGCGGGCCCGGTCGACTGCCGCATCAACCCCACGGCGGTGAACAAGCTCGCGACCGACCAGCCCATCGACTGGTTCCGGCGCAACCTCATCAGCCACGTGCCCTGGCCGCATGCCGGCATGATGCGGCGCGTGTACCCCGGCTTCCTGCAGCTGTCGGCCTTCATGAGCATGAACCCGGAGCGCCACAAGAAGCAGTTCCAGGACATGTACAGCCACCTGGTCGAGGGCGACATCGAAAAGGCCCGCACCATCGGCACCTTCTACGACGAGTACCTGGCCGTGAACGACCTGCCGGCCGAGTTCTACCTGGAGACCGTGGAGCGCGTGTTCCAGACCTACGACCTGCCGCTGGGCAGACTCACCGTGGGCGAGCGCACCGTGAACCCGGCCGCCATCCGCCGCACGGCGCTGCTCACTGTGGAAGGCGAGCGTGACGACATCTGCTCCGTGGGGCAGACGGTGGCGGCGCAAGACCTGTGCACCGGCATCCGGCCCTACATGAAGGCGCATCACCTGCAGGTCGGCGTCGGACACTACGGCGTGTTCAGCGGCAGCAAGTGGAATGCGCAGATCTATCCGCGCGTGCGCGAGACGATCCATGCGGCAGCCGAGCTGAACGGCTGAGAGAGCAAAAACAATCTGGCAAGGGCAGTGAGGCCTTTGTTTGCCCTCATGCGCCGGTCTTCCTACACTCGGCCGCCATGCAACGCCAGCCCTTGATCCGCAGCACGCCGCGCGCAGTCTTCACTGCGCGGACCGCCGCGGGGTCGCACCAGACCCTCGCAGATCTCTGAGCCCGGCGGTCAGCCTCTTCCTTCCTCCTTCTTCAGCACATCTTCATCGACCGCCGGGCCCAAGCCCCGCGCGGTAGCGCGCCCATGCGGGCGCTCCGCGCTTTCCCTCGCTGATTCATTCGCCTGTCGCCAGCCGCTTCGCCACGGCCGGCGATGGGCCTCGTCATGCGGAAAGAACACGGACGATGAACAACAACATCCAATCGATCCTGGCGGTCACCGACCTGTCGGCGCACGGACTGCGCACGGTGGTGCGCGCGGCCTCCATCGCGGCGGTGCACGGCGCGCTGCTGAAGATCATGTACGCGCCCGCGGCCTTCGCGGGCCCAGCCGATGCCGATGCGGCAGGCGGCCTTGGCGCGGTGTGCCTTGAGGTGGCCGAGCGCTTCGGCGTGCTAGTCAAGGAGATCGACGGCACGCGCGGGCGGCTCGAGGACGCCGCGCTCGAGGCGCGCTGGTGCGATCTCGTGGTGATCGGCGACGAGCCCGACCGCTCGCTCGCAGCCTTCTTCCGGGGCCAGCCGGCCGAGCGGCTGCTGCGGGCGGCGCAGCGGCCGGTGCTGGTCGCGCGGCTCGACGCGCAGCCCGGCGGCTACCGGCGCATGCTGGTCGCGGTCGATCTCATGGAGGCGTCGCGTCCGCTGGTCGACCTCGCCTGCGCCTTCGACGCGCAGGCCGACGTCGAACTTTTCCACGCCTTCACGCCCATGCACGAAGGCAGGCTGCGCTGTGCGGACGTGTCCGCGCACGTGATCGATGCCTACCGCCACGCCTGCGCCCGCCATGCGCGCGAACGCATGCTGTGGCTGTCGGATGCGTCGAGCGCGCGCCGCAACCGCGTGGTCTCGTCGGTCGGCCGCGGCGACCCGGCGCGGCAGGCGGCCGTCCAGCAACAGTACAGCGGGGCCGACCTGCTGGTGGTCGGCAAGCGCAGACGTTCGGCGCTGACGGATTTCCTGCTCGGCAGCGTGGCGCTGCGCGTGCTGCGGTGGTCCACGGGCGACGTGCTCGTGGTGCCTCATGGCTTGCAGGCACCGAGTTCCACGCCGGCGGTCCGGCGGAGTGCGGCATGACATCGCTGGCACCGTCATTCATGTTCTCCTTCCCCTCGCTGCCGGACTGGCGCCCCAGGCCGGCCGAGCTGCGCATCGACGTCGACCCGGGCAAGGCCACGCTCGCGCCCGTCCACGAACGCATGCGCGCCCTGCGAGACCGCCTGCAGGACATGCCGGGCCTCGCGCTCGATGACCCCGGCCTGCGCGCACGTTTTCGCGAAGCCGACGGCGAGCTGTACGTCTACATCGAGGACCTGCGCCGCGACAGGCTGGTCGGCTACACCGTGTTCAACCGGCTGATCGAACTGAGCCGCAGGGCGGAGCGCCACATCCGCGCACCGCATTCGCAATACGACCCGGCCTGGCAGCGGCGCGGGCTGGCTTCCGCCGTCTACCGCTGGGCGCTGGACCGGGGCCTCTGCCTCATGAGCGGCGCGCGGCAGTCGCCGGGCGCGCATGCGCTCTGGCAGAGCCTGTCGAGCCGCTACGAGGCGGGCTTCGCCGACCTGCGGAACAAGCAGCTGAGCTACCTGGGCCGCGAGGTCGAGGGTGAAACGCTCGCCGGGCTGCACACGCGCATGTTCCTGCTCGGCGAAGGCTGGACGCTGGAGCGCTTCCGCCTCGAGACGCAGATGGCTTAGCGCCGCGCCCGCGCGGCCTTGCCGCTCACGCGCCGCACCGCCGCTTCGCCGGCCTGCGGCAGCCGCTCGCGCAGGAATGCGATGAGCTCCTGCGCCACCACGTTGCGCATCGGCCCCGGCAGGTAGGCCAGCACCACGCGGCGCTCGACGCGCGGCTTCAGCAGCGGCACCACAGCCAGTTCGGGGTCGCGCAGCGACGAGGTGTACAGGCGCGGCATCAGCCCCAGCGCCTGTCCGCCGCGCACCAGCGCATAGAGCGTCTCGGAGTAGCTCACGCGGTACGGCTGCGGCCCCTGCGCGAACTGCGCGCGCGCCGGGTTGCCCAGCGCGGGCATGCTGCCACTTTCGAAGAGAACCAGCCGCTCCTTGCCGACGGCCTCCCAGCTTGCGTCGCCGGCCGCCGCCAGCGGGTGGTCGCGCCGCACCACCAGTACCAGCGGATCGCGGAACAGGTCGATGCAGGTCAGCCCGCCCGGCGGCTCGGTGATGGCGGCCACCGCCATGTCAATCTGGCCGCTGCGCAGTTCGGACAGCAGCGTGTTCGATGGGGCGTCGCGCCAGGACAGCTCCACCTCGCGCCGGCCTTCCGTCTGCAGGAACTCGCTGGCGGCGGCCGCCACGCGCGCGCTGGCCGAGGGGATCACGCCGACGCGCACATAGGCCCGGCCGCGCTGCACGGTGCTTTCGATGTCGCGCAGCGCCACCTCGAAGGTGTTGACCAGGAAGTCGGTACGCGCCAGCACCTCGGCGCCCACGGGCGTGAGTTCCAGTCGATGGGTCGAGCGGGTGAGCAGTTCGGCGCCGAGCAGCTTTTCCATCTGCTTGATGGCGTTGCTCAGGGCCGGCTGCGTGATGGCCAGCCGCCGCGCCGCCCGGCCGAACTGGCCCTCTTCCACCAGCACCGAGAAGAACTGCAGCTGGCGCAGCGTGAGCGCGCGCAGGGGCAAGGCGGCCATGGCGAACCTCGGTTATTGATTCAGTGAATCAAATTATAGAAATTCAAAATTTTCCTTATGGGCGAACCGTGACTAGACTGCCGCCATGATCAGCCCCACCCACGCGCCCCTCACGCTGGAGGCGATGCTCCACGCGATGCCCAAGGCCGAGCTGCACTGCCACCTGTTCGGCACCGTGCGCCACGAAACCTTCAAGCAGTTCAACCGCCGCGCCGGCTCGCCGCTGGCTGACGACGAGATCGAGGGCTTCTACACACGCGGCGAGAAGCCCGTCGGAGTGCTGCGGGTGCTGCGCGCGCTCGACGCCCAGCTGGTGCGCAGCCCCGGCGACCTCTATCAGCTCACGTTCGAATACCTGCAGGACGCGGCCGCCCACAACGTGCGTCATGCGGAGTTCTTCTGGAACCCGACCGGTACGGTGCATGAATCGGGCATCGCCTACCCGCTCGCGCAGGGCGCCATCGTGCGTGCCATCCACGATGCGAAGCAGGAGTTCGGCATCTCGGGCCGTCTCATCGCCGCCATCGACCGCGAGGCCAGCCCCGAGGCGGCCGTGGAGATGGTCGAATGGGTGAAGGCCAACCGCTGCGATGAGGTGATCGGCATCGGCATCGATTACCGCGAGAACGACCGTCCGCCGGAATTGTTCGCCCGGGCCTATGCCGAGGCGAAGAAGGCCGGCCTGAAGACCACCGCGCACGCCGGCGAGTTCGGCATGCCCTGGACCAACGTGCGCACCGCGCTCGACGAACTGCAGGTCGACCGCATCGACCACGGCTACACGGTGATCGACCAGCCCGACTACGCACGCCGCTGCGCCGAGCGCGGCGTGATCTTCACCGTCGTGCCCACCAACTCCTACTACCTGCGCACGCTGCCGCCCGAGCGCTGGGCGCTGGACCACCCCATCCGCCGCATGCCCGGCCTGGGCCTGCGCATCCACCCCAACACCGACGACCCGACGCTGCACAAGGTCACGCCCACGCAGGCCTGGCTGATGATGGTGCGCGACTTCGGCTTCGGCCTGGACGACCTGCGCGGCTTCATGCTCAATGGCCTCGACGGCGCATGGATCGACGAGGCGCAGCGCCGCGAATGGCGCACGCAATGGAGCGCCGAGTTCGACGCCCTGCGCGCCCGGCTCGACACCGAACCCGCCCCCACCAACCACGAATGACCCACGCCATGAACACGCCCCGCCGCCTGCTCCTCGCCGCTGCGCTCTGCGCCGCCCTTCCCACCGCCGCCCTCGCACAGGCGGCATGGCCCGCCGCCAAGCCCATCACGCTGATCGTGCCCTTCACGGCCGGCGGCAGCGTGGACGTGAACGCGCGCCTGGTAGCCCAGCGCCTCGGCGAGCGGCTCAAGCAGTCGGTGGTGGTCGAGAACGTGGCCGGCGCGGGCGGCGCGATCGGCGTGGCCAAGGCGGTGAACGCGGCGCCCGACGGCTACACGCTGGTGGCGGGCCCCGACAGTGCCATCGCCATCGGCAAGCTGGTGAACCCCTCGGCCTTCCGCTTCGACCCGCTGAAGGACCTGGCGCCGGTGGGCCTGCTCAACACCGCGCCGATGGTGCTGGTGGCACGGCCCGGCCTCGAGGCACAGACCTTCTCCGACTTCGTGAAGCTGGCCAAGGCCAAGCCCGGCAAGTACAACTACGCGACCTCGGGCGTGGGGACCGTGCTGCAGCTGGCGATGGAGCTGCTGAAGGAGCGCAGCGGCATCTTCGTCACCCACGTGCCCTACCGCGGCGGCGCGCAGATCGCCACCGACGTGATCGGCGAGCAGGTCGACCTGGCGATGCTGGTGAGCACCAGCGCGATTCCGCATGTGAACGGCAAGCGGCTGAAGGCGCTGGGCATCACCGGCACCAAGCGGCTGGCCGCGCTGCCCAACGTGCCCACCTTCGACGAGATGCCCGGCCTCAAGGGCTTCGACATGGTGAGCTGGACCGGCATCTTCGCGCCCGCCAAGACGCCACCGGCAGTGGTCGCGCACATCAATCAGGAGCTCAACGCGGTGCTGCAGGAAGAAGCCGTGCGCGCCAAGCTGGTGGAGCAAGGTGCGCTGCCGGGCAGCGGTACGCCGGAGTCGTTCGCGAAGTTCGTGCAGGCCGAATACGCGCGCAACCAGAAGATCGTGCAGACCGCAAACATCAAGGAGTGAGCGCGTGACCAGGAAGCCCATGCTGTCCCGCCGCACCCTGCTGCTGGGTGCATCCGCCGCCGGCCTTGCCGGCATGGCATGGGCCCAGAGCCCGAGCCCCGCCGAACTGGCACAGGCGCTCGCAGGCACACCCGCCACCCGGCTGCCTGCCGTGGCCGGCAAGCGCCAGGTCATCATCGACACCGACCCCGGCCAGGACGATGCGGTCGCCCTGCTGATGGCCATGGCCGCCACCGACCGGCTCGACATCAAGGCGCTGACGGTGAGTGTGGGTAACTTGCCGCTGACGGTGACCGAGAAGAACGCGCGCATCGTGCGCGACTGGGCCAACCGGCCCGAGATTCCGGTCTACGCCGGCTACCCTCGTCCGCTGGTGCGCGAGTCCATCTTTGCCGACGACGTGCACGGCAAGACCGGCATGGAAGGCCCGACGCTGCACGAGCCGCGCGGCCCGCTGATGCCCACCCACGCTGTGCAGTACATCATCGAGACTCTGCGCGCTGCGCCGCCGAAGAGCATCACGCTGGTGGGCCTTGGACCGCTCACCAACTTCGCGGCGGCGCTCAATTCGGCGCCCGACATCAAGCTCGCCATCGCCGAGATCGTGGTGATGGACGGCTCCTGGGGCGTGGGCGGCAACATCACGCCGGCCGCCACCTTCAACGTGTATGCCGACCCGGAGGCCGCCTCGATCGTGTTCCGCAGCGGCGTGCCGGTGACGGCCATGTCGCACGACGCGGCGCGCCGCGTGCTGCTGACGCCCGAGCGCATCGCGCCCTTCCGCGCCATGGGCAACAACGCCGGCAAGGTGGTGGCGGACATCTTCGATTCGATGATGGCCTACGGCCTGCGCCGCCGGGGCGTGGCGGTGGGGCCGATCTACGACCCGTGCGTGATCGCCTACCTGCTGAAGCCCGAGCTCTTCAAGGGCGCGAAGGTGAGCGTGGATGTGGAGACCAAGGGCGAGTTCACGACCGGCGCGACGGTGGTCGACTTCCGTGGCTACAACCGCCGCACGCCCAACACGCTGTGGATCAGCGAGGCTGATACCGAGGGCTTCTACTCCCTGCTGCAGGCGCAGATCGCGCGCCTGCCCTGATGCGGTAAGAAAGGCCGGAGACGCTCAGCCGGCCTTCTCGTCTTCCTCGGGCCAGTCGCGGATGTAGGCCTTGAGCATCTTGTTCTCGAAGTTCTGGCTGTCCACCACGGCCTTGGCCACGTCGTAGAAGCTGATCACGCCCATCAGCATGCGCTTGTCCATCACGGGCATGTAGCGCGCGTGGCGCTCCAGCATGATGCGGCGGATCTCGTCGAGGTCGGTTTCGAGCGTGCAGGTGACGGGGGCGTCGTCCATGACCTTGCGGACCTGCATGGTGCCGACTTGGCCTCCGTTGCCAACGATGGCCACGATCACCTCGCGGAAGGTGAGCATGCCGACCAGGTCGCCGTGCTCCATGACCACCAGCGAACCGATGTCCTTTTCCGCCATCGTCTTGGCGGCTTCTGCCAGCAGGTCGTCTGGCGTGATGGTGAAGAGCGTATTGCCCTTGACGCGAAGGATGTCGCTGACTTTCATCGTTTTGCTCCTCTGGGAACTCAATCTCGGCTATCTCGGCGGGCGTGCCGTTTTTGAATATAGCCCACAATCGACGCCGACCTGAGCGCCCCTGTCGCGCACGCATGAATTGCAGACGTAACGGGGCATTGCCAGGAGACAACAGCTCAGACACGAGAAAGGCCCTCATGCCCGGATATTCCGACCCCGGTTTCGACACCCTCGCGCTGCACGCCGGCGCCGCGCCCGACCCCGCCACCGGCGCGCGGGCGGTGCCGATCCACCTGACCACCTCCTTCGTCTTCGAATCCAGCGACCACGCCGCCGCCCTCTTCAACCTGGAGCGCGCCGGCCACGTGTATTCGCGCATCAGCAACCCGACCAACGCGGTGCTGGAGCAGCGCGTGTCGGCGCTCGAAGGCGGCATCGGCGCCATCGCCACCGCCAGCGGGCAGGCGGCGCTTCATCTGTCAGTGGCCACGCTGATGGGCGCGGGCTCGCACATCGTGGCCAGCGCGGCCCTGTACGGCGGCTCGCAGAACCTGCTGCACTACACCATGCGCCGCTTCGGCATCGAGACCACCTTCGTGAAACCCGGCGACCTCGACGGCTGGCGCGCCGCGGTGCGCCCCGAGACCAAGCTCTTCTTCGGCGAGACGGTGGGCAACCCGGGGCTGGACGTGCTCGACATCCCCGCCGTGGCCGACATCGCCCACGAGGCCGGCGTGCCGCTGCTGGTCGATTCCACGCTCACCTCGCCCTACCTCATCAAGCCCTTCGACTGGGGCGCCGACCTGGTCTATCACTCGGCCACCAAGTTCCTGTCGGGCCACGGCACGGTGATCGGCGGCGTGGTGGTGGACGGCGGCAGCTTCGACTGGGAGAAATCCGGCAAATTCGCCGAGCTGACGCAGGCCTACGACGGCTTCCACAACATGGTCTTCAGCGAGGAAAGCACGGTGGGCGCCTTCCTGCTGCGCGCCCGCCGCGAGGGCCTGCGCGACTTCGGCGCCTCGATGAGCCCGCACACGGCATGGCTGATCCTGCAGGGCATCGAGACGCTGCCGCTGCGCATGGAGCGCCACATCGACAGCACGCAGAAGGTGGTCGAGTTCCTCGCGAGCCACCCCTTCGTGTCGCGCGTGGGGCATCCGCTGATCGAATCGCACCCGAGCCATGCGCTCGCGCAGAAGTTGCTGCGCCACGGCGCGCGCGGCGCGGGCGCGGTGTTCAGCTTCGACATCAAGGGCAGCCGCGCGCAGGGCAAGGCCTTCATCGAGACGCTGAAGATCTTCAGCCACCTGGCCAACGTGGGCGACTGCCGCAGCCTGGTGATCCACCCCGCGAGCACCACGCACTTCCGCATGACCGACGAGGCGCTGGCGGGCGCGGGCATCTCTCAGGGCACGATCCGCCTGTCGATCGGCCTGGAAGACCCGGCCGACCTGATCGACGACCTCAAGCGCGCCCTGAAGGCCGCGGAAAAGGCAGGTGCCTGAGATGAACTACACCGTCAACGGCCACACCACCTACTGCTACACCGGCGGCAAGCCCTTCGATGCGGCCAAGCCCACGGTCGTCTTCATCCACGGCGTGCTCAACGACCACAGCGTGTGGATCCTGCAGAGCCGCTGGTTCGCCAACCACGGCTGGAACGTGCTCGCGGTCGACCTGCCCGGCCACTGCAAGAGCGAAGGCCCGCCGCCGGCCAGCGTGGAGGAGGCTGCGCAGTTCGTCATCGCGCTGCTCGACGCGGCCGGCGTGCAGAAGGCCGCGCTGGTCGGCCACAGCTTCGGCTCGCTGATCGCGCTGGAGGCGGCCTCGCGCGCGCCGCAGCGCATCACGCAACTGGCGATGGTCGGCACGGCCTACCCGATGGTGGTGTCGCCCGCGCTGCTCGAAAGCTCGGTGAGCGACCCGCAGCGCGCCATCGCCATGGTCAACACCTTTTCGCACTCGCTGCTGGCGCCGCCGCCCTCCTCGCTCGGCCCGGGCACCTGGCTCTACGGCAGCTCGCGCGCGCTGATGCGCCGCGTGCTCGCGAGCAACCGCGAGGCGAACGTGTTCCACATCGGCTTCAAGGCCTGCAACGACTACGCCAACGGCGAGGCCGCCATCGAGAAGGTGCAGTGCCCGGTGCTGTTCCTGCTTGGCGACGCCGACCAGATGACGCCGCCGCGCGCCACCAAGGCGCTGGTCGGCAAGGCGCGCAACGCGAAAGTGGTGACGGTGCATGCGGGGCACTCGCTGATGAGCGAGGCGCCCGACGAGGTGCTGTTCGCGCTGCGCGACTTCCTGAACGCCTGAGCTTCCGGGGACCTGACCTACTCCGCCACGATCCCCGCGCGATGCGCAAGGGCGCGGTAGCGCGAGATCTCGCCTTCCATCTGCGTGCGGAAGGCCGCCGCGCCGATGGCCACCGGCTCCATGCCCTGCGCACGCAGCTGGACCTGCAGCGCCGGGTGGCCCATGGTCGCGACGACCGTGCGGGCGAGCTTGTCGATCACCGGCGCCGGCGTGCGCGCAGGGGCGGCGAAGCCGTACCAGGCGTCGAAGGTAGCCTCGGGCAGTCCCTGCTCGGCCAGCGTGCGCACCTCGGGCAGCATGCTGGAGCGCGTCGCGCCCACGATGCCCAGCGCGCGCAGCTTGCCCGCGCGCACGTGCGGCGCCACGGCGGCCACGGTGTCGATGGCGATCTCGACCTCACCGCCGATCACCGCCAGCGAGCTCTGGCTGCTGCCCTTGTACGGAATGTCCTGCAGCTGGATGCCCGCGGCCAGCGCGAACAGCTCGCCCGACAGGTGCGGCCCCGAGCCCGAGCCGAAAGTGGCGTAGCGGATGCTCTTCGGCTTGGCCTTGGCCGCCGCGACGAGTTCGGGCAGCGATTGCCAGGGCTGGCCCTTGCCCACCACCAGCACCAGGGGCGTGCGCGCCACGATGGCGATGGGCGCGAGGTCGCGCACCGTGTCGTAGGGCAGCCTGGCGCGCAGGGCCGGGTTCACGCTGAAGCTGGTCGAGCCTGATAGCAGCAGCGTGTAGCCGTCGGGAGCGGCCTTGGCGACGGCGTCGGTGCCGATGATGGTGGAGGCGCCGGGCTTGTTGTCGATCACGACGGGCTGGCCGAGCTGCTCCGACAGCGTCTGCCCCATCGCCCGCGCGACCAGGTCGGTGCCACCGCCCGGCGGGAACGGCACGACCAGCTTGATCGGACGTTCGGGCCAGGCGCCCTGGGCGAAAACCGGCGAATGGGCGCCCGGCACGGCGCAAGCGGAAAGAAGCAGGCCGAAGCGACGGCGTGAGATGGCGATGTCCATGGTGCGTGTCAGGAGAGAGTGGAAGCGGATTGCGAAAGACGGCCTGCAGCCCACGGCGCAAGGCCCGGCTCGCCCAAGTCCCAGTAGAGGCCCGCCATGATCTGCAGGCCCTCGCGCGCCAGCGGCGCGAGCAGGTGCTCGTTGGGCGCGTGCTGCGCACAGGCCGGATACGAATGCGGCACCCACAGCGTGGGCAGCCCGAGCAGGTCGGCGAAGACGTCGTTGGGCAGCGAGCCGGCGAGGTTGGGCAGCAGGTCCAGGCGCTGGCCGCTGCTTTCCTCGATGGAACGGCGCGCCCAGCCCACCCAGGGGTTCTCGACGTCGAGCCGCGTGGCCGCGCCGGTCAGCGTGACCTCCACCTCGACCTGACCGAAGCCGTGCGCATCGAGGTGCGCGCGCACGATCTCCTGCAGGTCCTGCCAGGGCGTGCCCACCACGAAGCGCAGTTGGCAGTGCGCCACGGCCTCGGAGGGAATCGCGTTGACGGGCCGCTGCGGCGAGCCCGCGCCGAGCGCCAGCACCTCGATGGTGTTCCAGGCCACCAGCCGTTCGGCCGGGCTCAAACCGGGCTCGCCCCAGTCCTCGTCGACCTCGGGGTCGTCCGCGCCGCCACCGATGGCGATGCTGGCCAGCGCATCCCGCACCGCCTGGGTCACCGGCGGCGGGCGCAGCGCCTCGACGAGGATGCGCCCGCGCTCATCCACGAGCGAGGCCACGGCATGGCTGACGACCGTGCCCGGATTGACCAGGACGCCGCCCCAGTTGCCCGAGTGATAGCCGCGCGGCCGGGCGCGCAGCCGCAGGCTGAAGTTGACCGCGCCGCGCGAGCCGAGGAAGAGCGTGGGCCGCGCGGCGCTCACCCGCGGGCCGTCGCTGGCGATGAACAGGTCGGCGCGCAGCTTGTCGCGCTGCTGCTCGCACACCGCGTGCAAGCCGGGCGAGGCGGCTTCCTCGCCCATTTCGATGAGCCAGGTCACGTTGTAGCCCAGGCGGCCGCCACGGGCTTCCAGCGCCGCCGCGAGGCCGCCCAGGTTGATGCTGTGCTGGCCCTTGTTGTCGGCCGTGCCGCGTCCGTACCAGCGTTCGCCGCGTGCCGTCAGCGCCCAGGGGGCCAAGCCCTCTTCCCAGTGCGCGTCCTGCCCGCTGACCACGTCGCCGTGGCCGTAGGTCATCACCGTGGGCAGGGACGCATCCTCGACGCGGCGCGCGATGAGGAAAGGGCCTCCGCCGGGCACCGGGTTGGCGACCACCTCGCAGGCGAAGCCGAGTGCGGCGAGGGGCGGGATCATCTCCTTGCGCAGGTAGGCCTCCAGCGCGGGCGTGGCGGCGCCGGTGTCGCTCTCGGTGCGGAAGGCGACGCGGCGCTGGAGGTCGGCGAAGAAGCCGCCTGCGTCGAAGTAGGCGGCTGCAGCGGCGAGGCTGTCCGGGCGTTGCATGAAGGGGTTCCTTGTCTTTCTGTCCGTCAGGAGAGCAAGTACAAGGCCTGAAGGCCGATGCTTCCAGCATCGTTTTGGCAAGCTACCATTGCCTTGAAGGCAACACCCAAGGCCCTGCCATGACGCTCCCCCTGCTCAGCATCCCGATGCGGCACTTCCTCGAAGTGGCGCGCAGCGGCTCGGTCAACCAGGCGGCCGCGCGCCTCTTCGTGGCCTCGTCGGCGGTCAGCCGGCAGATTGCCAAGCTCGAGGACAGCCTAGGCACGCCTCTCTTCGAACGGCATGCGCGCGGCATGGCGCTCACGGCCGCGGGCGAGCGGCTGGCGGCGCACCTGCGCAATGCACAGCTCGACATCGAACAGGTGGTCGAACAGGTACGCGACCTCGGCGGGCAGAGCGCGCGGCGCATCCGCATGGCCTGCACCGAGGGCTTCGCGGGGCACTTCATGCCGCTGGTGATGCGCAGCTTCGAGTCGGCCAACCCCGGCTGCCAGCTGGAGCTGCACGTGGGCTCGCCCGATGGCGTGAGCGCGCTGCTGGCACGCGGCGAGACCGACATCGCGCTCAAGTACGTGGTCGCGCCCGAGCCCGGCCTGAAGATCGAGCACTCGGCCACCGCGCCGGTGTACGCCGTGCTGCGGCCCGACCATCCGCTGGCGCGCCAGCGCGTGGTGTCGGTGGCCGACGCGGTGCGCTATCCGCTGGCCGTGGGCGACAAGGGCGTGACCGCGCGCCAGCTCTTCGACCAGGCCTGCAGCCTGCAGGGGCTGCAGTACCGGGCGCTCTTCGTGAGCAATTTCTCCTCGGTGCTGCTGCCGCTGCTGCGCACGCCCGACGTGATGCTCTCGGGCCTGGTCACTGTGATGCACCTGATCGACGAGGGCACGGTGGTGGCGCGGCCTTTCGCGGAGGCACCGCTGCAGCAGCGCCAGCTGCAGGTGCTGGCGCTCGAAGGCCGCACGCTGCCGCCGCTGGCGCAGGACTTCGTTCGGCACCTGGTCACGGCCATCGCCAGCGCGGGGCGCCGCAAGCTGGGGCGCGCGCAGGCTTCCGGCGCAACGAAGAAAGAGGTCAGCCCAGGGCGTTGATATCCGCCGGGTTGAGGATCGGCTTGGCCGCGCCCTTGCGCGCCACGGCCAGCATCGCGCGGCCCAGCTTCTCGGTGGTGGTCACCCGGTTCGGCCAGAGGCGGAAGGCCAGTCCGAGCACGGGTTTGAGCACGACGATGGCCGCGTCGTAGACCGGCGTTTTGGAACGGATGCCGTGCAGCGGCTGGATCATGCCGGGACGGAACATGTAGGCCGCCTTGAACGGCAAGCGCAGCAGGGCGTTCTCGGTCGCGCCCTTCACGCGCGCCCACATGCTGCTGCCGCGCTCGCTGCTGTCGGTACCCGCGCCCGTCACGTAGGTGAAGGTCATGCCCGGGTTGAGCCGCGCGAGCACGGTGGCTGCCGCCAGCGTGAGGTCGTAGGTGATGCGCTTGTACTCGGGCTCCTTCATGCCCACCGAGGACACGCCGAGGCAGAAGAAGCAGGCGTCGAAGCCCTGCAGCTGCGATTCGATGTCGCCGTAGTCGTACATGTCCTTGTGGACCAGATCGCGCAGCTTCGGGTTCTGCTGCCCTGTTGGGTTGCGGCCGACCGCGACGACGCTTTCCACGTCGGGCGCCAGCAGGCACTCGCGCAGCACGCCCTGCCCCACCATGCCGGTGGCGCCGAAGATCAGGACTTTCATCGGAAGGCTCCGGTCAGTTAGACCGCGAAGACGGCGGGCTTCTTGTTCAGCACCGCCAGCAGCAGGTCGACGTCGAGGCTCGAGGGCTGTGGCGGCTGCAATGCGGAGAGCATGCGCGAGAGCGTCTCGGCATGCGGCAGGAGCGGGCCCAGGAAGCGCGTGCCGTCGGAGCCGGCGACCAGCAGGGTCGGGAAGGTCTCGACGTCGAAAGCATCGGCGATGTCGGCGTGGTCCTCGATGTCGACCCAGGCGAAGCGGAACTGCGGATGCGCGCGCGCCACTTCCTCGAGCAGCGGCCGGTAGTCGCGGCAGGTGCCGCACCATTCGGCGCAGAGGCAGACGACCCAAGGCGCATCGCCGGCCGGACCGGCGGATTCGGGGGTGCTTGGAAGGCTTGGAAGAGCGCTCAAGGCTGATGCGTCGGTGGTGTGATCGGAAGACCGGGTGGTACGGCCGGGAGGTCGTGGCTATTATGGACAAAGCCCTCCCGCAGGGTACAGGAGACTCGCACGATGAACACCACGACTGCCTCCGTATCTGCCGTCGATCCGCGCCAGTTCAAGAGCTTCGCGGAGTTCTACCCCTTCTACCTGACCGAGCACGCCAACCTCACCTGCCGGCGACTGCACTTCGCGGGCTCGACGATATCGCTGCTGTGCCTGGTGGCGCTGATAGTCACGCTCAATCCGTTGTGGCTGCTGGCGGGCCTCGTGGCGGGCTACGGCTTCGCGTGGGTCGGGCACTTCGGCTTCGAGAAGAACAAGCCGGCCTCGTTCAAGCGGCCGCTCTATTCCTTCATGGGCGACTGGGCGATGTACCGGGACATCTGGCTGGGACGCGTGAAGATCTAGATCAGGAGCACGTCGCCCAGCCTCAGGGAGCGCAGCGGACCTTTCTGCCAGAGGTCTTCGAGCGGCTCGGCCTGCGGCATCAGCAACTCTTTCAGCAGCGGCTCGATGGGCGTCGACGGGTCGGCCAGCAGCACGTAGCGCGGGTCCTCGTTGGCGGGTTCTTCCGCCAGGGGCGCAATCCAGTCGAGCGCCACCAGCGTCTCGAGCACCGGCGCCAGCTGCAGCGCATCCACGCGCATGCGCGTCACCAGTTCGGTCGCGCCCATACCCTTGGCAGGCGTGGCCTGCGCTCGGGCCAGGTGCTGCAGCGTTTCCATGGCCAGCTGCATGGGCCAGCCGGCGGTGCCGCCGCGCCGCGCGACGCCCGTCAGCAGGCTGGGCAGGTAGGCGGCGATGACCGCGCCCAGAAGCACGATCACCCAGGCCACGTAGATCCACACCAGCAGGATCGGCACCGTCGCGAAGGCGCCGTACAGCACCGAGTACGTCGGCACCAGGCTCAGGTAATAACCCAGCACGCGCTTGGCGATCTCGATGGCCGCCGCCACGAAGATGCCTCCGGCCCACGCATGCGACCAGCGCACGTTGGTGTTGGGCACGTAGTGGTAGAGCGACGCCATGCCGACCGCGAGCAGCATGAACTCGAAGGTGTCGAAGAACAGCTTCACGATGCCGCGCCCCACCACGTCGCTGGTGGCCGCGACCACGTAGGAAGTGGTGGAGAGGCTCACCGCGAGGATGATCGGCCCCAGCGTGATGGCCGCCCAATAGATGAGCACCCGCTGCGCGAACGGCCGCGGCGTGCGCACGCGCCAGATGTTGTTGAGCGTCTTGTCGATGGTGAGGATCAGCGCGATGGCGGTGATCAGCAGCACGATCAGGCCCGCGATGCCCAGCCCGCTGGCCTTGCTCGCGAACTGGTTCAGGTAGCCCAGCACCTGCCGCGCGATATTGTCTGGAATCAGGCTTTCGATGAGCCAGCGCTGCAGCCGGCCCTGCATCTTCGCGAACATCGGGAACACGGTGAACAGGGCCAGCGCCACCGTGAAGAAGGGCACCATCGCGATGGTGGTGGTGAAGGTCAGGCTGCTGGCCGTGAGGCCGAGCCGGTCTTCCCGGAAGCGCTCGCCCAGCACCGCTGCCGTGTTGCGCCATGGGAAGCGCGAAAGATCCCTCCAGAGTTGCCGACGATTCATGGCCGGTATCATGCCATCCGCTCTTTTCGCAGCGTCCCCGCCACCCGTGTCCGACACCCCGCCTCCTCCATCTTCCGTTCGCGCCACCCGCTGGGCCGCCGTGGGCAGCGTCGTCGGCCTCATCGTGCTCGGCCTGGCCTGGGAATTGTGGCTCGCGCCCTTGCGGCCCGGCGGCTCGCTGATGGCGCTGAAGGTGCTGCCGCTGGTCATTCCGCTCGCGGGGCTCTGGAAGAACCGCATGTACACCTACCGCTGGGTCAGCCTGATGATCTGGCTCTATTTCACCGAGGGCGTGGTGCGCGCCTGGAGCGACATCAGCGGCGTGAGCCAGGTGCTCGCGCTCGTCGAGGTCCTGCTGTGCCTCGTGCTCTTCGCCGCCTGCGCCTGGCATGTGCGGCTTCGCCTGCGCCACGCCAAGAACGCTGCCCGCCAACTGGAGGCTTCCGCCCAATGACTTCTTCCACCGACCTGATCGAACAACTGCGCGCCATCGTCGGCGCATCGCATGTGCTCAACGAGGGCGACCTCACCGCCTACGAGCAGGACTGGCGCAAGCGCTCGCGCGGCAAGTCGCTGGCCGTGGTGCGGCCGGCCAACACCCAGCAGGTGGCCGACGTGGTCAAGGCCTGCGCCGCGGCCGGCACGGCGGTGATTCCGCAGGGCGGCAACACCGGCCTCGCGGTCGGCTCCATTCCCGACGACAGCGGCACGCAGGTGGTGCTGAGCCTGCAGCGGCTGAACGCGATCCGCACCATCGACGCCGCCAACCTCACCATGACGGTGGAGGCCGGCTGCATCCTGCAGACGCTGCAGGAAACCGCCGAGAAGGCCGGCTACCTGTTCCCGCTGAGCCTCGCGGCAGAGGGCAGCTGCACCATCGGCGGCAACCTCGCCACCAACGCGGGCGGCACGCAGGTGGTGCGCTACGGCAACACGCGCGAGCTGTGCCTGGGCCTGGAGGTGGTCACGCCGCAGGGCGAGATCTGGGAAGGCACCAGCGGCCTGCGCAAGGACAACACCGGCTACGACCTGCGCGACCTCTTCGTCGGCAGCGAGGGCACGCTGGGCATCATCACCGCCGCCACCATGAAGCTCTATCCGCTGCCGGCGGCGCAGCTCACGGCCTGGGCGGCAGTGCCGTCACTCGACCACGCGGTGACCCTGCTCGGCCTTGCCCACAAGCACCTGGGCTCGGGCCTCACCGGCTTCGAGGTGATGGGCCGCTTCGCGCTGAGCCTGGTCGACAAGCACATGCCGCAGCTGCGCGTGCCCTTCATCGCCGACGAGGCCGTCCCTTATTGCGTGCTGCTGGAGAACTCCGACAGCGAATCCGAAGACCATGCCCGCGCGCGCTTCGAGGCACTGCTCGAAACCGCATTCGAGGACGGCTGCGTGACCGACGCGGTGGTGGCCGAGAACCTCACGCAGGCGCACCAGCTGTGGCACATCCGCGAGAGCATCCCGCTCGCGCAGGCCGAGGAAGGGCTGAACATCAAGCACGACATCTCCATTCCGGTGTCGCGCATCCCGGCCTTCGTCGAGGAAACCGACGCGCTGCTGGCGCGCGAGATCGCCGGCGTGCGGCTGGTCAACTTCGGCCACCTCGGCGACGGCAACCTGCACTACAACGTTCAGGCGCCAGAGAACGTCGATACCAAGGCCTTCCTGAAGAACGAGGAAGAGCGCATCAACACGCTGGTGTACGACGCGGTCGAGAAGTTCGGCGGCTCGTTCTCGGCCGAGCACGGCGTCGGCTCGCTCAAGGTCGACAAGCTCGAGAAGCACAAGTCGCCGGTGGCGCTGGAGATGATGCGGGCGATCAAGCGCGGGCTAGATCCAAAGAACATCCTGAACCCCGGGCGGGTGATCCGGGTCTAGCCTCGCCTATCGGACCTGGAGCTTGACGGACGCGGCCCGCGCCGTGTCCGCCCTCTGCATGCTGGTCGCGGCCGGCAGTGCGTCGTCGCAGCGCGCGCAGTCCGCCTTCATGCAACCCAGATGCACCGTGACCGGTCCACCGGCGCTGAGGCCATGCGCCTGCGCCGCGCGCATCAGCCCCTGGTGCAGCGCTTCGTCGACCACCTCGACGCTGGCGTTGCAGCCGCCGCAGCTCAGCCGCACGGTGACTTCGAGCGCCTGCGGCCGCCGCAGGCGATGCACCGCACGCACGCCACCTAGGCTGCGCTCCCATTCGCGCTGGATGAGGCCGGCCTGCTCCAGCTCCTTGATCACGCGGTAGACGCTCGCGAGGCCGGTAGCGGTGCCGCGCGCGAGCATGCGGCGGAACACTTCTTCGCCGCCCAGCCACTCGGAACCGCTCTCGGCCAGCGTCTGCAGCACGCACAGGCGGATGACCGTGGGCCGTATGCCCATGCTGCGCAGTTGCACAGAGAAGCCCTCGTTCGCGGGCGCCGCCGCGTACTGCATTGCTGCCGAAACTGCCACTGGCTCGTCCGCCCCTGATCTGCCTTGTCTGACTGCGCTCAGGCCGCCAGGCCCTGCGCCGGCGTGGCCGTGACCTGCGCGACGCGCCCGGCCTTCATCTGCACGATGCGGTCGGCCACGTGGAAATAGCGGTCGTCGTGCGAGATGACGACCAGCGAGTGCCCCTTGGCACGCAGTTCGGGCAGCAGCTCTGTGTAGAAGAGATGGCGGAAGGTCGGGTCCTGGTCGGCCGCCCATTCGTCGAACACCAGCACCGGGCGGCCTTCGAGGTAGGCGTGCACCAGCGCAAGCCGCTTGCGCTGCCCGGTCGACAGGTCGGTGGTGCTGAAGGCGCCGTCCTTCACCGAGACCTTGTGTGCGATTTCCAGCCGCTGCAGGTAGGGCAGCGCGGTTTCGGGCAGCGCCTGGTGGCCGCCCTCCTCGCCCGCGACAAGGTCCTCGAACAGGTAGAAGTCGGAGAACACGGTGGTGAAGAGCTGGCGGTAGTCGTCGCGCGTCTCGGGCGTGACGGGCCTGCCGTCGAGCACCACTTCGCCCTGCTGCGGCGCGTACAGGCCCAGCAGCAGCTTGATGAGCGTGGTCTTGCCCGAGCCGTTGTCGCCGACGATGAAGACGATCTCGCTGCGGCCGATCTGCAGGTCGACGGGGCCGAGCACGAAGGCGTCGCCGCCCTCGGGCGCATCGAAGGCGTAGCGCACGCCGCGCAGCTCGATGGCGTCGCGCAGCGGCGGCGAGGCAGGCGGCGAGTCGAGGTGCAGGTGCGGCTCCGGCGTGGCGAAGCGCGCCGACAGGTCGGCGATGCGCCCGAAGGCCACCTTGGCGCGGCCCAGATGCGGAAGCGCGCCCACGATCTGGTCGATGGGCCCCTTGATGAACAGCAGCACCAGCACGAAGCCGCTGAGCACCACGGGATCGGTCGTGCGCCACGCGGCCCAGCCGAGTATCAGCGCGATCAGCAGGAAGAACAGCGCCGAACCGAAGGAGGTGGCGAGCACGAAGGTGTTGATCGCGCGGCGGTTGATGTCGCGGATCGCATCGACGGTCTGGGCGATCTGCCCCTCGTACACCCTGGCGCGGCGGGCGCGGTGCATGCGCAGCTCCTTGGCGCCCTCGCTGATGCCGCGATAGGCCTTGTGCAGGAGCTCTTCCTTTTCGCGCGACTGGAAGAAGCCCGCGATGCCGCGCCCGTGGGCCCAGCTCTGGATGGCCACACCGATCAGCATGGCCACCACCAGCAGGCCGAAGAGCGCCGGCGACAGCCACGCGAGGTAGCCGAGGCAACCCAGCGCGATGGCCAGCGAGATCATGGTGGCGGCCAGCATGAAGGCCACGTCGCTGATCATGTCCACGTCCTGCGTGAGAACGGGCATCAGGCGGTGCATGCGGTAGCGCTCCAGTGCGTCGATGGGCGCCGCAAGAATCTTCAGTGCCAGGTCTTTTCGCACCTGGGCGACCAGCCGCTGGCCCACGACGTTGTTCGACATGTCCGAGAGCGCGCGGCCGACCAGCGCCACCACGCACAGCCCGATGAAGGTCAGGAGCAGTCCGCCGGCCATGCCGCCGGGCCGGCTGAGCACCTCGTTGATGGTCGCCAGCAGCGACACGGTGGCTGCGCCGGCGGCGATGCCGGTAACGGCCGAGAGCAGGATCCAGGGAGCGAAGGGTTTCAGCAGCCGGAGCAGATCGGTGGCCTTGGCGCTGGCGGGTTGGGTTTGCATGCCGGTATGACGCTGCGGCGGCCGGAATGTTTAGCCGGCGGCCGGCCCGCCGCTTGCTGCTTACTGCAAGGTCGGCTTCTGGCACGGCTCGTCGCCGGGCGCGGACCCGACCATGACCGCGCCGGCCAGGGCCCACAGGGTCAGGGCATCGTCGAGCGCGCGCACGTGCCGGGCATCGCGCCCCAGCCACAGGACCAGCTTCTCCGCGCGCTCGAGCGACGGCGCATCGTGCAGCTCGCGAAAGAGCCGCCAGGCCTCGCTGAAAGCCGGATCGGAAGGAACGTGGTGACGGGAGTTCATCGCATCTGGACGCCTGGACTGCTGTGGATGCGTGGATAGACGCGACCCGCCGTCGGATGTTTAGCGCATGTCATCTCCACGTCGCAATTTCGTGAACTATTGCGCCGCACTAAACCTTCGGGCGGCTCGTCCGTCTCCTGTTGGATGAGCACGACTTGCGCGGCCACGCCCTGTCTTTTCTTCCGATGATTCCCTTGCTGGCACCGATCTTCAGAGGCGAGTGGGCCGTCTACGGCGAAACGCTGGCCTGCGCGCCGCAGCCGCCCGCGGGCGCCGTGCAGGTGGCCGAGCTGATCGCCAGGTCGGAACTTCTTGCCGCGCTTCTGCAGCAGCACGCCCGTCACCGCCGTGTGCGCAGGCCCGACCTGCGGCCGGTGGCCTCGGCCTGGAGCATGCACTACCTGAATGCCCTGCTGCCCCCGGTGGCCGCGGCGGCCAGCCTGCTTCAGCATGAATTTCCGATGGCGCCGGAGCGGGTGTGGATCAGCTTCGAAGACGGCGCCGTGCCGCAGCGCTTTCACATCACGCACGAAGGGCACGCGCGCCCCGGCACCGACACCGCAGCGCGCTATACGGCGCTGCTCTTCGAGCACCTCGGGCCGCTCTTCGCGCAGCTGACCCGACTCACGCGCATCGCGCCCAAGATCTTGTGGGGCAATGCCGCGCGCTACCTGGAGCCCGTACTCCAGCAGGGCCTGCTGCTCAGCGGCCACGCTCCCTCCATCGCGAAGGACCTGGACCACCTGCTGCACCAGCCGCGCTGGGGCTGCGCCGACAACCCGTTGTTCGCGGTGCAGCGCAAGGTCGTGCGAATGCAGTCCGGCACGCCGGCCGCGGTCACGCTGCACCGGCAGTGCTGTCTTTATTACCTGCTGCCCGAAGAGGGCTACTGCGGTGCGTGTCCGCTGGCGCCGGAGTTCCGCAAGGCGCGGGACCGCGCCTAAACAAACAGCCGCGCAGTGCGTCTTTTGCGGATAAGCATCCGTTCATGGATGCAACCGCGACATCCACCATGCCATTGCATCCCGACCTGGAAGCCTTCCTCGAACTTGCCGCCATCGCCGAGGAGGACGGACGCCCCCCGATGTGCGACATGTCGCCCGCGCAGGCGCGCGCCAGCTACGACCAGTCGACGCTGGCGCTCGACGGCGTGGGCCCCGACCTGCCCGTGGAGGACATCGGCTTGCGCGCCCGCGACGGCGCGCCGCTGCGCGCGCGGCTGTATCGCGGCGCAGCCACGGGCGCGCCGCTGCCCACCCTGCTCTACTTTCACGGCGGCGGCTATGTCGTCGGCGGGCTGGACTCGCACGACGCCCTGTGCCGCACGCTGGCAAAAAACGCCGCGTGCGCGGTGCTGGCGGTCGACTACCGCCTCGCGCCCGAGCACAAGTTTCCGACCGCCTTCCACGATGCCGAAGATGCCGCCCAGTGGCTCGCGGTGCACGGCGGCTCGCTCGGCCTGGACACCTCCCGCGTGGCCTTCGGCGGTGACAGCGTCGGCGGCACGCTGGCCACGGCGCTGACGATTGCCGCGCGCGATGCCGGGCGCCCGCAGCCGCTGTTGCAGCTTCTGCTCTATCCCTGCACCAGCATCCGACAGGACAGCGACTCGCACCAGCGCTACACCAAGGGGCACCTGCTCGAGCAGCGCACGCTGCAATGGATGTTCGGCCACTACCTGCGCAGCGACGAAGACCGCCACGACTGGCGCTTCGCCCCGCTCGCCGCGAAGGATCTCTCCGGCCTTGCGCCCGCCCACATCGTGCTGGCGGAATACGACCCGCTGGTGGACGAAGGCAAGGCCTACGCCGGGCGCCTTCAGGATGCCGGTGTGCGCACGCACCTGGCCGTGCACGAAGGCATGGTCCATGACTTCGCACGGCTGAGCCAGGTGGTGGAGGAAGCGGACGCGCTGCGCTCGTCGCTCGCGCAGGTGCTGGCCGAGGCCTTCCAGCGGCCGGCAGTTGCCGCGACGCCCCCGGCGATCGGCGCATGGGTGTTCCACGCGCACCCCGACGGCCAGCCGCTCGAAGCGCGGCTCGACGGCGTGAAGCTCACGGTCGGCCCGCAAAGCGGCAATGAACGGAGCAGCCGCTGGGCATTGCGCGAGCAGGCCGGCACGTTGCGTCTGGAATGGCCGCAGGGCAATGACACGGAGCCGCAGGAGACCCATCTGCTGGCGGCCATCGAAGCCGTCTTCGTTCGCCATCCGAAGTGCAAGACGCTGCCGTTGCAGGTGCCATCGTCGTGCATCGCCCGGCTGATCGATGCCGGGGCGGTCGCCCCTTCCGCCGGGCAATTGCCGAGCGTGGTGCGCGAGACCTTCTGGCAATTGCCGCGCGTGTGGCAGTGCAATCCGCGCGAGCCCTTCGCGCAGCGCCATGTGATGAGCCAGGGCAAGCGGCATCCGCTGCGGCCCGCCAAGCCCGTCGGCACGGTCTACCAGCGCCACATTCCGTGGCTGTCGCAGACGCTGACGCTCGACACCGTGGACATCGAGCGCGACCTTCCCGCCTTCAACCGCTGGATGAACGACCCGGTGGTCGCGCACTTCTGGGAAGAACAGGGCGACCTCGCGAAGCATCGCGCGTACCTGGACGCCATCGCGGCCGACCCGCGCGTCACGGGGCTGATCGGCCGGCTCGACGGCGAAGCCTTCGGCTACTTCGAGGTGTACTGGGCCAAGGAAGACCGCATCGCGCCCTTCTACGACGCGGGCGACCACGACCGCGGCTGGCACGCGCTGATCGGCGAGGCGCGCTTTCGCGGCAAGCCCTTCCTCACGGCGTGGATGCCGTCGGTGTCGCACTACCTCTTCCTGGACGACTGCCGCACGCAGCGCATCGTGATCGAGCCGCGCGCGGACAACCACAAGATGATCAAGAGCCTGGGCCGCTGCGGCTATGCGCACGTGAAGGAGTTCGACTTTCCGCACAAGCGGGCCATGCTGGGCATGCTGCTGCGCGAACGCTTCTTCGGCGAGGCTCTCTGGATTCCCCAAGGGGAGTCGACCATTTCGCCAACTTCGGCCGAGCGCGCCGAACTTCCCACCGAGGACCCCTCATATGCAAATCCATGACCTGATCGGCGTCGGCTTCGGCCCGTCCAACATCGCCCTGGCGATCGCCCTCGACGAGAAGCGCCACCACGGCCAGTTCGTGGACGCGCTGTTCATCGAGAAGCAGCCGGGCTTCGTCTGGCACAAGAACATGCTGCTGGACAACGCGCACATGCAGATCTCCTTCATCAAGGACCTGGCGACGCTGCGCAACCCCGCGAGCCGCTTCACCTTCCTGAACTATCTGCACGAGAAGCAGCGCCTGCAGGATTTCGTCAACCTCAAGACCTTCTTCCCGAGCCGCCACGAGTTCAACGACTACCTGGGCTGGGCCGCGGCGCAATTCGAGGACCGCTGCGCCTACGGCGAGGCCGTGTTCGAAGTGGTGCCCGAGATGCGCGGCACCGAGGTGCAGATGCTGCGCGTGCGCTCGCGCCAGGCCGATGGCACGGTGCGCGAGCGGCTGGCACGCAACCTGGTGGTGAGCGTGGGCGGCGTGCCGAACATTCCGGCGCGCTTCCAGCCCTTCAGGGACGACGTGCGCGTGTTCCATTCGAGCAGCTACCTGGAGGCGATCGCGAAGCATCCCGACGCCAAACGCATTGCCATTGTCGGCGCGGGCCAGAGCGCGGCGGAGATCTTCATGGACCTGCAGAGCCATCCGAACAAGCCGGCGGTGGACCTGATCATGCGGGCGCGTTCGATCAAGCCCTCGGACGACAGCCCCTTCGTCAACGAGATCTTCAACGCCGACTTCACCGACTTCGTTTTCAACCGCTCCGGGCCCGAGCGCGCCGAGCTGCTGGAGGAGTTCTGGCACACCAACTACGCGGCGCCCGACCTGGAGCTGATCCAGCAGATCTTCAACGTGTTCTATCGCCAGCGCGTGGCGGGCGTGGCGCGCCACAGCTTCCTGCGCCGCCACGAGGTGACCGCGGTGCGCGCCGCGGCGGACGGCGTCCACCTGTCGCTGCACGACCTCAACAGCGGGGAGCGCGGCAACCAAGCCTACGACGTGGTGATCCTCGCCACGGGCTACGCGCGCGACGCGCACCGGACGCTGCTCGATCCGCTCGCGCCCTACCTGGGCGACTTCACGGTGGACCGCCACTACCGGCTGCAGGGCACGCCGGAGCTCAAGCCGGGCATCTTCCTGCAGGGCGCCTGCGAGACCAGCCACGGGCTGAGCGACACGCTGCTGTCGGTCACGGCGATCCGCTCGGACGAGATCGGTCAAGCGCTGCTGAACGCGAACCCGCGCCCGCTGCAGCAGCAGGCGCAGGCGGCGGAACGCGCGTCGCGCGCCACTGCAGTCATCTGACATCGGAAAGACGCGGCTCGGTGACTCGGTGATACACTTAATAAGAATAGTTCTTATTAACCCCATCCCCCGGGGTCACCGAAACGCAAAGCCATCGCCGCCATCTCGTTGCTTCCTGAAGGAGGCGGCGATCTCGCGGGCATGACGGGCGTCCGGTTCCGGGGCCCATCGTCGATGCTTGCGAGAAGGCTGCCGGATGCGCGACCTCGTCCAGGAACTTGTAGCTCACTATGCGGACTTGCGCCGACAGCTCACTCGCGACCTGAGGGACCCCCATTACGCGGCGGACATCGCGCAGTCGAGCTTCGAGCGCGTCTACGCGCAGGCGACGAAGGCGCCCGGCGCCGCGCGCATCGACATTTCGCCCGATGACGCGAAGGACAGCGGCAGCGGTGGCATCGAGTCGCCTCGCGCCCTGCTCTTTCGCGTGGCGCGCAATCTCTGCATCGACGAGGCGCGCCGCCGCAAGGTGGCCCAGGAATGGGTGGGCTCGCACGCCACCATCGGCTCCAGCCTCGTGGCGCCCTCCAGCGAATTCCTCCTGGCGCAGCAGCGCGTGCTGGCGCGGGTGGTCGAAACCATGGAGAAGCTTCCGCCCCGGCGGCGCGAAGTGTTCCTGTTGTTCCGGGCCTACGGCCACACGCGTGCCGAGATCGCGAAGCAGCTCGACATCACAGAGATGGCCGTGGCCAAGCACCTGCTGCGCGCCACCATCGACTGCTCGCGAGTGTTCGCCGAGCTGCGCACCGAGCTGATCGAACCGCCGCACGTTCAAAGCCGCGCGGGCTTCGACGCCGCGCTGGCCGAAGACTTCTCGTGAGCGGCGGCATGGCAATGGGCGCACCGCGCGAACGGCTGATCGAGCGCGCGCTCGCGCTGATCGTGGAAGGCGAGGTCGCGCCGGGGGAAGCCGCGCAGAACGCCCGCGCGGCAATGAACCAGTGGCGCAACAGATCGCCCGAGCACGCCGCGGCGCTGCTCGAAGCGCGACACCGCTGGGACATGCTCGGCGGCATGGCCGGCGACCTGCGCGCGCACTTCGACACACCGGCCGCCGGCATGGCGGCGGCCGCTGCGGCAACCTCCGCCCGTTCGCCCCAGCGCCGAAAGCTGCTGCTTTCCATCGTGGGGCTGGTGGGCGGCGGCCTCGTCGCGGGCCGTGGCGTGCAGTGGTACTGGCAGCAGCCCGTATTTCGCTCCGCCTACAACACCCGCACCGCGCAGATGCTGAAGGTGACGCTGCCCGACGGCGCCGCCGACGCATCGGGCAGCCAGCTCGACATCGCGCCCCGGAGCGCCATCGAGGTCACGCTGTACCGCGGGCAGCGGATCGTCGACATGGCGCGCGGCGAGGTGCGCTTCGAAGTGGCGCACGACTCACAGCGCCCCTTTCGGGTGCGCACGCGCGATGCTGTCATCGAGGTCGTCGGCACCGTCTTCACCGTGCGTGACCGCGGCGGGCCGGTCACCGTGGGGGTGGAGCAGGGGCATGTCCGCGTGCAGGTGCGTGCCCGCCAGAACGCCGAGGCATCCATACCGTCCGCCGAGGTCATCGACCTGCACGCCGGCGAACTCGTCGAAGTGCTGGACGGCCACGCCGATGTCGTGCGGCAGTCCGACACCCGCGCCCTCTCGGCGTGGCGAGACGGCTGGCTCGTATTCGACAACACGCCGCTGAGCGAGGCCCTCGCGGCGGTCAACAGCTACCGAATCCGCCCCATCGTCAGCGCCGACGCGCGCATCGACGCCCTGCGCCTGTCCGGCCGCTTCCGCACCAATGACTCCGTGGGTCTGGTCGAAGTGCTGCCGACGATCCTCCCGGTGATCGCCGCCCCCCACCCTGACGGCAGCGTGGAACTGCGCAAGCGCTGAAAAAAGAGGCAGCACCAGCCTCACGGCGTGCCCGGGGCCGAACAGTGTGTCTCTGTTTGGCGAGTTCAAACGTCTTACTTTGAGAAACGCCAAGGCTGCTGTTTTTTGCGAGCCATGGCGTCCAAAAGTACGAATACGTCGCATTTACTTGACCTGGAGCCCTGACCCATGCGTTCTTCGCCTCGCCATCGCCTTCTGAGCGCCGCACTCGCCGCCGCCTTCGGAACCACCTTCGCCAGCTGGAGCAGCCTTGCTTCCGCCCAGGCGTCCGAGCAGGCGGCCGCGCCGACCTTCGACATCCGCGTGCCCGCGCAGCCGCTGGCGGCGGCACTGAACGAGCTGTCGCGGCAGACGGGTGCGCAGGTGTTCGCTGCCGGCGACATGGTGACGGGCATCAGCGCGCCCGCGGTATCCGGCAGGCTGACGCTGCAGCAGGCGCTGGACCGGCTGCTCGCCAGCAGCGGCCTCGTCGCGGTGCGCAACGGCGCCTCGCAGGTCACGATCCAGCGCGCTTCGACCGCCACGGCCGGCACCTCGCTGCCACCGGTGACAGTCCAGGCCACGGCCGACGGCACCACCGAAGGCACGGGCTCCTACGCAGCCCGCTCCGCTTCGACCTCCACGCGCATGGACCTGTCCCTGCGCGAGACCCCCCAGTCCGTGAGCGTGATCGGCCGCCAGCAGATCGAAGACCAGAACCTGGTCACGCTCGACGACGTGCTGCGCCAGACCCCCGGGATCGTGGCCGACCGGCTCGACGAACGGGTGCAGTTCACGTCCCGCGGCTTCACGCTGGGCACCATGATCGACGGCATCCCCACCTTCGCCTTCAACACCGTGGCGGGCGAGGTCAGCATGCTCAGCACCGCCATCTACGACCGCGTGGAAGTGCTGCGCGGCTCGGCAGGCCTCCTCAACGGCGTGGGCTCGCCCGGCGGCGCGATCAACCTGGTGCGAAAGCGCCCGACCACCGAGTTCTCGGGCCACGTGACCGGCGGCATCGGCTCCTGGAACCGCTACTCCGGCGAAGTCGACGTGGGCGGCCCGCTCAATGCCGCGGGAACGCTGCGCGGACGCTTCGTGGCTTCGCGCACCGCTGGAGACAGCTTCATCGAATCGAAGAAGACCGCGGAAGACGTGCTGTACGGCATCCTGGAGGCAGACCTCTCCCCCACCACCACGCTGGCCGTCGGCGTCGAGCACCAGAAGACCGCCACCGACGGCGCCAACTACGGCCAGGCCCCGCTCTTCTTCAGCGACGGCACGCGCACCCGTCTGCCGCGCTCCTTCAACTCCAGCGCGCCCTGGAGCTACTGGAACATGTACTCGGACAAGCTCTTCGCCAACCTCGATCAGCAGCTGGGCGGCGGCTGGCGCCTGAAGCTCGACGCGAGCTACCTGAAGAGCAAGCGCAAGCGCGCCTCGGGCGACCTCAATACCTTCTACCCCGTCGATGCGACGGGCGACTCCACCATCGACATCCGGGACAACCCGGCGACATCGAGGAATACCTCCTTCGACGCCCACCTGCGCGGCCCCTTCGAGGCCTTCGGGCGCAAGCACGAGGCGGTCCTCGGGTTCAGCTACAACGACTACGACTACGCCATAGACACCAACCTGGCAGCGCCCACCGTCTTCGATACCCGGCCGCTCAACTTCTACACGCTGCAGTCGTTCCCCGCAGTCACATCCTTCCCCTACAAGTCGTACACGCTGTCGGGCCAGACCTCCGAGAAGTCGGTCTACGCATCGACGCGTCTGCGCCTGGCCGACCCGCTGTCGGTGATCGTGGGCGCTCGGGGCACCTGGTACAAGAACGACGCGCTCAACCGCAACCAGGTGGCCGGCACGCTGACCAGGGTTCCCGGCTCGCACGAGAGCGGTGTCGTCACGCCCTATGCCGGCATCGTGTACGACCTCAGCAAGGAGTTCTCCGTGTACGGCAGCTACACCGACATCTTCATGCCCAACACCGAGCGCGACAGCGCCAACAATGTGATCCCGCCGCAGCGCGGCAAGAACTACGAGCTCGGCATCAAGGGCGAGCACTTCGCAGGCAAGCTCAACACCAGCCTCGCGGTCTTCCGCACCAAGCAGACCAATCTGCCCGTGGAAGACACCAGCGCAGGCCTGCTGCCCGACGGCAGCGTTCCCTACCGGTCCGTGCCCGGCGCACGCAGCAGGGGCTTCGAACTGACCGCCTCGGGCGAGCTGGCACCCGGCTGGCAAATGCAGGCGGGCTACACCTACCACGTCAAGCGCGACAACAAGGGCGTGCGGCTCGATCCCACCTACCCCAACCGCCTGTTCCGCGTAAGCACCAGCTACCGCCTGCCTGGCGACTGGAGCAAGCTCACCGTCGGCGGCAGCGTGAGCTACCAGAGCAGCATCTATTACGACGAGGCTTCCGGACTCGGCCGTGCGACGCAGGGTGGCCTCACGCTCATCGGCCTGATGGCGCGCTACGAGTTCGACAAGAAGCTGAGCGCCTCGCTCAACATCGAGAACCTGACCGACAAGCGTTATTACAGCGGGCTCGGCGGCTACAACGGCTACACCTACGGCCGCCCGCGCAACGTCTGGCTGAAGCTCACCTACAAGCTCTGATTGCTGTCACGCAGCGCCGGCGCCAGCCGGTGCCAGCAAAAAGGCCGGCCCCGTTTCGGGAGCCGGCCTTTTTTGTTGCCTGCCTTCCGCCTACCGGCCAGCCTGCGCCACCGCGACGCAGTGGTCGACGATCTCCTCCAGCGCCTCGCGGTAGAAGCCGATCAGCTTCTCCACCGTCGCCTCGTCGTACATCGCCCGGCTGAAGATCCAGCTCATCGAGAGCTGCCCTTCGTACACGTTGCCGGCGATCTCCAGCCAGTTGGCCAGCGGAGCCTCCTCGTCGTGGACCGGCCCCGGATGCTCCACTGCCGGCTTGAACATCGCATCGTCCCCGCCCAGGCTGCGGTCGAACTGCCCCAGGTAGTTGAAGGTGATGCGCGCCTGTGCCGGGCCCAGCGAGGCACCCTGCGGCCGCAGGTGCTTGAGCACGCCATGCCCGATGCCGCGACGCGGCACGTCCATGCGCTGCTGCTTCGTCGAGAGAATCAGCGACTCGACCGGCGAACTGCCCTCGCGCAGCCGCACCGGGTAGACACTCGTGAACCAGCCCAGCGTGCGGCTCAGGTCGAGCCCTGCGGCATCGGCCTCGCGCCCGTGGCCTTCCAGCTGGACCAGCGTCTGCGACTCGCCGCTCCAGCGCCAGACCGTCCTCGACAGCGCCGCCAGCAGCAGATCGTCGATGGACGTGCCGTACGCCGAGGGCGCCACGCGCAACAGCTGGCCCGTGCGTTCGCTGTCCAGGCGCATGCGCTGCGTCAGCGCGTCACGATCGACCAGCGCGTCGATCGGCCGGTCCCTCGGAATGTCGACCACCGGCTGCAGCTGCGTCTGCCAGTAGGCAAGTTCATCGTCCAGTTCCGTCCCCTGCGCCAGGGCCTGGAGATGCTCGGCCCAGGCCTTGAAGGAGGCCGTCTTGCCGGGCAGCTGCACCGCGCGGCCTTCGCTGAGTTGCCCGTAGACCGCCTGCAGGTCTTCCAGCAGCACGCGCCACGACACGCCGTCGACCACCAGGTGATGCACCACCAGCAGCAACCGCGCACTGCCGTCGGCATGGCGCATGTGCACCACGCGCCACGCCGGCCCCTTGGACAAATCGAGGCTGCGCTGCGCCGCGTCCGCCACCAGGCTGATCTCCTGCGCATCGGCGACCTCGCGGCTCCACAGCAGGTCGCGCGGCTCGGCTTGCGCGCTGTAGCGCTGCCGCCAGCGTCCGTCGGCCTGCTGTTCGAAGCGCAGCCGCAGCGCGTCGTGATGTGCTGCCAGCGCATCGAGCGCGTTCAGCAGCAACGATTCGTCCAGCGGCTTCGCCGCCTCCAGCATCAGCGCCTGGTTGAAGTGATGGCGCCGCGGAATGGGCGTGTCGAAGAACCAGGCCTGGATCGGAATGAGCGGCAGCGTGCCCTGCGCCTCGACCACGGCCTGTGCCGGCTCTGTCGGCTGCACGAGCGCGGCATCGGCAAGCTGCTCCACCAGCGCCTCGATGGTCGGATGGCGCATCAGGTCGCGCAGGCGCAGCTGGAATCCCAGATCGGCCTGCCGCACCTTGGAGATCACCTGCAGGCTCAGGATCGAGTCGCCACCCAGCTCGAAGAAGTTGTCCGAGATGCCCACCGACTCCACGCCCAGCACCTCGGCCCAGATGGCGGCGAGCCTGCGTTCCCTGTCGTTGCGCGGCGCCTTGATCTCGCGCTGCGCGTCCACACCCGGCTCGGGCAACGCGTGGCGGTCCAGCTTGCCGCTGATCAGCCGCGGCAGCGCATCCAGCACGATCAGGTGCGCGGGCACCATGTGCTCCGGCAGGCGCCGGCGCAGTTGCTGCAGGGCCTGCTGCGACAGCTGCGCGCGCGGCCCGCTCGGCATGGGCACGATGTAGCCGACGAGCTGGCGGCCCGAAGCCCCTTCGTGCAGCTGCACCGCGGCCTCCAGCACGCCCGGAACCTCGCGCAGCTGCGCTTCGATCTCGCCCAGCTCGATGCGGAAGCCGCGGATCTTCACCTGCTGGTCGGCGCGCCCGATGTAGGCGATGTTTCCGTCCTCGCGCCACCGCACCAGGTCACCGGTGCGGTACAGGCGGCCGCCGCTGCCCGTGTTGTCGAAGGGGTCGGCGACGAAGCGCTCCGCCGTCAGTGCGCTGCGCCCCAGATAGCCGCGCGCCAGGCCGTAGCCGCCGATATAGAGCTCGCCGACGCTGCCGCGCGCAACCGGCCGCAGCTGCGCATCGAGCACATGGACCGTGCGTTCGCCCACCGGCCGCCCGATGGGCGCATAGGCTTCCTCGAAGCCTCGGTCCGCGCTGGTCTTCCAGATCAGCGGCGTGACCACGGTTTCCGTCGGCCCGTAGCCGTTGATGAGCGTGCGCGGCCGCAGCGACTGGCGCACCTTGTCGTAGGCGGCCCGGGGCATCGCCTCGCCGCCGAACACGTACAGCTCAACCGGAGGTGCCTCGCCCAGCGCCTGCGCCCAGTCGGCCAGCTGGCTCAGGTAGGCCGGCGGGAAAGCCGCGTTGGTCACGCCGTAGCGATACAGCGCGTCGCAGGTCTGCTCCGCCGTCCACAGCTCGTTGTCGCGCAGCGCCAGGCTCGCGCCCACGGTGAGCGCCGTCAGCCAGCGCTCATGGGCCCCGTCGAACGAGAAGGACATGAAGTGCAGCTCGCAGGAGCGCGCCACCATGCCGTAGATCTCCGCCGTGGCCTGGCAATGCATGCTGAGCGGCCCGTGCGACACCGCCACGCCCTTGGGCTGGCCCGTCGAGCCGGAGGTGTAGATCACGTAGGCCAGCTGGTCCTGATGAACCGCGATCTCCGGATCGTGAGCGGGCCAGCCGGCCAGCTCCGCTTCGTCCAGCACCAGCGTGTCGGCCATCGAGGGCAGGCGCGGCAGCACGGCGCGCTGCGTGAGCATCAGCCGCGCACCGCTGTCCTTGCACATGAAATGCAGGCGGTCCTGCGGATATTCCGGGTCGAGCGGCAGGTACGCGGCGCCAGCCTTGAGCACGGCGAGCAGCGCGACGATGGTCTCCAGCGAACGCTGCAGCGACACCGCAACGACCGCATTGCCACGCACGCCGCGCTCGATCAGCGCGTGCGCCAGGCGATTCGCGCGTGCATTGAGATCCGCATAGCTCAGCTCGGCATCACCCATCAGCAGCGCGATCGCCTCGGGCTGCAGGCGCGCCTGCTGCTCGATGAGCTGGTGCACCGGCGTGCGCAGGAAACCGTGGCGCCCGCTGCGGCCCAGGCGCGCGATCTCGGACTGCTGCGCCGAGGTCAGCGTGTCGAGGTCGCGCAGCGCCTGCGAGCTGTCCTGGCTCATCCTGTCCATCAGGCCGAAGAGCTGCTGCGAGAGGGCCTGCACGTCCGCTTCCTTGAATCGCTCGCGCAGATACTTGAGTTTGATCGTCAGCACCTCGCCCAAGTGGACTTCCACGTCCATCGGATAGTGGGTGACGTCGACCGACTCGGCCTGCTCGAACTTCAGGCCCTGGTCCGCGCGGCCGGCGAGCGTCTGGTCGATCGGGTAGTTCTCGAACACGACGATGCTGTCGAACAGCCCCTGGCCGCCGCCCTGTCCGGCCCAGCGCTGGATCTCGTGCAGCGGTGTGTACTCGTGCTCGCGCGAAGCCAGGTTCTGCGCCTGCAGTTCGCGCAGCCAGTCCCCCAGCCGCTGCGCCGGCGCGGCGTCGACGACCACGGGCAGCGTGTTGATGAAGAGGCCCAGCATCCGGTCGACCCCCACCAGCCCCGCGGGCCGGCCCGCCACCGTGGCGCCGAAGACGACCGTTTGCTGCGCGGCGTAGCGCGACAGCAGCAGCGACCATGCGCCCTGCACGAGCGTGTTCAGCGTCACGCGCTCGCGGCGGGCGAAGGCCTGCAGGGCCTGCGTGCCTGCCGCATCCAGCGCGGCACCGACTTCGCCGTGGCCTTCGCCGTTGGCTGGCGGCTCGAGAGCCGTGCCGAGCAGCGTCGGCGCATCGATCTTCTGCAGCCGGCCGCGCCAGTAGGCCTCGCCTTCCTTCGCCGGACGCGCGGCCAGCCAGGCGATGTAATCGCGATAGCTGCACGCCGGCTCTTCCGTCGCCACGCCGTCGTAGGCCTGCAGCACCTCGCCGAACAGGCGAGACATGCTCCAGCCGTCCAGCAGCAGGTGGTGACAGCTCCAGATGAAGCGATGGCGCTGGTCGTCGATGCGGATCGCGGCAAGCCGCATCAGCGGCGGCGCCGCAAGGTCGAAGGCGGCCTGCTGCTCCAGTGCCAGCGCCTCGATCGCCTGCGCCTGGTCGGCTCGCCCGCGCCAGTCGTGCACGGCCATCGGCAGTTCCACCTGCCTGGCCACCCACTGAAGCGGAGGCTGGGCCATGCTCAGGAAGCCCGTGCGCAGCACATCGTGGCGTTGCACCACCTGCTGCCACGCACTCCTGAAGCGCTGCACCTCCAGCCCCTGCACGTCGATGCGCAGCTGCGTCACATACGCCGTGCCACCCCCGTCGTACTCGCTGTGGAACAGCATGCCCTGCTGCATCGGCGACAGCGGATACAGGTCCTGCACCTTCTGCGCCTCCGATGGCAGTACATCCAGCAAGGCATCCAGCTGCGCCTGCGTCAGCGCCGCCAGCGCGAAGTCCGAGGGCGTCACGCCCGAGGCTGCGCCGGTGCAGTGCGCCACCAGCGCCAGCAGCTCCTCGCGCAGCCGGTGCGTCCACGCCCGCACGTCCTCCTCGCGATGCCGCTCGCGCCCGTAGCTCACCGCCAGGCTCAGCTCTCCCTCGTACACCCGAGCGTTGATCGCGAACTCGTGCGCCTGCGGCGCATCCCCTCCCATCGCCTGGCCACCGCCTTGCGCCGCCGGGCGCCACAGCGCCTGCTCGTCAAAGCTGCCGTCGAACTGCCCCAGGTAGTTGAAGACCACCTGCGCCCTGGGCAGCGCCTCGATGGCCTGGCGCTGCGCATCGCTGCCCAGGTGCTGGAACACGCCGTGCCCCAGCCCCTTGTTGGGCACCTGGCGCAGCTGCTCCTTCACGCGCTTGAGCGCATCGCCGATCTCGCCCCGCGGCGCCAGCGCCACCGGGTACACGCTGGTGAACCAGCCCACGGTGCGGCTGAGGTCCATGCCCTCGAAGATGTCCTCGCGCCCGTGGCCTTCGAGGTCGACGAGCACGCTGGCCTGGCCGCTCCAGCCGCACAGGGCGCGCGCCAGCGCGGTCAGCAGCAGGTCGTTGACCTGGGTGCGGTAGGCGGCCGGGGCGTCCTTGAGCAGGCGCTGGGTGGTGGCTGCGTCCAGGGTGACGTTCACGCTGGCCTGCTCGCTCGCGCGGCGGCTGCCCTGGGGGTTGGCGCATGGCAAGGAGGCCGTCTCTGCATGGCCCAGGGCCTGCTGCCAGTAGGCCAGCTCTTCAGCATTGGCCTGCGCGTAGCCTTGCAGGGCCTGTGCCCAGTCGCGGTAGCTGCTGCTGCGCGCGGGCAGCTCGGCGCTTCGGCCCGCGAGGCTGGCGCGGTAGGCGGCCTGCAGATCTTCCAGCAGGATGCGCCAGGACACGCCGTCGACCACCAGGTGGTGGATGGCCAGCAGCAGCAGCCAGCGGCCGTCTTCGACTTCGATGAGCAGCGCCCGCATCAAGGGGCCTCGCTCCAGGTCGAGGCTGCGCTGGGCTTCGTCACACAGCGCCTCGATGCCGGCTTCGTCCTTCGCGCGGCGAACCCACAGCAGTTCCTGCAGTTGCGCTTCGGGAACGGGTTCGTAGCGCTGGGTCCATTGGCCCTGCGCCTGCTGGCTGTAGCGCAGCCGCAGGCCGTCGTGGTGCTGCACCAACGCGCCCAGCGCCTGGCGCAGCGCCTTCATGTCCAGCGGCTCGCGGCTTTGCAGCAGCACCGACTGGTTCCAGTGGTGGCGCGCCGCCATCTCCATGCCGAAGAACTCGGCCTGGATCGGCAGCAGCGGCACTTCGCCTTCGGCCGGCCCGCGCACCTGCGCCACGGCCGCCTCCTGGTCGAGTGCCTGCACCACGCCGGCGAGCTGGGCGATGCTCTGGCGCTCGAACATCTGCCTCGGGGTGAGCTGCCAGCCCGCGCGACGCGCCTGCGCGACGATCTGCAGGCTGAGGATGGAGTCGCCTCCGAGTTCGAAGAAGTTGTCGTGGCGCCCCACCTGCTGCAAGCCCAGCACCTGGGCCCACACCTGCGCCAGCGCCTGCTCCGCTTCGCCCTGCGGCGCCTCGTAGTCGTGCGCCGCGGCGTACCCAGGCTCCGGCAGCGCCTTGCGGTCGACCTTGCCGTTGGCGTTCAGCGGCAGTGCCTCCAGCACCACGAGGGCACCGGGCACCATGTACTCCGGCAGCACCGCGCCGAGCTGTTCGCGCAAGGCTGCAGCCTCCAGCGCCGGCTGGCCTTCGTGGCCGCAGACGTAGCCCACCAGGCGGGCTCCGCTGGGCCCCTCCTGCGCCACCACCACCGCCTCGCGCACGCCCGGCTGCGCCAGCAGCTGCGCCTCGATCTCGCCGAGCTCGATGCGGAAGCCCCGCACCTTGACCTGGTGGTCCAGCCGCCCGAGGTATTCCAGCTGGCCGTCCTCGCGCCAGCGAACCAGGTCGCCCGTGCGGTACAGCCGGCCGCCGGCCTCATCGAACGGATCCGCCACGAAGCGCTGCGCCGTCAGGCCGCTCCTGTTCAGGTAGCCACGGGCAAGGCCGGCTCCGCCCAGGTACAGCTCGCCCGCCATGCCGGCCGGCACCAGATTCAGGTCGCCATCGAGCACCACTGCCGTGCGATCACCCACCGGCGAGCCGATCGGCATGTAGGCCGCATCGAAACCCTCGCCCGCATGCGCCTTGGCGATGGTCGGCGTGATCACTGTCTCGGTCGGCCCGTAGCCGTTGATGATCCGCGGCGGCCGCAGGTTCGACATCACGCGGTCGAAGGCAGCGCGCGAAGTCGCTTCGCCGCCCACGGTGTAGGAGCGCAGCGAGGGCACGCGCCCCTCTTCGCCCATGCCCTCGGCCAGCTGCTGCAGATAGCTGGGCGTGAAGCAGGCGATGGTGATGCCATGACGGCTCATCTCCTCATGGCTGCGTTCCACCGACCACAGTTCCTCGTCGCGCGGCATCAGCGCCGAGCCGAAGGCCAGGGGCGTCCAGATGCGCTCGTGCGCACCGTCGAAATTGATGGACGCGAACTGCAGCTCGCAGTCCTGCGGCGTCATGCCGTAGACCTTGCCGATGGCCAGGATGTGCATGACCAGCGGCCCGTGCGCGACGGCGACGCCCTTGGGCTGTCCGGTCGAGCCCGAGGTGTAGATGACATAGGCCAGGTGCTCGCCGCTCAGCGCGACGTCGGGGCTGTCTTCGCGACCTGTTTCCAGCGCCTGTGCATCGAGCAGCAGCGTGGGGAGTTCGCGCATCGCGGCCGGCAGGCGCCCGCGCACATGGGCCTGCGTGAGCAGCAGGCAGATGCCGCTGTCGGCTGCCATGAATTCCAGCCGCTCCGCGGGATAACCGGGGTCGAGCGGCACATAGGCGCCGCCCGCCTTGAGCACCCCGAGCAATGCCACCACCATCTCGATGGAGCGCTCAACCGCCAGGCCCACCCGGCTTTCCGGCCGCACGCCCAGCGCGATCAGCCGATGGGCGAGCCGGTTGGCACGCGCATCGAGCTCGGCATAGCTGAGTTCGGCGTCGCCCATGATCAGGGCCGTGGCCTCGGGACGCACGCGCGCCTGCCTTTCGACCAGCCGGTGCACGAAGGCTTCTTCCTGCCCCTGTTCGGCGGAGTTCCACTCTCCCGTTCCCCAGCGCCGCAACTGCAGGCGCTCGGCTTCGTCGAGCAATTCGACCTCGCGCAGGGTCTTGCCAGGGTGGCTCACCAGATGCTGCAGCATCGCGACGAAATGCGTCGCCAGCCGCTCGATGGTCCGAGGTTCGAACACCGCCTTGGCGTAGGTGAAGACGAAGCCGAAGCCACCGTCGGACTCCTCCAGCGTGTCGAGCGCCAGTTCGAAGGGTGCCGTCTGCTCGTCGATCTCGTAGGGCTCCAGCGCGAGCCCGGGCAGTTGCCCCAGCGCGCCCAAGTTCTGCTGCTGGTGGTTGAAAATCACCTGGAACAGCGGTGGCTGGCTCAGGCTGCGCTGCGGCGCGAGCGCATCGACCAGCTGTTCGAAGGGCAGGTCCTGATGAGCCTGCGCGTCCAGCGCCGCCTGGCGTGCCTGCGCGAGGAGCTGGGCCAGCGTCGTGTGGCCTTCCACCGTGTTGCGCAGCACCTGCGTGTTGACGAACAGGCCCACCACGCCGGCAACCTCGGTCCGGTCGCGGTTGGCGACCGGCACGCCGAGGCGGATGTCGGTCTGGCCGCTGTAGCGGTGCAGCAGGCCCTGGAACGCTGCCATCAGCAGCATGAAGGGCGTGGCCTTTTGCGCGGTGGCGCTGCGCCGCAGTTCGCGCGCCAGCGCCTCGGGCAAGGCGGCACGGTGGCGGGCCACGCGATACGGCCCCTGCGCGGGGCGCGGATGGTCGCCCGGCAGCTGCAGCAGAGGTTGCGCGCCGCCGAGCTGCGCCTTCCAGTAATCGAGCTGCCGGTCGCGCTCCCCCGCATCGAGCCAGTTGCGCTGCCATGCGGCGTAGTCGGCATAGCTCAGCGTCGGCGTGGCAGGCTCCGGTGCGGTGCCCGTGGCGTGCGCGTGATAGAGCTGACCGAATTCGTCGATGAGGATCTGCATCGACCAGCCGTCGGCCACGATGTGATGCAGCACCATCACCAGGATCTGCTCGTCGTCGGCCAGACGGATCAGGCCCACGCGCAGCAGCGGGCCGGCGGCCAGGTCGAAGGCTTCGCCGGCCATGCGGCTTGCTTCCTCCTGCGCCCGGCCGTCGCGCGACTGCCCAGGCTCGGCGCGCAGGTCGACCTGGCGCAGATCGGGCATCGACCCGGCATGCACGACCTGCTCGGCCACGCCTTCGGCGCTGGCTCGGAAAGTGGTCCGCAAAGATTCATGCCGCGCCACCAGCGCGGCCAGGCTGGCTTCCAGGGCCTGCTGGTCGAGCCGCCCCTTCAGCCTCAGCGCGGCCGTGATGTGATGCGCCGCGCTGGCGGGCTCCATCTGCCACACGAACCACTGGCGGGCCTGTGCGTACGACAGCGGCGACACCGCCCCCCCGGGCCGCGGCACGATGGGAAGCCGGCCGAAGTCAATGCCCTGCTGCCGCAACGCCGCGATGAATTCCTTCTGCTTTTCCGGCGGCAGCTCGGCAAAGCGTTGTGCGATCAATGTGCTGCGTGCGTTCACTTAGGCTCCCAGACTTTCCAACAATGCATCCATGCGATCCAGCTCCGAGCCATCCTGCTCGGCGTGTGCGGCCTGTGCGCGGCCTTCCGCCGCCAGGACTTCGGCACAGGCCGCGAGGCTCGGGCATTCGAAATAACGCTGCAGCGGCAGGTCGACGCCCAGACGCGCCTTGACCAGCTGCCGCAACTTCAAGGCGGCCAGCGAATGGCCTCCGAGCTCGAAGAAGTTGTCGTGGCGCCCCACCTGCTGCAAGCCCAGCACCTGGGCCCACACCTGCGCCAGCGCCTGCTCCGCGTCGCCCTGCGGCGCCTCGTAGTCGTGCGCCGTGGCGTACTCCGGCTCCGGCAGCGCCTTGCGGTCGACCTTGCCGTTGGCGTTCAGCGGCAGCGCCTCCAGCACCACGAGGGCACCGGGCACCATGTACTCCGGCAGCACCGCGCCGAGCTGCTCGCGCAAGGCTGCAGCCTCCAGCGCCGGCTGGCCTTCGTGGCCGCAGACGTAGCCCACCAGGCGGGCTCCGCTGGGCCCCTCCTGCGCCACCACCACCGCCTCGCGCACGCCCGGCTGCGCCAGCAGCTGCGCCTCGATCTCGCCGAGCTCGATGCGGAAGCCCCGCACCTTGACCTGGTGGTCCAGACGCCCGAGGTACTCCAGCTGGCCGTCCTCGCGCCAGCGAACCAGGTCGCCCGTGCGGTACAGCCGACCGCCGGCTGCATCGAACGGGTCCGCCACGAAGCGCTGTGCCGTCATGTCGCTGCGATTCAGATAACCGCGCGCAAGCACCTCCGCGCCCACATACAGCTCGCCGATCGCGCCCAGCGGCGCTTTGCGCAGGCTGCCGTCCAGCACCAGCAGGCGCGCGCTGGAAGCCGGCCGCCCGATGGGCGGCAGCCCCTCGCCGTCGGCGAGCTCGACGACGAACTCGCTGACCACGTGGGTCTCGGTGGGACCGTACTGGTTGAGCAGGCGGCACTGCGGCTCGCGCTGCAGCCAGGCGATCAACGCGGGCGTGAGCTTGAGCTGCTCGCCCGCCGTGACGATCTCCTTCAGTGCCGGCAGCCGCGTGCCTTGGGCCAGGGAGGCTTCGGCAAGATGCTGCAGCACGGAGAAGGTCAGGAACACGCGCTCCACCGACTGCTCGCGCATCAGCGCCTCGAGTTCGACCATGTCGAGCCGCTGCGCCTCGGTGCTCTGCACCAGGCAGCCGCCAGAGGCCAGGCCGCTGAGCATTTCCTGGAACGCCACGTCGAAGCACGGCGATGCGTACAGCAGGGTGCGACGCGAGCCGGGAATGCACGCCAGCTGCCAGGCTATCAGCCGCGCCACCGCTTCGTGCCGCATCGCCACGCCCTTGGGACGCCCGGTGGAGCCCGAGGTGTACAGCACGTACGCCAGGTGGTCTCCATGGAGCGGCACGACCGGGTCATCCCCGGACTCGCCGCTCACGTCGTCCGTGTCGAAGGACAGCAGGCGCACGCCCGGCCGGGACGGAATCCGCGCCGCGAGGGCATCGCGGGTCAGCACCCAGGCGACGCCGCTGTCTTCCACCATGTAGGCCAGGCGATCGGACGGGAAGGACGGGTCCAGCGGCACATAGGCCGCACCCGCCTTCAGCACAGCCAGCAAGCCCACCACCGTTTCGACGGAACGGTCGACCGCGATCGCCACCCGGTCCTCCGGCCTCACGCCGAGCCGCATCAGGCGATGCGCCCACTGGTTGGCCAGCCGGTTCAGGGCCGCATGGCTGAGCCGCCGCTCGGCGGCGACCAGCGCCGGAGCCTCGGGATTCAGCCTTGCCTGGCGCTCGACCAGCCGGTGCACAGGCTCCGGCGAATGTGCCCTGAAGTCGCCGCGTTCGAAGCGCGCCAGTTGCTCCAGTTCACACGGTTCGATCAGCGGCAGCTGCGCCAGCGGGCGCTCGCCGCTGTCCTCGGCCAGGGCCAGCAGCAGTGCTCGCAGCTGGCTCGCGAGGCGCTCGATGGTCGCCTCGTCGCACAGCTCCTGCGCGTAGAGCCAGTCCAGTTGCAGCGTGTCGCCCTGGTGGACCAGCAGGCTCAGCGGATAGGAGGTGTCTGCCTGCATGCGCACCGGCCCGAACACCAGTCCGCCCGGCGAAGCCTCCTTCAGCACCTGGTCGACCGGGTAGTTCTCGAACACCATCAGGCTGTCGAACAGGCCCTGCCCAGCACCGCCCGCCCAGGCCTGGATCTCATGCAGCGGCGTGTGCTCGTGCTCGCGCGCGGCCACCTGGCTGGCCTGCAGTTCGCGCAGCCACTCGCCCACGGGCTGCCCGGGTCGCAGCGGCACGACCACCGGCAAGGTGTTGATGAACAACCCGAGCATCTGCTCGGCACCGCGCAGATCGGCAGGACGGGTGGCGGCGGTGGCGCCGAACACGACGGTGCCCTGGCCCGTATGGCTGCCCAGCAGCAGCGCCCATGCGGCCTGCATCAGCGTGTTGAAAGTCACCCGTTCGCGCCGCGCGGCCTGTTGCAGGCGCTGCGTGGCAGAGGCATCGAGCAGGCTGCGATGGCGCGCCTTGCCCGTCTTTGCAAGGGCGGGAGGGCGCAGTGCGGACAGCAACCGCGTCGGTGCGTCCAGCGTACCCATGGTCGCGCGCCAGTAGCGCTCGCCGGCCTGCGGATCGCGCGCGCCCAGCCAGGCGATGTAGTCGCGGTAGCGCCCCGGCGCCTGGGACGGTGGCTGCCCGCCGTAGCGGTGCAGCACCTCGGCCATCAGTTGCGCGGCGCTCCAGCCGTCCAGCAGAAGATGGTGATGCGTCCAGATCAGGTGATGACGGCGCTCGCCGGTGCGCGCCAGCAGCAGCCGCATCAGCGGCGGCCGCGAGAGATCGAAGCCCTGCTCCTGCTGCTCGCGGGCCAGCGCCTGCAGCGCCGCACCGAGGTCGGCGCGCTCGCGCAGGTCGTGCTCGATCCAGGGCATTGCCGTGCCCGCGCTGGCGGCCACCCATTGCAGGGGCGCTTCGCCATGCACGAGGAAGCCGCTGCGCAGGATCTCGCTGCGCTGCAGGGCCGCCTCCCAGGCAGCGCGAAGGCGTGCTGGATCGAGGTTCTCCACATCCACCGCGAGCTGGTTGACATAGCTGCCGTCCTGCGGTTCGAGCAGGCCGTGGAACAGCATGCCCTGCTGCATCGGGGACAGCGGATACAGGTCCTCCAGCTCGGCGACCGCCACCGGCAAGGCATCGAGTTGCGGCTGGCCGAGGCCGGCCAGCGGAAAGTCCGATGGCGTCACGCCGCGTGCGCCCGCAGTGCAATGCGCGATGAGCGCATGGAGTTCGTCCTCGAAGCGCTTCACCCACCCCTGCACCGTGTGCCGCTCATGCCGCGCGCGGCTGTAGCTCACGGTGATGATGAGTTCTCCGCCGGACACCTGGCCGTTGACCGTGAACTCGTGCAGCAGCGGTGCCGCTTCATCCATCGACACGCCCGGACTCTCTTCGGCCTGCCGCCAGGGCGAGCCGGCGTAGAAGCCGCTGTCGATCTGCCCCAGGTAGTTGAAGACGAGCTGCGGCGCCGGCAAGGTCCTCAGGGCCTGGCGCTGCGCTTCACTGCCGAGGTGCTTCAGTGCACCATGACCGAGCCCCTTGAGAGGAATGCCTCGCAGACTTTCCTTCACCCGCTTGAGCGCCTCGCCCGACTCGCCCGAGGTATCGAGCAGCACCGGGAACAGGCTGGTGAACCAGCCCGTGGTGCGCGACAGGTCGACGCCACCGGGCAGGTCCTCGCGGCCGTGGCCCTCCAGCATGACCTGCAGCCGCTCGTGTCCGCTCCAGGCGCACAGCGCCCGGCCCAAAGCCGTGAGCAGCACGTCGTTGACCTGCGTGCGATAGGCCGCAGGCGCCTCCTTGAGCAGCGCGTGCGTGCTGGCCCGGTCGAGGCGCAGCTCGATGCTGTCGCGCTCGGCCTGCGTGCTCGCGCCCTCGGGATGCTCGCAGGGCAACGCCACGGGCACTTCGGCCAGCGTGCGCCAGTAGGCAAGCTCCCCGTCGCCGGATGCGGCAGCGTACTCCTGAAGGGCCAGTGCCCAGTCCCTGACGCTGCCGGTCCTGGCGGGCAGCGCAACGGTCTCGCCCGCGCGCAATCGCGCATAGGTTTGTCCCAGGTCCTCGAGCAGGATGCGCCACGACACGCCATCGATGACAAGGTGATGTGCCGCGAGCAGCAGGCGCCATGAGCCGTCGCCGAGCTTGATGGCCAGCGGGCGCAGCAAGGGCCCGCGCTCCAGGTCAAGACTGCGCTGTGCTTCGTCGCACAGTGCCTCGACCGCGGCCGCGTCTTTCGCCTCGCGCACCCACAGCAGCTCCTGGTGCCAGCCTGCCGGCAGCGACTCGTAGGCCTGCCGCCACTCGCCCGCGGCATCCTTGCGGAATCGCAGCCTGAAGGCATCGTGATGTTCCATGGCGGCCACCAGCGCCCCCTGAAGCGCGGGCAGATCCAGCGGCTCGCGGCTTTGCAGCAGCAAGGACTGGTTCCAGTGATGACGCTCGGGCATCGCCGTCTCGAAGAACTCGGCCTGGAGCGGCAGCAGCGGCACCGCGCCGTTCTCCACGCTGTCCTTCGCGCCGTGCCCGGTCGACGGCGAAGCCGCGGCATCCACCGCTTCGGCCACCTCCGCGAGTTCCGCGATGGTCTGGCGATCGAACATCTGTCTTGGCGTGAGCTTCCATCCGGCCGTGCGCAGGCGCGCCACGATCTGCAGGCTCAGGATGGAATCGCCGCCGAGGGCGAAGAAGTTGTCGCGCCGCCCCACCTGCTGCACGCGCAGCAGTTCGGACCAGATCGCGGCCAGCGCCTGCTCGACCACGCCGCAAGGTGCTTCATAGGCATCGGTCGCGACCGACTCGGGCTCCGGCAGCGCCTTGCGGTCGATCTTGCCGTTGGCATTGAGCGGCAGCGTGTCCAGCACGAGCAGCGCGCCGGGCACCATGTAGTCCGGCAGCGCGGCGGCAAGGCGCTCGCGCAGCACTGCTGCATTCAGCGCCTCGCCTGTTCGCGCCGAAACATAGCCCACCAGCCGTATGCCAGCGGGACCGGCTGCCGCCACCACCACCGCCTCGCGCACCCCCGGCTGCGCCAGCAGCTGCGCCTCGATCTCCCCCAGCTCGATGCGCAAGCCCCGGATCTTCACCTGATGGTCGATGCGCCCCAGGTATTCGAGCTCTCCGTCCTCCCTCCAGCGCACCAGGTCGCCCGTGCGGTACAGCCGCTCTCCGGCGCCGCCGAACGGATCGGCGACGAAACGCTCGGCGCTCAGGCCTGCCTTGTCCAGGTAGCCCCGCGCCAGGCCGATGCCGCCGAGGTACAGCTCCCCCGGCAACCCCTGGGCCACGAGGTTCAGGCCGTCGTCGAGCACGTAGGTCTTCGTGCCCGCGATCGGGCGGCCGATGGCGACGTGGTTGCGTCCGTCGGGCCTGCACGTCCAGTGCGTGACGTCGATGGCCGCTTCGGTCGGGCCGTACAGGTTGTACAGGCCCGCGCCGGGCAGCCGCTCGAACACCCTGGCCTGCGCCTCTGCCGGCAGGGCCTCGCCGCTGCACACGATGCGCGTCAGGCTGGTGCAGGCCTCGATACCCTCATGGGCCACGAAGGCCTGCAGCATGGAAGGCACGAAGTGAACGGTTGTCACGCCGTGACGGCGGATCAGCTCGACGAGCTTCGCCGGCTCGCGATGGTCGCCCGGCCGGGCGACGACGAGGCGCGCGCCCTGCATCAGCGGCCAGAAGAACTCCCACACCGACACGTCGAAGCTGAAGGGGGTCTTCTGCAGCACGGTGTCGGCTTCGCCCAGCGAATAGGCGTCCTGCATCCACGCGAGGCGGTTGTACAGCGACAGGTGGCGGTTGGCCGCACCCTTTGGCCGTCCGGTAGAGCCGGAGGTGTAGATGACGTAGGCGAGATGCTCGCCGTGCAGGGGAACGCCAGGGTCGACGCTCGGGCCTTCTTCCAGATCGAGCCGGTCCAACTCGATGGTCTGCACACCGTCGCGAAGCGGAATGCCCGGCACCACATGGCTCTGCGTGAGCAGCAGCGCGACGCCGCTGTCCTCGAGCATGTAGGCGATGCGGTCACTGGGGTATTCGGGGTCGATGGGCACGTAGGCGCCGCCGGCCTTGAGGATGGCCAGCAGGCCCACCACCATCTCGATGCTGCGCTCGACGGCGATGCCGACCTTGGTATCGGGCTTCACACCCAGCACGATCAGGCGATGCGCGAGGCGGTTCGCCTTCGCGTCGAGTTGGGCGTAGCTCAGCGAGACATCGCCGAAGACCAGCGCGATCGCGTCGGGGCTTCGTTGCGCCTGCCTGCCGATCAGCCTGTGCACCGGCTCCGTGTAGTCGCGGTGCGGCAGGCCGGCGCTCTGGCGCATCAGTTCGGCGCGTTCTTCCTCGCCCATCAGCACGAGATTCGCGAGCACGCAGTCAGGGTCGGATGCCAGCGTCTGCAGCACGCGCTGGTAGCTGTCGACCAGCCGCTGCGCGGTGCGCGCCTCGAACAGGTCGGTGTTGTATTCGAGCCGGCCGCGCACGCCCTGCGGGTCGATGTAGAAGTCCAGCGACAGGTCGAACTTGGCGCCCGCGTCGTCGAACTCTTCCAGCTCGGCCTGCACGCCCTCGAAATCGAGCGCCACGGCCTCGCCGGACATCTGCACGCCGAACATCACCTGGAACAGCGGGCTGCGTGCCGGGTCGCGCCGGTCCTTGCGGTTCGCGAGCAGCACTTCGAAGGGCAGGTCGGCGTTGTCCAGCGCGGCCAGCGCATCGGCGCGCACCTGGCGGCAGACCTCGCGCAGGCTCTGCCTCGGCGAGAGCCGCGCGCGGAACACCTGCGTGGTCACGAAGAAGCCCATCAGCTCGCTCACTTCCTCGTGGTGCCGCCCGGCGTTGGGCACGCCGACGGCGAAGTCGCCCTGCCCGCTCAGGCGCGACAGCAGCACCTGCCATGCCGCGAGCAGCGCGACAAAGGGCGTGCATTTCTCGGCGCGGCAGAACTTCTGCACCGCCAGTGCCAGCGCCGGCGGCAGCGCGAAGCCTAGCGCGGTGCCGGCGAATGTCTTCTGCGCGGGACGCGTGCGGTCGGTCGGCAGGTCGAGCGACGGAACCTCGGGGCCGAGATGCCGGTTCCAGTGCTCGAGCTGGCGCACCAGAGCGCCGCCCTGCACGCTCGAGCGCTGCCACACGGCGTAGTCGGCGTACTGCACAGGCAGCGGCGGCAATGCGACGGCAGCAACGCCGCTGCGCAGCGCGAGCCGGTAGGCCCGCGCCAGGTCGCCGGCGAGGATCGGGTTCGACCACGCATCGGAGACCACGTGATGCAGGCACACGGCCAGCACATGGCGCCGGTCGCCCAGCTTCACCAGCCGCGCGACCAGCGCGGGCGCGGCGCCCAGGTCGAACACATGCGAGGCGGTGCGGCGCACGGCCTCGTCCAGCGGCTGCTTCTGCGCTTCGGGCGAAAGCGCCGAAAGATCGATGCGCTCCAGCGCGAAGGGCGCCGATGCCTGCACCCGCTGCATCGGCACGCCGTCCTGCTCGAAGAAGGCGGTGCGCAGGATGGCGTGGCGCGCGATCAGCGCCTGGAACGCACGCTCCAGCGCATCGGCGTCGAGCGCGCCGCCCAGGCGGAAGACGCGCGGAAGGTTGTAGGCCGTGAGGCCGGGTTCGAGCTTCTGCAGAAAGCAGAGCTGCTCCTGCGCGTAGGAAAGCGCGACGGCGTCGCCATCGCGCACCGTGCTGACGATACCGATGCTCATGCGGCCTCGCTTGCTTCTGCCGTCGCCTCTTCGGACTGCCGAAGAGCCTGCGCCCGCTGCTCGAGCCCCTCGGCATCGCCGCTGGCCTCGCGCAGCACCGCGGCGAGCGCGGCCGGCGTCGGGTGGTCGAACACCGCGCCTGCGGCGATCTCCACCTGCAACTGCTTGCGGATGCGCGCCACCAGCTTGATGACCTGCAGCGAATGGCCACCGAGTTCGAAGAAGTCTTCATCCGCGCCGATGGGGCCGCTGCCCAGCAGCGAGGCCATGCCGCCGGCCAGCACGGCTTCGAGCGGGTCGCGCGGGTCGGTGCGCACGCGGCGATCGGCCGCGGCGGGTTCCTTCGCCGCCAGCGCGGCCAACGCAAGACGGTCGATCTTTCCGTTGGGCAGGCGCTCGAAGGCATCCACCGCCTTGAAGCCGGCCGGCACCATGTGCGCGGGCAGCAGCGCGGCAAGTTGCTCGCGCAATGCGCGACCATCGAGCGCCGTATCGTCTGCAACGAAAAAGGCACTCAGCGTTGTCGTGCCCGCGGCGTCCTGCACCGCCAGCACCACCGCCTGCCGCACGCCCGGCTGCGCCAGCAGCACCGCCTCGACCTCGGCGGGCTCCACGCGGAAGCCCTGGATCTTCACCTGATGGTCCGCGCGCCCCGCGAGGCGGATGCCGCCTTCGGGCAGCACGTGCGCCAGGTCGCCGGTGCGGTAGAGCCGCTCGCCCGGGTTGAACGGGTCGGCGACGAAGGCCTCGCCCAGATCCCTGTTCAGGTAGCCGCGGCACAGCTGAGCACCGCCGACGTAGAGCTCGCCCATGCCGCCCGCCGGCACGAGGCGCAGCGATGCATCGAGCACATGCACGCGGTTGTTGGCCAGCACCTGAGTCAAAGGCAGTTGCGCCGGCAGTTGCCCGCCCGCGGGCACGGCATGCACCATCACGCCGACCGTGGTCTCGGTCGGCCCGTAGTGGTTGTAGATGGCGCACTGCGGCGCGAGCCGCGCGATGCGCTCGACCAGCGCGCGCGGCGCGGCTTCCCCGCCCAGCACCAGCGTGCGCGGCAGGCGGGGCGCCTCGCATTCGAGCAGCGCCTCCAGGTGCGAGGGCACGATCTTGATCGCGTCGATGGCGTGCGCGGCCATGAAGCGCGCGAAGGCTTCCGCGTCCCTGGCTTCGTGCTCGCCCGCGACGACAAGGCATGCGCCGTTGAAGAAGGCGCCGAAAAGCGCGGTGTTGCCCAGGTCGGCCACCACCGAGCTCGTGAGCGCCCAGCGGTGGCATTCATCGAGCTTCATCGCGGCCGAGGCGGCTGCCACGTAGTTCAGCAGCTGGCCCTGCTCGATGGCGACGCCCTTGGGCTTGCCCGTGGAGCCGGAGGTGTAGAGCACATAGGCCAGGTCCTGCGGCGCGATGCGGTGCGCCGGGGCCTCGCCGGGCAGGCCGTCGAGCGCGGCCGGCAGCGCATCGAGCACCAGCGCGGGCTGCGCGTCGGCGAGCACGGCGGCGCGGCGCGCCTCGGGCCAGCCGGGCTCCAGCGGCAGGTAGGCTGCGCCCGCGCGCCAGGCGGCGAACATCGCCACCGGCAGGTCGAGCGAGCGCGGCAGGTTGAGCGCGACGATGGCGCCCGGCTTCACGCCCTGCGCGACGAGCCAGTGCGCGAGGCGATTGACGCGGGCATCCAGCTCGCGGTAGCTCAGTCGTTGACCACCGCCTTCGAGCGCGGGGGCCTCGGGCGTCGTCTTCGCCCAGTGCGCGATGCGATCGGCCACGGTCTGCGTGCCCACGTCGATGCGCACGTCGTTCTGCGCGAGCAGCAGCGCCTGCTCCTTCGCGCCGACCAGCGGCAGCGAGCCCGCAGGCGCATCGGGCCGAGCGACCACGGCCTCCAGCAGTGTGGCGAACTGCATCAGCAGCCGCTGGAGCGCGGCGCGGCTGTAGCGGGCCGCGTCGGCGTGCAGCGACAGCACCGAGCCTTCGGCACTCCATGCGGCCTGCAGCGCGAGCTCGAAGCACCGCATCGGACCGGGCAGGCCGGCCAGCGTCCATTGCGTACCGGTGCCATGGCGGCGGCCTGCCTCGTGCGAGGCGAAACCGACGACGGTGTGCGCGGCAAGCGGCGGCGTATCGACGGGCCAGTATTCCTGCACGTCGACGTGCGCGGCCATGGCGCCCTGCAGCCGGGCGATCCAGCTCGCGAAGGACTCATCGACGGCCACGTCGACCACGATGGGCAACACCTTGTCGAACAGGCCGACCGCGCCCTGCATCGGCTCGTAGTCGCGCCGGCAATCGTGCTGCCAGCCGCCGACGAAGCGGCCCGCGCCGCCGTCCAGCCGCGCGAGCAGCAGCCACCAGGCGCCCTGCAGCAGGGTCTCAGGCTCGACACCGAGCGCATCGGCACGCTCGGCCACCCGCGCCGAGAGCGCCGCGTCGATGGCGTCGCTGGCCTCGTAGCGCGCCGTTGGTGCTCCGGCACCATCGAGCCACGCATGCAGGCGCGGCGGCGCGAGCGTGGCGGCGTCCGCCGCGAAGCGCTGCCAGTAGGCGCAGCCCTCCGCGGCGTCCTCGCCTTCGACAAGGTCCTGCCGCCATTCGACGAAGCGCGCGTACTGGAAGATGTCTTCCGGATCGAGGCTGCCCTCGCCCAGATAGGCCATGGCGATCTGGTCGAAGAGGTTCCGCAGGCTCTCGCGGTCGGCGGCCAGCGGGTTCACCGACAGCGCGAGCGCGTGGCGCGCCTCGCCCGTGCGCACGAGGCCGGCGCTGGCGAGTTCGCCGCGCTCCATGGCCAGCGGCTCGCGATTGATGGCGTCGAGCCATGCGGCGACCGCCTCGCCGGAGGCGTTGGGCATGTCGGCGGACTGCCACTTCAGCGGCGGCATCTCGTCGTGGTACTGCAGCCGCAGGCCCCGGTAGCCGGGCACCTGCCGGATGGACGCGCACAGCGCGCCGTGCGCGCGCAGCACGCTCTCCACCGCGATGCGCAGGCGCGCGATGTCCAGCGGGCCCTCGATGCCGGCCAGCATCGGCAGGCGGGGCGTGCCGGCGGGCACGAGGCGCTGCTCGGGGCTCAGCGCAAAGGTGGTGTCGGCGTTGTCTGTGGTCGCTGTCGTCACGCTCATGCCCCCTGCTCGTCGGCCATGCGGGCGTCCGTGGCCTTTGCAGCGCCCGCCAGGGCGGCGCGGTCGAACATCGCGCCCATCGCCACCACGATCTTGCGCGGCCCTTCGTACGGGTCGCGCGCATGGGCGGCGAGCATGTTGTCGAGCATGACGATGTCGCCCTGCCGCCAGTCGAAGCGCACCGCGCATTCCTCGTAGACGCGGCCGACCACGGCCATGGTCTCGTCGGCGATGGGCGAGCCGTCGCCGTAGGTCACGTTGCGCGGCAGGCGGTCGGTGCCGCCCATGGCCAGCAGGTCCTCGCGCACCTGCGCCTCCAGGCAGGCCACGTGGTGCAGCTGGATCTGGTTGAAGAACACCTTCTCGCCCGTGAGCGGATGGCGGATCACCGCCGGGCAGCGGGTGCGCGTCTGCAGCGTGTCGCCGTCGAGCCAGCGCCAGGCGATGCCGGCGTCGGCGAGGCGGGCTTCCACGTCCTCGCGGCGCTCGGTCTTGTAGAAGTCCTGCCAGCTCACGTCCAGGCCCGGCGTGAAGGTGCGCACGTACAGCAGCTCCTTGCGCTCGAACTCGGCCACCATGTCGGGCGGCAGGCGGCGCAGCATCTCGCGGCAGTCGACGATGGGCGTGGCCCCGCCCACCGGCGAGGGCAGCTCGCAGAAGAACCACTGCTTGCGCGGCCAGCGGTCGAGGTGCGAGCTCTCGTTGTGGTACAGGATCATCTGCCGCTCGGGGTACGGCGTGGATCGGTAGGTCTTCTTGCCGCCCTCCTTCTTGGGCAGGTCGCCGTAGCTGCCGTACAGCTCGGGCTCGATGGCCTCGGCGAAGGCCTCGAAGTCCTGCGGCGTCTTCAGGCCGAAGTTGCGGAACAGGATGCCGCCGTGCTTCGCCACCAGCATCTCGATGTAGTCGGCCTGGCTCTTCGCCCAGGCCACGGTGTCGAGGTCGGTGGTGGTGGCCTGCAGCACGATGGGGAACTCGGCGCCCGGCTTGAGGAAGGAGGTCTGGACCACGGGGCGCGCGGCGGCGCGAGGGGCCTCGGTGCCGGGCGCGGCCTTGGCGAGTTTCCCAAGCTTGTCTAGCTTGTTGCTGCTGCCGGCTGCGGGTCGGGTGGTGGTATTCATGTCGATTCGCTCCTGCGAAGGGGTGATGGCCGGCGCATCGATGGCCAGGCCCGGTGTTGCGACGATCCGCTCCAGCAGCGCGTGCCACGAAGCGGCGGACTTCTCGACGGTTTCCCGCCGGTACAGGTCTGTGGCGTACACCCACTCGACGGTGAGCGCGCCGGCCTGTTCCCTGGCGAACACCGCCAGGTCGAACTTGGATTCGTTCATCTGCTGGGGCAGCACCTGGACCTCGGCGCCTTCGATGGCGAACCGGATCTCCGGTGTGTTCTGCAGGACGAAGAGCACCTGCACCAGCGGATTGCGGTCGCGCGCGCGGCGTGCGCCCGCGAGCTCCACGATCTGGTCGAAGGGCACGTCCTGGTGGTCCATGGCGGCGAGCGTCTGTCGCTTCGTCCGCGCGAGCCATTGACTGAAATCCGCCGGCCGGCCTTCCATTCGCGAACGCACCGGCACCACATTGACGAAGAAGCCCAGCAGCTGCTCCAGGTCGGGATGGCCGCGTCCCGCCACGTCGGTGCCGATGACGATGTCGTCGGCGCCCGAGGCCTGGTGGAAGAACAGGAAGAAGGAGGACAGCAGCAGCGTGAAGAGCGAGGCGTCGGACTCGCGCGCGAGCCTGCCCAGCGCCTGCGACAAGGCCGGCGAGAGCTCCAGCACCACCGAGCTGCCGGCGTGCGACGCTGTGGCCGGGCGCTGGTGGTCGGGCTTCAGGCTCGAGACCTGGGGCGCGTCGCGCAGGTAGTCGCGCCAGAACCCGGCCTTGGCGCCGGAGGCGGGCGAGGCCAGCGCGCGCTCGTACCACGCGGCGTAGTCCACGTACTGCACCGGCAGCGGCGCGAGCGCCAGCGGCTGGCGGCGCAGCGCGCGCTCGTAGAACTCGCCGAGCTCGCGCGCGAACACCGCGATCGACCAGCCATCGAACACGATGTGGTGCACCACGAGGATCAGCACATGCTCGCGCTCGCCGAGGCGCGCAACGGTGGCCTTGATCAGCGGGCCCTCGGCCAGCACGAAGGGCATGCGCACGAGTTCGTCGAAGAGCTCGGCGTAGCGGCGCTCGCGCTCGGCCTTGTCGGCGCCGGGTACGTCGATCACCGGGATGTCCAGGCTCACGCGGTCGCGGATCACCGCCACGGGCTCGCCCTCGCCGTCCTCGGCGAACACGGTGCGCAGCACTTCGTGGCGCGCGACGATGGCGTCGATGGCCGCGCGCAGCGCGCCGACGTCCAGCTCGCCGTGCAGGGCCAGGCCGGCCGACATGTTGTAGGCCGCGCGGCCCGAGACGTTGGCGGCATCGGTGAGGCGGTCGACCAGCCACAGCCGGCGCTGCATCGGCGACAGCGGCAGCGGGCCGTCGCGCGGCACGGTCGGGATCTCCGTCGAGGCGGCGCTGCCCGGGTTCGCCACGACATCCTGCGCAGGCATGTGCGCCATCAGCCCCGCGATGGTCGGCGCCTTGAAGAACTCGCTGGGGTGCAGCTCGACGGCATAGGCCTTGCGGATGCGCGACAGCAGCTGGATCGCCACCAGCGAATCGCCGCCGAGCTCGAACAGGTTGTCGTCCATGCCGATGGGCGCGATGCCCAGCCGCTCGGTCCAAAGCGCGGCCAGCGCGTTCGCGAGCTCGCCTTCGGGTGCGACGAAAGGCGTCTGCAGCGCGGGGCGCGGATGGCTTGCGCCGCCCGCCGTGGGCTGGGCGCCTTCGGCATCGAGCAGGTCGAGCATGCCGTTGTCCAGCGGGCCGAGGCGCTCGGCGAGGTCGGTGGTCGAGATCACGGTCTGCGGCCGCGGCGGGCCGTTGACGATGCGCTCGAAGGTGCGCGCGCCCTCGGGGCCGTCCATGCCGATGCCTTCGGGCACCACCATGTTCTGGGCCATGCCGAGGCCGCGCCAGGCGTCCCAGTTGACCGAGAAGACCGGATAGCCGCCGCTGCGCGCATGCGCGATGGCCACGGCGTCGAGATACGCGTTGGCCGCGGCGTAGTCGCTCATGCCCAGGCCGCCGGCCACGCTGGAGATGGAGGAGCAGAACTGCACGAAGTCCAGCGGCTGTCCGCGCACCGCGTCCAGCAGCACGCGGGTGCCGCGCACCTTGGTGGAGAACACGGTGTCGACCTGCGCGCGCGTGCGCTGGGCCATGATGCCGCCGCCCGCGTCACCGGCCGCGTGGACGATGCCGTGCAGCGCGCCGAAGCGCGCGTTCGCAAGCGCGAGCGCGGCCTGCACCTGTGCCGGGTCGGACACGTCGGCCGACAGGGTCAGCACCTGTGCGCCCAGCGATTCGAGTTCGAGCAGCTGGCGCAGGCGCGTTCTCTGCGCCTCGGTCTGGTTTGCGTCGCCGGCCAGCGTGCTCCACGCCGCGCGTTCGGGCATGGCCGTGCGGCCGAGCAGCACCAGCCGGGCCTGCCAGTGCTGCGCCAGATGCTTCGCGATGGCGAGGCCGACGCCGCCCAGGCCGCCGGTGACGAGGTACACGCCCTCCCGGCGCAGGCGCGGCCGTACGGCGGCCGGCAGCGGCGCGGGTTCGTAAGTTTTGGCCCAGCGATGCGCGCCGCGATACGCCAGCAGCGGCTCGCCGGCCTCGTCGCGCAGTGCGGCAGCTTCGGCGGCAACCTGTTCGACGAGCAGGTTCTCGGCCTCGCTTTCGGGCGCGGGCAGCATCACGTCGATCACGCGGCAGCGAATGCGCGGGCATTCCTGGCCGATTACCTTGGCCATGGCCGGCAGCGTGGCCTTCTCGGGGCACAGCGCCTCGGCACCGGTGATGTCCTCGATCTGGTTGGCCACGATGGCGATGGGCAGCATGGCGGCGCTGGCCGCGGTGGTGCGCGTGTCCAGCGCCTGCACCAGCGCCAGCAGGCTGAAGAAGCCGCGCTCCAGCAGCTCGGCCTGAGGACCGGCGGCGGGCACCTCGTCGAGGCACCAGAGATGGTGGATGGCGGTGACGGTGCCGAAGTCGGCTTCGACCTCGCGCAGCAGCCGCGCGTGGTCGGCCTGCTCGCCGGGGCGCAGCGCCCACTCGTCGCGGCCGTTGCGCGCGAAGGACCCGCCGCGCTGCGCGATGGCCACGGAATGGCCCTGCGAGCGCAGGTGCCGCGCGAGATGGCCGGTGAAGCCGCGGCCGTCGCCGTACACCAGCACGCAGCCCGTGGCGGGTTCGCTCGCCGGTGCCGGCATCGGCGCCTCGATGCGCTTCCATGCCGGCACGTAGAACGCGTCCAGCAGCTTCCTGCCCGCCGGTTTCGCCGATGCGCCATCGGGTGCGTCGACCCAGTAGCGGCGGCGCTGGAACGGGTAGGCCGGCAGCGGCACGCGGCGGCGCGGCTGGCCCGCGTGGCAGGCGGCCCAGTCGATGTCCACGCCCGCGAGCCAGAGGCCTGCGAGCGCCTGCGCGATCTGCTGCGCGTTGCGCGCCCGCTGCTGCGGATGCGCCTGGCTGGCGAGCACGGCGGCCGCCGACGCGGCCTTCGGGTGCTGGCGCGCGAGGCCCGCGAGCGTTTCGCCGGGGCCCACTTCGAGCACCACGCGTCCGGGCACGTCGAGCAGCGTGCGCAGGCCATCCACGAACTGCACCGTGCCGCGCAGGTGCTGCGCCCAGTAGCCCGGGCTCATGGCCTGTTCGGCCGTGACGAGCCGGCCGGTGACGTTGGAGACGAAGGGAATCTTCGGCGCCTGCCGCGGCACCGAGGCGATGAGCCGCCCGAGTTCGCCGAGCAGCGGCTGCGTCATCGCCGAATGCGAGGCGATGGACACATGCAGGCGGCGCGGCAAGTGGCCCTGCGCGCGCAGCTTCTCTTCGGCCGCCTCGATGGCGCCGATAGGGCCGGAGAGTACGCTCAGCTGCTCGCCGTTGGCGGCGGCGAGGTCGCAGCCGTCCTGCAGGAAAGGCGCGAGCTCGGCGCGCGAGAGCGGCACCGCCGTCATCGCGCCGGGCTGCATCGACTGCAGCAGCCGGCCGCGCAGGGCCGCCACGCGCAGCGCGTCTTCGAGCCTGAACACGCCCGCCAGGCAGGCGGCCACGTATTCGCCGAGGCTGTGGCCCATCATCACCGCGGGGCGCACGCCACGGCGCATCCACCAATGCGCCATTGCATATTCGATGACGAACAAGGCGGGCTGCGCCAGGGCGATGCTGAAGAGGCGCGCATCGGCGTCGGCCTCCGCGCCCGGCGCGGGGAACAGCAGCTCGCGCAGGTCGAAGCCGAGCTCGGGGCGCAGCAGCTCGCAGCAGCGGTTAACGTCATCGCGGAAGGCGGTGTCGCCGCGGTACAGCTCCAGGCCCATGTTGGCGTGCTGGGTGCCGCCGCCGGGAAACAGGAACGCCACTTCGGGCGGCTCTTCGGGCGCCGGCGCCGAGGCGGTGACGACGCCCTCGCCCGACGCCAGCATGCGCGCGGCCGCCGATGCCTCGTCTGCCACCACGGCGCTGCGATGCGCGAATGCGCGACGGCCCGATTGCAGCGTGTGCGCGATGTCGGTCAGCGCGAGCTCCGGATGCGCCTCGATGTGCGCGCCCAGCCTTTGCGCGGCCTGCCGCGTGGCGGCAGCGCTCATGGCCGACAGCGGCAGCACCTGCCAGCCGCTCTCCTTGGCCTGCTCGGCGATGGCGGGAGCTTCTTCGAGCACCACGTGCACGTTGGTGCCGCCGATGCCGAATGAGCTGACGCCAGCCCGGCGCGGCGCATCGCCCTTCGGCCAGGGCCTGGCCTCGGTGTTCACGTAGAACGGGCTGTTCGCGAAATCGATCTGCGGGTTGGGCTGTTCGAAATGCAGGCTGGGCGGCAGTGTCCGGTGGCGCAGCGCCATCGCCGCCTTGATGAGGCCGGCCACGCCGGCCGCGGCGTCGAGGTGGCCGATGTTGGTCTTCACCGAGCCGATGGCGCAGCTGCCCTTTTCGGTCGCGCCGCCGCTGGCGAAGGCCTGCGTGAGCGCGGCCATCTCGATCGGATCGCCGAGCGTGGTGCCGGTGCCGTGCGCCTCGACGTAGCCGACGGTGGCGGCGGGAACGTCGGCCACCATCTGCGCCGCGCGGATCGCGCTGGCCTGCCCCTGCACGCTGGGCGCGGTGAAGCCGATCTTGTCGGAGCCGTCGTTGTTGGAGGCGCTGCCCCTGATGACCGCGTGAATGGTGTCGCCGTCGCGCAGCGCCTCGGCCAGCCGCTTGAGCACCACGATGCCCGCGCCGCTGCCGATGACGGTGCCCGCGGCCTTCGCGTCGAAGGCGCGGCAGTGCCCGTCGGGCGAGAGGATGGCGCCGCTCTGGTAGCGGTAGCCGCCTTCCTGCAGCAGGTTGAGCCACACGCCGCCGGCCAGCGCCATGTCGCAGTCGTGGCTCAGCAGCGCCTGGCAGGCCATGTGCACCGCCACCAGCGAGGTGGAGCATTCGGTCTGCACGCTGACGGCCGGGCCGCGCAGGTCGAGCTTGTAGGCCACGCGCGTGCACAGCGAGCCGGCGGAGTTGCCGCTCATCAGGCCCAGCATGTCGGCGATGCCGGTGCCGGCGTCCACGCCGAAGGCGGGCAGCAGGTGCCGCATGAGGTAGAGGTTGGGGCCGTCGCCCGCGTAGACGCCGACCGAGGCGCCGCCCTTGCCCGCCCCCGCCTGCCAGCCGGCGCTTTCCAGCGCCTCCCAGGCGCATTCGAGGAAGATGCGCTGCTGCGGATCGAGGTGCTCGGCCTCGCGCGGCGAATAGCCGAAGAAGCCCGCGTCGAACTGGTCGAAGCCCTCGAACAGCACGCCGGCCTTCACGTAGTCGGGGTCGGCCAGGGTGCGCTCGGGCACGCCGCGCGCGCGCAGCTGCTCGTCGCTGAAGACGGTGACCGACTCCACGCCGTCGCGGATGTTGCGCCAGAAGGCGTCGACGTCCGGCGCGCCCGGGAAGCGGCCGGCCATGCCGACGATGGCGATCTCGATGCCCGTGTATTCGGGCGCAGGTGTCTGGTCTTGCATCAGAGGCTTCTTTCGGTGGGACGGCGGCGCTGCAGCAGGGCCGCGCGCTGGCGCTGGGCACGCGCCTGCTCGTCGTCGGCGCCCTCGCCGCCGGACGCGGCTGGCGCGGCGCCGCGCTGCCCCTGTTCGATGCGCCGCGCGAGCGCGCCGACGGTCGGGTACTTGAAGAGATCGACCACGGTGAGGCCCGGCTTGAGCCTGTCTTCCATCAGCCGGTGCATGCGGATCACGAGCAGCGAGTTGCCGCCGAGGTCGAAGAAGTTGTCGTTCATGCCGACCTTCGCGACCTTGAGCAGCTCGGCCCAGATCGCAGCCAGCGTCTCGGCCACGTCGCCCTGCGGCGCCTCGTAGGCATGGCCGCCCTGCCCCCCGGCAGCGACGGGCGCGGGCAGCGCACGGCGGTCAATCTTGCCGCCCGCGGTGAGCGGAAAGCTCTCGAGCGCCACGATGGCCGCGGGCACCATGTAGTCGGGCAGCGCGCGCGCCAGCCGCTCCCGGAGCGCGGCGGTGTCGATCTGCGCGGCGGGCGCGGGCGAGACGTAGGCGGCGAGCGAAGGGCCTGCCGCGGCCTCGTGCACGAGCACCAGCGCCTCGCGCACCGCCGGGTGCTCGCGCAGGCGGGCCTCGATCTCGCCGAGCTCGATGCGAAAGCCGCGGATCTTCACCTGGTGATCGAGTCGGCCGATGTATTCGAGCTGGCCGTCGTTGCGCCAGCGCACGAGGTCGCCGGTGCGATAGAGCCTGCCGCCCGCGCCGTCGAACGGGTCGGCGACGAAGCGCTCGGCCGTGAGCGCCGCGCGGCCGAGATAGCCGCACGCCAGCCCCTCGCCGCCGAGGTACAGCTCGCCGGCGACGCCCTGCGGCACCGGCTGCATGTCGGCGTCGAGCACATGGGCCGTCCGGTTGCCCACCGGTCGGCCGATGGGCGCGTAGCCCTGCACGTCGTCGTGCGCCGAGCCGTTCCAGGCGGTGGGCGTGATGACGGCTTCCGTCGGGCCGTAGGCGTTGACGATCCGTTCGGGCCGCAGCACGCGGCGGATCAGCGCCAGATCTTCGCCGGTCCAGGCCTCGCCGCCGAAGAGCGCGAGGCGCACGGCATGCGCGAACGGCGGCTGGCCCTGCATCAGCTGGCGGACATAGGCCGGCGGCAGGTCGACCACGCTCACGCGGTGGCGCTGCAGCAGCGCGTCGAGTTCGCCCGCGAGCGAGCACCACTGCGACTGCACCACGAGGGCCGCGCCCGTCGCGAGCGGCAGCAGGCACTGCTCGATGGCCGCATCGACGTGCGGCAGCGCGAACAACAGCGAGCGGTCTTCGGCGCGCATGCCGCAGGTGCGTGCCATCGCCTGGATGTGCATGGCCAGCGCACCATGCGGCACGGCCACGCCCTTGGGCCGGCCGGTAGTGCCCGAGGTGTAGATGAGGTAGGCGAGCTGGCCGTCGTGCAGGCCGATTTCGGGGCCGGAGGAGGCTTCGCCGCGCAGTTGCTCTTCGTCGAACAGCACGGTGGCGATGCCTCGCTGCACTTCCGCATCCGCAGTGCTGGCCAGCAGCAGCCCGGCGCCGCTGTCTTCCAGCAACTGCGCAATTCGCTGCGTGGGATGCGTGGGGTCCAGCGGCAGGTAGGTGGCGCCGGCCTTGAGTACGCCAAGCAGGCCCACGACGCGGTCTGCGGCCGATTCGATGGCCACCGCGACGACAGTGCCGGGAACTGCGCCCTGGCGGATCAGCCTGTGGGCGACGCGGTTGGCGCGTTCGTTCAGGGCCGCGTAGCTCCACTGGGCGTCGCCGTCGATCAGCGCGACGGCGGCAGGGGTCGCGCGTGCATGCACCTCGAACAGGCGGTGCACGGGCAGTGGCTTCGGCGATTGCCGCTCGCCCGTCGCCCAGTCGCGCAGCTGGCGCTGCTGTGCCTCGTCGAGCCATTGCACGTCGCCAAGGGCCTGGGCGGAATCCGACGCCAGCGCCTCCAGCAGCGCGCGGTAGTGCGCAGCGATGCGCTCGATGCTGGCGGGCTCGAACAGCTCGGCCGCGTAGGTGAACACGGCGCCGGTGCTTCCGTCGGCGCGCTCGCGGATGTCGAGCACGAGTTCGAACTGCGCGGCGCCCTCCTCCATGCGGCGCTCGCGGGCTTCCAGCCCGGGCAGCGCGCGCAGCGTGTCCGCGTCCTCGCGCAGGTGGTTGAGCATCACCTGGAACAGCGGGCTGTGGCTCAGGCTGCGCTGCGGCTGCAGGGCTTCGACCAGCTGCTCGAAAGGCAGGTCCTGGTGAGCCTGTGCGCCGAGCGCGGCTTCTCGGACCTGCGCCAGCAGCTGCGCGAGACTCATGCGGCCGCTCACCGAGGCGCGCAGCACCTGGGTGTTGACGAAGAAGCCGATCAGCCCCGCTGTCTCGCTGCGGTGGCGGCTGGCCACCGGCACGCCGACGCGCACCTCCTGCTGGCCGGTGTAGCGGTGCAGCAGCGCCTGGAAGCCGGCCAGCAGCGCCATGAAGAGCGTGGCGCCCTGCGCCTGCGCCGCGGCGCGCAGCCGCTCGACGAGGATGGCGTCGAATTCGAAGGCATGGCTGGCGGCGCGGTAGCTCGCAACCGCCTGGCGCGGATGGTCGGTGGGCAGGGCCAGCACGGGATGCTCGTCGCCGAGCTGGGCACGCCAGTAGGCAAGCTGGCGTGCGGCCTCGCCTGCGGCGAGCCAGTCGCGCTGCCAGAGGGCGTAGTCGGCGTACTGGATCGGCAGCGGCTCGAACCGCGGGGCCTCGCCCTTCGCGCGGGCCGCATAGCCTGCGCCGAGTTCGCCGACCAGCACCTGCATGGATGCGCCGTCGGACGCGATGTGGTGCGCCACGACCACGAGCAGGTGACGGGCCTCGTCGATGCGGATCAGCGCCGCACGCAGCAGCGGGCCTTCGCCGAGGTCGAACGGCTCGCCGTGAACGCAGCTCGCATATTCGATCGCCGCAGCTTCGCGCTCGTGTGCCGGCAGATCGCGCAGGTCGACGTGCCGCAGCGAGAACTGCGACACAGGCTGAAGCCACTGGCTCACGCTTGCGTCCGCCGCCGCGCGGAACACGGTGCGCAGGCTTTCGTGGCGGGCCACGATGTCGTCGAACGCAGCACCGAGCGCTTCGGCATGCAGCGGGCCCGACAGATCCAGCGCCACGCCGACGTGGTACGCGGTGCTCTTCGGATCGAGCTGCCACAGGAACCACTGGCGCTCCTGCGCGTGCGAGAGCGCGAGCGGGCCGGCGCGGCGCTCCCCCGGCAGCACGGGGATCGCGCTGCGCGGGCTGCGCTGGCCGCTTTCGATCACCCGGCGCACTTCGGCCGAGAGTTCACCCAGCCGGGGCTGTTCGAAAAGCATGCGTGCGGGGAAGTCGATTTCCCAGCGGTCGGCGATGCGGGCCGCGACCTGCGTGGCGGCGAGCGAGTTACCGCCGCGGATGAAGAAGTGATCGCCGCGCGCGAGCGCGGGCTGCTGCGCGTCGCGGCGCAGCACTTCGTTCCAGATGGAGGCGACGGCCTGCTCCAGTTCGTCGAGCGCCGGCTGCGCCACAGGCGCATTCGCCGTCGCCGCCGGGCCACCGAGCACGAATTCGCCATGCGCGTACATCGCGTATGCGTCGGCCGTGCGGTCGATCCAGCCTTGCCGGCACGCGCCGCGCTGCAGCTTTCCGCTGGTGGTCTTGGGCATGCCGCCGGGGTTGAGCAGCATCACCACGGACAGCGGCTCGCCGAACTGCTCGCTCACGGCCGCGCTCAGCGTTTCGACCAGCGCCTCGGGTCTGACCAGCTTCTGCGTGCTGCGCGAGACCTCGGCCGCGAGGCCGATGCCCTCGCCGCTCGGCCCATCGACTGCGAAGGCGGCCACGCGGCCCTTGCGCACGATGTCGACCTCGGATTCGATCATCCGCTCGATGTCCTGCGGGTACAGGTTGTGGCCGCGCACGATGATCATGTCCTTGATGCGCCCGGCCACGTAGAGCTCGCCCTCGTGCACGAAGCCGAGGTCGCCGGTGCGCAGCCAGGTGGCGCCGTCGTGCTCGACGAAGGTGTTGCGCGACACATCCGGCTTGTTCCAGTAGCCGCTGCCGATGCTGGGCCCCGTGGCCCAGATCTCGCCGATGCCACTCGCGTCGCGCACGGCCAGCGAAACCGGGTCGACGATGCGCACGGCATGGCCGGAGACGGCCCTGCCGCAGCCGACGAGCGTGGTGCTTTCTTCGGATTCGGCTTGGCTTTCGACAACGCCGCGCGCGAGGCTGCGGCTCGAGAAGTCCTGGGCGACCATGCCCGCGCCGCGCCGGCCGCCGGCAACGAAGAGAGTCGATTCGGCGAGGCCATAGCACGGATACACCGCCCCGGCGGCGAAGCCCGCTGGCGCGAACTGCGTCCTGAATTGGCGCAGCGTGTCGGCGCGCACCGGCTCGGCGCCGGAGAAGGCAAGAGTCCAGCTCGACAGGTCGAGCTTGCGCAGTTGCGCTTCCGAAACTCTTTCGAGGCACAGGCGGTAGGCGAAGTCGGGCCCGCCGCTGATGGTCGCGCGGTGGCGCGAGATGGCTTCGAGCCAGCGCACGGGCCGCTCGAGGAAATAGCGCGGCGACATCAGCACGACGGGAATGCCGCGATGCAGCGGCTGCAGCAGGCCGCCGATCAGGCCCATGTCGTGGTTCAGCGGCAGCCAGCTTGCGAAGGTGTCGTCCTGTCCGACGGAAAGGCCCTCCTCGATCGCGCGCATGTTCGCCATGAGGTTGGCGTGCGTGACCATCACGCCCTTGGGCGCGGAGGTCGAGCCGGAGGTGTATTGCAGGAAGGCAATGTCGGAAGCGGCCGGCGTATGCGGCGCCCAGCGGTCGGCATCCTCGGTGCCGATCTCGTCGACGGCGATCAGCGGCACATCGGCAAAGGCTTCGGCCACGCTGGCGATGGACGCCTTGATGGCCGCATGCGTCAGCACGCAGCAGGCGCCGGCATCGGCCGCGATGCCCTCCAGCTTGCCGAGATGCCGCTTGCGCGTCGATTCGGGCGGGAACACGGGCACGGCGATGAGGCCGGCGTAGAGGCAGGCGAAGAAGCTGACGACGTAGTCGTCGCTGTTGTCGAGCATGATCAGCGCGCGCTCGCCAAGGCCATAGGACTGCTGCAGCCGCGCCGCGAGGCCGCGCACGCGCTCGTCGAGCCGGCTGTAGCTGATGGGGGTGTCGAGGGGGGCGCCGTCGCGGTCGGTGACGGCGATCAGCGCGGTGTCGCCGGGCCGCCGCGCAGCCAGATCGCGCAGGTGGCTCACGAAGTCCACGGGGTGCATCGGGTTCACATCGGTTCCTTGAATTGCCGGGCCCGCGCGGCGGCGCAGCCCGGCGGCAGCAGGTCAGGCAAGGGCACGGGCACGAGGCGCATGGACTTCCGCTCCCGCTGCCAGCCCGGCCAGGCGCTGCACCAGCGCCTCAAGCACGCGGGCCTCCTGCTGCCGGATGAAGAAATGGCCGCCGTCGAACCAGTCGAGCGTGAAACCGGCGCGGGAGGTCTCGGCGGACCAGGCCTCCATGCGCCAGGGCTCGATGTCGTCCTGCCGGCCGGAGAAGGCGTGCAGGGAAAGAGGCAGCGGCGCATTGCCAGCATGCGCGAAGCTCTCGCACACGCGGTAGTCGGCGGCCAGGGTGTCGAGCGTCATGCGCAGCAGCTCGGGGCTGTCGAAGAGCTCCTCGGGCGTGCCGCCCTGCTTGCGCAGGTCGCCGACGAGGGCCGCGTCGTCATTCATGTCGACGAAGCGGTCGGGGTCGCGCTGCGAAGGCGCGGCGCTGCCGGACACGAGCAGCGCGCGCGGCAAGGGCCGGCCATCGGCACGAAGGCGCTGCGCGACGCCCCACGCCAGCAGGGCGCCCATGCTGTGGCCGAAGAGCGCGAAGTTGCCGCGCAGCGCGGCATCGTGCTCGGCGCACAGGAGCGAGACCAGCGATTCGAAGTCTTCGACGAAGTCCTCGCCCAGGCGGCTGCCGCGGCCGGGCAGCTCCATCGGCACGACTTCGATCCAGTGCGGCAGCAGCCGCCGCCAGCGCAGGTACATGGTGGCGCTGGCGCCTGCGCATGGCAGGCACAACAGGGAAAGGGGCGCCTGCATTCGCTCTTCTTCGGATGGCTTCAGGCTGCGGCAGGAGCGCTGTTGCTGCCTTCCTGCTGCGCCATCCAGTCGCGCAGCGACCTGGGGCGCATGTCGGTCCAGGTTTTCTCTACGTACTCGAGCACGGTCTTCTTGTCGCCCTGGACGCCTTCGACGGCCTTCCAGCCGCCGGGCACGGCCTTCCATTGCGGCCAGATCGAGTATTGCTCTTCGTGGTTGACGAGAACGATGAAGGTCTCGTCCTCACGGTCGAAGCAGCTGGTAGACATGTGCGGTCCTCTTGGGGTAGTTGAAATCGGCGGCGAGGCGAAGGCGCCTGCCCTTGCGATACATGACGGGGACGGAGGCCGCGTGTTTAGGGTCGGGAGACACTCGTTGCGCAGGCGCGCGCGGCCGCGGCCGCGAGGGCTCGCGGCGCGGAAAGGGAAGGAAGAAGGAGGAAGGAAAGAAGGCCGCGGCTAGCGCGCGGCGGAGTCGCCCGGGCCGTCGTCGGGCGGGGGAACGTCGTTGGCAGGCGGAACGAGGCCCACGAGCAGCCAGAGACGGGCCGCCTCGTCGTATGCCTTGCGGTGAAGAGGATCGGCGGCGAGCCATTGCGCGAGTTCCCTGCCCACCGCCTCGCCGAGGCCGCCGCGCTCATGCTGGCAGCGCACCCAGGTCCATGCGATCTGCCAGACCGGGTCGTGGTCCTTGTCCTGCTTTGTCATCGGCGACATCGTATCGCCGACGGGGAGGCGGAAAAATCAGCCGCCCTGGACGAGGTAGCGGCAGCTTTCGAGGGCGGCGTCGGCGTCCTTGATCATGAAGTTCACCAGCGTGGCGGAGCAGCCGAGACGCACGCCGATCTCCCGTTGCGTCATGCCGCTGAGGCGGTTGAGCTCGAAGGCCAGGCGGGTGCGCGCGGGCAGCGCCTCTAGCACGCGGTCGATCGCGGCCAGTGCCTGGCGACCGTCGAGTACGCGGTCGGGCGCGTCGTTGCTGGGCGGGCTGACCAGTTCGACGTCTTCGCAGTAGGTGCGATAGGTGGCCTCGACGGAGTTGTGGCGGTGGTAGTCGAAAGCCACGTTGCGCACCACCTGGCAGCAGTAGCCGAGGGGCTTGCGCACGTCGCGCACGCAGGCGCCGTCGGCGAGCTTGAGGTAGGCGTCCTGCAGCACTTCATCAGCGAGATCCGCGGTACGGACGATTTTTTGCGCAACGCGCTGGAGCTGGGCACGGTTTGCGATGAAGACCTCTCCCAGCGTGGGCTCGGCTGGCTGAAGCGACATGTCCATGGGTACTCCTGAAGTATTCAATTCGAGATAATGCAAATAAGAACTATTACTATCTTTAGACAAGAAAAGGCCCGCTTTCGCAGTTGCTCCTCCCTTTATCTCTTACCCATTAAGACGTTTGAACGGCCGAAACCGAGACAGCCTTCAACGCTCGCCGGAGGGCCCGGCGGGGCCACCTAAAATGCCGCCCCTAGCCCGATTCCGCACCCATGAACATCGTCGTCAACGAAGAACTCAAAGCCTATATCGATCCCATGACGCCGGAGGAACACGAGGCGCTGGAACGAAGCATCCTGGCCGAGGGCTGCCGCGATGCATTGGTGCTGTGGGGCGATGTGCTGGTGGACGGCCACAACCGCTACGGCATCTGCCAGAAGCACGGCCTGCCCTTCAAGACGGTGCAGAACCCGCGCTTCAAGACCATCGAGGACGTGCACCTCTGGATGATCGACCAGCACCTGGGTCGGCGCAGCATCTCCGACTACCTGCGCGGCGTGCTCGCGCTGAGAAAGAAGGACATCGTCGACCAGCAGCGCAGCCGCCTGGCCACGGCGACCGAGCCGGCCTCCTCCGCCCTTGCCCCTGCCTCTTCCTCGGACGATCCCCCGTTCGATGCCGATCCGCCCGCCGATGCCACGGGTGAAGAAGCCGCCGCGGCAGTTCCCCTTCCCCCGCCCGCTCCGCTCAACAGCCGCGAAGCCATCGCCAGAGCCGCCCGCCTGAGCAGCAGCCAGGTCGGCATGATCGAGAAGATCCAGAAGCAGGCCGCGCCGGAACTGGTGGCCGCTGTCAAGTCGGGCGTGATCTCGATCAACACCGCGGCGGCCGTGGCCACGCTGCCGGCCGAAGAACAGGTCTCGGCCGCGAACGCGGGCAAGGATGAACTCAAGCAGGCTGCAAAACGCGTGCGCGAGTCGAAGAAGAAGCCGCGTGCGGAAACGGCCGAGCAATCTTCGGACGACGACGCGAGCCCGGATACGGTGCAGGCGCTGCAGCAGCGCGTGGCCGAACTCACGGCCGAGAACGAATCACTGCGCAGGCAGGTTGCCGAGTTGCAGGCCCAGCTGGATCACTGAGAGCCTGCAGCCGGCTGGATGAGGAAGGCAGTTCCTACGGCTGGATCTCGCTGATCTTCGCGCCCGACAGCGAAACGCCCGCTTCCAGCCCCACGTTGGTCATCACGAAACCCACCACGGGCTGGCGCAGCGTGTTGGTGTCGATGCTGCCGTTGGCGCCGATGGTCGCGAGCGCCACCGTGGCGTCGGCGCCGGCCGTCCAACCCTTGCTGCTGCGGAACTTGTCGAGCGCCGCCTGGGTGTTGAACAGGTAGATCACTGCCTTCGACTGCGCGCCGGCCTGGAAGCCCACCGACCCGGCGGTGGTGCTGTAGTAGGACTGCGTGCGCCCGTTCACGCGCAGGGCGCCCCGGCCGTACTCGGCGCCCACGCCCATGCTGGCGCCCACCACGGCGGGAAACACCAGCACGCCGCTGGACTTGGCGACCAGATCGCGCGAGCCCTTCACCGAATCGTAGAGCTTGGACAGCGAAGCATCGACCTGCGCATCGATGGAGGCGCGCGAAGACGCGCTGCTGGCCTGGTCCTGCGGCCGCGTGGTCGTGCACCCGACGAAGGCCAGGCTGCACGCCGCCACGAGGGACGAAAGCGCCAGCGTCCGGAAGTTCATGGCTTTTTTCATGACGGAATCCTTCCTTTGAAAAGAACATGGATCGGCAATGAGATCTCTGCCCGTGGGCAGATTCGCCCATGCTAAGACCGTCAAAACCGGGCAAATCGAGTTGAAGGCATCGGCCTACGCGAGGTCACGGCATCGATGAACCTTCGCGGCGCACCCGCGGCCGGCGCGCAATGTTCGTGCAATGGTGATTCGTAGCATCGCGGCTGTGGTGCGGATGGCTGCGCACGGCCCTCCGCGATCTGGCATCCGAACCGACATCGCGTCCCATGACATTCGACCTCGCAGCAAGAATGCTGCCGCGCCAACCGCGCGCCGGCAGCGTCCGCCGACCTGAACTGCCGGACGCGCTGCGCGGCTTCGTGCTGTTCCTCATGCCGATGCTCGGCCTGCTCGGCGCGTCGGCACTCGAATTCGCCGTGTCGTCGGCTGCGCTGCTTTCGCTGCTCTTGGGCATGAGCTTCGCGATGCGGGCGGATCGGCCTGGCAAGAAGCCGGCAGCCTTGCGCGTGCTCGCGCGGCGCATGCTGCTGGAGTCCGTCGCCTATCGACGGCTGTGGGTTCGGCTGCTGAAGACGACTGCGGTCACCGGCATCATCGCGGCCCTGCTGCTGCAGCGACTCGCACCGCTGGCAGCAGCCCTCTTCATCTGCTGCATGGCGGCCTTCGTTCTGCTGTTCCAGCAGGCGCGCTGGCGGCAATGGCTGCGCAAGCTCGCGCCCATGGGCTGCATCGCACTGACGAACTGGCTGCTGCAAGTGCTGGCCGCAACGGTGCTGTTCCATGCGCTGGAGCCGCGTTTCGGGCTCCTGCTGGGGGTTGTCGTGCCCTTTGCCGCACTGCCAGCGCTGCAGGCGGTGCTCAGCTGCCGATGGCTGGCCCGCACTCGCAGAGTTCCGGTCGCGCCGGTTTGGCACGGCCTGGTATCTGAAGGACAGGCCGGCTGAGCGCGGCCTGTCCTCGCATTCACCACCCGCCTGTCAAGGCACGACCGTGATGCGGTCGGTCACCGGCGGCGTCAGCGGACTGTTGGCCTTGATGTAGGCCTCCAGGGCATCCACGTCCTGGTCGCCGCCCAGCGTGTCCGTCCCCTGGTTGAAGACGGTGAAGTTGTCGCCGCCGGTGGCCAGGAAGCTGTTCATGGTCACGCGGTAGCTGGTGCCATCGGTCATCGCGGTGCCGTTGAGCGACATGTTGCTGATGCGCGATCCGGCAGGCTGCGACAGGTTGTAGGTGTAGCTGAAGCCGTTGGAGGGCAGCAGCACCTTGGGCGCGCTCGTGGTGTTGGAACCGCTGTTGAACTGCTGTTCGAGCACCGCCTTGATCTGCGCGCCGGTCATGGTCTTCACCACCAGGCTGTTGCCGAAGGGCTGCACGGCGAAGATCTGGCCGTAGGTCACGCTGCCGTCGCCGGCGGGCGCGAGGTCGGCACGCACGCCGCCCGGGTTCATGAAGGCGATCTGCGCGGCGCCCTTGCCGGCGGGGGTGGTCGCGGCGAGTTGTGCATCGGCGATCAGGTTGCCCAGCACGCTTTCCTTCGACGCGGTCTGCGTGCGCGTGGCCGTCGCGGTGAGCGAACCCACCACGCGTTGCACCAGCGGTCCGGCGATGGCGAGGTACTGGCTGATGAGTGCAGCCACTTCCTGGTTCTTGCCGAAGACGGGGTACTGGTCGGTCAGCGCGACAGTGGTCGAGCCGCTGGTGTAGGCCTCGCCCTGAACGATCACGTTGTCGGCGCTCTTGGCCGTCACCTTGCGGGTCTTGGTGTCGATGGTGAGGTTGATGTCGGTCAGCAGCGTGCCGTACTGGCCGGCGCTGGTCAGCAGGAAGGGCTTGGCGGGGTTGGTCTTGGCGTAGTCGCAAATGTAGGAGCGGTGCGTATGTCCCGAGATCACCACGTCGACCGACGCGTCCAGCTTGTTGAGGATCGGCAGGATGTCGCCGCTCAGGCCGGCGCAGCTCTTGTCGTTGTAGCCCACGGTGGTGGTGCCGCCTTCGTGGATGACGACGACGATGGCGTCGGCGCCCTGCGACTTCAGCTGGGGAATCAGCGCGTTGGCCGTATCGGCTTCGTCCTTGAAGCTCAGGCCGGCAACACCGGCGGGCGTCACGATGTTCGGCGTGCCCTTCAGCGTCATGCCGATGAAGGCCACCTTCACCGTGGCGCCGTCCTTCGTGAAGCTCTTCATGCCGGTGGCGGGAAACAGCGTGTTGCCGTCGGTCTTCACAGTGTTGGCCGCGAGAAAGCCGAAATTGGCGCCCGGGAAGCTCTTGTTCACGCGGCAGGGCTCGAGCGCGGTGTTCTTCGCGCAGCCGCCGTTCTTCATGCGCAGCAGCTCGGTCTGGCCCTTGTCGAACTCGTGGTTGCCGACCGCGTTGAAGTCGATCTTCATCGCGTTGACGGCTTCGATGGTCGATTCGTCGAGGAAGAGTGCCGAGACCAGCGGCGACGCGCCGATCATGTCGCCGGCCGACACCACGGCGTTGTTCGGATTCTTCGCTTTCAGCGAGGTGATGGCGGAAGCCATGTAGGCCGCGCCGCCGGCGGGCACCGCCACCGTGCCGCCCGCCTTCGCCGGCGCGTTGATCGACAGCTTCGGCGGCTCGAGGTTGCCGTGCAGGTCGTTGAAGGCGATGAGCTTGACGTCGATGGTGCCCGGCGCAGCGGGCGCCGGAGCCGGTGCAGGCGGATTGCTCGCCGTGGGAGGCGGCACGAAGGGAATGAAATTGTTCGAGTTGCCGCTGCCGCCGCAGGCGGTCAGGGTGGCCACCACCACGCCGGCAAGGGCGAAGTGCTTCAACGATGCATGCATGGGAAACCTCTCTCCTTGTTTGGTAACGCAGCGGATGCTGGCCACCGCGCATGACGAGGCCGTGAAGGCCCTGCCGTGGCGTGAGGAGATCGGCAGCCGTTTCAGGGCAACTGGACGATGCGGATCGCAACGCCGGGGCCGAAGCCGGCCTGCAGGAGCGCCTTCGCCTCCATGCTGCGCTGGTCGGTCGGCGACTGCACGGCGAGCCAGCCTTCGGTGGGGCGCCGCTGCAGGTGCCAGCCTTCCTGTCCGAGCTGGATGAGCCGGGCCAGCGCCGCAGCGTCCGCCACCGGCGGCGCGGCGGGCGTGATGTCGAGCCAGTCGGTGACCTGTTCGCTCTCGCCGCCCAGGCGGGCTGCGGCGCCTTGCGCAAGCACTTGATGCGTAGCTGCGTCTTGCACCGTGCCCTGAAGCACGATGCCGCCGCCGTGCCAGCGGATCTCGAGCGACGAAGCCGACTCGGCCGCACTGGCTTGCGGTTCACCGGCGGCCCCAACGCGCCAAGCGATACCCATTGCCAGGATGGCAAGGCCGGCGATCGCTGCAAGAAGAATGCTGGTGCGCTTCGTCATTCGAGGCGCGAGGGTGCCACGCCGCGCATGACGCTGGTGTGACGATCGGCTGCAGTCGACGGACAGCCATTCGGCCTACACGGATAAGCGCATGCCGGCGCATCCGCGGATCACCGGATTCCGATACGCTTGAGTTCCGTCCCCCGCATTCCCCAACACCCCGAGGAACGAACATGGCAGCCAATGCGAAAGTCACAGGAAATGTCGAATACCGGGCCGGCGATGGCCCCCTGATCCTCATTCCCCAAGGCCCCATCGAAATCCAGTTGGCGCCCGACAGCGCCGTGCTGAGCTGGGGCGATGCCGGCAGCATGCAGACGACGGCGATACCGATCGCCGAGTACCAGCGCTACCTGAACGAGGGCGTGATCCAGCCCGACTGAAATGCGCCGGCGGCAGCCAAGCCGACCGACCAATAAAAAACGGCCCCGAGGGGCCGTTTCTTATGGAGCATCCTCGACACACGGCCGGGATGCCTGCGTCACCGCTTCTTTCTTACTTCTTCTTGGCAGCCACGGCCTTCTTGGCGGGAGCGGCGGCCTTCTTCGCTGCGGGCTTGGCAGCCACAGCCTTGCTGTCGGCCTTGCGCTTTGCAGCCTTGGGGTCCACGGCGGCCTTGAAGGCTGCGCCCGGCACGAACTTCGGCACCTTCTGTGCAGCGATCTTGATCTTGGTGCCGGCGCTGGGGTTGAAGCCCGAGCGTGCGGCGCGCGCCACTTGCTTGAAAGTACCGAAGCCGACGATCTGGACGGGGTCGTCCTTCTTCACGGCGGTGACGATCGAGCTGGTGATGGTCTCGAGGACGCGCGCGGCTTCTGCCTTGCTGAGGTTGTGGGCGGCGGCGATTTTTTCGACGAGTTCGATGCGGTTCAACTGAGTTCCTAATAAGTTTGATTTCGCCATGTTGCCTATGGCGGCGCAGCACGAATCACGCTGCAAGCGGGCGGGAGTTTATTCGACTGCGAGAGCCCGGATGTAACGCGGTCGCTTCGAGTTGTCGTTGATTTGCCTCATTCGGTCTTCGAGGAGGTCTTGTGCCTGCATGTCGGCGAGCGATCCATGTCGCGAATGACCATAGATCAGCGAGAAAAATCGCGCTCGGCACGATGACCAGTACGCCAAGCCGTAACGAAGTTCTCCGAGGAGATTTGATGGCACTGCACTCGTGAAGGCTGCCGCGGCTCTCCGATGCCGCTGTCATGGTGAAGCTACCGTAGCGACGAAGCTACGTATCGAGCGCGTGTCCGCTACGTTGCTCTCCAACAGCATCAGTGGACCAAGCATCGAGCATCTCTACCGATGCTCTCCCTGAGCAGGCGCATCCTGAACTCGCACCCGAACCTGATCGGGGATTCGTTCGACACGCCGCACGTCCCATGCGACAAACGCACGGCGCCTCGTAGCCACGAGGCAACAGACATGCGCAGATCAGCGGACGAATGGGGGAAGCAAAGAAACAGGTAGAAGCCAGAAATTGAAAAGCCCCTGCAGCTTTTGGCTGCAGGGGCTTCTGACTGGCGGAGTGGACGGGACTCGAACCCGCGACCCCCGGCGTGACAGGCCGGTATTCTAACCAACTGAACTACCACTCCTGGTAGACAACGTTCGCTCCTTGCGGAACCGAGTGTTGACGACTCGTGCCTGCTTCACTGAAGTGAAACTGGCGACCCTACGGGGATTCGAACCCCGGTAGCCACCGTGAAAGGGTGGTGTCCTAGGCCTCTAGACGATAGGGTCAAAACCTTGGACGTGCTGCGATCAGCATCTCATACCTTCTCGACACTCTGGTGGAGGTAAGCGGGATCGAACCGCTGACCTCTTGCATGCCATGCAAGCGCTCTCCCAGCTGAGCTATACCCCCGTGTGGGTGTCGAGCCTCAGATTATAGCCCGAATTTCAGGCCTTTCTCAATCGTTCGATAACTTTTTCGCGGGAAAAAATTTCGAGGACTGAATCCAAGGACGGTGTTTGCGGTGTTCCCATCACAAGCACTCGTACTGGCATCGCTAACACCGGCATCTTCAATGCGTGTGTCGCGAGGACTTCCTTGATCATAACTGCGATCGAGGCCTTATCCCACGCGACCGTCATCATTTTTTCTGCAAGCGTTGCGATTGCGGGCTTCACTGCATCGGTGATGTGCTGTGCGCGATCGGCTTCGGTCACGGTGATGTCCGCATAGAACGCAGCAGCCCAGTCGGCCAGCGCGACTGTCGTCTCGCAACGGTCCTTGAAGAGCGCGCAGATCGCGGGCAGGCGCTCGTCCGCAACGATGCCGCGCTTGTGCAGTTGCGCTGCAACGAGCGGTGCGAGTTCATCGCCGCTCTTCGCCTTGATGTACTGCGCGTTGACCCACGCGAGCTTCGCCGCATCCCACTGCGCGGGGCTCTTCGACAGATGCGAACCGTCGAACCAGCTCACCATCTGCTCGCGCGTGAAGAGCTCGTCGTCGCCGTGGCTCCAGCCCAGGCGCGCGAGATAGTTGAGCATCGCTTCCGGCAGGTAGCCGTTGTCTTCGTAGGCAGTGACGCTCACTGCGCCGCGGCGCTTCGAGAGCTTCTGTCCGTCGTCGCCGAGGATCACCGGCACGTGGCCGAACTCGGGCAGCGGCGCACCCAGCGCGCGGAAGATGTTGATCTGCCACGGCGTGTTGTTGATGTGCTCGTCGCCGCGGAACACGTGCGTGATGTTCATGTCCCAGTCGTCGACCACCACCGCGAAGTTGTAGGTCGGCACACCGTCGGGCCGCAGGATGATCAGGTCGTCGATCTCACGGTTGTTGATGGTGATCTCGCCCTTCACGAGGTCGTTCCACGTCACGTCGCCTTCGGGAGGATTGCAGAAGCGCACCACCGGCGGCACGCCTTCGGGCACGGGCGGCAGCACCTTGCCCGGCTCGGGACGCCAGCGGCGGTCGTACAGCGTCTTCTCTCCGCGCGCGCGTTGCGCCTCGCGCATCTCCTCGAGTTCCGCAGGCGTGCAATAGCAGTAGTAGGCGGTGCCCGCCGCGAGCATCTGCGCGATCACTTCGCGGTAGCGCTCCAGGCGCTGCATCTGGTAGATCGGGCCTTCGTCGTATTCGAGGCCGAGCCAGTGCATCGACGCGAGGATCTGGTCGGTCGAATCCTGCGTGGAGCGGGCCACGTCGGTGTCTTCGATGCGCAGCACGAACTCGCCGCCGTGGTGGCGCGCATAGGCCCACGAGTAGAGGGCCGTGCGAGCCGTGCCCAGGTGAAGAAAGCCCGTGGGGGATGGTGCGATGCGGGTGCGTACTTTGCCGGTCATTTCGTTATCGTGGATTCAGGGTGCTCAGGCCGCGCGCGATGTCGGCCTTGATGTCTTCGACATGCTCGAGGCCGACCGCGAGGCGGATCAGCCCCTGGCCGATGCCCGCGGCCTGGCGCTGCGCCTCTGTCAGGCGGCCATGCGAGGTGGTGCCGGGGTGCGTGATGATGGTCTTCACGTCGCCCAGGTTGGTGGCGCGGCTCACCACGCGCGTGCTGTCCATCACATGGAAGGCATTGGCACGTGCCGTCTCGGGCGAGTCGCCGACCACGTCGAAGGACACCACCGCCCCGCCCTGCCCCGACTGTTGCTGCATGGCCAGCTCGTGCTGCGCATGCGAAGCCAGCCCCGGGTAGTACACGCGCGAGATGCCCGGCTGCTTCTCGAGCCACTGCGCGATCTCCATCGCGTTGGCGCAATGCGCCTTCATGCGGATGCCGAGCGTCTCGATGCCCTTGAGCACGACCCACGCGTTGAACGGCGCCAGCGCCATGCCGGCGGTGCGCACGATGGGGCCGAACACGTCGACGATGAGCTTCGAGGGACCGCAGATCGCACCGGCCATCACGCGGCCCTGCCCGTCGAGGTGCTTGGTGCCCGAGTGGATGACGAGGTCGGCCCCCAGCTGCGCCGGACGCTGCAGGATAGGCGTGCAGAAGCAGTTGTCGACCGCCAGCAGCGCGCCCGCTGCATGCGCCACCTCGGCCAGCGCGCGGATGTCGCAGACCTCCGTGAGCGGATTGGTCGGCGTCTCGGCGAACAGCAGCCTGGTGTTCGGCTTCACGGCCGCACGCCATTCGGCCACGTCGGTCTGCGACACGAAGGTGGTCTCGACGCCGAACTTGGCGAATTCCTTGCCGAACAGGTTCAGCGTGGAGCCGAACACCGAGCGCGAGCAGACCACATGATCGCCGGCCTTCAGCAGGCCCATGCACATCATGAGGATCGCGCCCATGCCGGTCGATGCGCCGATCGCCGCCTCGGTGCCTTCGAGCGCCGCGATGCGCTGCTCGAAGCTGGTCACGGTCGGGTTCGAGGTGCGCGAGTAGGTGAAGCCAGGCTCGGTGCCCGCGAAGCGGCGCATCGAGGTTTCGGCGTCGGGCTGCACGAAGCCGCTGGTCAGGAAGAGCGCGTCGGAGTGCTCGCCGTACTGGCTCGGCGCGAGACCGGTGCGCAGCGCGAGCGTCTCGGGGTGCAGCCCGGGCGGCAGTGTTCTTTCGTCGTCGGTCACTTCGTCTGCTCTCTCACTCGCTGTGATTGGGAAGCGCGAGGCGCGAGGAATCCTCTTCGGTCTCCTCGATGCGTGGACGGTTGCCGTTCATGCGGGTGATGGCGTCGGTATCGATGTCGCCGGTCACGTACACGCCGTCGAAACAGGAGGCGTCGAAACCATCGAGCTTGCCGTTCAGTGAGCCGATGGCGCGCTTCATTGCATCGACATCCTGGTAGATCAGCGCGTCGCAACCGATCAGTTCGCGGATTTCCTCGACGGTGCGGTCGTGCGCAACCAGCTCGTCCTTGGTCGGCATGTCGATGCCGTAGACGTTGGGATAGCGCACCGGCGGCGCGGCGCTGGCCAGGTAGACCTTGCGGGCGCCGGCGTCGCGCGCCATCTGCACGATTTCGCGGCTGGTGGTGCCGCGCACGATGGAGTCGTCGACCAGCAGCACGTTGCGGCCCTTGAATTCGCTGCCGATCACGTTGAGCTTCTGGCGCACCGACTTCTTGCGCACGCCCTGCCCCGGCATGATGAAGGTGCGGCCGACGTAGCGGTTCTTCACGAAGCCTTCGCGGTACGGCACGCCCAGCAGGTGCGCGAGCTGCGTGGCGCTCGGACGGCTCGACTCGGGGATCGGGATGATCACGTCGATCTGGTTCGGCGGCACGGTCGACACGACGCGCTTGGCCAGCGTCTCGCCCAGGTTCAGGCGCGCCTGGTAGACCGAGATGCCGTCGAGCACGGAGTCCGGACGGGCCAGGTAGACGAATTCGAAGATGCAGGGGTTGAGCGTCGGCGACTCGGCGCACTGCATCGAATGCACCTTGCCCTCGAGGTCGATGAACACCGCCTCACCAGGGTTGATGTTGCGCTCGAAAGTATGGCCCGAGCCTTCCAGCGCGACCGATTCGCTCGCCACCATCACGGTGCCGTCGGCGCTGCGGCCCATGCACAGCGGGCGGATGCCGTACGGGTCGCGGAAAGCCAGCAGGCCGTGGCCGGCGATGAGCGACACCACGGCATACGAGCCGCGCAGGCGCTTGTGCATGCTCTTCACGGCGGCGAACACCTCGGCCGGATGCAGCGGCACGCCGCGCGAGGCACGCTCGAGTTCATGGGCCAGCACGTTGAGCAGCACTTCGGAGTCGCTCTCGGTGTTGGTGTGGCGGTGGTCGGTGGAGAACAGCTCCGAGCGCAGCGCGTGGGCGTTGGTCAGGTTGCCGTTGTGCACCAGCACGATGCCGAAGGGCGCGTTCACGTAGAAGGGCTGGGCCTCTTCCTCGCTGTAGGCGTTGCCGGCGGTGGGGTAGCGAACCTGGCCCAGGCCCACGCTGCCCGGCAGCGCGCGCATGTTGCGCGTGCGGAACACGTCGCGGACCATGCCCTTGGCCTTGTGCATGAAGAACTTGCGTTCCTGCAGCGTGACGATGCCTGCGGCATCCTGGCCGCGGTGCTGCAGGAGCAGCAGCGCGTCATAGAGCAGCTGATTGACGGGTGCGTTGCTGACAACGCCGACGATTCCACACATGAACGATTCCCCTTAGGGCAGGTAGCTGGCCAACTTTTCAGGCAGGGAGGGCTTGAGGCCCTGCAATGCCGCATCGAGAACAATGGCGCTGCGCGATTCGTGCCACCAGGCACTGTCGCTCAACACCAGCAAATGGACAACGACGGCGAACACGAGCAGGGCCACCACGCCCCGCGCCGCGCCGAACGCCGCGCCCAGAATCCGGTCCACCGGCCGCAGACCCACGACCGTGATCAACTTGCGCGTGAGCGCTGCCAACAGCCCCACGCCGAACACCACCGCCACGAACACCAGCACGAAGGCCAGCGGATAGCGCCAGGCCCCCTGCGGGTCGCCGAAAGGCAACCATGCCGCCACGCCCGACGCCAGCCACTGGGCTGCAATGAAGGCGGCCACCCATCCGATCAGCGAAATCACTTCGAACACCAGCCCGCGCACGAGGCCGAAAAGCATCGACACCCCGATGAGCGCGACGGCGATCCAGTCGAGCAAGGCCACGGCAACGGCTGGCGACGACTCTTACAACGTGAGGATCGCGGCCGACAAAGACAAGCCCTTGACCTTCTCGGCCGCACGGTCGGCCTCGGCACGCGAGCTGAAGGGACCGACACGCACACGCGTGCGCTCGCCGTCGGCCGTCTTGGCCACATGCACGTAGGTCTTGAGGCCGGCCCTTTCGAGCTTCTGGCGCACTTCGCGCGCCTTGTCCGCATCGGCGAATGCGCCGACCTGCACCACGAAGCGGCCGGCCTCGTCGGCGGCGGCGGGCTTGGCGGCCGCCGCGGTGACGGGCTTGCCCTCCAGCAGCGCGCGGGCGCGGGCGCCATCGTCGACGGCGGCGGGCTTCGGCTTGGCTTCGGGCTTGGGTTCAGGCTTCGGCTTGGCTTCCGGTTTCGGTTCCGGCTTGTGCTCGGGCTTGGGTTCGGGCTTCGGCTCCGGTTTCGGCTCGGGCTTCGGGTCCGGCTTGCGCTCGGGCGCCTGAGCCGGCGTTGCGCTGGCGACCGGCTTGCCGGGGTCGATCTCGGTGCCGTCGGCGGCTTCCGTGATCATGCCGCTGGAAGACGAGGCGGATGCCACGCGCGAAGTGCCGTTGTCGGGCGCCGCGGGCGTGGTGCTGCTGCTCGTGGCAGGCGCGGGCGTCGCGGGAACGGGCAGCGGCTTGACCTTGTTGCGGTCGGGAATCTCGATCGGGATGTCGACCGACACGGGCCGCGGCTGGGTATCGAACAGCAGCGGGAAGCCGATCACGCCGAGCAGCACCAGCACCGCCGCGCCGAGCAGCCGGTGGCGCGCTCGGCGACGCATGGTTTCGACACTTTCCGCGGGGACTGCGGCCGGGGCGCTGCGTCCTTCGTTGCCTTGCGGGCCGCGCGTGCGGAACTTGAAAAACGCCATGAAGTTCGATCCCTGGAGGAGTGCAGCGAGGTGATGCCAGAAGGTGCCAGACGGTGCCAGACGATGCGTAAGGCCCGACGATCAGCCGCCCGGCGACAGGTGTTTGGCTTGCAGCCGGGGGGTGCCGTTTTCGAGCACGCCACCCACGGTGAAGAACGATCCGAAGACCACGATTCTATCAGCGGGCCCTGCCTGCCCGATGGCCGCGCGCAGCGCCTCCATCGGCCCTGCATGCACGCTGCCGGAGGCGTCGGTGCGCGTGTTCTGCGCCTGCCAGGTGGCCAGCAGGTCGGCCGCCTTGGCGGCGCGCGGCGTAGGCAGGTCGGTGAAGTACCAGCGGTCGATCAGCGGCCCGATGCGCGCGAGGATCGGGGCCAGGTCCTTGTCCGCCATCACGCCGAAAACGCCGTGCGTGGTGGGGTAGAAACCCATCGCGTCGAGGTTCTCGGCCAGCGCGGCCACGGCGTGCGCGTTGTGCGCCACGTCGAGCACCAGCGCGGGCTCGCCCGGCACGATCTGGAAGCGGCCCGGCAGCTCGACCATCGCGAGCCCGTTGCGCACCGCCTGCGCCGTGATCGGCAGTTGCGGCCGCAGCGCCTCGAGCGCCGCCAGCACGCCGGCCGCATTGATGAGCTGGTTGGCGCCGCGCAGGGCCGGATAGGCCAGCCCGCTGTAGCGCCGCCCGCGGCCCGACCAGCCCCACTGCTGCTTGTCGCCCGCGACGTTGAAGTCGGTTCCGAAGCGCCAGAGGTCGGCGCCGATCGAGTTGGCATGGTCGACCACGCTCTGCGGCGGCACCGGGTCACTCACGATGGCGGGCTTGCCCGGGCGCATGATGCCGGCCTTCTCGAAGCCGATGCTCTCGCGGTCGGGCCCGAGGTATTCCATGTGGTCGAGGTCGATGCTGGTGATGACCGCGCAATCGGTGTCGATGATGTTGACCGCGTCGAGCCGGCCGCCCAGGCCCACCTCGAGGATCGCCACGTCGGGCTTTTCCACGGTCATGCAGTGCAGGATGCCGAGCGTGGTGAATTCGAAGTAGGTCAGCGGCATGTCGCCGCGCGCCTTTTCCACCACCTCGAAGCTTGCTATCAGTTTCGAAGCATCGACAGCCTCGCCCTGCAGCCGCAAGCGCTCCTCGAAGCGCACCAGGTGCGGCGAGGTGAACACCGCCGTGCGGTAGCCCGCGTGCGTCAGGATCGATTCGAGCATGGCGCAGGTCGAGCCCTTGCCGTTGGTGCCCGCCACCGTGATCACGGGGCAGGCGAAGCGCAGGCCGAGGCGCTGCGCCATCTCTTTGGCGCGTTCGAGTCCGAGCTCGATGTTCTTGGGATGGAGCCGCTCGGCGCGCTCGAGCCAGTCGTTCAGGGTTTCCATGGAGGCGGGCATTGTCGCCGACCCGTCGGCCGGGGCATCATCGCGGCCATGACAACCCTCTACGGCATTCCGAATTGCGACACCGTCAAGCGCGCCCGCGCCTGGCTCGACGAACACGGCATTGAATACACCTTCCACGACTTCAAGAAACAGGGCGTTCCCGAGGCCGAGCTCGACCAATGGCTGAAGAAGCCCGGCTGGGAAGCCCTGGTCAACCGCAAGGGCACCACCTGGCGCAAACTGGACGACGCCACCCGCGAGGGCGTGGTCGACGCCGTTTCCGCCCGCGCCGTGCTGCTGGCCAATCCCAGCCTGATCAAGCGGCCGGTGGTCAACTGGGGGCCCAAAAAGCCCGTTACGGCGGGATTCGACGCCGACGCCTGGGCTGTCAACGCCGTGTAAACCCCGGAACCCGGCCTGCCGCCCGGCGTCGAACCTCGATCCGCAGGAGAGACACACCATGAACAATCGCACTTTTCGCACTCTCGCAGGCATTTCAGTCGCCGGCATGCTGGCCGCCGGCACCGGCCTCGTTCATGCGCAGCAGAACCAGGTGGTCCAGGCCCGGGTGATCTCCGCCACCCCGATCCGCGAAACGACCGGCAGCGACGTGAACTACAACGTCACGTACGAATACAACGGCCGGCAGTACACCACCCGCATGAACACCCGGCCCGGAGCGACCATTCCGATCCAGGCCGGCGCGTATGGCGTGACGGGCGTGACCGGCGTGACGACCTCCCCGGTGACACCGCAGCCGCAGCTGCAGGCCTACCCGGTCGAGGCCAACAACGGCGGCGGCTACGCCCCGCAGTCCGGTGGCTCGCCATGGGACAGCGTGGTTCCCGAGCCCGGCGTCGTCGTCTCCAGCGCCCCCGCGCCGGTCTACCAGCCGGCGCCCGTGTACACCGCTCCCGCCCCCGTCTACGTGGAGCCGGCCTATACGTACCCCTATGCCTATCCCTACGTCTACCCGCCGGTCGGCATCTCGCTGAACCTCGGCTATTCGCGAGGCTGGGGCGGCGGCTACTACCGCGGCTACGGCTATCGCGGCTGGGGCGGCTATCGCGGCGGCTGGCACCGTTGAGGCGAGGGCTGGCGGGCCGCCGCCCCCGAGCCCCTAAAATCGAGGACTTTTCCAACCCTTGACGGGTGCGCCGCAGGTGCGGTGCGTCCTCGATTCGCCGGCCGCCAAAGCGCCGGTGCCACCCAATGACGACGACTACCGACACTCTGAACAGCGCCGCAGTGGCCACCAAGGCCAATGTGTATTTCGACGGCAAGTGCGTGAGCCACAGCCTCACGCTGGCGGACGGCACCAAGAAATCGGTCGGCGTGATCCTGCCGTCCACCCTCACCTTCAACACCGGCGCTCCCGAGATCATGGAAGGCACCGCCGGCAGTTGCGAATACCAACTCGCGGGCACCGACGAATGGATCGCCTCGGGCCCCGGCCAGAAGTTCAACGTTCCCGGCAACTCGAGCTTCAAGATCCGCGTGACGGGCGAGCCCTACAGCTACATCTGTCATTTTGGGTAAACCCCCCAGGCTTCGCGCACTTCGTGTCGCTTCTCCCACCCCCTTGCAGGGGGCGATACCAGTGGCCCGGCAAAGCCGGTTCCACGGTATCCCGGGCAAAGAGCCGCGCCACGAAAGCCATGAGCCATTGAACCGCGCCACCACCAACGGAACTCCCATCATGTCGACCATCCTCCAAAACGTTCCCGCCGGCCAGAAGGTCGGCATCGCCTTCTCCGGCGGCCTGGACACCAGCGCGGCGCTCCACTGGATGCGCAACAAGGGCGCGATCCCCTACGCCTATACCGCCAACCTCGGCCAGCCCGACGAGCCCGACTACGACGAGATCCCCCGCAAGGCGATGCTCTACGGCGCAGAGAACGCCCGCCTGATCGACTGCCGAGCGCAACTGGCCAACGAAGGCATCGCCGCCCTGCAGGCCGGCGCATTCCACGTCACCACCGCCGGCGTCACCTACTTCAACACCACGCCGCTGGGCCGCGCCGTCACCGGCACCATGCTCGTGTCGGCCATGAAGGAAGACGACGTCCACATCTGGGGCGACGGCAGCACCTACAAGGGCAACGACATCGAGCGCTTCTACCGCTACGGCCTGCTGACCAACCCCGCCCTCAAGATCTACAAGCCCTGGCTCGACCAGGTCTTCATCGACGAGCTGGGCGGCCGCGCCGAGATGTCGGCGTTCATGCAGAAGGCCGGCTTCGCCTACAAGATGTCGGCCGAGAAGGCGTACTCCACCGACTCCAACATGCTCGGCGCCACGCACGAAGCCAAGGACCTGGAGCACCTGAACAGCGGCATCACCATCGTGCAGCCCATCATGGGCGTCGCCTTCTGGAAGGACGAGGTCGAGGTCAAGCGCGAGACCGTGTCTGTGCGCTTCGAGGAAGGCGTGCCGGTCGCGCTGAACGGCGTGCGCTACTCGAACCTGGTCGAGCTGATCCTCGAAGCCAACCGCATCGGCGGCCGCCACGGGCTGGGCATGAGCGACCAGATCGAGAACCGCATCATCGAGGCCAAGAGCCGCGGCATCTACGAGGCTCCCGGCCTTGCGCTGCTGTTCATCGCCTACGAGCGCCTGGTCACCGGCATCCACAACGAAGACACCATCGAGCAGTACCGCGAGAACGGCCGCAAGCTCGGCCGCCTGCTCTACCAGGGCCGCTGGTTCGACCCGCAGGCCATCATGCTGCGCGAGACGGCCCAGCGCTGGGTGGCGCGCGCCATCACGGGCGAGGTGACGGTCGAGCTGCGCCGCGGCAACGACTACTCGATCATGAACACCGAGTCGGCCAACCTCACGTACAAGCCCGAGCGCCTGAGCATGGAGAAGGTCGAAGGCGCGTTCACGCCGCTAGACCGCATCGGCCAGCTGACGATGCGCAACCTCGACATCGCCGACACGCGCGAGAAGCTGGGCATCTACACCCAGACCGGCCTGCTGTCGTCGACCGAAGGCGCCGCGCTGCCGAAGCTGGCGAACGACGGCGACGCGAGCTGATCGACGGCGATCAAAGCCTCCAATGACAACGGGCCCCTCGGGGCCCGTTTTTCATGGGTGATGTGCAAGGTTCAGTCCCCGCCGCCTCCACCGCAGCCGCCTCCACACCCGCCACCGCCATCGGACGAGCCTCCGTCGCCGGAGCCGCCATCACCGCTGCTGCTCGACGACTCGCTCCCGCCGAAGCCGCCTGCATCGCCCGAGCTGCCGCTGTCCGACGACGAGTCGCCGAAGCTGGTGCCGCAATGGGCATCCGAGCCGATGTGCCGCTCGACCGCCCGGCAGTCGGGTATGTAGTGAAAGCCGCCTTCGATGGCGAACTTGATGTCCAGCGCGAACAGCAGCGGCAGCCGCGCGGGCTTGCGCGGATCGATGCTCTCTTCCTTGCAGGCCCAGTACCAGGTGCGGCGCAGGCCGTCGTTGCGCTTGGGGTCCCGGCCAAGCACTTCGGCAGGGCTGTGGTGCAGCATGCCGCCGAAGGCCGCCTTGCACCAGTTCTGGTAGCCCTGCGTGTGCAGGATGAACTCGTGCCAGGCCGTGTCGACCACCTTCGAGGGCATGGCCACGAACTTGCGGTCGCTGCGCAGGTGCGCCATGAAGAACTGGCGCAAGCCGCGCAGCACCAGTTCGGCGTCGCGCCGGCTGAGCTGCGGATGCGCCTCGCACAGCTTGCCGACCAGGAAGGGCGGCAGCCGCGCCTCGCGGATGAACTGGCGCCGCAGGCTGGTCTCGAGGAACTTGAGCACCGCCGCGAACAGCAGCGCGAACACGATCACCGCCACCATCGAGCCCCAGCGCCGCGTTCCGAGGAAGAGCGCCAGCAGCGCGACCACGGGCACCGCCCGGCGGGCCCAGACGAGGGCACCGATGCGGCGGCGGAAATTCAGGTGCAGGAAGTCGAGGTCCATGCTGGCGTGGCGTCAGCTCAGACGACGACCGGCTCCGGCTCCAGCCGGATGCCGAAACGCTCGTACACGCTGGTCTGGATCGCCTTGGCGAGCGTCATCACCTCGCCTCCCGTCACCGGGTTCTCGCGGCCGCCGCGGTTGACCAGCACCAGCGCCTGCCGCTCGTACACGCCGGCATTGCCCACCGACTTGCCCTTCCAGCCGCAGGCATCGATGAGCCAGCCGGCCGCCAGCTTGATGCTGCCGTCGTCCATCGGGTAGTGAACGATCTTCGGGTCGCGCGCGATGATGTCCGCACACTGCTCGGGCGTGACCGTCGGGTTCTTGAAGAAGCTGCCGGCGTTGCCCAGCACGCGCCAGTCGGGCAGCTTGGCGCGACGGATGGCGCAGATCCAGTCGAAGATGTCCTGCGCGCTCGGCGTGAAGTTGCCCGTCTCCTCCATCTTGCGCTCCAGGTCGAGGTAGCCGACCACCGGTTTCCAGGGCTTGGGCAGGCGAAAGCGCACCCGGGTGATCACCGCCCTGCCCGCCAGGCCGAAATCGTTCGGACCGCTGCGCACATGCTTGAAGACCGAGTCGCGGTAGCCGAAGGCGCATTGGGCCGCATCGAGGGTGAAGCTGCGGCCGGTTTCGAGGTCGAAGGCGTCGAGCGACTCGAAGCGGTCCTGCAGTTCGACACCGTAGGCGCCGATGTTCTGCACCGGCGAGCCGCCCACCGTGCCGGGAATCAGCGCCAGGTTCTCCAGCCCCGGATAGCCGTTGCGCACCATCCACTCGACGGCGTCGTGCCAGGTTTCGCCCGCGCCTGCCTCCACGATCCAGGCGCGCGGGGTTTCTTCCAGCAGCCGCAGGCCCTTGATCTCGACCTTCAGCACCAGCGATTTCACGTCGCCCGTCAGCACGATGTTGCTGCCGCCACCCAGCACGAAACGGGGCGCGTCGCGCCATGCCGGATCGTCGCGCAGCGCGGCCAGGTCGGCCTCGCCGGCAATGCGCGCCAGGTGCTGCGCGCGCGCGACGATGCCGAAGCTGTTGTAGGGCTGCAGCGGGACGTTGGACTCCACGATCATGGGAGAATTGTCGCATCTGCACCCGTGAAGAATTCAGGAGAGAGTCCATGCCGTCCTTCGATACCGTCTGCGAACCCAACCTTCCCGAGGTGAAGAACGCAGTCGAGAACACCGCCAAGGAAATCGCCACGCGTTTCGATTTCAAGGGCACGGCCGCCGCCGTCGAGCTCAAGGACAAGGAAATCACCATGATCGGCGACGCCGAGTTCCAGCTCGTGCAAGTCGAAGACATCCTTCGCAACAAGCTCACCAAGCGCAGCGTCGACGTGCGCTTCCTCGACAAGGGCGACGTCCAGAAGATGGGCGGCGACAAGGTCAAGCAGGTCATCAAGATCAAGAACGGCATCGAGAGCGAGCAGGCCAAGAAGATCACCCGCATCATCAAGGACAGCAAGCTCAAGGTTCAGGCCGCGATCCAGGGCGACGCGGTGCGCGTCACCGGCGCCAAGCGCGACGACCTGCAGGCGGCCATGGCGCTGATCAAGAAGGACGTGCCCGACATGCCGCTCACCTTCAACAACTTCAGGGACTGATAGCGGTCCTCCCCCAGGCTTGCCCACTTCGTGTGGCCGCCAACCCCCTCGCCGGGGGCAATACCGGCGGACCGGCGGAGCCGGTTCCGCGGTATTCCTGGTCTATCAAGTCGAACAACCGACGCTGGAGCAGCAAGCCTCGTATGAAACATCTTCTCGTCGCAGCGCAGCTGTTCGCTGCCGCCGCCGTGGCGCATGCGGCCGGCTCGGTCACGCTGACGGGCAGCATCGGCAGCCGCGCGATCCTGATCGTGAACGGCAATCCGCCCAAGACGGTGGCGATCGGCGAGAGCTACCAGGGCGTGAAGCTGGTATCTCTGCAGGCCGAGCAGGCCGTGGTCGAGATGGAGGGCAAGCGCGTCAACCTGCGCATGGACACGCCGGTGAGCATCGGCGGTGGTGGCGGGTCGGGCGGGGGCGGAAGCCGCGTGGTGCTGTCGGCCGACAGCCGCGGGCACTTCATGACGCAGGGCGCCATCAACGGCCGGCCGGTCACCTTCATGCTCGACACGGGCGCGACGGCCATCGCGCTGTCGGCCGACGACGCCCAGCGCATCGGCCTGGACTACAGCAAGGGCCAGCGCGTGCTGATGAACACCGCCAACGGCACGGCTACCGGCTACAAGCTGCGCCTGCAGTCGGTGCGCGTGGGCGACGTGGAGGTGTACGACATCGACGCCATCGTCTCGCAGCAGGCCATGCCCTTCGTGCTGCTGGGCAACAGCTTCATCAACCGCTTCTCGATGCGGCGCGACGCGGACCAGATGGTCCTCGAAAAACGCTATTGAGCTAGGGCCAGGGCCTGTTCACGCCTGCGCGGCCGTCACCACGATCTCGATCTTGTAGGCCGTGTTGGCCATTTTGGCCTGCACGGTGGCGCGCGGCGGCGTGTTGCCGTCCGGGATCCAGGCGTCCCACACCTCGTTCATGGCGGTGATGTCGTCGATGTCGGCCAGGAAGATCTGCGTCATGAGGATGCGCGACTTGTCGCTGCCGGCCTCGGCCAGCAGGCGGTCGACCATGCCCAGCACCTGCGTGGTCTGGCCGCGGATGTCCTGCGTGGTGTCGTCGGGCACCTGGCCTGCGAGGTAGACGGTGCCGTTGTGCACTGCCGTCTCCGACAGGCGCGGGCCGACGTGGTAGCGGGTGATGGAAGCCATGGAACGTGTTCTTTCTTCGGTTCAGGTTGGTTTCTTCTTGGAGCCGAGCTTCGACTCCGTGCCGGCAGCGAGCCGGCGGATGTTCTCGCGGTGCCGCCAGGTCAGCAGCAGGCTCATGACGATGATCGCGACCAGCGCCGTGCGGTCCAGCGGCCACGCGATGCCGCCGCCGATCAGGTAGTAGGCCGGCGCGAAGAAGGCGGCCACCAGCGAGGACAGCGACGAATAGCGGAAGAAGATCGCGATGATCAGCCAGGTGGCGCCGGTGGCCAGCCCCAGCCAGGGCGCGATGCCCACCAGCACGCCGGCGGCCGTGGCCACGCCCTTGCCGCCCTGGAAGCCGAAGAACACCGGGTACAGGTGCCCGAGGAACGCGGCCACGCCGGCCACAGCGGCAACGCCCTCCCCCAGCCCCCACTGCGCGCCGAACTGGTGGATGAGAAACACGGGCACCCAGCCCTTGAGCGCGTCCAGCAGCAGCGTGGCGAGCGCCGCGCCCTTGTTGCCCGAACGCAGCACGTTGGTGGCGCCGGGGTTCTTGCTGCCGTAGCTGCGCGGGTCGGCCATGCCGAGCGCCTTGCTCACGATGACCGCGAACGAAAGCGAGCCGATCAGGTACGACGCCACGATGGCAATGATGGAAGGCAAGGTGAAGCTCAAGACGGCACTCCGCGTGGGGTGGTTGTTGTTCTATTCGGCGACGACTGCCTGGAAGCGCGAGAGAGATCGCTGCAGGGTGGGCGACGTCGCCATGGCGGCGGCTATTCTGCCAGCGCGCATTGCACGGGCTTCGCGCCCAACAGCGCCACGCACACCTGCGGATCGATGCCGATCAGGTAGCCGCGCCGCCCGCCGTTGAGCACGATGCGCGGCAGCTCCAGGATGCTCGACTCCACGTACACCGGCATCTCGCGCCGCGTACCGAAGGGCGAAGTGCCGCCCACCATGTAGCCGCTGTGCCGCTGCGCCACCTCGGGCTTGCAGGGCTCCACCGACTTGGCGCCGATCTGACGCGCCAGATTCTTGGTCGACACCGTGCGGTTGCCGTGCATCAGCACGATCAGCGGCCTGGCGTCCTGGTCCTGCATCACCAGCGTCTTGATGACGGTGAAGGGGTCCAGCCCCAGCATCTCGGCGCCGCGCTGCGCGCCACCGTGCTCGACGTATTCGTAGGGGTGCTCGGTGAAGGCGATCTTGTGCGCGCGCAGCAGTTGCGTGGCGGGTGTCTCGGAGGTGTGGACGCTTTTCTTGGCCATCTGGGTGGCGACTTCCGGTTCAGGATGACTTCAGGAAATCCGGTGTACCGCAGCAAGAATCTGCCGCACCAATCGAATTCCGGTCGAGCCATGCAGCATACGCCAGCCCCGGAGGGCGCGATTCCGTTCCCCACGCTGCGCCGCCCCGCCCTCACGGCGCTCGTGCTGGCGGTCGCGGCCATGCACGCGGCGGTGCTCTGGCTGCTTGTGATGGCGACGAAGCCGCATGGGCGCACTGCCGGTGCAGCGAAACGCATCGTCGTGGAAATGGTGCGCGCGGAGCCTCCGGCGGAAGCGGATCCGGCGCCACGCAAGAAGGCGGCATCGCCTGCCTCCACTTCGTCGCCGCGCCCGGCCGCCAGGCGGCCGCCGCAATCCGTTCGAGCCAAGGCGAACGCCGCTCCCGAGGCTCCGGCCGACACATCGCCCCCATCGCAAGCAGCAAGCGTTGCACCCGCGCCGCCGCCGATCCTCCACTCGGAAAGCATGCGCCGCGCCCTGCGCGACATCGCCCGCGAACGCTCCTTCGCCGACCGAGCCGCCGAGGATCTCAACGGCAGCCCGCGCTCGGGCTTCGACTCCAGCCTCAGCGCGGGCGTCGCAGGCGCCGCGCGCGGCGACTGCAGGAAGGGCGAGTTCAAGGGCGGCGGCATGGGCCTGCTGAGCCTGCCCGCGCTCGCGCTGGCTGCCGCGAACGGCGAATGCGCCCGCTGACGGATCAGGGAACGGAACTCACGCAGCCGGATCGCGGATTTCCCAGCGGATCTTGTCGATCTCGGCCAGCACCTCCGGCGACAGCGTCGTGCCGTACACGTCCAGGTCTTCCTCCAGCTGCGCCAGCGAGGTCACGCCGATGATCGTGCTCGCCACCTGCCACTTGGTGTAGCAGAAGGCCAGCGCCAGCTGCGTGGGCGTCAGGCCGTTGTCGCGGGCGAGCTGGTTGTAGCGCCTGGCCGCGCGCAGCGAATCGGGGCGGCCCCAGCGCTGCTTGCGCACCGATTCGTAGCTCGAGATGCGCGCGCCCTTGGGCGCGTCGGGCCCCTCGATGCCGCTCTGGTCGTACTTGCCGGTGAGCAGGCCGAAGGCCAGCGGCGAATACGCCAGCAGCGACACGCCCAGCCGGTGCATGGTTTCGTCCAACCCGTTCTCGTAGCCGCGGCTGATGAGGCTGTACACGTTCTGCACCGTCGCCACGCGCGGCAGGCCGTGCTGTTCGGCCAGCCGCACGAATTCGTGCACGCCGTAAGGCGTTTCGTTCGACAGGCCGATGGCGCGCACCTTGCCCGCCTTCACCAGCTTGCCCAGCGCTTCGAGCTGCTCGTGGATCGGCGTCTTCGAGGTTTCCTTGGCCGGGTCGTAATAGATGTTGCCGAAGAGCGGCACATGGCGCTCGGGCCAGTGGATCTGGTAGAGGTCGATGACATCGGTGCGCAGCCGCTTCAGGCTGGCGTTGCACGAGGCTTCGATGTCGGCCGCCGTCATGCCGCTGCCTTCGCGCACCCAGGGCATGCCGCGCGAGGGGCCGGCCACCTTGGTCGCGACCACCAGCTTCTGGCGCGCGCCGGGGTTGGCGGCGAACCAGTTGCCGATGATGGTCTCGGTGACGCTGTAGGTTTCCTTGCGCGTGGGCACCGAGTACATCTCGGCGGTGTCGATGAAGTCGACGCCCCGCTCCAGCGAGCGGCTCAGGATGGCGTGGGAAGTGGGCTCGTCGACCTGTTCGCCGAAGGTCATCGTGCCGAGGCAGATCGGGGTGACGTGCAGGTCGCTCTGACCGAGTTGGATCTTTTTCATGCGCGGGATGCTACCGCCCCGGTCTCAGGCCCGCCGGCCGCCGCGCCAAAACCCGAGCGCCGCGCGGCCTGCCGGCCGGCCGCTGCCTGTCCTGTGGCGGACTGCGTCAGTACAAAGGCCTCCTTATCATCGACGCCCATGTACCAAGCCCTCCGCCCCTCCCGCAGCGAATTCGTGCCCGTGCGCAACCTCAGCTACCACGTGCGGCTGTGGGGCCAGCCTTCCGACAAACGCCCGCCGCTGGTGCTGGTGCACGGCTGGATGGACGTGGCGGCGTCGTGGCAGTTCGTGGTCGACGCGATGGAGGAAGACCGCTTCATCATCGCCCCCGACTGGCGCGGCTTCGGCCTCACCGACGGCGGCGGCGTCGACAACTACTGGCTCGCCGACTACCTCGCGGACCTCGAATGGCTGCTCGACCACTACGCGAGCGAAGGCCCGGATGGAGAAGGCGCCCGGCAGATCGACCTCGTCGGCCACAGCATGGGCGGCAACGTCGCCATGCACTACGCCGGCGTGCGGCCGCAGCGCATCCGCCGCCTCGTCAACCTCGAAGGCTTCGGCATGCCCGCGCGCAAGCCCGACGAAGCGCCCGCGCGCTACGGCCAGTGGATCGACGAGCTCAAGCGCCTGCACCGCGGCGAAATGGCGCTGGCCGGCTACTCGGCCGCGGACGGCGTGGCCCGCCGCCTCATGAAGACCAATCCGCGCCTGACGCCCGACAAGGCCGCCTGGCTCGCAAGCCACTGGTCGGTGAACCACGCCCAGCCCGACGGCAGCGAGCGCTGGCAGATCCTGGGCGAGGCGGCACACAAGATCGTCAACGCGCACATCTTCCGTGTCGACGAGACGCTGGCGCTCTACTCGCGCATCACCGCGCCGCTGTTGATGGTCGAGGCATCGGACGACAGCCTGCACGGCTGGTGGAAGAACCGCTACACGCTCGACGAATTCCACGAGCGGCTGAAATCGGTGGGCAACGCGCGCATCGAGCGGCTCGAAGACGCGGGCCACATGCTGCACCACGACCAGCCGCGGATCGTCGCGCGGATGATCGAGGCGTTTCTCGCGGCCTGATCAGCCGCGCCGGGGCTCGCTGTCCAGGCTGGCCATCTGCGCAGCCGCATAGCGGTCGCCGGCGGCAGCGCCCTTCGGCACCGCGCGCTCGATGGCGGCGAAGTCGTCGGCCCCCAGCTTTAACGCTCGACGCACCGAGTGCCTCGTCGAGCCGCGTGCGCCGGCGCGCGCCGATCAGCGGGACGATGTCATCGCCTTGCGCCGCCACCCATGCGATGGCGATCTGCGCGACGCTCACGCCCTTCGAGTCGGCGATCTTGCGCAGCGCCTCGACCAGCGCAAGGTTGCGCTCCACGTTCTCGCCCTGGAAACGCGGGCTGTGCGCGCGGAAGTCCTTCTCGCCCGCGCTGTCCTTCGTCCAGTGCCCGCTGATGAGGCCGCGCGACAGCACGCCGTAGGCGGTGATGCCGATGCCCAGCTCGCGGCAGGTGGCGAGGATTTCGTCCTCGATGCCGCGCGAGATCAGCGAATACTCGATCTGCAGGTCGCACACCGGATGCACGGCCGCCGCCTTGCGGATGGTCTGCGGGCCCACTTCCGACAGGCCGATGTGGCGCACGTAGCCCGCCTTCACCAGGTCGGCGATGGCGCCGATGGTCTCCTCGACCGGCACGTTGGGGTCGAGCCGCGCCGGGCGGTAGATGTCGATGTGGTCCACGCCCAGGCGCTGCAGCGAGTAGGTCGCGAAGTTCTTCACCGCCGCCGGCCGCGCGTCGTAGCCCACCCAGCCGCCGGCCGGGTCGCGCATGGCGCCGAACTTGACGCTGACCAGCGCCGCGTCGCGCTGCGAGGGCTTCAGGCCCTTCAGCGCCTCGCCGATCAGCATTTCGTTGTGGCCGCTGCCGTAGAAATCGCCGGTATCGAGCAGCGTGATGCCCGCGTCCATGGCGGCGTGGATGGTGGCGATGCTTTCGGCGCGGTCGGAGGGGCCGTACATGCCCGACATGCCCATGCAGCCGAGGCCGATGGCGGAAACCCTGGGGCCGGTGGCACCGAGCTGGAGTGTGTTCATCGAAGCGTTCCTTTCAGAGGGGCCGGACGCGATGGCGAGCGGCATGGCGGTAGTCTGGAAGCAAAGATGCCGTTCGATAATCCGTCCAGCCCTGCACGGGTTGTGCGGGAAAACGCACAATCGCGCCATGAACGAACCAGAGCTCTCCGACCTGGGCGCCTTCGTGGCCGTCACCCGCGCGCGCAGTTTCCGGGGCGCTGCCGCACTGCGCGGCGTGTCACCCTCCTCGCTCAGCGAGGCCATGCGCAGGCTCGAGGCGCAGCTGGACGTGCGCCTGCTGAACCGCACCACGCGCAGCGTGACGCCCACCGAAGCGGGCCAGCGCCTGCTCGACCGCATCTCGCCCGCGCTGGACGACATCGCCGGCGCGCTCGACACGCTCAACAGCTTTCGCGACAGCCCCACCGGCACGCTGCGCCTGAACGTGCCGACCATCGTGGCGCAGCGCGTGCTGCCGCCGCTTGCCAGCCGCTTCCTGCGCACGCACCCGGGCATCACGCTGGAGATCACGACCAACGACACCTTCATCGACGTGCTCGCGGCGGGCTTCGACGCCGGCATCCGCTACGACGAGAGCATCGCCCGCGACATGATCGCCGTGCCCCTGGGCCCGCGCACGCAGCGCTTCGTGGCCGCGGCATCGCCGGGCTACCTCGCCCAGCACGGCGTGCCCAGGCACCCGACCGACCTGCTGCGCCACGCCTGCATCGGCCACCGCTTTCCCAGCGGCGTGCTCGCGGCCTGGGGCTTCGTGCGAAAGGGCAAGACGGTGAAGATCACGCCGAGCGGACCGCTGATCGCGTCGGCGCTCGACCTGGAGCTGCACGCCGCCGAGTCGGGCCTCGGCGTGATCTACACCTTCGACGAGTACCTGCGCCCCTCCATCGACCGGGGCACGCTCGCGCCGGTGCTGGAGGACTGGTGGCAGAGCTTCTCGGGGCCGTTCCTGTACTACCCGAGCCGCACGCACATGCCGGCGCCGCTGCGGGCTTTCGTCGATTTCCTGAAGGCCGAAGGCCAGTCCGGCTGATGTCCGCCGGATATTTGCCCAGCGGATAACCAAGCGCGCGAATCTTCGTTCGCGCGGCGCTCACCGCATCCTAGAGTGCGCAGCTCGCTTTGCCGTCCCCTGGAGTTGTCGTCATGCCTTCCTCTTCGCGCGCGCCGTCGTGGCTGCGCCGCTTCGCCCCGCTGCTCGGCGGCCTCGCCCTGGGCCTGGCGGCCCAGCTTTCCGCCCACGCCGCCGACCTGCGCGTGGGCTTCATGCCCGGCCCGTACCGCGATGCCTTCACGAACGGCATCGAGCCCCAGCTGAAGAAGCTGGGCTACACCGTCAAGTACGTCGAGTTCAGCCAGGGCGTGCAGCCCAACGACGCGGTGGAGCGCGGGCAGATCGACGCCAACATCTTCCAGCACACGCTGTACCTCAACGCCACCAACAGGCAGCAGGGCTTCGACCTCGTGCCGGTGGTGCATGTGCCGACCCCGCCGATGGGCCTCTACTCGCAACGCCACAAGTCGCTCGACACCGTGCCCGACGGCGCAACGGTCACGCTGCCATCCGACCCGGTGAACGCGGCTCGCGCGCTCAACATCCTCGCGGGCATCGGCTGGGTGACGCTCAAGCCGGGCGTGAGCCCGGTCTCGGTGTCGGAGCGCGACATCGTCGCCAACCCCAAGCGCCTGAAGCTGGTGCCGTTGGAGGCCGCGCAGGCCCCGCGCTCGCTGGCCGACGCCGACATCGCCGCCGTGCAGGGCAACTTCGCCATCGCGTCGGGCCTGAAGCTCACCGAGGCGCTGAAGCTGGAGAACATGACGCTGCCCTACGTGAACGTGGTCGCCGTCAAGCGCGGCAACGAGAGCGCGAAATTCGCGCAGGACATCGCGGCGGCCTACCAGTCGCCCGAATTCCAGCGCTTCTTCAGGGCCAACCCGGCATGGGCCGGCTACCGGCTGCCCGACTACTTCTCGCAATGAGCCTTTCGAACAACAAGACCGCGCCGCGGCAGCTGCACCTCAACGTCAACATCCTGCATTCGGGCTTCGTGCCCTCGGCGTGGCGCCTGCCGCAGAGCGATCCGTGGGCCTTCGCGGACATCCAGCACTACATCCGCACCGCGCAGATCGCCGAGGCCGGCAAGCTCGACGCGGTGTTCCTCGCGGACAACGCGGCCATCGTCGACCAGATCCACTTCCGCCCGATCACCGCGCTGGAGCCGACGGTGCTGCTGGCCTGCGTGGCCGCGGCAACCACGCACATCGGCCTGATCGCCACCGCCTCGACCAGCTACAACGAGCCCTACAACATCGCCCGCCGCTTCGCCACGCTCGACCATGTGAGCAGCGGCCGCGCCGGCTGGAACGTGGTGACCACGGCCGACCTGCCCTCGGCGCGCAACTTCGGCCTCGACGCCACACCCGACCACGCGAAACGCTACGCGCGCGCCTCCGAGTTCACCGACGTGGTGAAAGCGCTGTGGGACAGCTGGGAAGACGACGCCTTCGTCGGCAACAAGACCACCGGCAGCTTCATCGACACCGCCAAGGTGCACGCCATCGCGCATCGCGGCGAGCACTTCGCGGTACAGGGCCCGCTTAACCTTCCGCGCTCGCCGCAGGGCCACCCGGTGCTGGTGCAGGCCGGAGCCTCGGCCGACGGACGCGAGCTGGCCTCACGCCACGCGGAAGCGGTGTTCTCCGCCTCGCAGTCCTTCGAGGAATCGCTGGCATACGCTCGAGCACTGAAGACCCGCGCCGCCGAACTGGGCCGAGGCCCCGACGCGGTGAAGGTGCTCGCGGGCCTGACCACCATCGTCGGCGCCACCGAGGCCGAGGCGCGCCGCCGCCGCGACGAACTGGTCGATCTGATCCCGTGGGACTACAGCCTCACGCGCATCGCCGGCACGCTCGGCATCACGCCCGACCGCCTGAAGCTCGACGAGCGCCTGCCCGACAACCTGCCGCTGCCCGCCAATGGCAACGGCAACCACACCTTCTTCAACGCCGTGGTCGCGGCCGGGCGCACGCACGGCTACACGGTGCGCCAGCTGATCCGCGAACTCGCGGGCGGCGGGGGGCACCGCGTGATCGTCGGCACGCCGGAGCAGATCGCGGACGACATCGAGCGCTGGTTCAGGGCCGGCGCGGCGGACGGCTTCAACCTGATGCCTGACGCGCTGCCGCACGGGCTGCAGGATTTCGTCGACGGGGTGGTGCCGATCCTGCAGAAGCGCGGGATCTTCCGCACGGAATACGAGGGGCGCACGCTGCGCGATCACCTGGGGCTGACGCGGCCTGCCGGGCGGACGGCGCAGCGGCTGGCCGCCTGAATAGATAAAGGTAAAGGGCGCAAAGAAAAAAGGCCGCGGTTCACGCGGCCTCTTGTTCTTCTTGCGTCATCACTCCTCGTCGGCGTCGTTGCCCGTGAGCGACAGCACTTCCTCGACGAAGGCTTCGAACAGCGGCAGCGACGCCGGCAGCCCCTCCAGCGACTCAGCCTCGCCCGCATCGAAGAAATGCGGCTTGCCCGCCGGCACCGAAGCCCACTCGCCCGCCTCCAGAAGCAGGCCGAGGTAGCCGTCATCGGTCGGCAGATAGAAGAGCCCCGCGCTCTCGAGCACGCGCTGCCCCTTCTTCCTGCCGCGCCCCCAGCTCACGCCCTGCCCGGCCAGGCGTTCGGTGATCCAGCCGTCGCACACGTGTGTGTCGCGCCAGCTTCCCTGGGCATCGAATACGGCCAGAACGGGCATGGGGAGTCCTTTTCTCGAAGAAGGATGAAGGAAAGGAAGGATTACTGCAGGAAACCGGGCTTGGCGTAACCCTGGAATTTGCTGTCAACCACCGCCTTGAACTCCTTCGAGCGGTAGGCATCGGCGATGTCCTTGGCCCACTGGGTGTTCTTGTCGGCGGTCTTCACGGCGACCACATTCAGGTAGTAGTCGGGCGTCTTTTCGAGCACCACGGCCTCGGTGAGCTTCAGGCCCGAGGAAATCGCGAAGTTGCCGTTGACGATGGCGTACTCGGTGTCGCCGAGCGAGCGCGGCAGCTGGGCGGCTTCGAGCGGAATGAACTTCAGCTTCTTCGGGTTCTCGGCCACGTCCTTCTCGGTGGCGCGCAGCGGGTCGATGCCGGTCTTCAGCGTGAGCAGCTTGTTCTGCTCCAGCAGCACCAGCGCGCGGGCCAGGTTGCTCGGGTCGTTCGGCAGCGTCACGCGGTCGCCTTCCTTCACATCGGCCAGCGTCTTGCGCTTGGTCGAGTACACGCCCATCGGCGCGATCGGGCCCTGCACCAGTTCGGCGAGGTCGAGCTTCTGGTCGGCCGCGAACTTCTTCAGGTAGACCTGATGCTGGAAGAAGTTGGCGTCCAGCGAGCCCTGGGCCAGCGCGAGGTTGGGCTGCACATAGTCGTTGAACTCGACCAGCTTCACCTTGTAGCCCTTCTTCTCGAGGATGGGCACGATGCCCTGCTTCAGCTGGTCGGCGTTGGAGCCGGCGGTACCGCCGATCACCAGGTTCTTCTTGGCGGGGTCTTGCGCATGGGCCTGCAGCGAGAGGCCGCCCAGGGAAAGGGCTGCCAGCGACAGGGCGAGAACGGAACGGCGCAGGAAAACGGTCTTCATGAGATTGGAAAAGCTGGAAGGAAAAAAGTGAGAGATCAACGCTTGTCGAGCCTGCGTGCCGTGGCGTTGCCGGCGAACTGCAGGATCTGTACCAGCACCACGAGCAGCGCCACGGTGAGCACCATCACGTCGGTCTGGAAACGGTAGTAGCCGTAGCGGATGGCCAGGTCGCCGATGCCGCCGCCGCCCACCACACCGGCCACCGCCGAGTACGAGAGGAAGCTCACGGCCAGCACCGTCAGCGCCAGCACCAGGCCCGAGCGGGCCTCCACCAGCAGCACGCGCCAGACGATCTGCAGCTCGGTCGCGCCCATGGCGTGGGCGGCCTCGATCACGCCGCGCGGCACTTCGCGCAAGCACTGGTCGACCAGCCGCGCCAGGTAGGGAATGGCCGCGAACGACAGCGGCACCGCGGCCGCCAGCGGGCCGATGGAGGTGCCCGCGATCACCCGCGTGAACGGCACCAGCGCCACCAGCAGGATGATGAAGGGGAACGAGCGCACCGTGTTCACCAGCCAGTTGAGCACCAGGAACGCCGGCTTGTTCTCCAGCGACTGGCCCGGCCCCAACAGGAACAGCAGGATGCCCAGCGGCCCGCCGATCAGCACGGCCGCCGAGAGGCCGATGGCCAGCATCATGAAAGTCTGGCCGGTAGCGACCCACAGCTCGGGGAGGATGGGGGCGATGTTCTCAAACATAGGCCAGCTCCTGCGCTCCGAACTGGGCCGACGGCTGCGCCGGGCGCGATTCGCGCGCCTCGCGCTCGCGGCGGCGCACCAGCTCGTCGATCTCGCGGCCCAGCGCGGTCTTGCGCTCGGCCTCGCCGGCCGCATCGACGGCGAACTGCTCCACCAGCCTGCCCTTCTCGAGGATGGCCACGTTGCGGCACAGCACTTCCACCACCGAAAGCTCGTGCGTGACGATCACGATGGTCACGCCGATCTTCTGGTTGATGTCGCGCAGCGTTTCCAGCAGCGAGCGCGTGGTTTCGGAATCGAGCGCCGAGGTGGGCTCGTCGCACAGCAGCACCTGCGGGCGCGGCGCCAGCGCGCGGGCGATGGCCACGCGCTGCTTCTGGCCGCCGGAGAGCTGGGCCGGGTAGGTGTCGATCTTCTCCGCCAGGCCGACCAGGGCCAGGCACTCGCGCACGCGGGCGTCGATCTCGGCCTTGGAATGGCGGCCGTGGATCTTCAGCGGGAAGGCCACGTTGTCGAACACCGTGGCGTTCTGCAGCAGGTTGAACTGCTGGAAGATCATGCCGATGTTCTGGCGCGTGTCGCGCAGCTCGCTGCGCGAGAGCGTGGTGAGGTCGCGCCCGCCGACGAAGACGCGGCCCGCGTCGGGCCGCTCCAGCAGGTTGATGAGGCGCAGAAGCGTCGACTTGCCGGCGCCGCTCTTGCCGATCAGGCCGAACACGTCGCCCTGCTGGATGTCGAGTGACAGCGAATGCACGGCGTCGAACGCTTCGCCGCTGGGCAAGGCGAAGGATTTCTGCACCGATTGGAGACGGATGACTGGCGCCGCGTGATCGCCGCGGCCCTGGTCAGGCGTAGGGTGGGTCATGGAGAAGAAGCGCGGCCCGCGCGGGTGGCGCAGGTCGCGTAGGTTCGAAAAAGGTGCCGAGTATGAAAAGAAACGCAGCGAAAGGGAACGAACAAAAAGGATGCTGTTTATACGAACAAACACATAAGAGAAGTCCGCGACGGGCGCGACACGCCATATCGATATGCAGATTGGTTCGTTCCCTTCCGCGGCCGGCAATGCCACATTCGCGCCTTCGTTTTTTTCGATCCGCGCAAGCACATGCATACCAATTTCCGCCGCCGCACCTTCGCCCTCGCCACCCTGGCTGCCGCCCTCTTCGCAGGCTCCGGCGCCTTCGCGCAGGACAAGAACACCCTCAAGGTCGGCGTCTCCGTCGGCAACGGCGAGCAGATCTTCGAGGTGGTCAAGAAGGTCGCCGCCAAGGACGGCCTGAACATCCAGGTGGTCGTGTTCAACGACTACCAGCTGCCCAACGCCGCGCTGGCCTCGGGCGACCTCGACGCCAACGCCTTCCAGCACCAGCCCTTCCTGGACAACCAGAACAAGGCGCGCGGCTTCGACATCGTGCCCGTGGGCCTGACCATCACCGCGCCGCTGGGCTTCTACTCGCGCAAGATCAAGTCCATCGACCAGCTGCCCGACGGCGCCACGGTCGGCATCCAGAACGACCCGTCCAACGGCAACCGCGCCCTGCTGCTGCTGCAGTCGGCCGGTCTCATCACGCTGAAGCCGGAGGCGGTGAAGAACAACACGGCCACGCCGCTGGACGTGGTCACCAACCCGAAAAAGCTGAAGCTGGTGGCGCTCGACGCCGCCCAGCTGCCGCGCTCGCTGGACGACCTGACCATCGCCTCCATCAACAACGACTACGCCGAGAAGGCCGGACTGTCTCTGAACAAGGATGCGGTGATCAAGGAATCGCCCAAGAGCCCCTACGCCAACCTGATCGCCGTGCGCCGCGCCGACAAGGACAAGCCCTGGGCGAAGCGCCTCGTGGCGGCCTACCAGTCGCCCGAGGTGAAGAGCTTCATCGAGACGCAGTTCAAGGGCTCGCTGGTTCCGGCGTTCTGACGACTCTTGCTCCCTCCCACGCCGGGGGGGAGGGCCGGGGGTGGGGCAAGCGGCGCTTGCATGGGACGCCCTGCCCGCCCCCATCCCAGCCTTCCCCCAGAGGGGGAAGGAGCAATACGGGGGCCTCCTCGGTGGAAGACCGGAGCATGAGAAAATGCCCGGTTTCCCCGAACACAGTCAGGACACCCCATGGACGCAGAACAGATCAACCAAATCGGCGCGATGCTCGCGGACCTGAGCGCCCGCACGGTCGATTTACGGAGGTATCTTTGACTACGATGCCAAGGCCGAACGTCTGAGGACGGTCAACGCATCGCTCGAAGATCCCAACGTCTGGAACGACCCGAAGAAGGCCCAGGAGCTGGGCAAGGAAAAGAAGTCGCTCGACGACGTGGTCGTCACGCTCGACCGGCTCACCAGCGGCCTGTCGGACAACACCGAGCTGTACGAGATGTCGAAGGAAGACGGCGACATCGCCGGCCTGCAGGCCATCTCCGATGACGCCGCCACGCTCGAAGCCGACATCAAGCAGCTCGAGTTCCGCCGGATGTTCAACAACCCGGCCGACCCGCTGAACGCCTTCATCGACATCCAGGCCGGCGCCGGCGGCACCGAGGCCTGCGACTGGGCCAGCATGCTGCTGCGCCAGTACACCAAGTACGCCGAGCGCAAGGGCTTCAAGGCCCAGCTGGAAGACGAAACCCCCGGCGACACCGCCGGCATCAAGAGCGCCACCATCAAGGTGGAAGGCGACTACGCCTTCGGCCTGCTGCGCACCGAGACCGGCGTGCACCGACTGGTGCGCAAGTCGCCCTTCGACTCCTCGGGCGGGCGCCACACCAGCTTCGCCAGCATCTTCGTGTACCCGGAGATCGACGACTCCATCGAGATCGAGATCAACCCGGCCGACGTGCGCACCGACACCTTCCGCGCCAGCGGCGCCGGCGGCCAGCACATCAACAAGACCGACTCGGCCGTGCGCCTGACGCACATCCCGACCGGCATCGTGGTGCAGTGCCAGGACGGCCGCAGCCAGCACAGCAACCGCGACGTGGCCTGGAAGCGCCTGCGCTCGCGCCTGTACGACCACGAGATGCGCAAGCGCCAGGAAGAACAGCAGAAGCTCGAAGACAGCAAGACCGACGTGGGCTGGGGCCACCAGATCCGCAGCTACGTGCTGGACAACAGCCGCATCAAGGACCTGCGCACCAACGTCGAGGTCTCGGCGACGCAGAAGGTGCTCGACGGCGACCTCGACGTGTTCATCGAGGCCTCCCTCAAGCAAGGCGTGTGATACCGATGAGCCTGCAAAGCCTGAAGGGTGGCAAGGTCGAAGCCTTCATCTTCGACATGGACGGCACCATGATCGACTCCATGCCCTGGCATGCGCGGTCGTGGGTCGAGTTTGCGCACAACCACGGCGTGAAGCTCGACGTGAGCGAGATTCTTGCGCGCACCACCGGCCGCACCGGCACGGAGAGCATGCGCGAATTGTTCGAGCGCGAGCTTTCCGACGAAGAGTGCCAGGCCATGGTGCACGAGAAGGAAGAGATCTACCGAGCCCTTTTCCACGACAACTTCACCGAAGTCGCAGGCTTCACGGCCTTTGCCAAGGCAGCGGTTGCACACGGCCTGAAGGTGGCGGTCGGCACGGCCGGCGACAGGCACAACATCGAGTTCGCCATGTCGCGCCTGAAGATGGACCCGCTGCCGCTGGCCATCGTGGGCGGCGACGAGGGCTTCTCGGGCAAGCCCACGCCCGCCATCTTCCTGGAGGCCGCGCGCCGCATCGGCGTTGCGCCCGAGCGCTGCATCGTCTTCGAAGACGCGCCCTTCGGCATCGAAGCCGCCCGCCGCGGCGGCATGCGCGCCGTGGCCGTGTGCAGCACCCATTCCGCCGCCGAGCTTGCCGGCCCCCATGTGATCGCCGCGGTTCGCGACTACGACGAACTCGCCCATTCAAATTTTTTGGAGACCCTCGATGCTGCAGCGTGACGCCCAAGGGCAACCCATCGCCATCCGCCGCGAAGACTACGCGGCCCCGGCCTATTGGATCGACACCGTCGACCTGACCTTCGACCTCGACCCCGCCAAGACCCGCGTGCTCAACCGCATGCAGATGCGCCGCAACCCCGAGGTGCCGGTGCAGCCGCTGCGCCTGGACGGCGACGAGCTGAACCTGGCGCGCGTGCTGGTCAACGGCCAGGGCGCGTCGTTCCGCATGGAGGGCGAGCAGCTCGTCATCGACGGCCTGCCCGACAGCTTCGAGCTCGAGATCTTCACCACCTGCTGCCCCATCAAGAACACCAAGCTGATGGGCCTGTTCGTGAGCGAGGACACCTTCTTCACGCAGTGCGAGGCCGAGGGCTTCCGCCGCATCACCTATTTCCTCGACCGTCCGGACGTGATGGCGAGCTACACCGTGACCCTGCGCGCCGCCAAGGCCGCGTACCCGGTGCTGCTGTCGAACGGCAACCTGGTCGAACAAGGCGAGCTGCCCGAGGGCCGCCACTTCGCGAAGTGGGTCGACCCGTTCAAGAAGCCCAGCTACCTGTTCGCGCTGGTGGCGGGCAAGCTGGTGGCGCGCGAGCAGCGCATCAAGGCGCGCAGCGGCAAGGAGCATCTGCTGCAGGTGTACGTGCGCGCCGGCGACCTCGACAAGACCGAGCACGCGATGAACTCGCTCATCAACTCGGTGCTGTGGGACGAGGCCCGCTTCGGCCTGCCGCTGGACCTGGACCGCTTCATGATCGTTGCCACCAGCGACTTCAACATGGGCGCCATGGAGAACAAGGGCCTGAACATCTTCAACACGAAGTACGTTCTGGCCAACCAGGCCACCGCCACCGACGCCGACTACAGCAACATCGAGAGCGTGGTCGGCCACGAGTACTTCCACAACTGGAGCGGCGACCGCGTGACCTGCCGCGACTGGTTCCAGCTCTCGCTGAAGGAAGGCCTCACCGTCTTCCGCGACCAGGAATTCAGCCAGGACCTGTGCGCCGACGCATCGGCGCGCGCCGTCAAGCGCATCGAAGACGTCCGCGTGCTGCGCACCGCCCAGTTCCCCGAGGACGCGGGCCCCATGGCCCACCCGGTGCGACCCGACAGCTACATCGAGATCAGCAACTTCTACACCGTCACCATCTACGAGAAGGGTGCCGAGGTTGTTCGCATGATGCAGACGCTGGTCGGTCGCAAGGGCTTCGAGAAGGGCATCACCCTCTACTTCGAGCGCCACGACGGCCAGGCCGTGACCTGCGACGACTTCGCGCAGGCCATTGCAGACGCGAATCCCGAATCGGAACTCGCCCGCCTGCTGCCCCAGTTCAAGCGCTGGTACAGCCAGGCCGGCACGCCGCGTCTTGCCGCCCACGGCGTGTACGACGCGCAGAACCGCAGCTACACCCTGAGCGTGGTGCAGAGCTGCCCGCCCACGCCGGGCCAGCCGACCAAGGAACCCTTCGTCATTCCGCTGAACGTCGGCCTGCTCGACGCCAGCAGCGGCCGCGAGCTGCCGCTGCAGCTGGAAGGCGAGAGCGAAGCAACGCACGGCACGCGCACCGTGGTGCTGTCGCGCGCCGGTGAGCAGATCACCTTCACGGGCCTCGACGCGGAGCCGGTGCCGTCCATCCTGCGCGGCTTCAGCGCGCCGGTGATCCTCGACTTCGAGTACACCGACGCCCAGCTGCTCACCCTTCTGGCCAACGACCCCGACCCGTTCAACCGCTGGGAAGCCGGCCAGCGCCTGGGCCTTCGCGCCGCGCTGAACGGCATTGCCGCGCTGGCCACCGACACCACGCCGGTGCTGAACGACGCCTACATCGACGCCATGCGCAGCGTGCTGCGCAACCCGCAGCTCGACGCCGCCTTCAAGGAACTGGTGCTCACGCTGCCCTCGGAAACCTACATCGCCGAGCAGCTCGACGTGGTCGACCCGCAGCGCGTGCACCTGGTGCGCGAAGCCATGCGCGCCCAGCTGGCCACCGCCCTCTTTGCCGACTGGCAGTGGGCCTATGAAGAGCACCAAGACACCGGCGCCTACAGCCCCGATCCGACCTCGTCGGGCCGCCGCGCGCTGGCCGGCATGGCGCTGAACTTCCTGTGCCTGGCGGCACGCTCCTCGGGCGACGTCGTTTGGCCGGGCAAGACGCTGCAGCGCTTCAAGGATGCGGGCAACATGACCGACCGCTTCAACGCGCTCAACGCGCTGGTGTCGTCGGGCCACACGCTGGCGGCACAGGCGCTCGCGCGCTTCCACGCCATCTTCAAGGACGAGGCGCTGGTCATCGACAAGTGGTTCTCGCTGCAGGCCGGCGCACCCGACCGCGGCGGCGACATCCTGCCGCTGGTGAAGCAGCTGATGAAGCACCCCGACTTCTCGCTGAAGAACCCGAACCGCGCGCGCAGCGTGATCTTCAGCTTCTGCAGCGCCAACCCCGGCGCCTTCCACCGCCCCGACGCGGCCGGCTACGTGTTCTGGAGCGAACGCGTGATCGAGCTCGACGCCATCAACCCGCAGGTTGCCGCCCGCCTAGCGCGCGCGCTCGACCGCTGGAGCAAGCTGGCCGAGCCCTACCGCAGCGCGGCGCGCGAGGCGATCGCCCGCGTGGCGGCCAAGCCGGACCTGAGCAAGGACACCCACGAAGTGGTGACCCGCGCTCTTGCCGGCAACTGAAGCAGAAACCCGAACAGCACGGAAAACACATGGCTCAAAAGATTTCCCTCACCCGCTACCTCGTCGAACAACAGCGCGCCGACGGCCTGATTCCCGGCCAGCTGCGCCTGCTGCTCGAAGTGGTCGCGCGCGCCTGCAAGAGCATCAGCCAGGCCGTCAACAAGGGCGCGCTGGGCGGCGTGCTCGGCACGGCCGAGAGCGAGAACGTGCAGGGCGAGATCCAGAAGAAGCTGGACATCATCGCCAACGAAGTGCTGATCGAGGCCAACGAATGGGGCGGCCACCTCGCGGCCATGGCCAGCGAGGAAATGGACAGCATCTACGTGGTGCCCAACCGCTACCCACAGGGCGAATACCTGCTGATGTTCGACCCGCTCGACGGCAGCAGCAACATCGACGTGAACGTCAGCATCGGCACCATCTTCAGCGTGCTGAAGAAGCCCGACGACCACCCCGGCGTGCAGGAAGCCGACTTCCTGCAGGCAGGCACACAGCAGGTGGCCGCCGGCTACTGCATCTACGGCCCGCAGACCACCCTGGTGCTGACCGTGGGCAACGGCGTGGCCATGTTCACCCTCGACCGCGAGCAGGGCAGCTTCGTGCTGACGCAGGAAGACATCCAGATTCCGCCCGACACCAAGGAATTCGCGATCAACATGAGCAACATGCGCCACTGGGACGAGCCCGTGAAGCGCTACATCGACGAATGCCTGGCCGGCAAGGAAGGCCCGCGCGGCAAGGACTTCAACATGCGCTGGATCGCCAGCATGGTCGCCGACGTGCACCGCATCCTGATGCGCGGCGGCGTCTTCATGTACCCCTGGGACAAGCGCGAGCCCGAAAAGGCCGGCAAGCTGCGCCTGATGTACGAGGCCAACCCCATGAGCTGGCTGGTCGAGCAGGCCGGCGGCGCGGCCACCAATGGGAAGCAGCGCATCCTGGACCTGCAGCCCACGAAACTGCACGAGCGGGTGAGCGTGATGTTGGGTTCTAGAAACGAAGTTGAGCGTTTGACGCAGTACCACGCCGAGAAGGCCTGATTTCTTGGCTATAATCTGAGGCTTCGCCGGTGTAGCTCAGTCGGTAGAGCAGCTCATTCGTAATGAGAAGGTCGGGTGTTCGATTCATCTCTCCGGCACCAAATCAAAAGCCCCGCTATTTTTTCGATAGCGGGGCTTTTTGTTTGTTATTAACACTGAGGGGCGCAGCCGTTTGCAATCACTCCGGCCCTGCTGATTCAATCGCCCGAAGCTTTTCGGTCAACGTCAAATTCTTTACGCGAGCGTGTTCGCCGTAATGCACCTCCCGATGACATGCGGGACAAAGGGCGGCGACAAACCGCGGATGGTCAGGGCCACCGTCAGACACCCGCGTGGTGTGGTGCGGCTCCAAGTAAGGAGCCCCTCCGCTTCGATGAAATGGTGCAGGCCGATCGCAAAGCTCGCATTTACCCGCTGCACGCAGAAGCACGTAATCCCGCACCGCGCGGCTGCGTTCGTAAACGGTGCGCCCTCCTTCTTTGCTGTTTTGCGAGCCATCCGCCTTTGATGCGGCAATTGCCCTATTTCTGGACTCTTGCAGCGTCAAATGCTTCACAGGATCATCTGCCGGAGCAAGTTCCAGTTGCTCGAGGCGCGCGACCGGCACAAGCCGAAAAATGATCGCGTTGCGCTCAACGCCGTCTACGTCGAGCGAGCGAACCCAGTCGTGACCGTGATAAACGAATTCCCCAAGGTACTTTTGGCCCTTGCCTTTGCCAATGGTCCGAAACAAGTGCAGCGCTTTCCCTCTAGCTGAGTGATCGCGAACTGCCATGTTGCCCCGGACAAACTTCATGTCGCCCTTCTGGCCCTCGCCAGAAAAAAAGAAGGTGCCTTCGTCATCGAATCGATCCTCATAGCCGTACCGTTCCCCGCTATCACCAGTGAACAAGAACGTCACAGGTGCCTGTGCGGAGTCGGAAATGCCGCCTTGCCGACCACCGCCGAACGGAATGTTGAGGTCAGGCCAACGCTGATACGTTTCGCCCAAGACGAAAGACGGGAGTTCTGCAGCAATCGAAGGCAAGGGGAGCGCGGGCTTACTGGCCACGACACCTCCCCTGGAAATTGAGTCGCTCCACCCTATCCAGGGAGAAATGCTTGTCAGGACAGGACTTCCAACGAGTCTGCTTCCTGCAATTTGCCCCGAAATAGCCGTACATCCCCTGGCCTCCTAGTTAACGATTGGCAACACACTTTAACGTCAATCGATTTGGGCAAGTCACAGTTCTCAACGGATCTGGGCCACCGTCGTTTTCAGCCCCCTCTCGCCAGCAAAGCCTCTTGCAAAAATTGCAGCTACTTTGGGCGACCTCTTTTAGCAAATGTGAAATGGCGTCGACCTTGCCAGATACACTTGTTTCGTTGGCAAGGTCCCGATCGGCACGGTTCATGTTCTTCAACATGGGCAAACCGGAGCAACTCGGAGCCGGTTTGCAAAGGGCAACAGGAGAGCCTCACATGACCGATGCAGCTGACGCGACGTCACGCAACGCGCTCGTCGACGTCGCACCGCTGGCCGCTCGCTTGGAGCAATTTGCTGCTGAGCGCGATTGGGCTCAATTCCATTCGCCCAAGAACTTGGTGATGGCCTTGACCGGTGAGCTCGGTGAACTCAACGAAATCTTTCAGTGGATGCCGGAAGAAGCTTCAAGAGGGGCTGGCCGAGATCCACAGACTGCACAGGCCGTTCAAGATGAGCTCGCAGACGTACTGCTCTACCTCGTTCGCCTTTCTTCAGTCTTAGGCGTCGACCTCAACGCTGCTGTTCAACAAAAGCTGGAAGCCAATGCACTGCGCTACCCCGCAGACAAAGTGCGCGGCAGCAGCAAGAAGCACAGCCTGTCCTGAGCCGGCAAATCTGAAGAGGATTGATGTGATCGTCTACGAGGCCGATAAGAAGCAATTTCTCAGCGACAACAACGACAGGGACATAGAGGACGTCATCCTCGCCAAGTACTTCAGCGCCACGGGCCGCAAGGTGCCGGCGTCAGAAATGAAGTCATGGCGGGATTCGCTCGGGTACATGTCGAAGGTGCTCAGCGACTCCGAGATTCCGAATGACGTCGGTGTGGCCGTCGAACTTCACATCCCGCAAAGCTCCAAGCGCATCGACATCAGCCTGACCGGTCGAGGCCACGACAACTCGAAAAATGTCGTGATCGTCGAGCTCAAGCGATGGGACAAGGTGAAGCCTTCGAAAAAGGACGCACTGGTCAAGACCTACCTCGGCGGTGGACACCGAGAAGTCGTTCACCCCTCGTACCAAGCGTGGTCCTATGCTTCTCTGATGGAGGGCTTCAACGAAGCGGTCTATTCCGGCGGCATCTCCGTCCAGGCTTGCGCCTACCTGCACAACTACGACCGCGACGGCATCATCGATTCGGCCCACTACGCCGACTACATCGCAAAGGCACCGCTGTTCCTGCGTGGAGAAACTGAGCGTGGCCTGCTGCGCACCTTCATCAAGCAGCACATCAAGTTCGGCGACCCGAGCGTGCTCTATGAACTGGCCAACGGCCGTATCAGGCCATCGAAGGCGCTCAGCGACAGCCTTGCGGGCCTGCTGAAGGGAAACGCCGAGTTCATCTTGATCGACGACCAAAAAGAGGTCTACGAACACATCTTGGCTGCAGGTCGGTCCGCGTCAAGCACGAACCCCAAGGTGGTGATCGTCGAAGGTGGCCCAGGAACAGGCAAGACGGTTCTCGCCGTCAATGCTCTGGTCGCCTTGATGGGAGCCGGCTTGAACTGCAAGTACGTTTCGAAGAATGCGGCGCCAAGGCGCGTCTACGAAACCAAGCTTGTCGGCACGATGAAACGCACGCACTACGCCAACCTCTTCGTGGGCTCAGGCGGCTTTGTCGACACACCCGCCGACCAGTTCGACGTGTTGATCGTGGACGAAGCGCACCGTTTGAACGAGAAGAGCGGTTTGTACGGCAATCTCGGTGAAAACCAGGTCAAGGAGCTTATTGCCGCCGCCAAGTGCACCGTGTTCTTCATCGATGAGGACCAGCGCGTGGCGCTCAGCGACATCGGCACCAAGAAGACCATTCGCGACTTCGGCATTAACAAGGGCGCCGAAGTGGCCGAGCATGAATTGGCCTCGCAGTTCAGATGCAGCGGCTCGGACGGCTACATCGCCTGGCTCGATGACGCTCTCGATGTACGGGAGACCGCCAACAAGACGCTCACGCCGGCCGAGTTCGACTTTCAAGTCTTCGACACACCCGACGAACTTCATGCGTCGATCGCGGCGAAGAACATGACAGGTACTGCGCGCGTCGTAGCGGGCTATTGCTGGCCATGGACCAGCAAGAAGGATCCAAAGGCCTTCGACATCGTCATCGGTGACTACCGCAAGCGTTGGAACCTCGACGTCGACGGCAGTTTGTGGATCATTGCGCCAAACTCGATCAACGAGGTGGGCTGCATTCACACCTGCCAAGGCCTGGAGGTGGACTACATCGGGGTCATCATCGGCCCGGATTTGATCGTTCGCGACGGGCGTGTCGTGACGGTACCGAAGGCACGAGACCGATTCGACAAGACATTGCGCGGCTACAAGTCTCGATTCAAGGCCAACCCCAAAAGCGCCGCTGCAGAGGCGGATCTCATCATTAAGAACACTTACCGCACATTGATGACGCGCGGCATGAAAGGGTGTTACGTCTACTGCAGCGACGGAGAGACCGCGAGCTATTTTCGCAACCGGCTGTCACCCGGTGCGCTCGCTGTGGTCCAGACCTGAAGATCGACGGTGGGCGCTGGAGCCCTCCGACAGATGAGCTCAGGCCTTCTGCTGATCGATCGCGTGGAGCCTCTTCAGGAGTTCTTGCGTGAGCCGGGCGATGTCATCCGCCAGATCCGCGCCGATCCACATGATGTTGCCCCGATGCCTCGCCCCAATCGCCTCGAACAACTCTTGCTCGTCCCCGTAACAGCAGTTCAACAGAGATCGCAGCTGAGTCAACTTGTTCTCGAGAATGTCGACGGCATCCTGCTGGTTGATTGCATCGGTGGAAATGGGCGAGTTTTGCCCGGCGATAATTCGATCAGCCACTTGATGTGCTCCTTACCAAAGATCTGCACGTTGATTGGTCAGACGGCCATGGTGTTAGCGCACCTTGGCCGTCGCCTTTTGTGCCTCACATCGACATCGCTGCGGTGTGCATCGATGTCCCGCCGTGAGGCGCGGCGGTCGTTCAAATGTATGGGAGAACCTTGCTGGCGGGGGACTCCATGCAGTGAACAAATTGGGGATCGCGCCGACTTTGCGTAGATGACCGCGATCGTTGCGGCGGCGCTCAGGCCTTGATCTGCCTGGCCTTCGCACGGCCAGGCGCACGTCGCGGTGCCTTGTAGTCCGGATCGACCGCCCTGAGTGCCTCAGGCATCTTCTCTGCAATGGCGATCAGCGTCTTTGCGGAGCCTGTCGGTTCGCGGCGGCCCTGCTCCCACTGCTGCAGAGTGCGCACCGACACGCCGAGCAACTTGGCAAAGCCGGCTTGCGACAGGCCGGTGTTCTCGCGTGCAGCAACGAGAGGCGTGTATACCTTGCGCGTCTTCCCGGCACCCATTTCGCGTGCCGACTGCACAAGCAATGCCTCCAAGTCCTGGCTCGCTTCGAAAGCGGCCAGTTCGGCATCACTCATTGGCTTCTTCTGCGGCATCGCGCAACTCCTTCAAAGTTTCGCCGGAGATCGAATCGAGATTCGCTTTGGCGTAGATCAACAACAGGACCACTTCACCGGGCTTCTTGCGGTTGAAGTACACAACCCGCACGCCGCCACTCTGTCGCCCCATTTCCCGTCAAACGCAAAAAGGCCCGCCATCGAAACGATGGCGGGCCTTTGATTGCAGGCATCCAAATGAACTACGAGCCCGCTTCACTCAACCACCTGGCAGCCAGTGCAGGCACCACGTCCGTCGCCCTGCCCTGCAGGAAGGTGAAGCCACGCGGCACCTCTTCCATGTCGAGCGCGACAAGCACTTTCTCGGCATTGCGGTCCGCATACCGCACGAGCGACGCCGCCGGATAGACCGTGAGCGAGGTGCCCACCACCAACACGCGCGCCGCGGTGGCCACGTGCTCCTCGGCCTCCTCGAAGTGCTGCACCGCCTCGCCGAACCACACGATGTCGGGCCGCAGCTGGGTGCCGTCTTCGCAGAGTTGCCCCATGGCAATGGGATTTCCGTCGATGCGATAGCGCTTCGGCTCGGGCTCCGAGGTGCCCCGCGCGTAGGCGAGTTGCCCGTGCAGATGCACCACGTTGCGCGACCCGGCACGCTCATGCAGCGCGTCGACGTTCTGCGTGACGATCACGACTTCGTATGCCGCCTCGAGCGATGCGATGGCAGCGTGCGCGGCATTCGGCTGTGCCTGCCATGCCTTCTCGCGCCGCTCGTTGTAGAAGGCCAGCACCGCCTCCGGGTGCCGCTGCCAGCCTTCGGTGCTGGCGAGTTCCTGCCACGAGTAGCTGTTCCACAGCCCCTTGGCATCGCGGAACGTGGGCAGGCCGCTCTCCGCGCTCACACCGGAGCCCGAGAGCACGACGATCTTGTTCGGCTTGACCTTGGGTTTCATGCTTCGGTGCTCCTTCTGCGTGGCTGTCGTTGAATTGTGGCTCCCCGAACACGGATCGAACGTGTGACCTGCGCATTAACAGTGCGCCGCATCTACCAGCTGAGCTACCGGGGAAAGATTGGTTGAAGGATGTGTATGGAGGCGCGACCCGGAGTCGAACCGGGCTGGACGGATTTGCAATCCGCTGCACTGCCGCTTTGCTATCGCGCCGGAATCGAGCCTGATGATGGCGTTGGTGGTGGATCGTCTTCGAGTCGAACGAAGTATTCCCGAAGGAGACGGGGTTACAGCCCGCTGCAGTCGCCAGTGCTGCTCACGATCCATCGAAGAGAAAACTCGATCGATGAGTGACGTTCCGCAGGGGAGTCGAACCCCTGGCTTCCTCCTGGACAGGGAGGCACTCTGGCCACTGAGTTAGCGGAACGAAAAAGAGAAAAAAGAAAAGCTGGCAAGCCCTCAAGGATTCGAACCTTGGATCCCGGGATCAAAACCCGGTGCCTTGGACCACTAGGCGAAGGGCCCGCAAAAAAAGATTGGCGCGCGCGGAAGGATTCGAACCTTCAACCGTTGGGTTTGGAGTCCAGTGCTCTGCCAGTTGAGCTACACACGCACAAGAGAAAGCGAAAAAGAAGAGATGGTCTGAGTGGCAGGATTTGAACCTGCAGCCTCCTGCTTCCAAGGCAGGCCGTCTACCAGATTGACACTACACCCAGAGAAATTGGTGCCCCAGGGGAGACTCGAACTCCCAGAATTCCGCTTCTAAGGCGGACACGTCTACCAGTTGCGTCACCGGGGCTGAAAAGAAAATGTTTGTGGCTGCTGCCGCGAATTTTTAAGGAGCACTCACAAGGCTCGAACCTTGTGCGGGCAGCACGATCGCTGCTCGTGAACGAATGGCATGAAAACGAAGAGGCCCGGAACCTCGCGGTGTCCGGGCCTCTTCTGTTCGAGAGAGAGCTTGGGAGGTCTGCGCCTATGCGCGTCCTCCACCCGGTTGCACCTGATCCTGGTAATCGCACGGCCACAGATTGGCCCGCGGGTTGGACATCGGATACGGGAGTTGATTGAGTTGCTGCTGCAGCAGCGGCTGCAGGCCGAGGCCATCGTGCGAAGCGACGCGCACGAACACGTTGCCGGATGCGGGGCAAGTGCTGTATATGCGGATCGTTGCGGCTTTCACGTTGGGTCCTGTTGGCGTCGAGTGGGATGGACTGTAAATAGTATTTACACAATCGTCAACTGCTTGGACAAACTTTTTTCAAGCACCGTTGCTGCGAGCGGCGGACAACGGTGCCTTCAATGCGACGACGAGTGTCGCGTAGCTGCACACTGTCTGTGGGCTTCAATAAGGCGTCCGCAATCAATGACGGCAGCGCAGGCGCCACGCGCTCGTGGAGTTGAATGTCAGTCGCAGAACGCTGCGAGCCCCATGCCCTGCGCCTTCGCTTGGGTCAAGATCGCGTGCATCGACTTGAAGGCCGCGATCTGCGCGTATTGAGCGCCAGCTTCAGGGGCGTTGGCGGTGAATACCTCGAGCATGGTCACGACCTGCTCGACGCTCAACAGCGAATCGTCGAAGTATTCGAGGTTTACGCCTTTCTGGGCACATCTGTCCAAGAGGGCTCCGATTGCGCGATGCGCATCCCGATCGACAGAGCCCGCATGCTGGAGGCCACGCGGGTCTTTCGGCAAGTGACTGCAGGTCGATTCGACGAAGTAAAGGTCCAGCATTCGGCACTCTATCGGGGCATCCGTTTCGCCAGTTCGGCGCAGGTCAGGCCCAGGCCATCGGCGTGCGTTGCCAACGGCACGCCAAGCTTCTTTTCCAGGCTCCCGAGCCACTGGAGGAAGCCGACGGTGTGCACTTCGTCGGCCTCGGTCATCTCGAAAATTCCGTTGCTCGCATGCGACCGCTGGACGATCTCGATGAGGGAGATGAACGACGCCAGATCCTTCGCGATGTCGGTGATGTCCAGCGCGCGTATAGCGCGGATCAGGCTCAGCTCTTCCTGCAGCGGTATCACGGTCGGCTGCGTTGCCCAATGTGCCGACAGCTTGCCGGGGGTCACCGCGGTCACGGGCCTACAGGCTCTCGAAGAAGTAGGCGAGCACGGTGTCGTCGACGAATCCCTTGTCGAACATTTCGTCCGAAAGAGACCGCGCGGCATCGTCGAAGGAAATCCGGTCGAACTTCCGGTCTTGCAGCATCTTCACGAATGGTGCGCACAGCTTGGCAAGCGCCGCGTTGTCGACGGCAAGCTGCCTCACACCGCCGGTCATGATGTACGGCAAGACCACGAAAACGCGCAGGTCGAAGCGGACATAGAAGCGCGCCTGCATTTCCTTGCTGAACTCGCAATTGATCAGGTGCGAGTACCGATCATTTTCCGGGCGATCCACCGTCACGCGCGCCTTGTTCGCGCTGAAGGCTTCGTGCAGGGCGTCCAGCTCGGGCGTTGCCTCGTCCGGCAGCGGCGCAAATTCTCTGGCCGCTGCGAAGGCTTCAAGTTTTCGAATCGTCTGTGTCATTGAGGAAATTGCGTCACCACGTCTCTTGGCCCCTGATTGTGGCCTCCACCGGCTCGCTCGAGAACAACACGCCCGCCGGTTACGCGCGTGACGTTATCCGAACCGCGCCCCGTGACGCGACCTAGGTCGGCGTTCTCGAAGCGCAGCCGCGACACGTTGGGTGCCCCTTGGCGCGTTACGACGGTGCCCGGCGCATAGATCACTTCGTCGGTAAACTTCTGCCCACCTTCGCCGACGCGGAAACGCCCCTTTCCAGCCTGCGGTACAGAGTTGGCGTGGTGGCGCGAGTCACTCAGATGCTGTCGCGAGTTCGGCGTATACCTGCCGTTCCTCGCAACGGAAATGGCTTCAATCGGCGTCAGGCCCTTTGCCCGAAGGTTCATGTACCTGTCTTTCAGCGTCTTCGGGCACCAGCCCGACGGGTCTGCCCAGTCGATGGGATTGGCCGCATAGTGGTGGAGGTTGATGCCCCCTTCCAATCCGATCGGGTCTGGGCTGATGAACCGCCCGATGTCCGGGTCATAAAACCGGAAGGTGTTGTAGTGCAGCCCCGTGTCCCGATCCAGATACTGCCCCTGGAAGCGCAGGTTCTGCTCGATGGCCTGGGGCGCCGAGCCGCTCGATACAACAGCCCTGCCGTTCAGCGTCGTGACTTCCCATTGCTCGGTGACGGTCGCGCCCCATGTTCTGTAGCTCGCGCGCCAGCACAGTTGGCCTTCGTTGGTGCTCAGTTCTTCCGGCAGGCCGGCGGTGTCGTTGTGAAAGTGAAGGACCTGCGCCCCAGCCGATGCCTGGGCGGGCTCAGCCTTCGCATCCAGCCGCGCCACCGGTACGTAGCTATCTGGCTCGTACACATAGCTCACCACCTGCGAGCCCCTGCGCTCCTCGATCAGCCGCATCCCCTCCCAGATGAACCGCGTGCTGCCGAACGCATCGTGCTTCGCCACGCGCCGACCTATCACGTCGTAGTCGAAGCGCGTGACCTGCGTGGTGGCTTCGGGCGTACCGGGCCGCCGTGTGGTGTGCACAGCCGCGAGGCGGCTTTCGTCATCCCACTCGAAGCGCTGGTCGGTGTGCCTGCCCGACAGCTTGCGCACCAGCCGCCCGTGGCCGTCGTAGCTGTAGCGCTTGTCCTCGAACACGCGCACGAGGTTGTCGCGCACGTAGCCGGGCGTGGTTGATGCGTCGAGCAGGTTGCCTGCCGGGTCGTAGGCAAAGCGCTCGCTGTTGGCCGCGCTGCGCACGCTTTCTTCGACGCGGCCGGTGGCGTCGTATCTGTGCGCTGTAGTGCCCTGCAGCGAATGCCGGCTCTGCCTCAGCTCGCCCACAGGGTCGTAGCTGTATTCCTTCATCAACCCATCGAGCAAACGGGTGCCGGGCGTACCGGCGGCGTCGATGGCCTGGCGCCAACTCGGGTCTTGCCTAGTGAATGCCGCGTCCAGCCCGCCGGGGCGGCACCACGACGCGGTTCGCCGGCCCATTGGGTCCAGCGCAAAGCGCGTGTGCAGCGCGCCCTGGCTGCGCGCCACTTCGCGGTGCAGGTCGTCGCGCTCGATGTCGCTGATCAGCTGGTGCACCGCAGGCGCGTCGCCATGCTGCTGCGACAGGTTGACCTGATGCAGATGCCCGGAGCCGTAGTACAGGTAGTTCAACGCGCGCTGCACGCCCGGCTGTGAGGCGATGGCAGGCAGCACGGTCTGCGTGCGGTTGCCGAGTTCGTCGTGCGTGTGGCGCAGGGTGTGGGACTCGCCGGTGATCTCGTCGATGGCCGTCTCTTCGACGAGCCGCCCGAGCTTGTCGTACACGAACACGGTGCGATGCAGGGCGCGCGGTTTGTCATCCGTAACGGGTTGCGGCGCTTCCAGCTTGATCGCTTCGATCAGGCGGTCCAGCTGGTCGTAGCTGTAGCGGTAGCGGCGGCTCCCGGTGCGCTTCTCGACGAGGCGACCCACGGCGTCGCGCAGCAGTTCGGTGCGCAGGGGTGCGGCCGGCCGATGAGGCTCGGCGTCGTCGTGCAGCGCGAGGTCGTCGTCGCCGATGCCTGGTACATGGGTGATGCACACCGGCCAGCCGTTGGCGTCGTATTCCACCTGCACGCGCGTGCCGCCCACGCGACGCTCTTCCACCACGCGGTCGGCGGCGTCCCGCACGAATTCGAAGTGCAGGCCGTTCTCGTTGACGAGCGCCTGCAGGCGCTGGGCGCCGTCGTAGTGCCAGGCGATGCGGCGCCCCTCGGCGTCCTGCCGCACCAGCGGCTGGCCGCGCAGGCCGAGCGCGAAATGCGTGCTGCGGCTCAGCGCATCGGTGGCGGCGACGATGCGGCCGGCCGCATCGCGGCGCAACGACTGGTGGCTCTGGTCGGGCTGCGACACCGACAGCAGCCGCCCCATGGCGTCGTGCGTCAATCGCGTGCGCTGGCCCATGGCGTCGGTCACGGTCTGCAGGTGGCCCCAGCCGTCGTATGCGTAGCGCGTGGTCTTGCCGGAGCAGTCGGTCAGCGAAAGCAGCTGCGCGCAATCGTTCCACGTCATGCGGTTGGTGCCGCCCTTGCCGTCGGTCACCACGATCGGCAGGCCCCGCCTGTCGTAGGCGTACTCGGTGGTATGGCCCAGCGGGTCGGTCTCGCGCACCATGTTGCCCTGGTCGCTGTAGGCGTAGGTCCAGGTGCTGCCATCCGCGAGGGTCTGGCGCCAGGGCTCGCCGAACTCGGTCCAGCCGGTGCTCTGCGTGCGGCCCAGCGCATCGGTGCGGCTGGCCATGAAGCCCATGGGGTCGTAGGTGCAGCGCGTGGTGGCACCGCCGGGCTCGGTGATGGCGACGAGCTGGCGCAACTCGTTGTACTGCGCATGCCATTGGCGGCCCGCCGCGTCGATGTAGTCGGTGACCTGGTGGTCGGCATTCCAGTGCCAGGCGTACTCGCGGCCGAGTTGGTCGACGACCAGCGTTTCGCCCAGCGCCAGCGCGTCATCGGCAGCAGGCGGCATGCGTCGGACGGTGTAGCTCTCGCCGTCGTTGGTCCAGTGGCGGACCACGTGCGCTTCGCCGCCCTCGCCGCGCCACTCGTAGCGGCACTCGAGCCCTGCCGCGTCGGCATGGAAGTTCATGAGGCCCTGGGCGTCGTAGCCGAATCGGCGCACCACCACGCCGTTGCGGTCGGTCACCTCGAGCAGCCTGCCTTCGGCGTCGTGCCTGTAGGTCACCAGCAGGCCCGGCAGCTCGCCGGGTGCGCCGGCGGCCAGGCGCACCGCGCACACCCGGCGGCTCTCGCCCGCGTACTCAAGCGCCAGCAGCCGGCCGGTGCTGTCGGTCAGCTCGACCAGCCGGCCCAGCGCGTCGTGGCGCAGGTCGATGAAGTTGCCGTTGCGGTCTTCCAGCCGCGCGAGCTTCAGCGTCTGGACGCGCGGCTCGCCTTCGATGGGCGGCTCGAACAGGAAGAACAACCCGCCCGGCACGTGGATGAAGTAGTGGCCGCCATCGGTGCGGCACAGGTCGAGCCCGTCGCGCAGGCTGTACTGCCGCGTGCCGGGCTCTATGTCGGGCAGCACCATCGGCCGGCCCTGCTCGTCGATGAGCGTGACCACGGGCTGGCCTTCGTCGTCGCTGCCCAGCCGCAGTTCCATCGAATAGGGCAGGCTCCAGCCCTGCCCCAGCGGGCCGTCGCGGCGCAGGTCGTGGCTGCTGTAGAAGCGCTGCCATGCGATGGGCAACGGCCCCGGCAGGCTGAAGTCGAGCTCGCTCTCGCCGCCCAGGAACTTGCCGCCCGTGGCCGCATGCACCGGATTGCCGAAGGAGCTGACCATGCCGTGGATGCCCATGCCAAGCCCCACCGCTCCTTCGATCAGGCAAGGCAGCGCGTTCTTGCCCTGCCGCGCGAGCTTGGGCAGGCAGCGCAGGCCGCGGTAGATCATGACCACATTGAAGATGGTCACCAGCACCTTGGAGATGAGCGGCACCTCGTCGGCCACCTCGCGCACGCGCGCTGTCGGCCCGCCGATGAAGACCGTGGGCGCCCCGTCGCTCACCTTGGCGCCGCACTCGGTGTGGTCGTCCTTGCGCGAGGCCACGCCCATGTTGATGAACACGGTCTCCGCGCCCTCGGCAAGAAGAATCTGCGGCGAGTCGTTCTTGCAACTCACCGTGTCCATGGGAGCGTCGGGCGAGGCCCGCGCCGCGCCCAGGGCCTTGCCGCCGATGAACACGTCCGACGATCCGCTGGTGATCATCCCGGTCACGGTGAGCGTCTCGGGCACCAGCGCATCGGCGATCGACTCGCCCAGGCTCGCGCCGACGTAGCCGCCGGCCATGCGCGCGCCCACGACCACCGCGCCCGCCACCAGCGGCCCGGCGAGCCCACCGGTGCCGACCACGGCCGCTGCTGCCACGCCCACCGCGAAGCCCACGGCGATGCCGCCGATCAGGCCGCCCGCGAACTTGGCCCAGAAGCGCGCGTGCGCGTTGGTGTGGGCAATGGGGTCGTGCAGGCGTGCAGCTGGTTGGCCGGCCATGGCGCCTCAGGCCCTCGGCTGGAAGCTCTCGAGCACGCGCCGCCACAGCGCGACCGCCTCGGCATCGAAGGGCACGGGGCTGCTGGCCGTGAGGATCAGCACGCTCCTGCCGCCCGGGTCCCGCGGCAGCAGGAACACGGCCTGGCGTTGATGCAGCGCCTGGCCGTTCTGCTTGAACTGCGTCACCAGCTCGATGGCGTGCAGGCTCGCGATGGCCGGGCCCACGGCGATGTCGGTGCGCGACACCTCCTTGAGCTGGCTCACCTGGCGCGTCAGGTCGTTCATCTGCCGCGTGACGAACTGCGCCAGGGTTTCCTGCGTTCGCAGCGCGTCGCGGCTCACGATGAGCGTGGTGCCCGAGCCGTCGGGCATCGCGAGGACGTTCATCGAGCGGTCGATGCGGCCGTCTTCGGGGATGTCGAACTGGCCTTCGTTGAGGTGGTAGCGCATGCGGGGTGCTCTTCGGCTCAATGCGGTCAGGAAGGATTGAAGGCAATGAACGCCAGACATCCAGGGTTCTTCTCCCTGAAGCCGAACGAAAGTCTTCCCCAGCCGAGCGTGGCGGTGTAGCTCGTCGCTTCGTTCATGGACCTGCCTCGCGGTACATCCGTGATGGCGAGATCGACGTAGTGCCGCTTGACCTCGTCCAGCGGCACACAGCGCCCTTGCACTTCGAGAACGAGGAATCCCGGATGCGCCCCTTCGCGCTTGATCCGGAGGTCGAACTTCGAAACCTCGACGCCATCCTCAAAGCGCACCGGGGTTCCCTCGAAGAACTGGAAAACTTCTCCACCCGGCGCGTTGGTATCTGAAAGCTGGGTCGAGACGACACTCTCGACCTTCGCTTTCGAAAATGGAATCTGCGCCACCAGCATGTCGATCGCCAGCCACAAAGTTATTGCCGCTTGAGTCACTACTCGCCTCACTACCTGTCTGTAAATTCATCCCTCGGCGGCTAGTGCCCGCCAAAGCGCTTGTCGTAACCGTTTCCGTAGTACTGGGTGTACGGCTCATTGGTCGTGGAGGTGGTCATCTTGCCAATTGCCTTGCCCATCGTGCTTCGAGCACGCGCCCAGTCGCCTGTTTGCGCAGCCTTGTCAAAGGCGTTGTTGTAGATATCCATCGTTGACTTCGGATATCCAGCCATGATGTCCACGTTCGTACCCTTTAGGATCTGGCGCTGAACCCAGATCTGATTGACGGCACCAGCGCCTTCATCGCTCAGGCTGCTCCGGATATAGCTTTCCTTGGATGTGATGTCAGGGGGCAAGGTGTAGAACGCATGTCCGACCTCGTGGGCCAACGCATTCGTCGCCCCGATTGCGTTCGACTTGTACTTGCCGTCTATCACGATCCGGCCTTCATCTCGAATGACGTAGGAACCTTTTCCGGTTTCGCCGTAGACGGCCTTCCAATGCGCATCCTTCAGCGCCTTCAGCTGTTTTTGCAACAGGGATGAATGGATTGCGTACCAGTCGACGTCGTTGCCCAGCCCCGAAGGCGTCCAGTCCAACGGCGCAGCGGATTTGGCCGGAGGTTTCCCCTTGGGCGTACCCTGCGCGGCTGTCGCAGCAATAGCCGGCGCAGGTGCCATCAAATCCGCTTCCTCTGCTGCCTCCTCCTGACTTGCTGCTCCAATTGGCGCATCGCAATTCAGGAAGATCTTCCCGCCCCGCTGATCCAGGTTGTCCGTGAAGTTCACCAGCCCCTTCACTCCGTTGATCTTCACCGTGCCATCGGCCAGCAGCACGATCGACGACTTCCCGCAGATGAGCGAGATGCTTGTCTTCGCGGTGACGAACACGTCCTGCTCCGCCGCCTGGATCACCACCGACTTCTGCCCGGTGAGGTTCGCGTTGGCCGCGGTGGAGGTGACGGAGGCGTCGGTCTTCGACACCAGGTTGATCGCACCGGCGCTGGCGTGCGAGACGATGTCGCCGTCGGACACCACGTTGATCTGCCCGCCCTCGCTCACCTGCGTGAGCATGCCCTTGGCGGCGAGCTGCGTGAGCTGGGCGCCGGTGGTCATGGTCAGCGCCGAGACGGAGCGCATCGACACGCTCTGCCCCGAGCTCACCACGATGGGCCGGGGGCTGATCATCGTCTGGCCCTCGGGGCTCACGATGGAGACCACGGGCTTGTCGATCTTGCGCGAGAGGTCGAGCATCTGCTGCGCGTCTGCCATGGCCGGATCGGGGTCGTCCGAGACGCCGGCCTCGGGCGATCCGCCGGCCGCCAGCGCGGCGACGGCCTGCGACACGCCGCCGAGCGACTGCACGCCCTGCACCAGCCCCGAGAGCGTCTGGTTCTTGCCCTGGGCCATGGCGCTCACGAGCGATTTCGTCGCGGCCACGGCCTGCCCCGCCGCCTGCATGAGCGCGTTGCTCTGCGCGAGCGTGGCGCCCATCTGCTCGTGGCCATCGGGGTTGTCGCGCGAGGTCTTCTGCGCGAAGTCCTGCGTGTAGGTGGTCAGCAGAAGGCCCTTGTCGGCGCGGATGGAGCCCCACTCGTTGGTGCGCAGCTCGAAGCCGTAGCTGCGCTGCACACCCGAGCCCTGGTTCATCAGATAGCCCATGTGCAGATGGGTATTGCCGTGGTCGGTCGACAGCTCGATGTGCTCGGTGCCGCGGCTGTCCTCGAAGCGCAGCATGTGCTTGCCGCCGCCGCCCTTGCTCCAGTGGGTCTGGAAGCCGGTCTGGGTCTTGTGGCGCGGCAGCTCCCACGGTGGCATCTGCGCGGCGTTGTAGACGCAGCCGGTGACGATCGGATGGTCGGGGTCGCCGTTGAGGAAATCGACGATCACCTCCTGGCCGATGCGCGGGATGTGCATCGCGCCGTAGTTGCTGCCGGCCCAGGTCTGCGAGACGCGGATCCAGCACGAGGAGTTCTCGTCGCGCTTGCCGTAGCGGTCCCAGTGGAACTGCACCTTGATGCGGCCGTACTGGTCGGTGTGGATCTCCTCGCCCGCCGGGCCGACCACCACCGCGGTCTGCGGCCCGGTGGTGCGCGGCCTCGGCGTGACGCGCGCGGGGCGATACGGCGCACTGTCGGGCAGCACCTCGAAGCTCTGGCGGTAGCTCGTGCTGCTGGTCGACTCGCTGTAGGCGGCGTCCGCCGCGCCGACCACGCGCAGCGCGTTCTCCTGGAAGTCGTAGGTCACGGCCTCGATCAGGTAGCGGCGATTCTCCTGAGCGTTGGGGTGGCGCGCCAGTTCGAACAGGTAGCCGGGCGCCATGTGGCGCAGGTTGCCCTCGGCACTCACCAGCTCGCGGCGCCCCGCGAGCTGCTCCAGCCGCAGGCGCGCGTAGTTCTCGCCGTCGGCCAGCTCGGTGTAGCCGCCGGGCCAGTCGTAGATCTCGAAGCTGTCGCGGCTGTGGCCGGCCGGCTGCTGGCGCACGGTGTCTATCTCGGCGTTCGGCTTCCTGAAGTCGTAGTCGTCGGCCGCGAAGTTGCCCGATGCGATGTCCTCCGAATGGCTCCAGCTGTCGATGAAGTCCTGCTCGAGGATCTGCGCGGCGAGCACGCCCGCGTGATAGGGCACCCTCACCGGACCGGCGGACAGGTCGGTGTGCGAATCGGCACCGTCGCACAGCACCAGCTGATGGCTGCCCTGCGCATGCGAGAAGAAGTAGTAGATGCCCTCCTGCTCCATGAGCCGGCTGGCGAAGTTGAAGTCGCTCTCCGAGTACTGCACGCAGTAGTCCCAGGTGCGGTAGCTGCCGCTCAGCCGCGCGTCGATGGCGAAGCCGTAGGGCGCGAGCACCTCCTGCAGGATCTGCGGGGCGGTCTTGAACTGGAATATCCTGAAATCGGAGCGACGGGTGGCGTACCACAGCCAGGGGCGCAGCGTGGCCTCGTACACGCACATGTCGCCGTCGTCCTTGCCGATGTAGGCGAAGCGCGTGACCTGCCCGCTCAGGAAGCGGCTGCCGGCGCCGCCGAGTTCGGTGGCGAGGTTCACCTCGATGCTCATGTCCTCCCCCAGCATGCTCCGGGGCTGGATGTTGGGCATGTCGCTGACGAGCCGCACGCGGTGCTCGAACAGCGTGGAAATGCGCTCCTGTCCCGTCATCGAGCGGAACTTCAGGCGCTCGCCCAGCGCGCTGTGGGCGATGAAACTGCGGGTCATTCCTGGAAAGCTCCCTGGTCAATGCAAGCCCGGCGCGTGCCGCGCAAGCGGCAAACCGCGCCGGGCAAAGGGAGTTCAGGCCTCCTTGTTTTCCTTGATGTTCCAGCCCAGCACCGTCTCGGCGCCCTTGCCGCCCTTGTCGGTCTGCTCCCAGTACTGCTGCTTCACCTTCGCGGCCTGGAACGAGTACTGCACGAACACCGCGTCCGAGCCCTGTTCGGCCGTGTACTGCACCGAGGTGACCAGCACCTCTTCGAGCGTGACGCGCGTGTACTCGATCTGCGAGCCGCCGGCCTTGCACACCGACACTTCCACCTTGCCCAGGTGCTTGCCGCTCGCGCAGTTCTTCATCACCGAAGGCGCCGCCTTGTCGATGCGCGCCAGCACCTGCAGGTCGTTGAAGCTGGCCTTGCCGACACCGCCGCCACCACCGCTGACCATGTTGCCGGGCTGCGTGGCGCCCCATGCGAACGACTTGATGTCCGTCCACTCCTTGTGGTTCGAATCCTTCGATTCGCCGTTCGCGCCCTCGACGCGCATGAACATGTCTACTGCCATGAGATCAACTCCCTCGAAATTGCGTGCCCGCCCGGGGGCACATTGGAACCAGCCGCCCTCCCGGCAGGAGGACGGCAACGAATCGGAAGGCTCGGCCGGCGCTGGTGACACAGCGACGGCGGCCTTTTTCCGAAGCACAACGCTTCAGCGCACGAACATTAATCGAGGGATTCGTGCGCAACCAGTGCCGAACGGCATGCGCAAAAAGAACTACCAAAGCCGGCGTTTGGTTCCCGGGATCACATCCTGTACTGTTGCGGGCGCATCGTCCCCACATACCGTCCCATCCATCCAGGAGCCCGCATGGCGTCGTCCACACCCGCTGCCCACCCGCACTACGACCGCCTGATCGCCGCCGCGCGCGGCCTGCCCTCGCTGCGGGTCGCGGTGGTGCACCCCGCCAACGCGGCCTCTCTGGAAGCAGCGCTGGCGTCGGCGTCGCTGGGCCTGATCGTGCCGACGCTCGTGGGCCCTCGCGCGAAGATCGAGGCAGCCGCGCAAGAGGCCGGCATCGACCTGTCCAGGATCGCGATCGTCGACGCGCCTCACAGCCATGCCGCCGCCGATGCGGCCGTGGCCATGGCGCTGCGCGGCGAGGTCGATGCACTGATGAAGGGCAGCCTCCACACCGACGAGCTCATGGGTGCCGTGGTGCGCCGCGAAGGCGGGCTGCGCACCTCGCGGCGCATCAGCCACTGCTTCGTGATGGACATTCCGGGCCATGCGCAGCCGCTGATCATTTCCGACGCGGCCATCAACATCGCGCCCACTCTCGAGGAGAAGGCCGACATCGTGCAGAACGCGATCGATCTTGCGCACGCGCTGCACATGCCGGCCGTGCGCGTCGCGATTCTTTCCGCGACGGAGACGGTCAACGCCAAGGTGCCTTCCACGCTCGACGCCGCGGTGCTTTGCAAGATGGCCGATCGCAGCCAGATCACCGGCGCGGTGCTCGACGGCCCGCTGGCCATGGACAACGCCATCGACGCCGAGGCGGCGCGCATCAAGGGCATCGTCTCGCCGGTGGCGGGGCGCGCCAACGTGCTCATCGTGCCCGACCTCGACGCGGGCAACATGCTCGCGAAGAGCCTGACCTTCCTCGGCGGCGCCTATGCGGCGGGCATCGTGCTGGGCACGAAGGTGCCGGTGATCCTCACGAGCCGGGCCGATTCGGAACCGGCCCGGCTCGCCTCGTGCGCCGTCGCCTCCATGCTCGCGAAGGCGGGGCGCGACAAGCTCATCAAGGCGGTGGGCTGAGCCCGGCGCTCAGCGCGCGCCGGCCACGATCGCGATTCCCCTGATCTGCCCCGCGGACGGTGCCCTCTCCGGCTTCGGATAGCGCGCCGGCGCGAAGCGGTGCAGCAACTCGGACTCCTGCATCTTCGCGGCTTCGAAGTTCGCGAGCTTGACGTGGCCGAAGCCGCGAATGGACAGCGGCAGCGCCGCGATGCGCGCAGCCGTCGCCTGGTTGCCTGCCGAGAGCTCGCCCGCCATCGCTTCGAGCAGGCCGTCGAAATGCGAGATCAGCTCGCGCTCCATGCGCCGCTCCGCGGTGCGTCCGAAGATGTCGAAGGCCGTGCCGCGCAGCCGCTTGCCATGCGCCAGCCAGCGCATCGCGGGCAACATCCAGCCTCCAATGCGGATCTTGGCGGGCGCCTTGCCGTGCGCGCCACGCGAGAGCACCGGCGGGGCCATGTGGAATTCGAGCTTCAGCTCGCCTTCGAACTGCTCGTTGAGCTTCTGCAGGAAGGCGCCGTCGGTGTAGAGCCGCGCCACTTCGTATTCGTCCTTGTAGCTCATGAGCTTCAGCAGGCTGCGCGCCGCGTTGCGCGTGAAGGGCAGGCTCGCGTCGCCCCCCTGCAGTGTGGCCTCGCGCTCGCGCAGGCTGCGGATGCGAGCCTCGAAGCGGTCCGCCCATGCGGCGTTCTGGTAGCCCGTGAGGTGGCGGCGTGCGTCGGCGATCAGCGCGTCGAGCGGTCGCTCGTCGAGCGAAGAAGCCTGCGCATCGGCAGGCGCCGCGCGCAGAGCGTCCAGCGCCTCGGGGTTGCCGGCCGCGAGCCGCCCCAGCGAAAAGGCCGACTGGTTCGCGGCCACCGCCACGCCGTTGAGCTCGATCGCATGCATCAGCGCCTCCAGGCTCAGCGGCACCAGCCCGCGCTGCCACGCGTAGCCGGCCGCGACGATGTTCGCCGCCAGCGTGTCGCCGAGGAACTCCTCGGCCAGGCTCTGAGCGTCGAAGGTCTCGACCTGCTCGTCGCCAGCCACGAAGCGCATCTTCTCCAGCAGAAGGTCGACGTGCAGGTCGGCATCGGGGTTGCGCAGCGACTCGGCCACCGGAATCTCGTGCACGTTCGCGAGCACCCCCGTGCGTCCGTGGCGCACGGTCTGCAGCGCGTCGGCCGATGCGCCCACCACCACATCGCAGGCGAGGATGGCGTCGGCCTGCTGCGTGTCGATGCGCACCTGGTGCAGCCGCTCGCGCGAATCGGCCAGGCGCACGAAGCTCAGCACCGAGCCGCCCTTCTGCGCGAAGCCCATGAAGTCGAGCACGCTCGCGGCCTTGCCTTCGAGGTGCGCGGCCATGGCGATCACCGCGCCCACGGTCACCACGCCGGTGCCGCCCACGCCGGTCACGAGCAGGTCATACGGAGCGGTCCAGGCGTGCTCCGCCGGGTACGGCAGCGCGGCCACGCAGTGCAGGAAGGCATCGCGCCCCGAGGCGAGCGCACCGCTCTTGCGGCGCAGCTTGCCGCCCGTGACGCCCACGAAGCTGGGGCAGAAGCCCTTGGCGCAGGAGTAGTCCTTGTTGCAGCTGGTCTGGTCGATCTTGCGCTTGCGGCCCATCGGCGTCTCGTGCGGCAGTACGGCCACGCAGTTGCTCTGTACGGTGCAGTCGCCGCAGCCCTCGCACACGGCCTCGTTGATGAACAGGCGCTTCGGCGGATCCGCCAGCTCGCCCTTCTTGCGGCGGCGGCGCTTCTCGGCGGCGCAGGTCTGCTCGTAGATGAGCACCGTCACGCCCGCCATCTCTCGCAGGCGGCGCTGCACCTCGTCGAGCGCGGCGCGGTCGTGGAACTCGGTGCCGCTCGGAAAGCGGTCCTTGATGGCGTCGTACTTGCCGATGGCGTCGCTCACCACCACCACCTTGCTCACGCCTTCCGACTCGACCTGCCGCGCGATGGCGTCCACGCTGATGACGCCGTCGACCGGCTGCCCGCCGGTCATGGCCACCGCGTCGTTGAACAGGATCTTGTAGGTGAGCGTGGCCTTGGCCGCTACCGCCTGGCGGATCGCGAGGTAGCCCGAGTGATAGTAGGTGCCGTCGCCCAGGTTCTGGAAGACGTGCGGCGTCTTCGTGAACATGGCGTGCGAGATCCAGTCCACGCCCTCGCCGCCCATCTGGATGAGGCCCGCGGTGCTGCGGTCCATCCAGTTCGCCATGAAGTGACAGCCGATGCCGGCGCGCGCGGTCGAGCCCTCGGGCACCTTGGTGCTGGTGTTGTGCGGGCAGCCGGCGCAGAAGTACGGCAGGCGCTTGACCGCGTCGCTCGCGTTGGCCAGCAACTCGGGCGGCGTGAAGTCGCGCACATGCTGCAGGTGGTCGCCCAGGTCGTGGTTGTCGGGGAAGTGCACGGCCAGCCAGTGCGCGACCAGCTCGATGAGCCGCGAGGGCCGCAGCTCGCCCAGCGCCGACACCAGCGGCTGGCCTTCGCGGTCGTGCTTGCCCACGAGCACGGGGCGCGCATCGGGCGGCGCGTTGTAGAAAATGTCGCGCAGCTGCGTCTCGACCACCGCGCCCTTCTCCTCGACGATGAGGATCTCTTCCAGCCCCTGCGCGAAGGCCTTGATGCGCGTCTGCTCCACCGGAAAGCTCAAGCCCACCTTGTAGAGCCGCACGCCCGCGCGGGCCAGCTGCTCGGGCGAAAGCTCGAGCCGGCGCAGCACTTCCATGAGGTCGTGGTGCGCCTTGCCGCAGGTGACGATGCCGACCTTCGCGTGCTCGCTGACGATCACGTGGCGGTCGATGCTGTTGCGCCTGGTGAATGCGGCGACGGCTGCGAGCTTGTCTTCGAGCCGCGACTCGATGCGCAGCGAAGGCAGGTCGGGCCAGCGGTAGTGCAGGCCGTCCGGCGGCGCATGGTGACCGGTGGCGGCGCTCACCGCATCGGCGTCTTCCCATGCGCTGACGCGGGCATTGATCGCGTCCAGGTCCACGGTGCCCGCGCTCTCCACCACTTCGGACAGCGCCGCCATGCCGACCCACGCGCCCGAATAGCGCGAGAGCTCGTAGCCGTACAGCCCGAACTCCAGGTACTCGGCCACGCTGGAAGGCTGCAGGATGGGCATGCGCCACGCCATGAAGGCGTGGTCGCTCTGGTGCGGCATCGACGACGAAACGCAGCCGTGGTCGTCGCCCGCCACCACAAGCACGCCGCCGTGCGGCGAAGAGCCATACGCATTGCCGTGCTTGAGCGCATCACCCGCGCGGTCGACGCCGGGACCCTTGCCGTACCACATGGCGAACACGCCATCGACGGTGCGCTCCGGGTCCGATTCCACGCGCTGCGTGCCCAGCACCTGCGTGGCAGCGAGCTCCTCGTTCACGGCCGGCACGAAGCGGATGCCCGTCTGCTTGAAGCGCTCGCCGGCCTTCCAGATCGCCTGGTCGACCATGCCCAGCGGGGAGCCGCGATAGCCGCTGATGAAACCCTGGGTGTGCAGGCCGCGCTGCGCATCGCGCCGGCCCTGCATCACGAGCACGCGGATCAGCGCCTGCGTGCCGGTCAGGAAAACCGAGCCGGATTCGGCCCAGATGTTGTCGGAGAGTTGGTAGCCGGACCGTCTTATCGCGGTGGCATTGAGTGGGGCATTCATGCCCGGAATTGTTCTGCCGCCTTCCGAGGGAGTGCTTCTTCAATGCACTAGCGCAGACCCTTGTTTGAAGAAAAATTAACCTGAAAACAAGACAAAAAGAAGGTTTTATTTTTTATTTCTTCAGATCCCGAGAAAACACCAGTCTCCCGGGGCTACCTCATCTTCCGGCGCCCGCGTGCCGCGCCCGGAACTCGCCCGGCGTCATGCCTTCGAGCCGCCGGAAGTGGCGGTTGAAATTCGAGAGGTTGTTGAAGCCCACCTCGTAGCAGATGCTGCTCACGTGCTGGCGCGTGGAGGTCAGCAGGCCGCAGGCCTTCGCCAGGCGCAGGCCGATGATGAAGTCGGTGAAGGTCTTGCCGGTCGCGCGGCGGAAGCTGCGCGACAGCGAGGTCCTGCTGGTGCCCACGAGCGCGCTGACCTCCGAAAGCGACAGCTGCTCCGCGTAGTTGTTTCGGATGTGATGCAGCGCTCTCTGCACGTGCAGCGTGCGGCCCGGCCCGGCGGCGTCCGCGTGCACGGGGATTCGGGCCAGCAGCCGGAAGTCGGTCCACTGCGAGAGCTCATTCAGCACGGCGGTGAATGCCGAAAACCGTGCCAGCCCGTGCAGCGTCGAAAGGCGCCTCAGCTTGGTCAGCGTCTCCGCACCCAGGCCGACGAAATGCACGCCCTGGCGCGCGCGCGAAAGAAGCGGCCCGACGTCCGACAGCTCCGGAAATATCGCCGCGCCGCGCCGCAGCGGCTCGTCGCTGAAGCGCAGCACCAGCCCGTCGTCCGGCTCCGCTCGATACGCCAGCCTCAGTGTCCGTGGCAGCAGCGGCCCGAGCAGCACGACCGCGCCGGGTGCGAGCGTATGCGTCTCTTCGCCAGCGCCGCTGCCGACGCGCAGGCACGCCGGGGCGCTTCCGATCAGGTGCAGTTCGTGGTCGTGAAGGCAGCTGCCGGGGTCGAAGCCTCGTCCCGCGAACGGGCTCGGCTCCTCGCAGAGAACGGTGGCATTGGCGTCGGACATTCGATTGCGATCCACAAGGCCTCGTGGCGATGGCGCGGCGGCCGCATCCTCGGTCAGTCGCGCGAGCGCATCGCGAAGAAGCCCCCGGCCACCAGGATGAACGCCCCGATGATCACCTTCTGCCAGGTGCTGGGCACCCCGGCCAGGATCAGCACGTTGTTGATCAGCGTGACCAGCACCACGCCCAGCAGCGTGCCGCCCACGGTGCCGCTGCCGCCGGTGATGCGCGCGCCGCCCAGGATCACGGCCGCGATCACGTCCAGCTCGTTGCCCACCAGGTCGAAGGGGTTCGCCAGCCGCGTGCTCGACACGTGCACGATGCCCGCCAGCCCCGACAGGAACCCCGCGTACGCGAACACGAAGACGTGCACCGTGCGCAGGTTGTAGCCCAGCCGCTCCGCAATGGCCAGGCTGCCGCCGATGGCGTACACCGCGCGGCCGATCAGCGTGCGGTTCAGCAGCCACCAGGTCAGCACCGCCGCGAACACCAGCACCAGCACCGTGGCCGGCAGCACCACGTGCAGGCCCTGCGGCGTGTCGAAGCGCCACAGCGCCAGCTTGCCGAAGGAATCCATCGGCGCCGGCACGTTCATGAAGAACACGGTGCCCACGAAGGTCAGCAGGATGCCCCGGTACAGGTACTGGGTGCCGATGGTGACGATGAGCGAAGGCGCCTTGAGCCAGTGCACCAGCAGCCCGTTGATCACGCCCAGCAGCGCGCCGCTCGCCGCGCCGGCAACCAGCAGCAGCGCGATGGGCGCGTCCGGAAAGTAGTTCAGCACCAGCTTGGTGATGCTGTACATCGTGAGCGCGGCAATGGCCGCGAACGACACGTCGATGCCGCCGGCCGCCAGCACGATCAGCACGCCCAGTGCGAACAGGCCCAGCACCGTGCAGGCGCGCACGATGTCGAACAGCACCGGCAGCTGGAAGAAGCTCGGGTTGATGGCGCCCACGGCCAGGCTCGCCAGCACGATCAGTGCGAGCGTGAAGACCGAGGGGCGCTGCGCGAGCCAGGCGCGCAGCGAGACCCGCGCCTGCGGCGGGTGCGGAGCCGATTCCGGCGCGGCCGGCGCGGACTGCGCTTGCATGGTGGAAGCCGTCATGAGAATGCGGGAGAAGGTGTGTCGGAAACCAGCGCGTGATAGAGGTCGCTCTCGGCGAGCCCCTGCGCGTCGAAGTCGTTGGCGATGCGGCCCTTGCGCATCAGCAGGATGCGGTCGCAGTTCTGCAGCAGCTCCTGCAGGTCGTCGCTCACCAGGATCACGCCCAGGCCCTGCTCTGCCAGCCGCTGCACGATGCGGTAGATGGTGTCCTTGGAGCCCACGTCCACGCCAACGGTGGGGCCGTGCAATATCAGCACGCGCGGTCCGATGGCCAGCCAGCGCCCGATGAGCACGCGCTGCTGGTTGCCGCCCGAGAGCGACTGCACCGGCCTGTCGACGTCGGGCGTGGCGATCTGCAGGTCGGCCACGGTGCGCTCCGCCAGCGCCTGGCACTGGGTTGTATCGAGCGCGCCGAAGCGCCCGCGCAGGCGGTTGAGCACCGCCGTGACGATGTTGTCGCGGATCGGCTTGTCGAGGAACAGGCCCTCGCTGAGCCGGTCTTCGGGCACGTAGCCGATGCCCTGGCGGATGCCGTCGGTGGGCGTATTCAGCGCGATCTCCTTCGCGTCGAGCAGCACGCGTCCGCGGTCGGCGGCCTGCACGCCGGCCAGCGCCAGCGCGAGCTCGTTGCGGCCGGAGTCGAGCAAGCCGGTCACGCCGAGGATCTCGCCCTTGCGCAGCGTGAAGCTCACGTCGCTGAACTGCGCGCCGCGGCCCAGCGCCTCGACCTTCAGCAGCTCCTCGCCGCCGTGCGAGCCGTGGCGGTAGCGCTCGCCGTCGAGGTGCTTGCCGGTCATCCAGTGCGCGATCTCGGCCTTGGTGAAGTCGCGGATCGGCCCCTGCGCCACCTTCGTTCCGTCGCGGAACACGATGGCCTGGCCGCCCATGGCCATGCACTCGTCGAGCTTGTGGCTCACGAAGAGCACGGCCACGCCCTGCTCGCGCAGCGCCTCCACCACGCGAACGAGGTTGTCCACCTCCTTCTGCGTGAGCGAGGTGGTGGGCTCATCCATGATGACCATGCGCGCGCGCGTGGCCACCGCGCGCGCGATGGCCACGAGCTGCCGCGTGGCGATGGGCATCTCGTCCACGCGCCGCGCGAGGAAGGCCGCATCGGTCGGCAGCTTCACCGCCTCCAGCGCCCGCGCGGCCGTGGCCGCCAGCGCCTTGCGGTCGAAGCGCCGCGCCAGCCTGCCGCCGGTTGCAACCAGCTGCTCGCTGAGCGCGACGTTCTCGGCCACGCTCATGTTCGGCAGCAGCGACAGGTCCTGGTAGACCGTCTCGATACCGAGGCTGAGCGCCTGCAGCGGCGACAGCGAGTCGTACGGCCGCCCGTCGATCACGATGCGCCCCTGGCTCGGCGGCTGCGCGCCCGAGATGATCTTGATCAGCGTGCTCTTGCCGCAGCCGTTCTCGCCGAGCAGGTGGTAGATCTCGCCGGCCTCGATGCGCAGGTCGATGCCGCGCAGCGCGTGCACGCCCGCGAAGCGCTTGTGCACGTCCTGCACTTCGAGGAACACCCGGCGCCCGGCCGGTGCGGCGGCCGGGCTTGGGCTTGCTTGCGTGGAAGGCGCGGTCAGGGTCATGGCTGCAAGGTGGTCAGAACGAGTACTTCTTGTAGTTCTGCTTGTCGACCTCGACCCAGGCCTGGCCCGTGACGATGATGCCCACGCCCGGCCCCTTCTTCACCGAGACCTTGTTGTAGCCCGGCACGCCCATGTCGGTGCCGTCGGTGATGGTCTTGCCGTCGAGCAGCATCTTGGCCGCCTTGTTCATGACGATGCCGGCGTCCTTCGGGTCCCAGAAGGCGATGCCGCCGACCGCACCCGACTCCAGGAACTTGGCCGCCTCGCTCGGCAGGCCGGTGCCGAAGACGCAGATCTTGCCCGCCAGGCCGGCTTCTTCCACCGCGCGGCCGATGCCCAGCACGTCCAGCGAGGACGACCCCTGGAAGCCCTTCAGGTCCGGGTGCTTGCGCAGCATTTCCTTGGCCTTGCCGTAGGCCTTCTCGGCGTCGTTGAGCGACTCGTTCTTGGCGTCGACCAGCTGCATCTTGGGGTACTTCTTCGCGTTGGAAGCGCCGCCGTCGGCCCACTGCACCTGCGACTGGCTGCCCAGCGAGCCGACCAGCGAGGTCCACTTGCCCTGCTGGCCCATGCAGGCGGCCAGGCGCTCGTTGATTCGCGCGCCGTAGGCCGTGTTGTCGAAGGCCTCGATGTCGACCATGGTGTTCTTCTGGTTGTCGGCCTCGTGCGTGACGACCTTGATGCCGCGCTCCATCGCGCGCTTGAGCACCGGCTCCAGCGTGGGCGGGTCCATCGACACCACGGCGATCGCGTCGACCTTCTTGGCCACCAGGTCTTCCACCAGGCGCTGCTGCTGCGCGGCGTCCGACTGGGCCGGGCCGATCTGGCGCGTGGCCACGCCCGGCGTGCTGGTGCCGAACTCCTTCACGCCCACTTCCATGCGGTTGAACCAGCTGATGCCGGTGATCTTCACCACGGTGACGATGTCCTGCGGCTTGCCCTGCGCATGCAGCGCCGAGGCGAAGGCCACGGTGCCCAGTGCCAGCACGGTGCAGGCGATCTTGGTTTTCTTCAGCATGTTCGTTTGTCTCCTAGCCCTCGGTGGTTCTGTGCGTCGCGCCAGGAGGGGGCTGATGCGGCGGTGCGCTGGTGCGCGAAACGGAGATGAAGCTGCGCAGGTCGCCCAGGCTCAGGCGCGCCGATGCCAGGAAGAACAGCAGCAGCAGGCCCCAGGCGCAGTCGCGGAAGAAGTTGGAAATGCCCAGCAGGTTGAAGGTGCTCGACAGCAGCTGCAGCGCCACGGCCGAGAAGAACAGGCACACCATGCGCCCGTAGCCGCCCTGCGGCCGCACGCCCGCCATCACGGTGATGAGGATGGCGATCAGCAGGTAGGAGTTGCCGTAGTCCGACTTCACGCTGGCCGTGCGGCTGGCGACGATCACGCCCGCCACCGCCGCCAGCACGCCGCAAAGCGCGTAGGTGGCAATCAGCATGCGGCCCTGCGGAATGCCCGCGTAGCGCGCTGCCTTGGCATTGGTGCCCAGCAGGAAGAGGCGGATGCCGAACGGGCTCTGCTTGAGCAGCCAGCCCACGGCCAGCAGCATCGCGACGAAGATCGCGAACGGAATGGGCACGCCCAGCACGTTCTCGTTGCCGATGGCCGAGAGCGGCTCCGCATTGCCCACGCGCAGGCTGGAACCGCCCGTGAGCACCACGGCCAGGCCGGTGTAGAGCAGTTGCGTGCCCAGCGTGCACAGAATGGGCGTGAGGCCGGCGCGCGCAATCAGCACGCCGTTGAGCAGCCCGCCTACCAGCCCCGTCGCGAGCGCGACCGCGGCAAAGGCTCCGGTATAGGCCCACGGCGCAGCATCGGCATCGATCAGCATCGGCGCCAGCGTGGCCGCCACCACGCCCGAGAGATTGGCCAGCGCCACGCCCGAGAGGTCGATGCCGCCGTTGCCGGAGATCATGGACAGCGCCACACCCATGGCCAGCAGGCCGAGTTCGGGCAGCTGGCCGCCCATCGACTGGAAGTTGTAGACGTCGAGGAAGTCGCCCTTCGACAGCACCGTGGCGACCACGAGGATCGCGACGTTGATGCCGACCAGGAAGTTGAGCTCGCGGTCTGAAAACCTGAATTTCACGGAAGGCTCCTTTGCAGCTCGCGTTCTCAGGCTGCGGCCCGGCCCAGCAGCGCATCGACCTCGGCACGCGTGGGCATCGAAGGCGCGGTGCCGGCGCGCGTGACCGAGATGGCTGCCACGGCCGAGCCGAAGCGAGCGGCTTCCAGCGGAGACGCGCCCTCGGACAGTGCGGCAGCGAAGCCGCCGTTGAAGGCATCGCCAGCGCCGGCCGTTTCCTTCACCGCGCCGGCATGGAACACGGGCAGGTGCACCGACTCGCTCGCGCTATGCAGCAGCGCGCCCTTGTCGCCGAGCGTGATGAGCGCGCAGCCCACGCCCTTGGAGAGGAAGAAGTCGCCCGCGCGGCGCGCATCCTCGACGGTCTCGACGGCGATGCCGCTCAGCGCAGCGGCTTCGTGCTCGTTGGGCGTGATGTAGTCGCACAGCGGGTACACGGCATCGTCGAACGGCAGCGCGGGCGCGGGGTTGAACACCGTCACCGTGCCGGCGGCGCGTGCAAGCTCCAGGCCGCGCTGCGCGGCACCGGCGGGCTGCTCCAACTGCGTGACGAACACCCGCGCGCCGCGAATGGCGTCGGCGGCCGCATCCACGTCCGCCGAGTCGATGAGCGCCGCGGCGCCGGGCACCACGATGATGGCGTTGTCGCCCGTGACCTCGTGCACGTAGATGAAGGCCGCGCCGGTCGGCTGCGTCGTCACCTGCGGCACGCGCGGCGTGATGCCCTCCTCGGCCCAGAGTGCGAGCGCATTGGCGCCGAAGGCGTCCTGCCCGAGCTTGGAGATGAAGGTCACCTGCGCGCCGGCGCGCGCCGCCGCCACCGACTGGTTCGAGCCCTTGCCGCCGGGCCCCATGGCGAAGCCGGAGCCGGCGATGGTCTGGCCCACGCCCGGAAGGTCGGCCGCACGGAAGGCGAGGTCGGCCACGAAGATGCCGAGCACGGCGACGCCGCGCTGCTGGTGCGAAGAAGCCGTGCTCATCGCGATCAGGCCTCGGGGGCGATCACGCCCTTCTTGAACACGAAGCAGCCGTAGAAGCGGCGCTCGCCGGTGGCGATCACGCAGTAGGCGCGGCGCGCGGCTTCATAGAAGGCGAAGCGCTCGATGGAGCCCATCGGACGCGGGCGCCCTTCGGCCGCGTCGATCTCGCGCTGCATCTCCTGCTGCACGGGCGGGATCTCAATGGGCGCCCCCATGATCTCCATGCGCCTCGCCGGATCTTCCACCGCGTTGTCCAGCGGCAGCACCGAAAGAATGGCGCGCGCCGCCTCGGTGGTGCCCACGCCGTCGATGCGCAGCAGCCGGCCCAGCGAGGTCTGGCGGGCGACCGAGTCGGCCGGGAAATTGGCGTCGCACAGCACCAGCTCGTCGCCGTGGCCCATCGCGCGCAAGGCGTAGAGCACGTCTGCGTTGAGCAGCGGATGGATGGACTTCAGCATTCGGTCTCCTGAATTGGTATGGCTTTCGCGGCTGCGATCTTAGATAAAGAAAACGTTTGCGCAAACGTTTGCTTCTCGGGGATTTCCCTTGGTTTCGATAACACACACACCGGCTGCCCGTTCATTCGCCATAGGGAATCCAGATGTTCTTGACCTGCGTGGCGTGCCGCAGGAACACCGCGCCTTCGCCCGACGCGAGGTCGTGCCAGTCGGTGGCCAGGCCGTGGTCGACCAGCGTGCGCTTGAGGTTGCCGACCGAAAGCCGCTCGGCATCGCGCGACAGTGCCTTATCACCGAAGACCCAGAGCGCGTCGACGTCGTCGTGCTCTGCCAGCGTGCGCACGAGGCCCGCGGCCGGGCCGGTCACGATGTTGACGACGCCGCCCGGCAGATCGGAGGTTTCGAGCACCTGGTAGAAGTCGGTGGCGACCAGCGCGTGCCTCTCGCCCGGCACGATCACCGTGCGGTTGCCCATGGCGAGGTTCGGCGCCAGCAGGCTCACGAAGGACAGCAGCGGCGCCTCGTCGGGGCAGACCACGCCCACCACGCCGATCGCCTCGACCGTGGCCAGCGCTACGCCGCGCAGCGGCGGCACATGCACCGTGCCCTCGTACTTGTCGGCCCAGGCCCCGTAGGCGAAGAGGCGGCTCACCGATACATCGACCTCGGCCTGCGCGGCCTTCGCCGCAACGCCGGTGAGGCTCGCGATGCGCACGGCGAACTCGCCTGCGCGCGCCGAGAGGTTCTCCGCGAGGTAGTAAAGCGCCTGTGCGCGGCGATGCGGCGTCGCGCTCGACCAGCCCGAGGCCGAGCGCGCGGCGGCGACGGCATTGCGGATGTCCTTGCGGTTGCCCGTGCCCACCTCGCCGGCGCGCTGCCCGTTGGCGGCGAAAATGCTGCTGGAGAGTTCGCCATCGGGCCGCACCTGCTTGCCGCCGATGAAGAGCTTGGCGGTGCGGTCGATGGCGGGCAATGCGAGCGGAGTTTCGTTCCTGGCATCCGCTGCTTCGTTCGCTGCGACGACGGCCACGTCATCGGCGCGCGGCTTGCGCTGCGCCCACGCGCGCGGCTTCAGGTATTCGTAGCAGCCCTCTCGCCCACCCTCGCGGCCGTAGCCCGATTCGCGATAGCCGCCGAAGCCCACACCGGCGTCGAACAGGTTGGTCGCGTTGACCCACACCACGCCGGCCTGCAGCTGCGGCGCGATGCCCAGCGCGAGGCCGATGGTCTCGCTCCACACGCTGGCCGCGAGCCCGTAGCGCGTGTTGTTCGCCAGCACGACGGCTTCGTCTGGCGTGCGGAAGGTCATCGTCACCAGCACGGGGCCGAAGATCTCCTCGGTCGCGACGGTGGATGCCGGCTGCACGCCCGTCAGCAGCGTCGGTGGAAAGAAGCTGCCGCCCGGCGGCAGCGCGCCCGGCGCCTGGTAGCAGCTCGCGCCCTCGCGCACGCCGGTGGCAACGAGCGAGCGCACGCGCTCCAGTTGCGTGGAGTCGATCAGGCTGCCCATGTCGATCGCCTTGTCCAGCGGCGGGCCCACGCGCAGGGTCTGCATGCGGCGCTTGAGCCGCGCGATGAAGTCGTCGGCGATGCCTTCCTGCAGCAGCAGCCGCGAACCGGCGCAGCACACCTGGCCCTGGTTGAACCAGATCGCGTCGACCACGCCTTCGACAGCGGCGTCGATGTCCGCGTCGTCGAACACGATGAAGGGCGACTTGCCGCCCAGCTCCAGCGTGAGCGACTTGCCCGTGCCCGCCGTCGCGGTGCGAATCAGCCGCCCCACTTCCGTCGAGCCGGTGAACGCGATCTTGTCCACGCCCTCGTGCGCGACCAGCGCGGCGCCGGTGGCGCCGTCGCCCGTCACCACGTTGAGCACGCCGCGCGGCAGGCCCGCCTGCGCCGCGAGCTCGGCGAAGAGCAAGGCGCTCAGCGGCGTGAACTCGGCGGGCTTCAGCACCACGGTGTTGCCCAGCGCGAGCGCGGGTGCGATCTTCCACGCGAGCATCAGCAGCGGGAAGTTCCACGGAATGATCTGGCCGACCACGCCCAGCGGCACCTGGTCGGCGAACTCGCGCTCCTGCAGCTGCGCCCAGCCGGCATGGTGATAGAAGTGGCGCGCGGCCAGCGGCACGTCGAGGTCGCGCGTCTCGCGGATCGGCTTGCCGTTGTCGAGTGCCTCGACCACCGCGAGCAGGCGCGCATGGCGTTGCACCATGCGGGCGAGCGCATACAGATGCCGCGCACGGCCATGGCCGCCGAGCGCGAACCAGCCCGGCTGCGCTGCGCGCGCGGCTGCCACCGCGGCATCCACGTCCTTCGCCGAACCTTGCGCGATGCGCGCCAGGCGCTGGCCGGTGGCCGGCTCGGCCGTGTCGAAATGCGCGCCCTCGGCAGCGAGCGTGAAGCGTCCGTCGATGAAGTGGCCGAAGCCTTCGGCATGGCGCGCGAGCCATTCGCGCGCGTCGGTATCGCTCTCGGGCGCGGGGCCGTAGTCCATGGTGTCGAAATAGCGTGCGACGTCGTTGTTGTTGCTGCTGCTCATCGGGCTCATCCGATCGGGTGGCGGTTGTAGGCCGAGTAGCGGCCGGTGACGTGGTGCTCCAGCTGGCGCTCGATGTCGGCCAGCAGCGTGGAGGCGCCGATGCGGAACAGGTCGGGCTCGAGCCAGTCGCGGCCCAGCTCCTCCTTCATGAGCACTTGGTAGTCGAGCGCCGTCTTCGCGGTGGAGACGCCGCCCGCGGGCTTGTAGCCCACGCGCAGGCCGGTGCGGGCCTCGTACTGGCGGATCATCCGCAGCATCGCGAGCGTGACCAGCGGCGTGGCGTTCACGCCTTCCTTGCCGGTGGAGGTCTTGATGAAATCGGCGCCGGCCATCATGCAGACCATCGAGGCCTTCGCGACGTTGCGCAGCGTCTTGAGCTCGCCCGTCGCGAGGATCGCCTTCACGTGCGCCTCGCCCGCCGCGCGGCGGAAGTCGAGCATCTCCTCGTAGAGCTTCTTCCACTGGCCGGCGAGCACGTGCTCGCGGGTGATGACGATGTCGATCTCCGAAGCGCCGTCGCGCACCGAGGCCTCGATCTCCTTGAGCTTGAGCTCGTGCGGGATCAGCCCCGCCGGAAAGCCCGTGGACACCGCCGCCACCGGAATGCCTGTGCCCGCGAGCGCCTCGACCGCCGTGGAGACGAAGCGGTGATAGACGCACACAGCACCCGTGTGCAGCTTGCGGTCGGCAAACCCGAGTGCGGCCAGCAGGTCGGGGCGAACCGGCGTCACGGCCTTGGCGCAGAGCCGCTTCACGCGCTCTGCCGTGTCGTCGCCGCTGAGCGTGGTGAGGTCGATGCAGGTGATGGCCTTGAGCAGCCAGCCGGCCTGTGCGTCCTTCTTGACCGAGCGGCGGCCGGGCAGCGTGGCCACGCGGCGCTCGGCGGCAGAGAGGTTGAAGCGGATGCCGTCGATCCAGCCGAGGTCGAAGGGCTGGGCGGTGTTGCGCGCGGCAGCGGGGTGGGTCTGCGCCGGCGTCCCGGCGGGCGCCTGGGGCGCGACCGCAGGCGAAGCCGGGCGCGAGCGCACCGCGCCGCTGGGGCGAACGAGGGAAGTGGAAGTCATGGATGGGCGAGCGCCGTGGCGCGCAAGGGCCGCGAGTGCGGCGGGACGGCTGGGTACATGTCTTTTGTCTCCGGGCCTCATCGCATCGCATTGCATCGCGGCAGGCCTTGGTGTTCGTGTTGGGATAAATGTTATTACAACAACATTTAAATGCGCAATATGTTTTTCAAACAACATTGAAACGACATGCGATGCCCGATACTCCAGAGCGTGGACCTGAGGAAACGAACATGAGAAGAACCGCCGGAGCCGAGGCCCGGGCCGTGCGCCTGGCCAGGATGCAGGAACTCGTCGAGGCCGGCGGCCCGCTGCCGATCAAGCAGGCGGCGCAGCAACTCGATGTGACGGAAATGACCATCCGCCGCGACCTGGCATCGGCGGAATCTCCCCTCTCCGCCCTCGGCGGCTATGTGCTCGCGACCACGCTGCCGGGCGCCGAGCGCTACTCGCTCGACGAGGCCAGCGACCAGCATGCGGCCAACAAGCGCCTGGCCTGCGAACGCGCCGCCGGGCTCGTGCAGCCGCACGACAGCCTCTTCATCGACTGCGGCACCACCATGGTCCATTTCGCCGAGGCGCTGCCGCCCGAAATGCCTTTGAGCGTCGTGTGTTATTCCACGAACATCGCGCAGGTGCTGAGCCGCCGCCCGAACACGCAGCTGATGCTGCTGGGCGGGCTCTACCACCCCTCCTCGGCCACCTTCTTCTCGGACGAGGGCCTGCAGTACCTCGCCAGGCTGGGCGTGAACAAGGCCTTCATCTCGGCGGGCGGCATCGACCTGGAGCGCGGCGCGAGCTGCTCCAACTTCCACGAGGTTCCGGTGAAGCAGGCGGCAATCCGCAGCGCGTCGCAGAGCTTCCTGATCGTCGACGAAAGCAAGCTCGGCACGCTGCGGCCGGCCTTCTTCAGCCCGCTCGACGCCTTCGCGCGCATCGTGGTCGGCGGCTCGCCCGAGGCTTCGCTGAGGAAGCAGTTCAAGGACCTGCCGCTGGAATTCGCGCGCGCCGCCGAAGCATAGGCACTGCATTGCCCTGACGCATCGATCAGGGAGAATCGCGACGACGGACGGGGTCGGCACTCGGCTCCCTCCGAACCCCATCACTACACGCGACCTCCGCGATGAATGCCGGCACCGTTTCCCTCGACGAGCACTGCCTCAAGATCCTCTCCGCGCTGCAGCACGACGGCCGCCAGACCGTGCAGCAGATCTCCGAGGCCGTCGGCCTCTCGCCCACGCCCTGCTGGAAGCGCATCAAGGACATGGAAGCCGCCGGCGTCATCCGCGGCTACACCACGCTGGTCGACCCCGAGCTCGTGGGCCTGCACGTCTCGGCCGTCGCCGAAGTGAACCTCGACCGCCACAGCGAGGCGATGGTGCAGCGCTTCGAGGAAGCCGTGGCCGCGAGCCCGCAGATCATCCGCTGCGTGTCGGCCACCGGGCCGGCCGACTACATCCTCAACGTGACCGTGCCCGACATGAAGCACTACGAGCGCTTCCTGCACGAGGTGCTGTTCAGCCTGCCGGGCGTGACGCACGTGCGCTCGAGCATCGTGCTGCGCGAGATCAAGTCGGAAACCGCGCTGCCGTTGGACCACCTGCTGCCGGGCACGCCGCGCGCGACCGGCTCGCGGCGCGGCGCCGGATGAACTGAGCTCTCCCAGAGGCTTCTTCGAAAACGGGGCTTGCCTGTAGCAAGCACTGAACACTCCCGCCGGCCTCCAGCGACATCGTCAGAAGTCGGCCGTTTTCTCGAGCGTCTGTAATAGGCCGTAATGGAACGGCATGCAATCGAGCACCAAGATGCCCGGACCTCCATACTCACACAAGGAATATGTGATGGTCCCGTCTACTTCGGGCAATTGCAGCCACCATGCGAGATAAGTACTCGTTTGTTCCTGATCCCGTTGCACCGCCCAGCCACCACGGCCGGCGTGACGAAATCTCGGCGCTGTTCGGTATCAACAAGAACATGCGGAAGCGCCACTCGACCGAGGCGGCCAACGCGCTGGCGCAGAACCTTGCTGTAGCCGCAGACTTCAATGCGATTCATACCGCGCTACACACCTATGAGAAGGCGCATCTGAACGGTGGCGGCAACTGGCCGCGACTCAAAGGCGCGCTATTGCTCCGCTATCGCGGAGTACTCGATTTCGTGGACAACCTCCCTCATTCGTCAGATTGCTTCATGCGGGTCGGAGGTATCAGGGCCAAGGTTGGTACCGTCTTCTTCGGCGAGGGCCGCTTCCATCTCATCGGCCGCCCGCTGCTCGCACATAACGACGTCTACCATCGCCACGGTGACAACAATGTTCCCCCTCGTCACTACATTTCGCTCACCACCTCGGCCACGCACGTCAAGCGTTTCGTCACCCGCGGCCTGAGCGCATTCGATGCCATGGCCATCACGCAGGGGCGACCGCTGCGCTCCGTGCTCGGCACCGTGAATGCCCAGCTCACCGAGGTCGGGGGAGCCTTCATGCACGGCGTGGGCGCGGGAATCGCGCTGACTGAAGCCCAGCAGATCCTGACTCATACACGCGGCTGGGGCGGCAACAAGCGCTACATTTCCACCGGCGTCTCCAACAGACCCGCGCTGTCCACGCGCGGAATACCTTTCGTCAGCATGTACGGTGTAGTGACGGTGGATCTCGCGCTCGTGCCGGCCGCGACCATCTTCGATGTGCACCGCCACGACGTGGCTTCGGCCTGGCTGGGCTTGCCGGCGACCGACGTTCTGAACAACGGCCATCACACCAATACCGGCGACATCGCCGAACAACAATATCTGGGCCTGCGCGACACCATCCGCACACGCGAACTCCTGATCAAAGGCAGCATCCCCATCGCGGCCTTGCATCGCACTTCGGCCGGCCGCGTCTTGCTAGGATTGGGGTCCACCACCAACCTGATGCACGACGGTCATGCCAGGCGCAGGGTCAACGGCTTCGGCGATGGCGGTACCGAGCATCTGATCAGCACGCTGGCGCCGGGAATACGCGGCACCATCGTCGGACAGGATCACATGAGCTTTCGCGACCCACACACCAATCTGCGCTGGCACTTCCTTGAGTTCAATGCCCCGGGTGCGGTCGTTGCCGCCCAATTGGTGCTGCAGCCCCTGCTCGCCGGCCGGAACATGGTTGCATTCGAAAAGTTCACCCCCATCCGGCCGCCGGGCATGGTGTAGCTTCTCGACAGGGCTTTCCATTGTCATACCGCACGCCCGCGCCTTCGCCTGACGCCTCTTTTGCCCCCCTGGTACTGGATTCCGACGTGCCGGAAGTACCGCGCCTGCGATCGTCCTGGCAACCGACAGGAGCCTTCACCACCTCCGGCAGCGCGCAGTTTTCGATGGCCGGCTGGCAACAACTGCACGCCACCGTCATCCAGAGGCAACCAGCGACCTTCGTGGTGGTGGATCTCCGCAAGGAATCACACGGATTCATCAACGGCGCCGCTATCAGTTGGTACGCGGCGGGCAGCAACTGGGGCTGTGCAGGTCTTTCCCCGGCCGATGCCGAGGAGTTGGAACGTTTGCGCTTGACCATCGTCTCGAACTCACCGGAAGTCACGGTGACAACCAAGACGCAGGTGCAGCTCGGCGCACCAGGTGGCGAAACGTGGCAGGTAGAGCAAGTCTGCAGCGAGAAGCGTCTCGTTGAGGACGACGACGTGCGGTATGTGCGTCTGCCCGTGGATGATCATTGCGCACCCGATGCTGCGGCGTTGAACGCCCTGGTCGAGCTGTTCGACTCCCTGCCTGCCGGCAGCCATCTTCACTTTCATTGTCGCGGTGGAAAAGGCCGGACAGCCACGGCCCTCGCCTTGCTTGATATTCATCAGCATGCCGGCTCCACGCCCTTTGCACAGATCATCGAACGCCAGGCGATATCGACTGGCTATGCATTGGATGGGCATGTGCACGACACGCAACAACCCAAGTTCCCTCACTTGCGGGCTCGGCTGGAAATATTGAAGCAGTTTCATGCGGATCGCGCGTCCAGGTGACGGAACTGGACGTAGAAAAGAATGGCGGCATCGCAGCCACAACGACAACACGAACATGAACCTGCCGTTTCGCCTCGCGCTCGCCGCGCTCATCCTTTCGATGGGCACCTCGGCCCTCGCAGCAACGCCGGCCACGCCGCCGGCCGCAACGCAGGCCGCAGCCAAGCCCGTCCCAGGTACGCCGGTGCCCGCAGGATCTCCGCAGCAGACCGGCCCCATCCGGTTCCAGTTCGCCATCTACTACGCCAAGACGCCGGCCACCGACCCGATGGCCGCGCTGCGCGGCGCGCTCGGCAAAGTCGGCGGCAGCCCGAAGCTCCTGGCGTCGATGCCGACGCCTTCCTCCGTCAGCGCGCCCGTGGTCTTTGCGAACTGGAACACCACCACCGTGCTGAAGGAGTACCGCGCACCCGACATGGAGTCGCTGCAGCGCTTCGGCCGCGGCATCTCGCGCGAGCAGGCGGAAGCGCTGCAGAAGGCGGACAAGGCGCTGATCCTCGATTTCGCGCACCCCTCGCAGCAGTCGTCCGCCGCCATGCAGAAGGCGCTGCAGGTCACGCTGCAGGTCGCGCGCGACACCGGCGGCCTGCTGTGGGACGAGGAGACGCGTGAAGTCTTCTCGCCCGACGAATGGCAGAAGCGGCGCATCGACAGCTGGGCCAACGGCCTGCCCGACGTGTCGCAGCACATGACCATCCACGCTTACCGCAGCGGCGAGATGGTACGGGCCATCACGCTCGGCATGGGCAAGTTCGGCCTGCCCGACGTGGTGGTGAGCGATTTCTCGTGGTCGAGCAACCGGCCCATGGGCAGCCTGCTCAATGCCTTCTCCCAGGCGATGGCCGAGGGCATCACGCTGGCGAAGCCCGGCCAGTTCGACATGGACCTGCGCGCGCTCAAGCATGCGGCCGCGCGCGACCCGCTGCTTTCGGGTCTGAAACCCAACGCCGCCGCGGTGGCAAGGCTCTCGCTCGTCAACGGCACCTGGGAAAGCGGCGATCCGCAGAACAGGCTCTACGAGATCCGCTTCGACCGCTACAAGGGCCCCGACCGCTACGCGCAGCAGAACGCACTGCTGAGCTCGGTGTTCGGCGCCGACGAAGACCCGGTCACCCGCCTGAAGCACAACGACGAGCTGCTCGCCGCCAGCAAGGCCGCCACCGCGCAGCTCCCCAAGCTGCGCGATGCCTTTGCCAAGGGCCTGCAGCCCGGCGAATACATCCTCGTGAAGGCCCCGTTCACCACGGCCGCGGGCGGCAACGAATGGATGTGGGTGGAAGTCGCGCGCTGGAACGGCGATGCCATCGAGGGCTTGCTGAAGAACGAGCCTGTCGACGTCCAGAGCCTCCACGCCGGCCAGATGGTGAAGGTCTCGCAGGCCAAGGTCTTCGACTACATCCGCATCTATCCGGATGGCCGCCGGGAAGGCAACGAGACGTCGAAGATCATCGCGCGCATGCAGGGCGCGAAGAAGTAGCAGTAGCGGCAGCAGCAGCAGCCGGCTGCCCGCCGGGAATGAAGACGCTGAACGCGCATCCCCGTCCGCCCGGCGCCTGCGCAAGCCCGATGGTGCCGCCCATGCGCTGGCAGGCTTGACGCGCTATCGACAGCCCCAGCCCCGTGCCCTGCGCGAGCGTGGCCGAGCCGCGATGGAAGCGTTCGAACACCAGCTCGTGCTCCTCGACCGGAATGCCGGGCCCGCTGTCGACCACCGAAAGAACCAGCCCCTGCGCCTCGCGCCGCAGCGTCACCACCACCTGCCCGCCGGCCTCCACGTACTTCACCGCGTTGTCGAGCAGGTTGCGCAGCACCGACTCGAACAGCGGCACGGGCAGTTCGAAGACCAGGCTGTCGGAGGATTCGAGCATCAGCTCCAGCCGGCGCTGGTCGGCGTCCCTGGCGGCCTGCGCGAGATGCCGCCGAGTGAGCTCCGCCACGTCGACGAACTGCGTCTCGGGGCGCTCTGCGCCGTCCATGGTGGCCAGCTCCAGCAGCTGCTGGATCAGGTGCGAGCCGCGCGCGATGGCGTGCGCAAGGTGCTGCGCCGCCTCCTGCCGCTCCTGCGGATCGGTCGAGCGCGACAGCACGTGGGCCTGCGCGCCGATCACCGCCAGCGGCGTGCGCAGCTCGTGCGCCGCGTCGTTCACGAAGGAGCGCTCGCGCTCGACCTTGCCCCGCAGTTGCGCAAGCAGCCCCTCGAGCGCCTTCAACAATGGCTCGAGCTCGGCGTACTTCGGATCGAAGCCCAGCGGCGACAGGTCTTCCGCGCTGCGCAGCTTGATGCGCTCGCCCAGTTGCCGCAGTGGCTTGATGCCCTGCGCGGCGGCGATCCACACCGGCGCGAGCACGAAGGGAAACGCGATCAGGAAAGGCAGGAAGAGCGAGCTGCCGAAGAGGCCGATCAGCCACGGTATGCCCGAATGCGGCTCGCCCAGCCACACCCGCCAGCGCTCGCTACTGCCTTCGTACAGCCAGTAGCGCTGGCCGCCCAGCGTCACGTCGACCATCTTGTCGTGCTCGCCGCTCAGCACGAGGCCCTCGACCTCGGGGGAGACGTACAGCAGACGGCCCTCGTGGTTCTTGAGCTGGAAGACCACGTTGCCGGGCAGGTCGCCTTCGAGGCGGCGCAGCTCGTTGATGATCCGCCCCATCGCGTCCATCACGCCGGCGGCGACTTCGTCGTTCTCGATGCCGGCCAGCGCGGTGTTGATCTCCCGGCCCGCGCGCACCACGCTCGAGTCGGTGTTCATGTTCATGCTGAAGCTCATGAACATGTAGATCACCAGCGCGCCCCATGCCAGCGAGAAGGCGATCAGCACCGACAGCGCCACGCGCCGCACCAGGCTGCGGCGCAACAGCCACATCATGAGGCGAGCATGTAGCCGACGCCGCGCACGGTCTTGATCCGCTCCGCGCCGATCTTGCGGCGCAGGTTCGACACGTGCACTTCGATGGCGCCGAAGTCCACCGGCTCGCCCAGCGGATCGAGCCGCTGCGAGAGCGTGCCCTTCGGGATCACCGCGCCGGGCTCGCGGGCAAGTTCCAGCACCAGCTGGAACTCGCGCGGCGACAGGTCCAGCGCCACGCCGCCCAGCCGCGCGACATGGCTGCGCGGCTCGATCTCCAGTTCGCCGAAGGACCACACGTCGCTGGCCTGGTGCGCATAGCGCCGGCGCACGGCATGGATGCGCGCCACCAGCTCGGGCGTGGCGAAGGGCTTGACCACGTAGTCGTCGGCGCCGCCGTCCAGGCCCGCAAGCCGGTCTTCGAGGGCCGAACGCGCGGTGATGACCACGATGGGCACCGTCAGGCCCGAGCGGCGCCAGCGCGACAGCAGCTGCAGGCCCGATCCGTCTGGCAGGCTCACGTCGAGCAGCACACAGCCGCAGGCATCGCCGTCGAAGGAGCGCGGTGCGTCGGCAATGCGGCGCAGCCACTCGATGCTGAAGCCCTCGGCCTTCAGCGCCTGCGAGAGGGCTCGGCCCAGGTCCAGGTCGTCTTCGATGAGCAGGAGGTGCATCGCCCGGATTGTCCGGCGGGAACCTTAAGCATTGCCAAAGGTTCGGAGGCGAACAATGATGCGGTCTTCCCTCGCCTTCCTCGCCTTCCTCGCCTTCCTTCTTCCTGGTCTCCCCGGTCTTCCGGGCCGCCGTCCGCGCGCACCGGCGGCAGCCCGAGCAAAACGGAGTCGTACAGAGTGAACACCGCCTTCGCAACCCTGCTCGTCGCCGCCGCGCTCCTGTCGGCCTGCGGCAACCAAGATGCCGGCCCGCAGCCGGCCGCCCCCGGCCCGCAACAGCGCGCCGACGCCGTCACGGGCCGCGTCACGGCGTTGGATGGCGACTTCGAAGGCGCGGGCCTGGCTGGCGCCAGGGTGCTCTTTCCGGTGGGCGCCGACGCGAAGGCGATGACGGCCGTGATCGCCGCGCGCCTGGTCGAGCGCGGCTCCCTGCGCTGGAACACGCGCATCGCCGAGGCCCTGCCCGAACTGCGCCGACTGATGCTGCCCGCCTACCGCAACGTGACGCTCGAAGACCTGCTCGCGCACCGCGCCGGCCTGCCCGCCTTCACCACAGAAGAAGAGTTCGGCCGCTTCCTGGCCGTTCTTCCCGAGGCCGTGCCTGCCGGCGCGCTGCCCACCACCGACGCCGGGCGCCGCCTCTTCTTCGCGCGCTGGCTGGTGCGCCAGCCGCCCGCGGCCGACAGCACCGGCTTCCGCTATTCGAACGCAGGCTACGCACTCGCGACCACGATGATGGAACGCGCCACCGGCCTGAGCTACCGCGCGATGTTCGAGCAGGAACTGGCCCGCCCGCTCGCCATCGCCGGCACCTGGCGCGAAGCCGATGCACGCGGCCCCGCCAGCCCTCAGGCCTGGCTCGACGCGATCATGCCGGCCGGCCGCTTCGCCACCACGGCGTCGACCTACGCCGGCTGGCTGCGCTGGCACCTGCGCGCATTGCAGGGCGACCAAACGCCCCTGCCCTCCAGCTACGTGGAGCGCCTGCGCGGACTCGCACCCGGCGGCTACGCACTCGGATGGACAGGCGCGCTCGTGCAAGGCCGCCCGGTGCTGCGGCACGCACGCGGCGGCGCCGAAGCCTCGCTGGCCGAGACGCAGTCCGACGCGGTGGTCGACACCGACGGCGGCAGCGCGAGCTTCGCGCTTTCGCTCGCCGGCCAGCGCGAAGGCGGCGTGCGCGCTTCGGCGGTGCTCGACCGGCTGATGGCCGGCCTGAACGGCCTGAACGGCCTGAACGGCGATGAGCCCACCGCCAAGCCGCTCTTCGCGCAGCTGCGCTGCAGGCTCAGCCGCTGCAGCTTCGTGATGCGGCTGCGGCGCATCGCCTGGGTGCAGGCCCTGCTGCGCTGATCCGGACCGATCTGGCGCAAACTGGAGGCCCGCCCGATCACCGAGGAGCCCCCGATGCGCATCCGCGAACTCGCCACCGGCCTGCAGTTTCCCGAAGGCCCGATCGCCATGGACGACGGCTCCGTGCTGCTGGTGGAGATCGCGCGCGGCACGCTCACGCGCGTGCGCGCCGACGGACTGGTACAGGTGGTGGCCCACCTGGGCGGCGGGCCAAACGGAGCGGCCATCGGGCCAGATGGCGCTGTCTACGTCTGCAACAACGGCGGCTTCAGGTGGCACACCGAGGCGGACGGCTGCATGCGGCCCGTCGGGCAGGCCGAGGACTACTCGGGTGGACGCATCGAGCGCGTGAACCTCGCGACCGGCCGTGCCGAGCGCCTCTACGACACGGTGGATGGCGGCGCCCTGTGCGGGCCCAACGACATCGTGTTCGATGCTCATGGCGGCTTCTACTTCACCGACCTGGGCAAGGTGCGCGAGCGCGACATGGACCGCGGCGGCCTCTTCTACGGCCATGCCGACGGCAGCACCGCCAGCGTGATCGCGCGACCGGTGATGACGCCCAACGGCATCGCGCTCTCGCCCGACGGCGGCACGCTCTACTACGCCGAGACCGAGGGCGCGCGCGTCTGGGCCTTCGACATCACGGCACCCGGCCGCGTGCGCAAGGACGGCTGGCCCTCGCCGCACGGCGGCCGCATGCTCTGCGCCTCGCCGGGCGGGCACTACCAGCGCTTCGATTCGATGGCGGTCGACGCGCTCGGCAATCTCTGCGTGGCGACGCTGCTGCACGGCGGCATCAGCATCGTGGCGCCCGACGGCGGCGCGGTCGAGCACGTGCCGCTGCCCGACCGCTACACAACCAACATCTGCTTCGGAGGACGAGACCGGCGCACGGCCTATGTCACGCTCTCGGGCAGCGGGAGGCTGATCGCCATCGACGACTGGCCGACGCCCGGCCTCGCGCTGAATTTCGAAGCCTAGGAAACCACCTGGTAGTACAGGTTCTGCGGGTGCCGGGCCTGCGCGAAGAAGAACCAGCGCTCCGCCAGCAGCCCCGGCGCCTGCACCAGCGCCGCGAGCAGCCACGGCAACGTTCCCGCGCCGGCGATGCCCCACGCGAGCAACAGCGCCGGCAGCACGAAGGCCAGCAGCTGGAAGCCCAGCTTCATGTTGCCCAGCACCGCGAGCGAAGCGCCATGGAAGAACTCGCGCGTGTTGAACGAGCCGGCCGACATGCCCATCGACTTCTGCACCAGCTTCTGCGTGCGGATGCCGGTGGCCGACTGAAGTGTCGACTTGTGGCGGATGCCCGCGTTGCGCCGCAGCGCCGTGCCGCGCGCCGCCCATGCCGCCAGCGTGGCGACGAGCGCATAGGGCCCGAACGCGTGCACGAGGCGCGCCTCGCCGGCCAGCGCCGCCATCGCGCAGGCCAGCACCAGACCGGACGACAGTCCGATCAGCGTGAAGTTGAGAATGGTCAGCGGATGCGCCCATTCCTCGATGAAGCGCAGGCAGGCGTAGATCATCGCGGTGCAGTACCAGAGCAGCACCGCGCCGCACAGCGCGAGCACCGGCAACAACCATGACCACGGCGCGCCGACACCCAGCCGCAGCGACAGCCACCACAGCGCCACCAGTGCGATGAAGGCCGGCAGCACGATCACCTCGCGCGACATCCACGAGGTGCGCCACATCAGCACCGCGCGCCACGCGCGCGTCTTGCGGCCCAGGTGCATGAACGAGGCGGCCAGTCCGGCCACCAGCAGCACCTCGGCCACGCCCAGCGCCAGGGCCAGGAAGCCCGGCGCGAGTTCGAGCCCGAAGAGCACGGCCAGCGCGAGCGCGAACACCAGCCCCTGCGCGGCGCCGGCCAGCGTGGTGAAGAAAAGAATCGAGAACGCCGGATGCATGCGGCCTACTCCTGTTCCGAAGGCGTGATCCGCCTCGGCAGATAGCGATTGGCCGGGTTGGTCTCCCACTCGGGCATGAGCTGGTAGCCGCCGCGCTCGCGGATCGCCTTCGACACGTCGGAGTCAGGGTCCTTCACGTCGCCGAAGAGCCGCGCGCCGGTCGGGCAGGCCTTCACGCAGGCGGGCTTGCGGTCTTCCTTGGGCAGTTGCTCGTCATGGATGCGGTCCACGCACAGCGTGCACTTGGTCATGACCTGGCGCTCCTCGTCGAGCTCGCGCGCGCCGTAGGGGCAGGCCCATGCGCAGTACTTGCAGCCGATGCACTTGTCGTAGTCGACGAGCACGATGCCGTCTTCCTTGCGCTTGTAGCTCGCGCCCGTGGGGCACACCGGTACGCACGGCGGGTCTTCGCAGTGCAGGCAGCTCTTCGGGAAGTGGATGGTCTCCGTCGCCGGAAAGGCGCCGGCCTCGTAGGTCTGCACGCGGTTGAAGAAGGTGCCGGTAGGGTCGGCCGCGTAGGGCCGCTCGTCGGCCAGCGGTCCGGCGCTGCCGGAGGTGTTCCATTGCTTGCACGAGGTCACGCAGGCATGGCAGCCCACGCAGACGTTGAGGTCGATGACCAGCGCCAGCTGCTTGGCGAGGGTTTCACCGGGCTCGGCACGAGCTGTGCCGGTATTGCTCCCTCTCCCTCTTGCGGGAGAAGGTTGGGGTGAGGGTGCAACGGCTTTCATCACCCCACCGCTTCCAACTCCAGCGGTGCCGCCCTCACCCCAGCCCTCTCCCGCAAGCGGGAGAGGGGGCAAAACCGGAGCCGGCGCCATCAGGTCCTTCAGCCATTGCATCATTTCCTGTTCCTCCCCGCGAAGTAGGTCAGCACGCTCGCCGCCTTGCCCAGCACGCCGGGCACCACCGGCATGCTCGCGACCTGCGGATAGCTCTCCTGCGGCTCGCCCGGATCGGCCGGCCGTATGCGCACCCGCACGTCGTACCAGCCGGCCTGCCCGGTGATCGGGTCGGAGTTGCTGATGGTTCCGCTCGCGGTGCCCGCGCAGGGCAGCTCCTCGCTGATGAGGTGATTGAGCAGGAAGCCCTTGCGCGCCTCGTCCGCACCCGGCGCGAGTTGCCATGCGCCGTCGGCCTTGCCGATGGCGTTCCAGGTCCACACGGTGCCCGGCTCCACCGCCTCGCTGTGGCGCAGCATGCAGCGCACCTTGCCCCAACGGCTCTCGACCCAGCACCAGCCGCCGTCGGCGATGCCCGCGGCCTGCGCCGTCACCGGGTTCACGTGCAGGTAGTTGTGGCTGTGGATCTGCCGCAGCCATGCGTTCTGCGAGTCCCACGAGTGGTACATGGCCATGGGCCGCTGCGTGAGCGCGTTGAGCGGAAACGCATCGAGGTCGGTCGCGGCCTCTTCGAGCGGCGGATACCAGAAGGGCAGCGGATCGAAATACGTGTCGATGCGCTCGCGCAGCGCCTCGGGCGGCTGCCGCCCCGCGCTCTTGCCCTGCGCCGCGAGCCTGAAGGTCTGCAGCGTGTCGGAGTAGAGCGCCAGTTGCACCGGGTCGTTGCGCTGGCGCCAGCCCTTGTCCTTCGCGAAGTCCAGGTACTCGCGGTTCCAGTTGCGCATGTAGTGCATGCCCTCGGGCATGTGGTACTGGAACACGCAGTTGTTCTTCTCGTAGGCCTCCCACTGCTTCGGGTTGGGCGCGCCGCGCAGGTGCTCGGTGCCGTCCTTGCCGCGCCAGCCCATCAGGAAGCCGATGCCCGGCTGCGGCTCGAAGTTGACGATGAAGTCGGGGTAGCCGCTGTACTTGCGCCCACCCTCGGGCGTGGTGAAGGCCGGAAACTTCAGCCGCGAGGCCAGCTCGATCAGCACCTCCTGGAAGGGCTTGCACTGCCCCGTGGGCGGCACCACCGGGATGCGCACCGAATCCACCGGCCCGTCGAACTCCGAAATGGGCCTGTCGAGCATGCCCATCACGTCGTGGCGCTCCAGGTAGGTGGTGTCGGGCAGCACGAGGTCGGCGAATGCCACGGTCTCGCTCTGGAAGGCGTCGCACACCACCAGGAAGGGGATCATGTGCTCGCCCTTCTCGTCCTTGCGGTTGAGCATCTCGCGCACCGCCATGGTGTTCATGCTGGAGTTCCAGGCCATGTTGGCCATGAAGATCAGCAGCGTGTCGATGCGGTACGGGTCGCCCTTCACCGCATTGGTGATCACGTTGTGCATGAGCCCGTGCGCCGACAGCGGGTGCTCCCACGAGAAAGCGTGGTCGATGCGGATCGGCGAACCGTCGGGGTTGATCGCCAGCTCGTCGGGGCTGGCTGGAAAGCCCAGCGGCGCGGCATTGAGCGGCGTGTTCGGCTGGATCATTCCGGGGTCGTTGAAGGCGCGGTAGTTCGGCACGATGTGGCGCGGGTACGGCGCCTTGTGCCTGAAGCCGCCCGGCGCATCGATGGTGCCGAGCACGCTCATCAGCACCGCGAGCGCGCGCACCGTCTGGAAGCCGTTGGAATGCGCAGCCAGCCCGCGCATCGCATGGAAGGCCACGGGCCGGGCCTGTGTGGTCTCGTGCCGCTTGCCCCATGCGTCGGTCCATGGAATGGGCAGCTCGAAGGCCTGCTTCAGCGCCGTCTCGCCCATCTCGCGCGCCAGCTTGCGGATGCGCGCCGCATCGATGCCGGTGATGGCCTGCGCCCATTCGGGCGTGCAGCTCGCCACCCGCTCGCGCAGCAGCTGGAACGAGGGCGCGACGCGCGTGCCGTCGGCCAGCGTGTAGTGGCCTTCGAGCGCGGGGTCGCAGCCATCGGCGATGCCTTCGGGGTACGCGGGCTTCACGCTGCCGCTGGCCTTGTCCCACACCAGCTTGTTGTGCGGGTTGCGGCCGTCGCCCGGCGGGCCGCGCTCGGGATCGAAGGCGAAGAGCCCCTCGCGCTCGCAGTCGTCGAGCACCACCAGCTGCGGCGCGTTGGTGAAGCGCTTGAGGAACGCATGGTCCACCAGCTCGTTGCCGATCAGCTCGTGCAGCAGCGCCATGAACAGCGCGCCGTCGGTGCCGGGCTTGATCGGAATCCACTCGTCGGCGATGGCCGAGTACCCGGTGCGCACCGGATTGATGGAGATGAAGCGCCCGCCCGCCCGCTTGAACTTGCTGATGGCGATCTTCATCGGGTTGCTGTGATGGTCCTCTGCCGTGCCGATCATCACGAAGAGCTTGGCGCGTTCCAGGTCGGGCCCACCGAACTCCCAGAAGCTGCCGCCGATGGTGTAGATCATTCCCGCGGCCATGTTGACCGAGCAGAAGCCGCCGTGCGCCGCGTAGTTGGGCGTGCCGAACTGCCGCGCGAAGAGGCCCGTGAGCGCCTGCATCTGGTCGCGCCCGGTGAAGAGCGCGAACTTCTTCGGATCGGTGGCGCGGATCTTCGCGAGCCGCTCGGTCAGCATGTCGAAGGCGCGCTCCCAGCTGATGGGCTCGAACTCGCCCGCTCCGCGCTCGCTGCCGGCCTTGCGCAGCAGCGGCTGCGTGATGCGCGCGGGAGACACCTGCTTCATGATCCCCGAGGAGCCCTTGGCGCAGATCACGCCCTGGTTCAGGGGGTGGTTCGGGTTGCCGTCGATGTAGCGCACCTCGGGGCCCTTCTCGCCCTCCCGCAGGTGCACGCGAATGCCGCAGCGGCAGGCGCACATGTAGCAGGTGGTGGTCTTGACCGTGGTGTCGGCCGTGGGCGTGGGCGCCACCAGCGGGTCGTGCACGGGCTCGCGAGACAGGAAGCTGAACACTTGGCGGTCCTTTGTTTTCAGGCGGGGTCCGCTCGATGGTATGCAGCCTCGATCAAACGAAAAAGCAGAGAATATCGCTCACCATGACCGGAAAAACTGATCAGCAGCAGGGCACCGCATCGAGCTCCCGCTTGCGCCTGAACCTGCGCCAGCTCGAAGTGTTCGTCGCCACCGCGCGCGAAGGCAGCACCCGCGCCGCGGCGGACCGCATCGCGCGTTCGCAGTCGGCCGCCAGCAGCGCCCTGGCCGACCTGGAGTCTTCGGTGGGCGTCCAGCTCTTCGACCGGCTCGGGCGCCGGCTGGTGCTCAACGAGAACGGCCGTGCCTTGCTGCCCAAGGCACAGGCGCTGCTCGACCAGGCCGCGGAGGTCGAGGCGCTTTTCAGCGGCGAGCATGCGGCGCCGCTGCGCGTGGCGGCCAGCTTCACCATCGGCGAGTACCTGCTGCCGGAGCGGGTGTCGACCTGGACGGCGCTGCATCCGCAGAGCCAAGTGCACCTGCACATCGCGAACACGCACGACGTGATCGAGGCAGTGGCCGGTTTCGACGTGGACGTGGGCTTCATCGAAGGCCCGCAGACGCACCCCGACCTCGTGGTGCGGCCCTGGCGCGAAGACGAACTGGTGATCGTCGCTGCGCCCGGCCACGAGCTGGCGGGCCGCGTCGCCACGCACAGGCAGCTCTCGCAGGCCACCTGGGTGCTGCGCGAGCACGGCTCTGGCACCCGGCAGGTGACGGACGCATGGCTGATCCAGAATCTGGAACAGGTGCACGTGGGCTTCGAGCTGGGCAGCACCGAGGCCATCAAGCGCGTGGTGGCATCGGGCACCGGGCTCGCGTGCCTCTCGCGCTACACGGTGGCGCAGGCGCTGGAAGACGGGCATCTGGTGGAGCTGCGCACGAGGCTGCCGGCCGGCGTGCGGCGGCTGGCGACGGTGATGCACCGCGACAAGCTGCTGGGCCGCGCGACGGCGGATTTTTTGCGCCACTGCGGCGCCATCGTGCCGCGCCGCTAGAAGTCTTCAGCCGGCGGCTCGCAGCACACGCGCCGTGTGCCTGGCGATCACGGCTTCTTCATCGGTGCGCAGCACCCACGCGCTGACGGGACTCTCGGCCGTAGTCAGCCGCGCGGCACCGCTGCGGTTCGCGGCGGCATCGACATTCACGCCCAGCCACTCGCAGTCTTCGAGGATGCGTTCTCGCAACGCCGCGCCGTTCTCGCCGATGCCACCGGTGAACACGATGGCATCGACGCCGCGCAGCGCCGCCGCGAGGCTGCCCATGTGCTGCACCACCTGCTCGGCGAAGTGGCCGATGGCCTCGGCGGCGGCAGGCTCGGCCGAGGCCTCCAGCACGCGCATGTCGCTGGACACGCCCGAGATGCCGAGCAGCCCCGACTGGCGGAACAGCAGCGCCTCGACATCGTCGGCCGACATGCCGCGCGAGCGCATCAGGTAGAGCACGACAGCCGCGTCGAGTTGGCCGCAGCGCGTGCCCATGGTCAGCCCGTCGAGCGGCGAGAAGGTCATCGTCGTCGCGACCGATCGGCCTTGCGCGATGGCGCACATCGAGGCGCCGTTGCCCAGGTGCGCGACGATCACGCGCCGCTGCGCGAGCTCGGGCGCGATACGGGCGAACTGCGCGACGATGGATTCGTAGGAAAGGCCGTGGAAGCCGTAGCGACGCACGCCCGCGTCGTGCAGCTCGCGCGGCAGCGCGAAGCGCCGGTTGACCTCGGGCTGCACCGCGTGGAAGGCGGTGTCGAAGCAGGCGACCTGCAGCACACCGTCGAACGCCGCCATCGCCGCGCGCACGCCCGCAAGGTTGTGCGGCTGGTGCAGCGGCGCCAGCGGTTCCAGTTTCGCCAGCGCGTCGAGCACGCCGGCATCGATGCGCACCGGCGCCACGAAGTCCGCGCCGCCATGCACGATGCGATGGCCCACGGCCGCGATGCGCCCTCCTCCCGACTGCTTCGCGTGCCAGTCGAGCAGCGCCGCAAGCGCCCCCTGGTGCGAAGCCTGTGCGCCTTCGAGCGGCGCGTCGTGCAAGGCCTGCCCGTCGGCATCTCGCACACGAAGCCGCGCCTTCAGGCCCGCGCCCAGCCCATCGGCCTGCCCCGACCAGCGCGCCGCCGGCAACGGCGCATCGCCATCGCCGGCCGCGTCGAACAGCGCGACCTTGATGGAAGACGAACCCGCGTTGAGCGTCAGCAGCGAACCGGTCATGGGGTGGCTCGAGTTCAGACGTAGTCCTTGTACTTGTCGAGGAATCGCACCGGCTTGGACAGCGCGTCGCGGCGGAACGGGTCGCCCAGTTCGCGGGTGCACATGATCTCGATCACGCAGGTCTTGCCTTCGTTCATCTGCATGTCGATGGCCTTCTTCAGCGCCGGTCCCACGTCCTCGAGCCTGTCGACCACGATGCCCTCTGCGCCCATGGCCTTGGCGATGCCCGCGAAGCTCTCGCTCTCGAGCTCCCCGGCGACGAAGCGGCGGTTGTAGAAGTCGACCTGGTTCTTCTTCTCCGCGCCCCACTGGCGGTTGTGGAAGACCACCGCCGTCACCGGGATGTCGTGGCGCACGGCCGTCATGATCTCGACCATGCTCATGCCCCAGGCGCCGTCGCCGGCATAGGCCACGGCCGGGCGGTCGGGCGCCGCGCACTTGGCGCCGATCATGGTGGGCAGCGAATAGCCGCAGTTGCCGAAGCTCATCGGCGCGAAGAAGCTGCGCGGCTCCTCGAAGCGCAGGTAGCTGTTGGCGATGGCGTTGATGTTGCCGATGTCGGTGGAGACCATCACGCGCGGCGGCATGGCCTTCTCGAGTTCGCGCAGCACCTGGCGCGGGTGCAGGTAGCTGCCGCCGGTGGGCGTCTTCTCGCCTTTCGCTTCCTCGATGGCGTCGAGGCTGAACTGGTCGCGCTCGTGGGTCCACTCGTCGAGCTCTTTCTCCCACGCGGCCTTCTCGGCCTTGATCTTCTCGGCGCGCTCGGCCTTGGTGGCATCGCAGGCCAGTGTCTTGCCCTGCAGGCGCTTGAGCAGCTCCTTGGCCGTGGCCTTGGCGTCGCCGTGGATGCCCACGGTGATCTTCTTCACCAGGCCCAGGTTGGTGTGGTCGGCCTCGACCTGGATGATCTTCGCCTCCTTCGGCCAGTAGTCCATGCCGTGCTGCGGCAGCGTGCCGAAGGGGCCCATGCGCGAGCCGAGCGCGAGCACCACGTCGGCCTGCGCGATCAGCTTCATCGCGGCCTTGGAGCCCTGGTAGCCCAGCGGGCCGGCCCACAGCGGATGGCTCGCGGGGAAGG